>JGI12210J13797_10049612_pt1 | contig 26010 bp, 23 predicted proteins | sample ElkSlonscriptome_3_FD_13797 | JGI IMG/M metagenome (IMG submission 13797)
ACTTCGCGATGACCGTCGGGGTCTCGCTCGTCACGCCGCCGCCGCCGCCGGCGATTCAGATTCTGGTCGAGGGGGTGCGGGTGCCCCGGGGGGCGGGAGAAGCTCACGAGATCCAGGCGTGAGATCCGGGGCGGTCACCCTTCGTTCAAGAGCTTGAAGGGGACCACCTCGAGCGCCGGAGGAAATCGTCGGTACGGCGTTGGGCACGCTCTTGGGGGCGCTTCGGACTTCGGCGTCGCGGTTTGAATGGCGACTGGTCGTCCGCTTCGGGTCGCAGGCTCGAGACGGCGCGGTTGGAACCCGTTATGGGGCACCCAAGACCTTGAGCTGGCCCTGGACTTCGGGATGCTGCCGTCACCCCGGTGGCTCCCGGCAATCGTCGAGGAGCTTCAGGTACTCGCTCACCCCCCGCCCGTCCCCTGGACTCGCTCCAGGAAGTCCACCGTCTCCCGGATCACCTCGTTCATGGGCAGGGGCCAGTGCCCGGAGTCATAGATCTGCATGCGCTTCTCGGTCTCTGGCGCTCCGAAGAAGTCGAACATGGCCTCCTGGTTCGCCTGAGGACTGTAGAAGTCGTTCAAGCTCCCGAGTTGCAGGATGGGCGTGGTGACGCGTTGAGCCAGGTCGCTACGGGCGTCGATGCTGGCCTGGCTCTCGGTGCGACCGAAGCCGCCGCTGTAGAGGATGGCGCCTGAAAAGCGAGGCTCGTACGCCAGGAAGTCGGGCATCATCGTGGCGCCGAAGCTCATGCCCAGGTAGGCGACGGTGGATCCATCCACGTCGGGACGGGCCTCCAGGTAGTCCAGGGTGCGCCCCAGGTCCTGGACCCAGTGACGGATCAGCTCCCGGCGCGACTCCGGAGAGGTCCAACGCTGCACCGTGCGGTCGTCGTTCCGCTGAAAGGCGCCGTCGTAGGCCGGTTCGACCAGCACACGCCCGGCCCGCACCAGGAAGTCCAGGGGGACGACGTCCAGGTCGTCCATATGGGTGCTCCGCAGCACGTTCCCGCCGGGGAAGTACACCACCGCCTCGTACGGGGGCTCGGCGCCGGGAGGGATGTGCAGCCGGAGAGGCATCCGATCACCATAAGGCGTATCGATGGACACCCACTCCCGCGTCGCACCCCAGTCGAGCACACGGGTCGAGTCCAGGGTGGCGTTCAGGGGAAGGCTGCGGTCGTACTCCATCACGGCGCGATTCGCTTCGAACACGGCATCGGGCACCGGGACCACCTGTGAGAAGTCCTGCCGGGGCAGGCTGAATGGCAGCTCGAGAGACTCCGGGACCCCCTCCGTGTACCGGACGCAGCGGAAGCCGTTCGTCTCGCCGCGCTGCCACGGGTCCGCGCCGGAGACGTCGTGGGTGCGATAGACCGGATCGCTCCAGGAGCCTCCCAGGAGCAGCCGGTCGGTCCCCAGCGCCGTGGACGACCATTCCCGCACGTTCCCCACCAGATCGTGAGCGCCGGACACTCCGATGGCGTCGAGGGTCGCCACAGGCACGGGTCCACGGCGGTCGAAGTTGGAGGCCTCGATGAGGAGGGGCGTGAACGGACGCCACGAGTCCGAGCTGGGAAGGGTGGCTCGGGCCCAGTGATACAGGGTGGGCAACGACTTGTCCTTCCATGCGCAGAACGCGGAGGCCTCGAACCAGCTCACACCACGAACCGGCAGGTCCTCTTCGCCAGCAGGGAGCTGGCCCAACGACCATCCGGCCGGGCCCGGTCGCCCGGTGGCGTCCACGAATTCCGTCTGCGCCTCTTCGAACGGAACCACACGTCCGTCGCGCTCGAGAGGTTCCACCCAGTGCGCCGGGTCGTCGTACCCTCCAGCGGCCAGGAAGTCGGCGTAGTCCCGGCCCGTCACCTCGGTGCGGTCGATGAGGAACTCGGGGATCAGGACCGGATTCAGAGGACCGAAGCCTGCGACGGGTACCGTTCCGTAGGGCCCTCCTGCCACGGCGGTCATCTCGGCGCCGGTGGGGTCTCCGAGGGGCTGCAGCTCCAGGTCCAGGGCGTAGCTGGGGTCTGCGAGGTAGTCGAAACCGGCGTTCAGGATCTCGCCGAGTTGGTGGATCGAGATGAAGGAGCGGGCCACTTCCGCCGTTCTGTACCCGTCCAGCTCTACACGGAAACGGTAGGCCCCCATGGGAAAGCGGCCGCTCTCGTAGGGGGTCTCGCCCAGGGGCTCCCAGGACGCCCCGGGATCGTGGTAGGGTCGAAAGGACAGTCTTGCTCCAGCGGGATCGGTTACGGCCCGAACTCGGGTGGTGAGGGCGGGCCAGAGGGGGTCGAGCAGGGGATCTGCCCCGAGGATGCGCTCGGCTTGCAGCGCCAACTCCGCAGCCTCCGCGACCCGGTTCTCCCCGGCCAACCGCAGGACCTCTGGGACGACCTCGGTCCGTGCCCTCTGCTCGTCGGCCCGGTGCCGGCTCCACGGCCAGACCGTGAAGGCGGCGACGGAAAGGACCACCAGCGTCGCAGCGAGAATCCCGCGATGCCGGCCCGGGCTGCCCTTGGCTCCCAAGCCGGCCGCTGCCTGCGGGGCGCTGCCTTCGGGCTGCGACGCGAGCCGCCGATTCACCTCCTGTGCGGACTTGGGTCGACCGTCGGGCTCCACCGTAAGGAGCTCATCCACCAATTCAGCGAGTGCTGGCGGGATGTCTGGCCTGAGCTCGAGCAGGGGTGCCCGATTTCCGGTCAGGACCGCCGCCTGGGTGGCCGCCGCCGTCTCCCGCTGGAACGGTGATCGCCCCGTCAGCATCTCGTACAGCACGGCACCTAGCGCCCAGAGGTCAGCGGGTGGACCCAGCGCCTCGGATCCCGCCTGCTCCGGGGCCATGTAGGCCAGGGTTCCCATGGACACACCGGTCCGGGTCAGCCCGACCTCACCGGTCAGCTTGGCGATCCCGAAGTCCAGGATCCGGACCTCCCCGTGCCGGGTGACCACGAGGTTCGCAGGCTTGATGTCCCGATGGACGATGCCCTGCTCGTGGGCCCGGTGTAGCCCGGCGGCGATCTGCCGGGCCAGATCCACCGCCTCCCCGATCGCCAAAGGACCATCCTTCAGTCGGGCCTGGAGGGTGCGGCCCTGGTAGAGCGCCATGGCGATGTAGAGACGGCCGTCGGCCGTCTCTGCCACCTCGTAGATGGTGCAGATGTTCGCATGGTCGAGGGCCGACGCCGAGCGGGCCTCGATCTCGAAGCGCGTACGGGCCTCCGGGTCCCTGGAGAGTTCGGCGGGGAGGAACTTCAGGGCCACGGGCCTGCCCAGGCGGGTGTCTTCGGCCCGGTAGACCACCCCCATCCCGCCGCCGCCCAGCCGACCCTCGATGCGAAAGTGGGAGACGGTATCGCCGGGGGTGAACATCCCAGCCTCCTCCGCCGCACGGGACCGCGGAGGGCTGGCACCGTCGGCCGGTGGAGCAGCCGCCTCGTCCGACTCCTCATTCGCCAGCTCCGGGCGACCCCGGTTGTGTCCTTCGGCCATGCGATCTCCCCATCGTCGAACGACACGCCGCATCGCCGGGAACGTCCGTTGTGACCGCTAGCCTGTCAACGCATGGCGGACAGCCGGGGCGGGGATCGTCGACCCTCAGCCGTCCCCGGGGATCTCCTGCTCGCCCTTCCTGCTCCGCGCCGCCTGCCTGAGAAGCTCGCCGAGCCTGTCCAGATCGACGGGTTTCAACAGGTGCATGTCGAAACCGGCCTCGGCGGTGCGGTCGCGATCCTTGGCCTGGCCGTATCCGGTCAACGCGATCAGTCGCGTGTCCTGGAACTCGGCCTCAGCACGGAGTGCCTTCGCAACGGCAATGCCGTCCAGATCCCCCGGAAGCCCGAGGTCACAGAGGATCACGTCGGGACCCACGCGGCGGACCAGTTCGATGCCGGCCGCTCCGTCACCGGCCACGTGCACGGTGTGCCCATGCAGATCCAGGTACATGGCCAGGCTCTCGGCGACATCTGGACTGTCCTCGATCAGGACGATGGAGGTCGCCGCGCCGCCCGCCCCACTCGGTTCCTGCGTCGTCCATCCTCCCTCGGAGGGGTCCACCGTAGGGAGTCGAACCGCGAACTCCGACCCTCGCCCCGTCCCCCTGCTGGACGCCGTCGCCGATCCGCCGTGCAACTCCGCAAAGCCACGGACCAGGGCGAGGCCCAGCCCCAGCCCTCCTGGATTCCGACCCAGATCGTCGTCCTGGCTGAACGGGTCGAACAAGCGGTCGAGCAGCTCTTCGGAGATCCCAACCCCTGAATCCCGGACCCGGATCACCGCAGAGTCACCGTCCGCCTCCAGAACCACCTCCACCGTCCCCCCGGGATCGGTGAACTTTCCGGCGTTGTTCAGCAGATTTCCGACGGCCTGGGCGATCCGGACCTTGTCGCCCTCCACCCAGACGGGCTCAGGGGCAAGGTCCGTCGTGAGGCTCAAACCGGATTCCACCTCGAGGTAGGGGCGATAGTCTTCCACGGCATCCGCCACGATCTCCCTGACCTCGATCACCCTCCGTTCCACACGGATCTTGCCCGAGGCGATCCGAGATACGTCGAGGAGATCGTCGGTGAGTCTGGCCAGATAGGAGACCTGGCGCTCGATCATCGCCGTCGTCTTCTCGAAGACCTCTTTCTCGTCGGGCCCGACGCGCTGGAGGATCGCAGCGGCGTTGCGGATCGGAGCCAGAGGATTCCTGAGTTCGTGGGCGAGCATGGCCAGGAAACGATCCTTGCGTCGTGCTGCGTCCCGAAGAGTCTCTTCGGCGAGCTTGCGATCCGTGATGTCGAGGTTGACCCCGATCATCCTCAGCGGTCGGCCATCGATGTCACGAAAGACACGGGCCCGTGCCTCGATCCAGCGAGTCACACCGTCCGCACGGATGATCCGCCACTCCGCGCCGAATCCGTCGGTGCCGAGTGCGGCCTGCACGCAGCCCTCTGCGACCTCCCGATCCTCCGGGTGCACCAGGTCCCGCCAAGCTTCGTACGTTCCGGGGAAGGTCCCGGGCTCGAGCCCGTAGATCTTCTCGATCTCCGGCGACCAGGTGTTCGAACCCGTCTGGATGTTCCAGTCGAAGGTGCCCACCTGGGCGACCTCCGCGGCGAACCGCATGCGCGTCTTGCTCGCGGCAAGTTCGGTCTCCGCCCTCTTGAGGGCATCCACATCCACGGTGGAGCCGGCGTACCCCAGGAACTCGCCGGAGTGGTCGAACCGGGGCCGGCCGGCTGCGATCGCCCAGCGGTATGCGCCGTCACGATGCCGGATCCGGTATTCGACCTGGAATGCGAGCCGGCCTTCGTTCGCCTCTACGAAGGTGGTTCGCGCTCGATCGCGATCGTCGGAGTGGAGGACGTCGAGCCAACCGAACCCCATCGCCTCATCACCAGGTTGACCCGACAGGTCGGTCCAACCCCTGCTGATGAAGGTGCAATGGCCGCCTGGTCCGGTCTCCCAGAGGATCGCCGGCGCCGCGTTCGCCAGCTCCCGGAACGCCTCGTCGCCGGAGCGCTCCTCATGCCCGCCATTGTCCTCGTTCATACGCTACGCAGCTCTGGGCACGCCCCGTTGTGCCGTTGTACGGTGGGTCAAAAAGGCTTGTACAGGGCGATGATGCCCGCAAGGACGGCCAGCACTGGGATCACCGCCAGCAGTCGCCCCGCCAGCGCCGGGACCCGGCTGGCTACCACGATCGCGGCTCCGAGGATCGTCCAGATCCCGAGCTTGGCCCAGATCCAACCAGGGAGTCCGAGCCCGTGGGTGATGTCCAGCCGTGCCAGCATCCCGAACCCACCCAACAGCACGAGGAAGAGGGCGGACCCGTGGACGATGCCCAGGCGGCGCTTCCAGGGATCCGGATTCGGGGCGACCGTCTGCTGCGATGCGGGGGCCGTCGCGAATCCTGCGGCCCGGCCGAGCCGAGCGGCCAGAGCCGTGAGCAGGAGGAAGATGCCCAGGTAGTGGACGACCTTGTAGGTGGCGTATGGGATCATGGGGCGATAGCTCTGAGCGGGGGAACCGTGGGGCGAATACGCCAGTAGTTCTTCTCGGATCCCGTCCACACCTCCAGACCGGCTCGCCCATGCAGCGTCTCCGACCCCTAGTGTGGCTCTTCACCCTGGCCCTCATGGCTGCGTGTGCCTCGGGGGGCGGTGGCTCCGAGGCCGCTGGAGGCGACCCCGGACCTGCGGCGGGCGCCGCCCCGCTGGTGCAGCCCGGGGCCCCGGGCGAGGCCACCCGATCCATCGACTCCAGCGACCTGGACGAGCTGGGAGGCGTGGCGTGGACCGACGCCGATGTCCTCTTCATGCAGATGATGATCCCTCACCACGCCCAAGCACTCGAGATGACGGCGCTGGTGGATCAGCACGCCACCACCGAGGCCGTTCAACGGATGTCGCTGCGCATGAAGATCTCCCAGCGGGACGAGATCGCCCTGATGGAGCGGTGGCTCCGGGAGCGGGACCAGGACGTGCCCCGGTGGGAGGGCGCGATGTCGGAGGGTGGGATGACGGGCGCATCCATGGGCGGTATGGCTGGGATGGACGGCGTGGGGAGCATGGCCATGATGCCCGGGATGCTCACGCCGGAGCAGATGGAGCGCCTCCGCGCCGCCCGGGGCCCGGAGTTCGACCGCCTCTTCCTGGAGTACATGATCCAGCACCACGAGGGAGCCATCGTCATGGTGCAGGAGCTGTTCATCGCCCGAGGCGGCGGTCAGGAATCCGAAATCTTCCAGTTCGCCTCTCACGTCGACGCTGATCAGACCGCCGAGATCGAGCGCATGCAGGGAATCCTGGAGACCCTGCGATGACGGTGGTCCGTCGATACCTTCGTCCGTCCGCACTTCGACTCCCCTTCGAGGTTTCTTCATGATTCTCCGCCGAAACCGACTCCGGTCCTCACTCCTGGCCCTGGGGCCGATCCTGGCCCTCGTGCTCTCCGGACCGACGACGGTCGGTGAGTTGGCTGCCCAGCAGCCCTCGACGACGCCCGACGCCGAGCCGCCGCGGATGACCTGGGATCCCAACGATCCCCGGATCGGCCTCGAACCGGGCTGGATGGACGCCGGTGAGGCGATCTGGAACATGGAGCACCTCGCCTTCCTGCCCCGGCCCGAGGGCTTCTTCAACCCGGAGACCCCGGGAGACGGCCGGTTCAGCAACACGGACCTTGCCTTCAAGGGCGACATGCTCTTCCAGGGCAACTACAACGGCTTTCAGGTCTTCGATGTGTCGAATCCCGCCGAGCCGGAGCTTCAGGTCTCGGTGGTGTGCCCCGGTGGCCAGGGAGACGTCTCGGTGTACGGCGACCTCCTGGTCATGTCGGCTCAGGAGACCCGGGGCCGGCTGGACTGCGGTCTCGAGGGCGTGGCGGACTCGGTGAGTACGGAGCGGCTGAGGGGGGTGCGGATCTTCGACATCTCCGACCTCTCGGCGCCTCGTCAGGTCGCGGCGATCCAGTCGTGCCGTGGGTCCCACACCCACACCCTGGTGACCTCCCCCACGGATCCGGACAACCTCTACATCTACATCCAGGGAACGAGCTCGGTGCGCCCCGCTGCAGAGCTGCCCGGTTGCTCCGGCGCCGAGCCGGAAGAGGACCCTAACACCGCCCTCTTTCGCATCGAGGTGGTCCAGGTGCCCCTCGAGGCTCCAGAAGAGGCAGAGATCGTGAACATGCCCCGGATCTTCGCCGATGCGGAGAGCGGTGAGATCGCGGGGCTCTGGAGCGGGGGAGACCACGGCCCCGGTACGCAGACGACCCGCCGGACCCACCAGTGCCACGACATCACCGCCTATCCCGACATCGGTCTGGCCGGGGGGGCGTGCTCCGGGAACGGAATCCTGCTGGACATCTCGGACCCGGTGAATCCGCGCCGCATCAACGAGGTGAGCGACCCTAACTTCGCGTACTGGCACTCGGCGACCTTCAACAACAACGGATCGACCATCCTCTTCACCGACGAGTGGGGTGGCGGATCCGCGCCCCGCTGCCGAGCCACCGATCCGGACACCTGGGGAGCCAACGCCATCTTCGACCTCCAGGACCGGGAGATGACGCTGGCGGGCTACTACAAGCTGCCCGTGCCCCAGACCGATACCGAGAACTGCGTGGCCCACAACGGGTCATTGGTGCCGGTTCCGGGCCGAGACATCATGGTGCAAGCGTGGTATCAGGGCGGCGTTTCGATCCTGGACTTCACCGACCCCACTGCTCCCTACGAGATCGCGTACTTCGACCGGGGACCCCTGAGTGACTCCGAACTCTACACCGGCGGATACTGGTCCACCTACTGGTACAACGGCCGTATCTACGGAGCCGAGATCTCCCGGGGGATCGACGTCTTCCGCCTCATTCCGAACGAGCACCTCTCCGAGGCGGAGATCCGGGCCGCCGAGTCCGTGGTCATGGACGTCTTCAACGCCCAGCTCCAGCCTCGCTTCGAATGGGAGCCCTCGGCGGACGTGGCTCAGTCGTACCTGGACCAGCTCGCCCGGGCGGGACGGATCCTGGACGAGCGGGCGCAGGGGGTGGAGTTGGCCCTTCGTCAGGTGCGGAGCGGCCAGCCAGACCGGTCCGAGCTCGCTCGGCTGGCCGAGGCGCTCGAGTCCGATGCTGCGGCCGTCCGGGCTGGGAACCTCGGCGGCGATGCGGACAAGCTGGACAGGCTGGCGGTGGTGCTCCGAGGCCTCTGACCCTGAACTCCCAACGACTCGAGGACGAATGATGCGTGGTTCAGTCCGTGCGGCTCTGGCCGCAGTGGTGATCTCGGCTTCGGCGTGTGCCACCTACCCGGTCGCGTCCACGGTGGTGAGCGACCCCGGGAGGAGGGTCTCGGCGGAGGTCTCGACCTTCAGTGTCCTCTGGCTTCAGCCCCTGCCCCTGAGTGCCGCTTCGGATCTGCTTCAGGATCTCGTGGACCAGTGCGGCGGACCGGTGACGGGTGTGACGACAGCGATCAAGGTGGGTTTCGCGGTCATCGGCCAGACCGAGAAGATGAGGATCTCCGGGTACTGCGTCGAAGAGCCTTGAGGCCGGGCCCGCCTTGAGGCCGGGCCCGCCGTGAGGTCGGGCCCGCCGCTGAATTGCGCGGGCGTATCACCCCGAAACCCGGACGAGGCGTCGAACGGCACGGGCCCGGCACTTTCCCTCGCCGCAAGAGTAGGGCCGGTACGGCGGAACGAACCGCGTTCCCCGACAGCACAGGTGATCCGGAGGAAATGATGCAGCGCAGCGCCAACGCAACCTGGTGGGGAACGCTCGAGGAGGGGAAGGGCGAGATCAGCTCCGAAAGCGGTGTACTCTCCACCACGCCGTACTCCTTCGGCGCGCGGTTCAAAGAGGACAAGGACCGGGGGACGAATCCAGAGGAGTTGATCGGCGCGGCCCACGCCGGGTGCTTCTCCATGGCCCTGTCCATGATCCTGCAGAAGGCTGGGATGGAGTCGAAGCGCATCGATACCGAGGCGAAGGTGCGCCTGGACAAGGTGGAGGGAGGCTTCGCTATCACCGGGGTGCACCTGATCACCCGGGTCGAGGCCCCTGGAGCCGATCCGGAGGCCTTCGAGAAGGCCGCCAACGACGCCAAGGCCGGGTGCCCGGTGAGTCAGGTGATCGACACCGAGATCACCTTGGAGGCCACCCTGGTGAACTGACGGTCCATGACCGTGTTCCCGGGCGGTCCAAGGTGAGCGCCCTACCCTCCGGAGGTCCGTTGCGCCCCCCGTGGCTCGACGAGGTGGATGCCCGCACGCTCCGGGCGGACCTGATCGCCGGGCTCTCCGTCGGGGTGATGCTCGTTCCCCAGGGGATGGCGTACGCCACCCTCGGGGGCCTCCCCCCCATCTACGGACTCTACGCCTGCCTGGTCCCTCTGCTGGCGTACCCCCTGTTCGGGTCGGCCCGGCAACTGGCCGTGGGCATCGTGGCCCTCGACATGCTCATCGTCGGGGCGGGGCTCGGTCCCCTGGCCGAGCCGGGAACGGAGCGCTATCTCGGCCTCGCGATCGGTCTGGCAATGATCGTGGGCATCCTTCAAATCGGGATGGGGGTGCTACGGCTCGGCTTTCTCGCGGACCTTTTGTCGCGACCCGTCATCACGGGCTTCACCGCTGCCGCAGCCCTCGTCATCGCCGCGGGCCAGATGGGGCCCCTCTTCGGGCTGGAGCTCCCGCGCTCGGAGTTCGTCTTCGAGATCCTCGGCGCCGCTCTGCCCGCGCTCCCTCAGGCCCACGCGGCCACGGCGGGGATGGCCGCCGGGTCCGTGGCGCTCCTCCTCCTCATCCGGCGCTTCACGCCCCGGGTCCCCGGCGCCCTCGTGGTGGTGGTCCTGGGAACGTTCATCACCTGGGAGTGGGACCTGGGGGCCAAGGGGGTCGCGGTGACTGGCCGGGTCCCGGGAGGGCTGCCAGGTCTGTCTGTCCCGACGCTCGCCTGGGTGGACCTCCGCTCGCTCCTCCCGGTGGCCGCGACGCTGGTGCTGCTCCAGCTGATGACGGTGATCTCTCTGGGACGCTCGTTGTCGGCCGGACACCGCTACACGGTGGAGCCCAACCGGGAACTGCTGGGTGTGGGAGCGGCGAATCTGCTGGGGAGCCTGTTCCGATCGGTTCCGGTCTCGGCCAGCTTCTCCCGCTCCGCCGTGAACGATCGGGCCGGGGCCCGGACGCCGCTGGCGAACGTCTTCGCCGCCGGCCTCGTGGTCGCGACCCTCCTCTTCCTCACACCTCTCTTCGCCTACCTCCCTCGTGCGGTCCTCGCCTCGATCATCGTCGTGGGGGTCCTGGGCCTCGTTCGCCCCTGGGATTTCGTGTCACTCATCCGAACCCATCGCCGGGACGGGTCTCTGGCCCTTCTTACTGCAGGGGCCACCCTGCTCCTCGGCATCCAGGAGGGCGTGGTGGTCGGGGTGGTGGCCTCCGCGGTGACCGTTCTCTACCGGATCAGTCGCCCCAACATCGTCGAGCTGGGCCTTGTTCCCGGGACGCGCTTCTTCCGGGACCCGCGCCGCTTCACCGAGGCCGAGCCGATCCCGGGCATCAAGGTCCTTCGGGTCGACGCAGCCTTCTCCTTCTTCAACGCCAACTACTTTCGGGATTACGTCCTGGAGCGGAGCGGTGAGACACAGGATGCCACAGTCGTGGGGGCGGTGGGAGATGCCTCGGAGACGGCGGGAGGGGTGCAGGGTGGCCTGGAGAGGAGGGGTGAGGGCCGCACCCGGGCCGTCGTCCTGGAGGCCCGGGGCATCAACGACGTGGACACGACGGCGCTCGAGGCGCTCCGGGAGCTGGCCGGAACCCTGGAGCGCTGGGGCATCCAGCTCTACGTGGCGGGGCTCAAGGGCCGGGTGCGGGATGTTCTCCAGCGCGCCGATCCGGGGTTGGGTCTGGAGGAGGCGGCCTTCCACCTCTCCACCTGGTACGCCGTGCGGCACGTCCTCGAGTCGTGGGACCGAGAGGACGGAGGTCACCGACTGGCGGGGTACGGACTCCTCTCGGGAGACGCCGATCCCCGAGGGTTGGAACACGATGTCCCTCTGACGTAGCGATCTGCGCCGAGCCCCACACAGAGCAGTCTGGCGCGCTCCGGTCCACCCCCGCCGCCGCCCCTTCCACTCCCCCTCTCACTCTTCGTCCAACGATGATTCGTCTGCAATATCTCCCGATTGGTGACGACACGCTGCAGAATCATCGCGATCGCGCGCGAATCCGTCTCGAGCGGTAGCTCCGCAGGACTTGATCCCGGGGCTTTGGAGGCCTCCACCGGGGCGCGGTTCGCCCCCGCTTCATAGCTTACAGGTCGTGAGTGACCTCGACCCCACCCTAACCGTCCTGTTGTACTCGTCTCTGGCCGCCTTCACCGCCGGCCTGGGGATACTGCCTCAGGCCCTGAGCGGGCGTCTACCGATGCGAGCTCTGGGGTGGGCGAACGCCCTGGCGGCGGGGCTGATGTTGGGAGTGGCCTACTCTCTCCTCTACGAGGGGTTGTCGGATCGGGTCCTCCAGGGTGGCGCCGGGGCCCTCCTCGGCCTCCTCTTCGTCCGCCTCGCTCACCGGGGGACCGGGGTCCAGGATCTGGACCTGAACCGCCTGGACGACCTGGATCCCGCCTACGGCTATCAGATCGTACTGGTCAATACCCTTCACGGGGCGTACGAAGGAGTGGCGATCGGGGCGGCGATGCTGGTCTCTCTCCCCTTCGGTATCTCCACGGCGCTTGCTCTGGCGGTCCACAACATCCCCGAGGCCATGGTGCAGACAGCGGTTCTGGAGAGCCGCGGGGTCCGGCTGAGGCACGCGGCGGGCCTGGCGGTGGCGGTGAACACCAATCAGGTGCTGGTCTCGGTGGTGGTGTTCGTCGTGGCGCGAGCGCTGCCGTGGCTCCTCCCGTGGGCCATCGGCTTTGCCGTCGGCGCCCTCCTCTACCTCCTCATGGCTGAACTGCTGCCTGAATCGTATGCGCAGGCGGGCCATACCAGCATCGCTCTGGTCACCCTGGTGGCCATGGGGATCGTCGTGGCTCTGGTGGGCGCGGGATGAGCGACGTCTCCCTCGTCTTTCTGTACGCACTCGCCACGGCCCTGGCGACGGGCCTGGGGGCGGTGCCCTTCCTCTTCGTCCGGGAGGTATCGCCCCAGGTCGTGGCCTATTCCAACGCCGTGGCCGCCGGTCTCATGCTGGGGGCCAGCTTCGGACTGGTCTCCGAGGGGACGACATACGGTCGATGGGAGACGTTGGGTGGTGCGATCGTGGGGGTCGTCTTCATCCTCATCACCCAGCGCCTCCTCGACGGGTACGACGAGGAAAAGCTGATCTTCGGCGCCGCCACCGGGGAGAGCGCTCGGCGCATGCTCCTGATGATGGTGGTCATGACGGTCCACTCCTTCTCCGAGGGCGTGGCCGTGGGGGTCTCCTTCGGGGGCGGAGTGGAGCTGGCGACGCTGATCACCGCAGCCATCGCCGTGCACAACATTCCCGAAGGCGTCGCCATCACGGCGGTGATGCGGCCCCGGGGCGTGAGCGTGGCCCGGTCGGGGGTGTGGAGCGTGGTGTCGTCGCTGCCCCAACCGCTGATGGCGGTCCCGGCGTTCCTCTTCGTAGAGGCGTTCCGACCCGCGCTCCCTTGGGGGTTGGGCTTCGCCGCCGGAGCGATGGTCTTCATGGTACTCGTGGAGCTGCTCCCGGAGGCCTTCCACGAAGGGGGACGCCGCTCTGTCGCTACCCTCGTCACTCTCACGGTGATCGGGATGGTGCTGTTCCAACGGTTTCTCTGATCCCCCATGATCCCCCGCCCTTCCGTCTCCCACCGAGGTCCGTCCCCATGAGATTCGTCGCCACCCGCAAGGACCAGCAGAACAAGGCCGTGGCAGATCCGTGGACGGTCGTCCACTTCTCCGCAGGTCTCGCCATGGGCCTTATGGGGATTCCTCTGCGCTGGACGCTCCCGGCTGCGGTGGCCTACGAGTTCGTGGAGCAACTGCTGGAGCGGAAGCGATTCGGCCAGGAGCTCTTCAAGACCTCTGGGCCCGAGCACGTGGGCAACGCGATCCTGGATGTCGGCGTCTTCGCGGCTGGACACCGAGTCGGAGAGGTGTGGAACTCTACGGGGGAGTGAGGAAGGGATTCACCTCTGCCGCACCACCTGTATCTCCTGGACGTCGGCCGCGGGAGCGGGATCTGCGAGCAGTGGAGCCCACTGGCTTCCTGCATCCTGGGTCGAGATCACCGCCTCCGCCTCGATTCCCGTCAACACGACTCGGATCGATGCCGGCCCGGACCACGGGCGGCCGTGAGTCCCGGTGCCGGGCTCCAGCCTGCAGAGCCGTGACACGCAGATCGGACAGCTCCGCCTCCGGTGCACCGGTCTTCTCTTCCTCGCCCGGTATAGGCCACAGTCGCGGCTCCGTCCCTCCGCACAGCCGGGTTCCCCCGGCGAGGATGCAGAGTGCCTGGATGTTGAGGTCCGACAGGAGCCCGTGGAAGCCGAGGGGTCGGTCGATCCCACCGACGCCAGGGGACCATTCAGCGACCTGAAGCCCGTGGTCGGTGGCGAGGTGGACCAGGAATATGATGCGGGCTACCGCCGCGTCCCTGATCCGGAATCCACAACGGATGACTCGGGGGTGTGTTCCGCACACCGCCGCGTCCAGGGAACGATCCGAAGACGTTCCAGATCGACGGATTCTCCGCACACCTCGCACGTCCCGTAGATCTCCGGGTGTTCGCGGAGTCGATCCAGAGCGGCGTCGATCAGGTTGAGTCGCTCGGTGCTGCGCTCCGCAACAGTGAAGTCGGTGTGCGCCTCGTCGGCGTCGGAGGCGGCGTCTGCGGGGTGCGAGGGAAACCGGGACAGGGAGCCGGAGCTCTCGGCGGGGGGTTCACTCTCCTCATCGAGGGCGGTATTCAGATTTTCCTGTGTGCGGTCTCGATCCGTCAGGAGGCGTTCCTCCATCTCGGCGCGGACCTCTTCCGCCAGCGCCGGGGTCTGGCGCTCGGCGGTATCGTTCGGGGTCGAGCTTTCCTCATGACTCATGGGCAGGCTCCTTCGGGGCGAGGGGGGCGAATTCGGGAATTCTCCGGGCCGGCGCGGACCGTCCCGGACGCCCCTTGTGGGTCGCAAGCCACGTGCCAGTCGCCGTGTCAGTCCCGATCGGTGGGTGCGCCCTCCACCGGTACCGGTCGCCTCGGCGGAGGCGGCGTGTGGCGTCATTCAATATTGTATTGCACAACCTGTTAGAGTTGAATGATCCCCTTGGGTCGGGGTGCGATTGTCCACGGCGGCCGGGGCTCCCCAGAGCCAGGTCGTGGAACGTCTCTTGCGCCCTTACGAAGGGGCACGGTACGAGGCCTGGCCGTGCCTACGATGCTCTCCCCAACCTCCCGACGACGCCGGGCCTGTCACCGTCGCCGGCGATCCGGTGCGATCCGGTAGGAGACCCATGAGCCGCTCAGGCTACCCCTTCCATGCCCCCCTTGCCGTTGGGCCGTGGGTGCCGCCGCCGGCTCGCAATGCCGTGGATCGGGGGTCGCTCACTTGAGCGGGTCCTCTACGCTCTTCCACGGGGGAGAGGCTGAGTCCGCACCGGTTCCGGTGGAGGTGCGCGGGCCGGAGCGGCGCCGCCTGAACGTGTTGGTGCTCCTCGTCCTCTCCGGGGGCGCCGCCTTCCTGCTGGGCCGGATGCTCTGGCCCTTCGTCACCGCAATCATCAGCGCCCTGGTCCTGGCGGTGCTCGCGTATCCCGCCCACGACCGGCTGCGGGAGCGGGTCCGGCACGAGCCCACCGCGGCCTTCCTCAGCACCGCCATCCTCCTGATCCTGGTCGTCCTGCCCCTGGCGGCGCTGTCAGTGGCCCTCTTCAACTCGATCCAGAGCCATGCGGATCTGGTGGCGGATCATGTGACCACCTTCCTCGAGCCCGGAGGGCGCGCCCGGGCCTGGCTGGACCGGATCAGCGGTTACATGGGAACCGGTGGAGAGGGGGTGCGGGATGCCATCCGGACGCAGTTGCAGGACATGGGCCGCTTCCTGGCCGGCCGCACGGTGGGGCTTCTATCCGGTCTCGGGGGCAGTGTCATCCAGGCGGGCGTCGCTCTCTTCACGCTTTACTATCTCCTCCTCGACGGGAAGGGGCTCGTGAGTCGGGTCGAGGAGATCATCCCTCTCGACGAGGAGCTCACGGCGACCCTCACCAATCGGTCCCGGGAGATCATCCACGCCACCATGTACGGGAACGTGGTCGTGGCGATCGCCCAGGGTGTTGCCGGGGGTCTGGCCTTTTGGCTTCTCGGCGTCCCCGGCGCCGTCCTGTGGGGCTCGGTGATCGCGGTCCTGGCCCTCGTGCCCGTTCTCGGGTCTCCCGTGATCTGGGGACCTGCCGCGATCTTCCTCTTTCTACAGGGGGAGGTGACCCGGAGTCTGCTGATGTTGGCTGCCGGGGGGCTCATCGTCAGCACCGTCGACAACGTCCTACGGGCCACCGTGGTGAGCGACCGGGCCCAGCTCCACCCCCTCGTGGTCTTCTTCAGCGCCCTGGGCGGAATCCTCCTCTTCGGTGTCGTGGGCATCTTCCTGGGACCTGTGCTCTTCGTCCTTTCCCTTTCGATTCTCGAGGTCACGCGGCTGGCGCTGGATCCCGACGACGACCCGACCCGTGCCGATGATCGGCCCTCCCCCCCACCCTCCCCCACCGGACCCGCATGAGAGAGGCCAACCTGCTCGATGAACACCTGCTGAAGTCATGGGCGGTCCCCAGGGGGCCCTCCACCGATCCGGCGGGCCGGCGCCGGGCCATCCCCACCGAGGACCACCGCCTCGGGTATGCCGACTTCGAAGGCGGCCTACCCGACGACGAATACGGCGGCGGCACGGTCCTGGTGTGGGACGCCGGCTCCTTCACCAATCGGAAGACCGGCGACGACGGCGAGCCCGTCGATGACGGCGATCCCGTACCGTTGGACCGCCAGTTGGAGGAGGGGGAGATGACCCTCTGGCTCCACGGCGAGAGGATCCGAGGACGGAGCCCCGGTCCGTGCTGAGCGGGAGCACCCTGGACGAGGTTCGGGAGGGAGAATCACCGGGCAGCGGTGACGGGAAGGACGGAGAGGACGGATGAGCGCCGAGACCCGTCGCTTCGGCCCCTACACGGTGCAGCTGGAGCGGCTGGACAAGGTCCTCTACCCCGAGGCGGAGATCACCAAGCGCGACGTGGTGGGTTACTACGAGGCCGTTGCTGGCGCCCTCCTCGCCCACCTCCAGGATCGGCCCCTGACGCTTCGGCGCTTCCCCGACGGAATCGGGGAGGAGGGATTCTACCAGAAGCAGGTCCCGGACTACTTCCCCGGGTGGATCTCCCGGGTGGACGTGCCCCTGGCCGATGGGGGGCGCCAGGAGCAGATCACCGCCGGGAACGCCGCGACTCTCGCGTACCTGGCCGGTCAGGCGGCGTTGGAGCTGCACCCCTGGCTCAGCCGGACCCAGGCCCTCGACACACCGGACCAGATCGTCTTCGACCTGGATCCCGGTGAGGAGCGGGGTTTCGAGGACGTCCGCAGCGCCGCCTTGCACCTCCGGGAGCTTCTGGAGTGCCTGGAGATGAAGCCGCGGGTGATGGTCACGGGTTCGTCGGGGGCCCACCTACGAGTGCCGCTGCGGGCCGGATCCGGCTTCGACGAGGTCCGGGCCTTCGCCCGGCGGGTGGTGGACCATCTGGCGGCTCTGCACCCCGACGACCTGACCGTGGAGGCCCGCAAGAACGCGCGGAAGGGACGGCTCTATCTGGACGTTGCCCGGAACGCCCGGGGTCAGACCGCCGTCACCCCCTACAGCCTCCGTGCCCTTCCCGGCGCGCCCGTAGCCGTCCCGCTCGAGTGGGACGAGTTCCGGCGCACCGAGAGCGCCCGGTCCTACACCCTGGCCTCGGTGCCCCGGCGCCTGGAGAAACGGGGCGACCCCTGGAAGGGGATGGGACGGGAAGCTCGGAGTCTGGACCGGGCCCGAGAGGCCGGCCGGAGCATTCTGGAGGAATGAAGGGCACCATGATTCAGGCGTTCGTCCCTCGGTCACGCCTGACGCTGAAGCGCGCCGCAGCCTGGGTCGCGGCGGCGATCCTGATGGTCGGCGCTGTGGTCTGGTGGGTTCCCGGGGTGAGCTGAGCAAGATCCGGGCCGCAGGATGCTGTGCGCGGCCTCAGGCCGCTGCTCCCACCTCTCTCCGCACCGCAGGCGCCACCTTGGTTCCCAGCAATTCGATGGCTCTCAGAACCTCTTTCCGAGGCAGGGGGCCCACCGTCAACTGGATCAGATAGCGATCCTGTCCGAAGATCGTGTGCTGGTGGAGGATCTTCTCCACCACCTGCTCCGGGTTTCCCAGGACCAGCGCCCCGTGGAGGCCCGCTTCGGCCTTGAGCTGTCCCGCCCCCATGGGGGGCCATCCCCGCTCCCGACCGATCCGGTTCATGGTGGCGAGGAAGGGGGGAACGGCCACGGTGGCGGCGTGGGCAGGGTCGTCGGCGATGAAGCCGTGAGCGTTGATGCCGATCCGAAGATCCTCCTGGGCGTGCCCTGCCTTCGCCCCGGCCTGACGGTACAGGTCGACCATGGGAGCGAAGCGTGCCGGCGCGCCCCCGATGATCGCCAGCCCCACGGGGAGCCCCAGGCTCCCGGCCCGGGCCACCGAGCGAGGCGTCCCACCCACGGCGACCCAGACCGGGATCGACTCCTGCTCGGGTCGCGGGAAGACGCCGCGGTCGTCGATGGAGGGGCGAAGTCGTCCGGACCACGACACGTTGGCCTCGGGCCCGGCGTCCCGAAGCGCCAGCAGGAGATCCAGCTTCTCGGAGAAGAGCTCCTCGTAGTCGTCCAGCTCCTGGCCGAAGAGAGGGAAGGACTCCGTGAACGACCCCCGGCCCACCATGATCTCGGCCCGGCCTCCGGAGATGCGGTCCAATGTGGCGTAGTCCTGGAAGACCCGGACGGGGTCGTCGGAGCTGAGGACCGATACGGTGGGTGTGAGGCGGATTGTATTCGTGCGGGCTGCCGCCGCGGCGAGGACGATCGCAGGCGCGGAGACGGCGTAGTCCGCTCGATGGTGCTCCCCGACACCGAAGACGTCCAGCCCCACCTGGTCGGCCAGCTCGACCTCCTCCACCAGCCGGCGCAGACGCTCCCCGGCCTCGAGCTGCCGCCCGGTCTCGGGGTCGGTCCGGGTTTCCCCGAAGCTGAAGACTCCGATCTCCATCCGCCTACTCCAGGTAGGTGTACCCGTCGAGGCCCTGGTCCAGGAAGCGCCGCACGCGGACCGCTTCCTCCAAGGTGATCCGCTTCGCCGACAGCGCCGCCTCGATCTCACTCCGAAGGGAGCGGCGAATGGCGTCGGCGTTGAACTGCACGTAACCCAGCACGTCACGCACCGTGTCGCCCTCCACGACCTCGACCAGGTGCCACTCACCGTCCTCGCCCAGTGCCACATGAACGGCGTGGGTGTCCCCGAAGAGGTTGTGGAGGTCTCCCAGAGTCTCCTGGTAGGCACCGGTGAGGAAAGCTCCAAGGTAATAGGGCTCGGGTTCGCCGGATTCCTCGTCGGCCGGGCTTCGTCGCAGGGTGTGGAGAGGAAGGGTCGACGCGATTTCGCCCTCTCGGGGGAACCGCTCCAGCCGTCCGTCGGAGTCGCAGGTGATGTCGGCGAGAATACCGTTCCGGGTGGGCCTCTCGCCCAGCCGATGGATGGGCATGACCGGGAACACCTGGTCGATGGCCCAGGCGTCGATGAGGGACTGGAAGAGGCTGAAGTTCACGAAATAGAGGTCGCCGAGGCGGTCGGGCAGCTCTGCCAGCTCGTCGGGAAGATCGTCACCATGGTCCCGGAGGATGCGGTTGCCGATCGCCCAGTACAGCTCCTCGGTTGCGGCCCGAGCCCGGATATCCATATACCCGAGATTGAAGAGGCTCATCGCCTCCCCGAGGGCGTGCTCCGCGTCGGAGTGCACCTCGAGGGGATCCGCCCCGCCCTGTTTGAGGCTCTCGTAGGCGTCCACCAGATCCAGGAGGGGTTGGGGGATCTCACCCTCGTCCACGGAGAGCGCCGATTCGACCAGCCCCGGCTCGGGCTCGTCGGGAAAGACCCGGGATCCCAGGACCTCGAAGACCAGCACCCCCGAATGGGCGACCAGCGCACGCCCCGACTCCGTGACCAGCTGGGGGTGCGGTATACCGGCGTCGTCGCAGATGGCCTGGACGCGGTGAACCAGCTCGGCGGCGTACTGCTCCAAGGTGTAGTTTGTGGAGGATTGTGAGGCAGAGTGGCTTCCATCGTAGTCGACGCCCAGACCGCCCCCCAGATCCAGGATCCCCATGGGCGCGCCGAGCTGCACGAGCTCGACGTAAAGGTGGGTCAGCTCGTTGACGGCGTACTTGAGGGTCCGGATGTCGAAGATCTGTGAGCCGATGTGACAGTGGAGCATCGTCAGGCAGCCCAGGAGCTCCTGGGATCGAAGCTGCTCCACGGCGCCGAGGATTTCGCTTACGGACAGACCGAACTTCCCCCGGAACCCCACCGAGTCGGCCCAGCGACCGATCCCTCCGCTGGCGAGACGAGCCCGGATGCCGAAGCGGGGCGTCGTGTCGTGAGCCCGGGCGAGGCGTCCGATGAGATCGAGTTCGTGAAGCTGCTCCACGACGGGGAGGATGTTCCGCCCCATCTTACTGGCCAGGATCACCGTCTCGATGAACTCCTCGTCCTTGAAGCCGTTGCAGATGAACGGCATGTCGTCGAGGCCCTCGGTCAGGAAGAGGCCGGCGAGGAGCTCCGGCTTGGAGCCGGCCTCGATCCCGAATCCCAGCTCGTGGCCCAGGTCACGGATCACCTCGCAGACGTGGCGCTGCTGGTTGACCTTGATGGGATAGACGCAGGTGTAGCGACCCTGGTAGCCCGCCTCGGCGATCGCTTCGTCGAAGGAGCTGCGGAGATGCTGCATCCGGTGGGCCAGGATCCCGTCGAAGCGGATGACGAGGGGCGGGGCGAGATCCCGAACCCGGAGCCCTTCCACCACCTCCAGGAGGTCGATGCCCCGGGCCCGGTCCATATCGGGGTGAACCTGGACCGAGCCGGTTTCCGACACGCTGAAGTAGCCGCCTCCCCAATCATCCAGTCCGTAGACCCGTGTGGCCTCTTCACGGGGCCAGAGGGAGTGGATTCCGCTCACGACAGGACCTGCGGCGGAGCGGTCCCCGCCAAGACGGCGGTCACCGAGAGGATCAGAATCCCGACCAGGACCTCTCCCCAGGCGGCGCGGACCAGTGTGGCCGCACCCCCGGGCTCATCCGCCCGAGGAGAGAGGCGACGCCAGTTGTAGGCGCCCAAACCCAGCATGACCACGACCAGGAGCAGTTTGAGACCGAGAAGCCGGCCCCAGGTCGTCTCCACGAGATCGGCAAGGCGGGGCAGGTGGAGCCAGGATGCGAAGACCCCGGAGAGGAGGAGGGCGGCGACGCTCAGTCGAGCCTGGACGGAGAAGCGGCCGAGCGCCTGGACGAGCGGCGGCGTGCTGGCGTCGCGACCCAGGTACAGGAGTCCCACCAGGGCCCCCAGCCACAGCCCCGCCGCCACCACGTGGACCCAGTCCGCCACCACCGCTGCGGTGGTCCAGTCTCCCGACGCCGCCGCGTGACCCGAAAACGGGGGGTAGAGGGCCAGGGCCAGGGGGAGCAGGAGGACCGATGGTCGGGCTCCGATCCACAGCACGGCGAAGAAGAGGAGCACGAACCCGCCCACAACGATCATCCAGTTCCGACCCCAGTCCGTGGAGAGTAGAAGACCGAGATCCTCTTGCCAGGGGGCGAAGGGGTCCCGGAACGCCACGAACTGTCCGACGCCGAGGAGCGCCAGGGCCAGGAGGCCCAGCACGGCCATGTACATGAGCCAGCGATTGGTGCGGACCCGGGGGTCCTGCCGGCGCAGGAGGAACAGGCCGATACTCGACGCTCCGATCAAGCCCGTGAGGGACAGATAGAGGAGGCCGCGGCCCAGGAGACTCATGATCGAGGCGTCGTCCTTCGGATGCCCGCCGAGGCGGTCAGATGAGCCAGTTCGCCAGGAAGGCCCCGACCCAGGCCAGGCCCAGCATGTAGCTGAACTGTAGAATGGGCCACTTCCACCCCGCTGTCTCCCGCTTCATGACCGCCACCGTGGACATGCACTGGAGTGCGAACACGAAGAAGACCAGCAGAGCGACAGCGGCTCCAAGATCCAGCGACCCCTGCAGCCGCTCCTGGAGCGCCATGGACCCCTCGTCGGCGTCTTCGATGCCATAGATGGTACCCAATGTACCCACGATGACCTCTCGTGCGGCGAGGGAGGAGACCAACCCGATCCCGATCCGCCAGTCGAAGCCCAGAGGCTCGATGGTGGGCTCGATCACCTTGCCGATGGTGCCCAGGGCGCTGTCCTCCACCGCGGGCGGATTGTCCGGTCCCCCTGGGAACTGAGCAAGGAGCCAGAGGACTACCGTGACCGCCAGGATGATCTTCCCGGCACGCTTCAAGAAGATCCGGCTCCGGTCCACCATGCGAAGGCCCAGGGAACGGGGGGTGGGGAGGCGGTAGGGCGGGAGCTCCATCATGAAGCTCGACGGCTGACCTTTGAGGAACGTCCGCTTCAGCACGAAGGCCGTCACCACGGCGGCGATGGCCCCGAGGGCGTACAGGCCGAGGAGGGTGGCGGCACGGGCGCCGACGAAGGGTCCCAGGAGAGGTCGGTCCGGGATGAAGGCGGCGATCAGCAGAGCGTAGACCGGGAGCCGCGCCGAACACGTCATGAAGGGCGTCACGAAGATCGTCGCGAGGCGGTCCCGCTCGTCCTCTACGGTCCGGGCGGCGAGGATGGCTGGGATGGCGCAGGCGTATCCCGACAGGAGGGGGAGGAAGGCCCGCCCCTGGAGCCCCACCCTGTACATGGCTCGATCCGCGATCACCGCCGCCCGAGCCATGTAGCCCGAGTCCTCCAGGATCCCCAGGAAGAGGAAGAGGATGAGGATCTGGGGGAGGAAGATCACCACCGACCCCACGCCGGCCCACACGCCGTCGATCAAAAGGGAGCGGAACCAGTTGTCCGGGAGGCGGTCGGCGAGCCAGCCGCCGGATCCTGCGATGAGCCACTCCACCCCGTCCATCAACGGGACGGCCCATGTGAAGATGGCCTGGAAGACCAGGATCACTACGCCCAGGAAGATGAGGGGACCCCACACCCGATGCAGGAAGAGGTTGTCGAGGCGCTGGGAGAGGACGGAGGGTTGGGGCGGTCGGTAGCGCGCCGCCTCTCCCACCTCCCGGATGTGCCTTCTCCGGGCTGCGAAGGCGTCGACCACCGGGAGGGAGACGCCGCCGGTGCTGACGACGTTCGAGATCACGGGGCAGGGGCGAGGAGGGAGAGGACCCCGCTCTGCCACGGACTCCACGAACTCCCGTATCTCGTCCAGCCCTTCGCCGGCCCGGGCATTCGCACGGACGACGGTTACGCCCAGCTGTTCAGCCAGCGCCGCGTCATCGATCTCGCCTTCCCGGGCGGCGAGTTCGTCGGCCATGTTGAGGACGAGGAGCGTGGGCACGCCGATCTCCAGAACCGGCTCGACCAGCATGAGCTGCGGCTCCAGCCGGGTGGAGTCCACGACCAGAATCAGGGCGTCGGGGGCACGGATCCCGTCTGCTCGCCCCTCCAGGACTTCCCGTGTGACCTTCTCGTCCAGGGTACGGGCAGAAAAACCGTTCACCCCAGGGAGGTCCACGATCTCCACAGTGTCCCGGCCGGGAAGGACGATCCGACCCAGGTGCTTCTCTACGGTCACCCCTGGGTAGTTCGCCACCTTCTGGCGGAGGCCCGTGAGTTGGTTGTAGAGGGTGGTCTTCCCCGAGTTCGGCGGCCCCACGAGGGCCACGAGAGGGGCGACGCCGGGGGGAGTGGCGGACCGCTCGATCGGTGGGGACGCAGCCCCGGGTCCTGCAGGGGTCACGGTCGTGGACTAGGCCAGGTCCTTGGACCCCGGCTCACGCACGCAGAGACAGCCAGCCATCTCCTTGCGCAGGGCCAGAAGGACCCCGTCCACGAGGACGATCGGGTCGCCCGAGGGAGAGAATCGGACGGGGCAGAGACGGCATCCGGGGAGGAGGCCCCGCTCAAGGAGCGGCTCCATCTGCTCGACCGGGAGGTCGATGCGGACCAACTCCACCTCTTGGCTCAGCCCCACCTGTGCGAGGCTCAGTTCGGTCACGGCGCCGGCGGGGCCGGCGTACCCGACCGGTGTGGCCACGGGTAGCTTCATGAGGATCAGGGTCGGGGTTGATAACGAGTCTCAACTGGGCTTAGAACTTAGCAGCCCTTCTAGATGAGGGAAAGCGTCGTATCTTGCCCTCCATGATCCAACCACCCTCCCCTCGTGGCGGTGAGGCCCGACCTCCGTCCCCCTCCGCGCCGGATCCTGCGACCGGCACGCCCGGCGGCAGCGAAGACCCCGAGCCAGCTCCGCTCCTCGTGGGGTGGCGGGAGTGGGTGGCCTTCCCCGAGTTGGACATCCCTCGGATCAAGGCGAAGGTCGACACCGGGGCCCGCTCCTCGGCCCTCCACGCCCACGAAATCCGTTACGTGCGGAAGGGGGGACGCCGTTACGTCCGGTTCAAGGTCTACCCCAGACAGAAGGACGACAGGAGTTTCGTCGAGGCCCGAGGCGAATGGCTGGAGGAACGGACGGTTCGCTCCTCCTTCGGGCGGGTCGAGGTCCGCCCCGTGATCCGGACCCTGGTGGAGCTGGGCGGGGAGCAGTGGCCGATCGAGGTCACTCTGACCCGTCGGGACTCCATGGGGTTTCGACTCCTCCTGGGCCGCCAGGCACTCAAAGGTCGTTGCCGGGTGGACCCCGGGGCGTCCTTCCTCACGCGGAGAACCCATCGATGAGGATCGGAATCCTGTCGAGGAAGGGGACGCTCTACTCCACAAGGCGGCTGCGGGAAGCCGCCGAGGAGCGGGGCCACGACGTTCGGGTTGTCGATCCCCTCCGCTGCTACATGAACATCGCGGCCCGGAACCCCCGGGTCATGTTCGGGGGCGAGGAGCTGGACTTCGACGCGATCATCCCCCGGATCGGCGCCTCGAGCACCTTCTACGGTACCGCCGTCGTTCGCCAGTTCGAGATGATGGGTGCCTTCACGGTGGCCAGCTCCCAGGCCATCGCTCGGTCCAGGGACAAACTCCGCTCCATGCAGCTCCTCGCCGGTGAGGGTGTGGGACTGCCCGTCACGGGGTTCGCCCACTCGGGCCGGGACAACAAGGGGTTGATCTCCATGGTCGGAGGAACGCCGCTCATCCTGAAGCTCCTTGAAGGAACCCAGGGGGTGGGGGTCGTCCTGGCCGAGACCCGGAAGGCGGCGGAGTCGGTGATCGGGGCCTTCCGACAGCTCGATGCCAACATGCTCATCCAGGAGTTCATCGCCGAGGCCGACGGGTCCGATGTCCGGGCCTTCGTGGTCGGTGGGCGCGTAGTGGCCGTCATGGAACGTCACGCTGCAGACGGTGAGTTCCGGTCCAACCTCCACCGCGGCGGCACGGCCAACCCGGTGAAGCTCACCGCCAAGGAGCGGAACACCGCCATCCGAGCGGCCCGGGTCATGGGGCTGGCGGTTTCGGGCGTGGATCTGATCCGTTCCGAGCGGGGGCCCCTGGTCCTCGAGGTGAATTCCTCACCTGGCCTGGAGGGGATCGAGACGACGACCGGGGTCGATGTGGCAGGCGAGATCGTCGAGTACATCGAGAACCACGTCGTCGAGCGAGACCCGCCTCCCCGGGCGAGGAAGAAGTCGTCCCCCAGGACTCGGGGGCGGCCAGGGAACGGAGACGGCGGGTCGGCTCACGATGAGTCGGAGTGACTCCCTGGAGGGTCCCGACGGTGCGGTCGCGCCATCGACCGCCGACCGCCACCCCGACCAGCCTTCGTTCCCCCGGGCGCCGGTCGGCGCCCTGACCGTCGGTCGGACGGAGGTGCCCCCGGGGTCGCGGACCCGGGTCGAGATTCCCGTCGCCCGGTTCGTCACCGGCGAGTGGCTCGGCTTTCCCGTCGAGGTGATCAACGGCGTGCGACCTGGTCCGAGGATCTGGCTGAGCGGGGCGATCCACGGGGATGAGTTGGACGGCGTCGAGATCATCCGGGAGGTGCTCGGGCGCCTGGACCCCGGGAGTCTCGCCGGGTCCGTTCTGGGCGTGCCCGTGGTCAACGTCTTCGGCTTCGTCGCCGAGTCCCGCTACCTCCCGGACCGTCGCGACCTGAATCGCTCCTTTCCGGGCAAGGCTGGTGGATCGATGGCGGCTCGCCTGGCTCATCTCTTCATGACCGAGGTGGTGGAGCGGTGCTCCGTGGGACTCGACTTCCACTGTGGCTCCGACGATCGACAGAACCTGCCGCAGGTGCGCGCCGATCTGGACGACCCTCAGGTGGCGCGGGTCGTGGGGGCCTTCGGTGCCCCGATCGCTCTTCACAACA
>JGI12210J13797_10034671_pt1 | contig 25990 bp, 18 predicted proteins | sample ElkSlonscriptome_3_FD_13797 | JGI IMG/M metagenome (IMG submission 13797)
TGCGGCTGCGGCTGGGCGACGACGTGGAGCTGCGGGTGCACGGGGGCGATCCCGCCGCTCGGGCGGCCCGTGACGCGGTGGAGCAGCGCTGGATCGCGGAGGTCGCCCCGGTGCTCGAGCGGCTGGCGCTGCCCGATCTGGTCGCGCTCGGTCGCCGGGTTCGCGAGGCGGAGCAGCAGCGGGCGCAGCTGGAGCAGCTCCGCCGAGACGCGGCGGGCAAGCGCTCGCTGGCCGATCGCCTGCACGCGCAGGCGGCCGAGCTGCCCGCGCTCGAGCAGACGCTGCGGGCCAGCGCCGAGGCGCTCGCTGGGCACGACCGCGAGGTGCTCGCCCAGCGGGCCGGCGAGCACGACGAGGCCACGCTCGAGCGGCGGCGGGCCCAGGCCCAGGCGCGGATCGACGAGGCGCAGCTGCGCTCGTCCAAGGCCCGGTCCCGCGCGGCGGGCCTGACGAGCGAGCGCCAGGCCAAGCGCGAGGAGCACGAGCGCCTGCGCGCGCGGCTGGCCGAGCTGATGCCCCCCGGCGACCCCGAGCAGGAGCGCGACGCCGTGGGCGACCGGCTCGCGGCGATCGAGGGCGAGCAGGAGACGGTGGAGCAGGAGCTGGCCGAGCACGACCAGGCGCGCCAGCAGCAGCAGGCGCGGGCCCAGGCGGCGGTGATCGACGCCCAGGCCGAGGCCGATCGTGCCGCGCGGGCGAGCACCCAGACGCGGCGCGAGCTCGAGGAGCGCAAGGAGAAGCTCGCCCAGGCCGAGGGGCGGCTGGCCCAGCTCGAGGACCAGGCCGCCGAGGTCGACGAGCCCCGGCTCGAGGCGCAGTGGCAGGCGGCTCGCGACGCGGTCACGGAGCTGCCCGCGCCCGATCCCGAGGTGAGCGCCGAGGATCTGCAGCAGGCCGAGGCGCGGCGCGACCACGAGCAGCAGCTGGTGCGGCAGCTCGAGGCCGAGTTCGATCAGCAGCGGGGCGCGCTCAAGCAGGTGGGCGGGTCGATCGCGCGGGAGCGGGCCGAGGACACCCGGGCCGCCCTCGATGCGGCCAAGCAGCGCGAGCGGGACCTCGAGCTCGACTACGAGGCGTGGCGGCTGCTGGCCGAGACCCTGCGCGAGGCGGAGACGGCCGAGGGCCGGCACCTCGGCGAGGCGCTCGGCGAGCCGGTGCACGAGCGCTTCGCCGCGCTCACGGGCGGGCGCTACGGGCCGCTGTCGCTCGGGCGCGACCTGAAGGCCCAGGGCCTTCAGGTGGCCGGCGATCTGCGCGACGTGGGCTCGCTGTCGGAGGGGGTGCAGGATCAGCTGGCCACGATCCTGCGGCTGGCCATCGCCGAGCACCTCGGCACCGCGCTGGTGCTCGACGACCACCTCGCGCAGACCGATCCGGGGCGGGTGGCGTGGTTCCGCGAGCTGCTGCTGAAGGTGGGCGAGCGCGCGCAGATCGTGGTGCTCACCTGCCGCCCCGAGGACTACCTGCGCGCCGATGAGCGGCCCGGGGAGGGTGAGGATCACCGCGACTCGGGGTCGCTGCGGGCGATCGACCTCACTCGGGTGATCCAGCGCGCCGGCGGTTGAGGGCGAGCCGCGCTTCGGCTTCGGCCACGCCGAGTCCGCGCTGGGCCCCCACCACGCGTCGGGCCGAGGGCGTGAACGCGGGTCGGGCTCGGGTCGGAGTGTCGGGGAGATCCTGAACTTCGACCCGTCGCCCGCCATGGCCCGCACTTCGGCGGCAGAACGGGTTATGTCCCGGAGTCTCCGCTCCGCCCATGCAACCCTCGGCGTTTCACGTACTGACCGGCGCGACCGGCCTCATCGGCTCGGCCCTGGTGCTGGAGCTGCTGCGGACCGAGCCCGAGGCGCGGGTGGTGGCGGTGGTGCGGCCGGGTGAGGCGGGCGCGCACGCTCGCCTGCACCACGAGCTGGGGCGCGCAGCCCGGCTGTACGGCCTGGGGGACCAGCTCGACGCTGCGATCGCGGCGAGATGCGAGGGGGTGTCGGGTGACGTGAATGCGCCGGGCTGCGGCATCACGCCCCGGGCGGCGTGGAGCGGGGCGCAGCTCTGGCACTGCGCCGCCGCGCTCCAATTCCAGGATCGCTACCGCGACGAGGTGATCCGGACCAACGTGGAGGGCACCCGCCACGCGCTGCAGCTCGCCGACGCGCTGGGGGCCACGGGGTTCGACCTCATCAGCACCGCGTACGTGGCCGGCACGCGCACGGGGCTCATCCGTGAGGAGCCGGTCACCGAGCCCGAGGCGATGCCGGCCAACAACCACTACGAGCGCAGCAAGGCGATGGCCGAGCAGCTGGTGCTCGACCACGGGTGGCCGGCGCGGATCCTGCGGCCGGGCATCGTCATCGGGCACTCGCGCACCCGCGCTGCGCTCACCTTCAGCGGGCTGTACGGCTTCATGCGGGGGGTGTTCAAGTTTCGCCGCCTGCTGCAGCGCACCCAGGCCGAGCTGGCCGACACGCTGGTGATCCGCATGCGGGCCGATGCGGCGGGCTCGCTGGACTTCGTGCCGGTCGACCTGCTGGCCCGCGATGCGCTGGGGCTGTGGCGGGCGGGGGCCGAGCCGGGCGTGTACCACTTGGCCTCCGTGGCGCGGCCCACGATCCGGCGCACGGTAGAGATCGTATTCGAATCGGTGGGGATGCGCCCGCCGCTGTTCGTAGACGACCCCGAGGCGCTCACCTGGCTCGATCGCCGGCTGGACCGCTTCATCTCCGTCTATCAGGCCTATCTACAGGGCGACAAGCGCTTCGATCGCAGCCGCACCGATCGCTGGCTCGAGCAGCCGGCCGGTCGCGACTACGTGCTGTCCGACGCCGAGCTGCGCCGCTTCTGCGACTGGTACCTCGAGCAAGAGCTGGTCACCCGACCTCGCCGGGCCACCACATGAGCGTGCCGCGGCCGGTGATCGTGGTCGGCACGGGCCGGTGCGGCTCGACCCTGGTGTCGGGGCTGATGCGGGCGCACCCGCAGGTGCTGAGCATCTCCGAGCTGTTCTCGTTCGTGACCGATCTCGGCGCGCGCGTGCCCGGGGCGTTCGAGCCGGGGCCGGTGAGCGGGGCTCGGTTCTGGGCGCGGCTGACCGAGCGGATGCCCCGGTCGAACCTGCTGCTGCGCCACGGGCTGCGGATGCCGGAGGTCACCTACCCGCTGGGGGGCGGCCGCGAGCGCCCCGATCCGGGCGTGCCCGCGGTGTCGATGGCGATGCTGCCCCACCTGTCCGACGATCCCGACGCGCTGCTCGACGCGCTCGCGCCGGTGATGCGCGAGCGGGCGCCGGCCTCCATGGCCGCGCACTACCGGGCGCTGTTCGAGCACCTGATGCACCGCTTCGGTCGCCGCACCTGGGTGGAGCGCTCCGGCGGCAGCCTGCGGATCGTCCACCGGCTGGTCGAGGCGTTCCCCGACGCGCACTGGGTGCACCTGGTTCGCGACGGGCGGAACACCGCGATCTCCATGAGCCGCCACATCGGCTTTCGCATGGCGCTGATGGGGTACTCGCTGCTCGAGCTGCTGGGGGTGGACCCGTTCGAGAGCGACGATCGAAGCGAGGCCGACGACCTGCCCGATGATCTCGCGGCGCTGTTGCCCGAGGCGTTCACGGCCGAGGCGTTCCGCAGCTTCGACCTGTCGCCGGCGATGTGCGGGCACTACTGGTCGGGCGAGATCCGGCGCGGGCTCGAGGTGCTGGGGGCGATGGCGCCCGAGCGGGTGACGACGCTGGTCTACGAGGACCTGCTCGAGCACCCGCGCGAGGGGCTGGCCCGGCTGGGCGCGACGCTGGGGCTGGGGCCGGTGGATGCGGGCTGGGTGGAGGCCGGGGTGGCGCGGATCGGCCGGGGGCGCTCGGCCTGGCGGGAGCTGCCGCCGGCCGAGCGGCGGGAGCTGACCGAGGCGTGTGCGCCGGGGCTCGCTGCGCTGGCGGAGGTGGGCGTGCGCTGGGACGAGCGCTGAGGTCGAGGCGCGCGACGAGGCGCGGCTTGTCGCCCGGCGCGTCGCCACGCGAGACTGCGGCGTGCCGCCGCCGCCCCCGATCTTCCTCGGCCGAACGATCGTCGCGCGTGAGACCTCCTGGGACTGGGCCACGATGCTGGAGATCCAGGGCTACGCCGACCATCGCCTCCATCCCTGGGCGGTCGACGGCTACCTCCGGGCCCTTCGCGGGCTGCTCGCCGGCAAGCCCGAGGGCGAGTCGTTCCGGCGGCCCTCGGCGATGAACGTGACGGGCCGCGCCGACGACGGGGTCGCCAGGGCGATCCGCAACGGCCCGCTGCCCGAGCCCGCCGCCGCGCTGCTCGCCGAGCTCGATCGTCGCCTGGGCGTGGTCTTCGACGATGCCGATCCGGAGGTGCCCGCCGAGGATGTCGACGAGAATCAGGAGCAGGTCTTCGACGTCGCCGCCGATGGCGTGCTCGCCTGCGTCGAGGGCCGGCGCGTCACCGCCCTGCGCCGGGGCAACGCCCGGATCTACCGCGTGCGTCACGACGGCAGCTCCGTGCTCGAGGTCGCCGAGGAGCGCCTTCTCGGCCCCGCCGAAGCCGAGGTCGAGGCCGAGGGCACCGAGCCGGAGCGCTGGCGGGCGAAGTTCGCGACCTCGCGCTTCGGCGCGCCCACGCACGATGATCCGGGCCCGTGGGTCTTCGACCTCGCGCCCGGCGAGGGCCTGGTCTTCATGACCGGCGACGTGCTCCGTGAGCGCGACGAGGCCGAGATCTCCGCGGCGCTGGCCGAGCCCACGCTCCGAGAAGCGATCGCGCGGCTCGAAACGGAGGGCCAGCCGCTGACCGGGATCCGCCGGGGCATCCTGCTGATCGTTCCGCAGGCCGATGCCCAGCCCGACGGCCCCTGACGCCTCCTGATGGCCCCGGCCGCGATGACGCGCGCGCCCCGGTATGCCACCGTACGCCTCGTGCTGCCGCCCCCGCCCCAGTCCCGCGCCCTCGCCTCGCCGCGCCGACCCGCGCAGCACGGCACGCACGCCCGTCGGGCAGGAGCACCGTGGACCTCACGCTAGCGCAGGCGGCCGGCTCGGTGCTGCTGGTGGTGTCGCTGATGCTGGCGACCGGCCTGCGGCTGCAGGTGAGCGACCTCCTCGCCCTGCGTCGCCGCCCCGGCCCGCTGGGGTGGGCGCTGGTGATGAACCTGGTGGTGCTGCCGGCCCTGGCGTGGGGCATGGTGGTGGGGCTGGACCTGCCGCCCTTGGTGGGGCTGGGCGTGCTGCTGGGCGCGGCCGCGCCCGGGGGCCCGGCCGCGATCCTCTACGTGACGATGGCCGGGGTCGACCTGCCGCTGACGGTGGGCTTGACGCTGCTGCTGCCCGCCATCGCGGTGATCTCCACGCCGCTCACCCTGTCGCTGGTGGCGGAGCTATCCGCCCCGATCCCCGTGCTCCCCATCCTCACCACGCTGGTGGGCATGCAGATGGTGCCGCTGGCCGCTGGGATGCTGGTGCGGCGCTACCGGCCCGCCCTCGCCGCGCGCGCGGCCGGGCCGGCCACCACGGTCGCCAACCTCACCCTGGCCGGGCTGGTGGTGTTCTTGATGGTGACCAAGGGCCACGTGCTGCTGAGCAGCTCCGTCGTCACGTGGCTTGCGATCGCCGCCCTCGCCGGGCTGGGGCTTGTGCTGGGCTACGGCCCGCCCGGGGTCGACCGCTCCTCGGCGCGGGCGGGCGCCTTGGTGGGCGCGTCACGAAACAGCTCGGTGGCGATCATGCTGGCGTCGACCTTCTTCTTGGATCCGGTGGTCGACGCCACGGTGCTGCTGTACGGGCTGATGAACCTGCTGGCCCCGATGGCCGTGGCCGCGGTGTGGCGGCGGCGGCCGAGCGCCCCGCCCTCGCCCCCCGATCACGACGGGCCAGGCTGATATCGGAGTGCGGTCGGCCGGTGGGCTCGGCCGTTGCTCCGGGGCGCTCGGCCGGCGACGAGGCCATCGGGCGCCGGCTGCCCTGGGGCCCGACGACCCCTCTCGATCATCTCGGCCGGTGCATCGGTCCGTTCGAAAATCATTCGCACGGATGCTCGCCCCGGTGGGCACTGCGAGACGATGGACCCAGGGCACCGATGGTCGGCTGGCGCCGCCGTACGCCTCGCCGTGCTCGTTGGCGCGGCGCTCGTGAGCGGCGGTTGCCGCGATGACGCGGCCGCATCCGGTGGTGACGGCGGCAGCAGCGGAGCGATCGACGCTTCGAGCTCGGACGACGAGTCCGGGGGTGACACCACTGCCGACGAGCCGATGCTGCCCGGCACCGATGAGTGTCGCCCGCCCGACGCTCAGCTGTGGCCCCTGTCGCCGCTTCAGATCCAAAACAGCGTCGCCCAGGCCCTGCCGGGCCGCGCGCACCGCGAGATCTCGCGGGGTCTGTCTCCCTATATCTCGCCGGGGGTCGTCTTCGACAACGACCCCCGCCTGCTCAACGCCAGCCCCCAGTTCATGGCCGAGCTGGTCCGCCGCGTCGACCAAGCCGTAGACGCGACCCTCTCCGACGATCCGTCACGGATCGCGAGCTGCTTGCCGGATCCGGGCAGCTCCCTCTCCGACGCATGCCTGCGCACGCTGCTGAGCGAGTGGGCGGCCCGCGTCTACCGGCGCCCGCTCTTCGACGACGAACTCGAGGCGCTCGAGCAGTTCCATGCGACTGAGCGGGACGCGGGTGATCCGGACCTCGCGCTGCGATTGCTGCTGCGGCGCATCCTCTCTGCGCCCGAGGCGATCTTCCGCTCGGAGCTGGGGGACCAGCTCGACCCGGAGGGGTTCTCGATGCTCACGGCGGAGGAACTGGCCGACGCGGTCAGCTACACGCTGACCGACGGGCCGCCCGACGGGCCGCTGCGAGCCGCCGCGGCCGACGGCTCCTTGCTCGATCCGTCGGTGCTCGGTGAGCACGTCGAGCGCCTGGTGCAGACCCGGCCACTGGACGTGGTGGAATCCGATGCCGGCGATCCCTACCAGATCACCGGGCTGATGCGCTTCTTCAGCGAGTGGCTCGATGTCGACGACGTCCGCTTCGAGTCGGGGACCGAGCGGACGCTGCGCTGGCTGGCCAATGAGCCCATGATGTTCCTGGAGCAGGTCTTGTTCGAAGACACCGGCGCGCTGACGACGGTGCTCGCCGCCGACTACACGGTGTGGAGCCGCACGCTCGCCGACTTCTACGGGCGGGAGGAACGCCCCGAGGCCGGGACCGTGGCGCCCACGCTCGACGGTCGTCGTGGGGTGTTGATGCAGGGCGGGTTCCTGACCTCCCACGACGGCATCACGGCCCGCGGGCTGTTCGTGCGAGAGCGCCTGTTCTGCCAGACGATCACCGCACCGGACGACGCCGACATGAACCTCCCCGGACTCGAGCAAGACCTCGAGGAGCAGGAGGGCGTCGATCTACCGCCTCGCGAGGTCCGCGAGCGGCACCTCGAGGATCCAGCCTGCCGCGGCTGCCACACCCAGATCGATCCCCTGGGCTTCCCCTTCGACGGGTTCGACCCGGCCGGCCACGTCCGCGCCGACATCGACGGCTTCCCCATCGACGTGGCGGGGGAGATCCTGGGGACCACCTCGACCGACGGCGTGGTCGCCGGGCCCACCGAGCTGGTGACCACCCTGGCCGACTCGGCCGACGTGCGAGCGTGCTTCGTGCAGCAGGTCTACTCGTTCGTCCACGGCCGGCCCGTGCGCGAGAGTGACACCTGCTACCTCGAGTCGCTCGAGCAGCGATTCGAGCAGAGCGGCGGAGACATCAAGGACCTCGTGATCGCCATCATGACCGACGACTCGATGCGCCTGCGCACCCCTTCTCTTCTCGAGGCCGGAGACTGAGCGATGCATCGCCGACGACACTTCCTCCAAGGGCTCGGGTCCGGCAGTCTGCTGCTCGGCGCCCTAGGCGGCCAGCTGCTCGCGCGCGCCGAGGGTGAAGATCCAGATCGGGTCAACCTCATCGTGCTGACCGCGGGCAACGGCTGGGGCCACCAGGGGATGTCCCGCGAGGGCACGATCCTCGATACCACGGTGCGCAGCATCGACGACTGGGACCTCCCGCCGGCCCTCTCCCCCCTGTCGGCGCTGTCGGATCGGGTCAGCATCCTGCGGACCCTTCGCTGCCCGGGGGACGGCGACCTCCACGGCAGCGGGTGGTCGACGCTCACCTGCGTGAAGGGCGACGGCATCAACCCCAACGGCATCTCCTTGGACCGCCTCGTTGGCCTCGAGCAGGGCACGAGCGATCCCTTCTCCTCGGTGGCCTTGGGCATCGCGACCAAGCCGGGGGGAGTGGCCCGCTGCACGAGCTCGGACGGGCCGCTCCAGGCCTACCCGGCCATCGGCTCGCCGCTGAGCGCGTATGCCAGCCTGTTCGGGGGCACCAGCCAGGCCGAGGCCCTGAGCAAGCTCGCGTCGGAGCAGGGGCTACTCGCGGGGATGATCGAGGATTCGACGCGCGCCCGCTCGAGGCTCGCTGGCCCCGAGGCAGCCAAGCTCGAGCAGATGCTCGACTCGCTGCGGGAGCTGGAGCGACAGCTCGTGGGGCGAATCGAGATCCTGGCCGAGCACCCGCCGCCCCTGCTGCCCGAGGGCGATCTGAGCGCGGTCGGCCTGTCCCCCAGCGTGATCCGGGCGCAGGCGAGCATCGGCGCGCACGCGGTGGCGTTTGGCCTCACCCGGGTCCTGCACCTGAGCATCCTGGGCTTCAACGATCACAACGCGGGCTGGGGCGGGCTTGGCCACCCGGGCGACGCGCACGAGGGCCTGATGCACCTAGAGACCTACAGCAAGGCCGAGGCCGACCAGGCCGTATTCGACATCACCGTGTTCCAGGCCGACATCGTGGCCCGGATATGGTCGGTGCTCGAGGCCATGCCCTGCGGCAACGGGACGGCGGCCGACCGCACCGTGCTGCTGTGGGTCAATAGCGCCGGCGGCAAGCACCACGACGGCCGCAACCACCACCCGGCGGTGCTGGTGGGGGACGCCGGAGGCCGCCTCGCCACCGGCAAGTACGTGGAGTTCGAGACCCAGCCCAACCTCAACCAGCTCTACCTGAGCGTGGCCCAGGCGGCGGGCGTGCCGGTCGACACGTTCGGCGAGCCCGAAGACTGCCCGGGGCCGCTGGAGGTGCTGGGGTGAGAGTCTGGCGTGCGCGTGTGTCGGCCGGAGACCGGAGAGCAACTCGGCCGGATCCGAGCCGCGCGTCGAGTCACCCACTACGTTCCCTGAACGACCGCCACGAGGACCCATGCTGATGGCACGATCTACGCTCCTTCCGATCTCCATGGCGCTGCTCGGCCTCGCCTCCAGCTCGGCCTGCTACCGCGGGGCCGAGCCCTCGGGGCAGGCCGACACCGACCTGCCTCCCCCAGCGGGGCCGTCCGAGTCGACCGGCGGCGGCGACGACGACGGCAGTGACGACGGCGATGGCAGCGACGACGGGGAGCCGGCCGAGCCGAGCGATCCCGGCGATCTCGACCCCCAGCGGCTGTTCGAGTGCATCCCCGAGGAGACCACCTACACCTCGCGTCGGCTGTGGAGGCTGTCGGGGGACCAGTTCGTGCGGGCCGCGGCCTCCATCGCGGGCTCGTCGGGCGTCGAGGCGCCCGACCCCTTTGGCGGGGGCATCTCCGGCAAGACCTTCTCCAACTACGCCGAGGTCTACTCGCTGATCGAGCCCGAGCTCGACACGGTGCTGCGGGCGGGTCGCAAGGCCGCCATCTGGTCGATGACCGACAAGGCGCCCCAGTGCATCAAGAGCGCGTTCAGCCGGCTCGGGGAAGAGGGAGAGCCGGCCGATCCCCTGGCCGCCGGGTGGTTCGACGAGGATTGCCGCACCAACGCGGTGCACTGGACGTTCGAGAAGCTGGTGCGGCGCCCGGCCGACGACGACGAGGTCGATCACTACGTCACGGCGATGGGAGAGATCACCCAGACCCTGGGGATCCGCCGAGGGATCGCGGCGAGCATCACCCTGATGTTCGCCAACCCCGAGACGGTGTTCCGCAGCGAGCTAGGCCAGCCTCTGGACGACGACACGGAGCGCTACGGGCTCGATGCCCATGAGCTCGCCTCGGCGCTGGCCCTGACCCTCTCTGGGCGCTCCGCCCGAGACATGAACATCCAGGGTGCGGCGAGCGACGGCTCGATCCTCACCGAGGATGGGCTGCACGCGGTGGTGCAGAAGCTCCTCACCGACGACTCACCCTACACCTTCGAGAAGCAGGCGCTGGGCCTGCTGCGCGAGTACTTCCACTACGACGTCGGGTTCGGGATCCAGAAGGACTTCCACTCCGACTACAGCTGGGGTAACGCGTACAGCAGCCTGGAGCGGTTCCTCGTGTATCTGATTCGACAGGATGGTGACTTCGTGCACCAGCTGCTCACCAGCCCCGCCAAGATGCACTACGACGATGACGGCCAGATGGTCATCACCGACGATCCCTCGCGGCCCGGCATCCTCACTCGCCCCGGGTGGCTGGTGTCGTACTCGCACAACGACCACAACGACCCGATCCACCGCGGCTACTTCATCCGGGAGCAGCTGCTGTGCCAGAACATGCCGGAGATCCCCATCGGGGTGATCCCGCAGCTGCCGCCGGACGACGGCCAGACCACGCTGCGCGAGCGGCTGGCCGAGCACGGCGAGGATGCCTCGTGCTCGGGCTGCCACGCCCTGATGGACCCGCTCGGGCTGCCGTTCGAGCGCTTCGACCACTACGGCTTCTACCGCGAGCAAGAGGCGGGCAAGCCGGTGGACACGTCCGGTGAGATCGTGGGTACCCAGCTCATCAACCAATCGGTGGCCACCCCACAGGAGCTGGTCGAGGTGCTCGGTGGATCGATGGAGGTCGAGCGCTGCTTCGTGCGGCACATGTTCCGCTACGTGATGGGCCGCGATGAGCGCTACGGCGATGCATGCACGCTCGCGGCGGCCCACGAGGCCTACGTGGACAGCGGGGGGAGCCTGCGCGCCACCATGGAGAGCCTGGTGACCTCGGAGACGTTCTCGTATCGCACGGACACGGTGGAGTGAGGAGACAGACGATGAGCTGGCAACGCTACAAGAAGAGCACTGCGCTGCGACGCCGTGACATGCTCCGGGGCCTGAGCCTCGGAGCGGGGGGCCTGTTCTTGCTGCCCTTCATCGACCGCCTCGAGGCACAGGCGGCGGGGCAGGCGGGGCGCAAGAAGCTGGTGATCGTGGTCGAGGGCAACGGCTACTACGGCTTTGGCGACTGGAAGAAATTGACCATGGGGAGCCCGCAGGTCACGAGCCTGGGTCCGCTGTCGAGCGCGCTGCCCCAGGCCAAGGCGCTCGCTCCATGGAGCGATCGGGTGCTGGCCATCAACGGGCTGGCCAACAAGCAGGGCAAGGGCCTGATGGCCGGGCACTACTCGTGCTGGTACCCGCTGACCTGCATGCCCTACGTCGGCTCCGATGGCCCCGGGGGGCCGTCGGTCGACGCCGTGCTCGCCGAGGCGGTCGGCTCCGAGTGCGTGTTCCCGGCCGTGCGCCTGGGGGCCGGGGGCAAGGTCGGGGAGCAGGTCGGCCTGGTGGCCACGACCTCGGCGTCCGGGGCCGGGGCCCCGATCGCGGCGCAGCACGATCCGCGGGAGGCCTGGCTGGAGCTGTTCGGCGTCAGCTCGGACGACCCCGAGGACCGGGCCGCGTTCGAGGAGAAGACCCTGCTGCTCGACTACATCCACGAGGACATCCAGCGGCTCGAGCCTCGCCTCGCAAGCGAGGAGAAGTGGAAGCTGGAGCGCTACCTCGAGTCGGTGGAGACCTTCCAGGTTCGCCAGCAGAAGCTCGCCGAGCGGGCGGAGCAGCTGTCGATGTGTGCGCCCGCGACACCGCTCCCCCTCACGGGCTTGGCTCGCGACGTGGGCACGGTGTTCGAGCAGCAGGTCAACCTCGCTGCGGGCGCGCTCATCTGCGGGCTGACCGACATCGTGGTGCTCAGCGTGGGCGCGGGCCCCATGGCGCACTCGCAATTCGCCTCGTGGGGCTTTGGTGGGCGCCACGCCATGGGCCATGGGACCGGCGGCACCGAGTCCCGACCCGCAGGGGGACCAGGCCTCGTTCAGAACCACGACGAGATCGCCCAGCGGATCGCCGACGGCCTCATTGCGCCCCTCGAGGCCACGCCCGACGGCGACGGGTCCATGTTCGACAATACCGCGATCGTGTTCGTCAACGAGAACGGCGAGCAGCACCACGCCCACTATGACAACTTCCCCGTGGTGATCTGCGGCGACCTGGGAGGAGCACTCGACACCGGAGGCCGGCGCATCGACTACCCCAACCATGAGCAGCCGGGCGCGCGGGGGCTGGCACAGCTGTGGAACACGATCTTCGCGGCCATGGGCGTGCCCATCGACGACTTCGCCGCGGGCGGCCGTGCCCCCAACCAGGGGCCGCTGGACGAAGTGCTCGCGTGAGGTGAGCCGCCGCGCCCGAGAGGCCCGACCCCGACCCTACCGGTCGGGGACCCTACCGGTCGGGGTCGTCGCACTTGTCGGAGGTGCACTCCGACGCGGACCACGCGGCCACTGCCATCTCGTAGAGTTCGTTCCAGATCTCGGCCTCACCTTCGGGGCCCGCGGCGATCAGGTGGTCGCGCATCTGCTGCAGGGCGACGGGGTTGGCGAGGTACTGGCCGTACTCGTGGCGCTGCTGCAGATCGACCACGGTGAGGAAGAACGCGGCGCGCAGGTAGTCTCGGTGCAGCCGGCCGACGGCCTGCTGTCGCTCCAGCTCGATGCCTTCGTACTGGGGCGGGTCCTCGCTGCCGGAGTGGCCGCTGTCGTCGGGCGGGTCGAACGCGCGCCACAGCGAGTGGTTGGCCCACCGGCCGTTTTGGCCCCGGCGGCCGAAGTCATCGAGGGGCAACCCCTCGTCGATCCCTTCGGTCTGCCCCACGCTGAGCAGCAGCCCCTGCAGCTCGTATGCGATGACGTACTCGTTCTCCCGCGTGGGCCAGCTGCTGCCGCTGGTGTTCGGGTCGAGCGTTCGGGTGAAGCGGGTGACGAAGTACTCGGTCGAGGCACGCCCTGCGTTGGTCACCTGGAGAGCGGGATCGGTGGCCATGCCCAGCCACATCCAGGGGATGGCGGCAAAGCCGAAGTCTTGGCCCATCCGAGACCCGTTCTCGCCGTCCCACGACATCTTCTCGACGATGAAGGGAGCCGCGTCGAGGTCGTCGGTGTGGCCTCGGTTGATCGTCATGGCCATCTCGCCGCTGTCCCAAAGCGAGTCGCGGTCGAGCAGGGTCTGCTGCCGCTCATCGTTGTCCTGGGCGAGCTGCAGGCCCCCCCACAGGTACTCGCGCTCCTCGGCGTCGTAGCGGCGAGGGAACTCCACGACCCCGAGGCGCATCATGTGCTGGGCCACCAGCACCGACTGATAGCGGCGCTGCATCAGCTCCACCGAGCGGGACTCGGGGTCGCTGATGCCGGCCAGGTCGAGCGCGGGCTCGGTCAGCTCGGGGACCGCGTCGTACAGCGCCCACAGGTTGGCGTCGGTGGGATCGGCCACGTAGGCGTCGCTCAGCGCGAACCACTCCGGCTCGCGGCCGGCCAACGGCTCGCGGGCGTACTCGGGGATCCACTCGGCCACCGAGCGATGGTCCTCGCCCAGCGCGCGGTCCTCGGTCCAGCGATTGAAGGCGAAGGGCAGCCGGATGTTCATCGTGCCCACCTCGAGCAGCCGGTGCATGAACGCGTGGGCCTGCTCGACGGTCGTGACCCGCTGCTCGAGGTCGATACCGTGGCGCGCGAGCTCCTCCACCAGCGCGAGGTCGCGCTCGGCCACGGTGTCGCCGGGGAGCACCGCGCCGCCGGGCTGCAGGAAGGGAAGCCGCGGATCGCAGATCTCGTCCATCTCGTACTTGGTCCGCAGCGCGCGGACCATTCGCACCACCGCGTGAGATTCGGCGTCGGTCATCTCTTGGCCGATGGCGCGGCGTAGGATGTCGGAGTCGCGGTAGCCGAGCCGGGCCAGGTCGACGCCCTCTGGCCCGTGGCAGCCCGCGCACGAGCCCCGCTTGCCCGGGTCTCGCCACACCAGCAGACCCTCGGCGATCGCCTGGTCGACCTCGGCCGGATCGCCCAGGCCCCCGGGGATGAGCGCGGGGCTCGGCGTCGCCGCATCCGCGCGCTCACCGAGCGGCGTGGCGGCAAGCACCTCCCAGTCCGCGCGGAGCTGCTGTTCATCGATCTGCTCGGGGCTGAAGGACGGCATGCGCGCGTCAGCGGTCTCACGACCGTCGCGGACCGCCGACCGGTACTCCTCGAATGTCAGCCCGGAGTCCAGCGGGGGGACCGTCGCCGAGCCGGGGGCCAGCTGTCCCTCGCCCAGCGAGCCGTGGCAGCCCGCGCACGAATTCTCGTAGGCGCTCGACAGCAGTGAGGGCACCTGGCGGACCGGGGTGGCATCGTCGCCACACATCGAGCGGCTCACCGGCTCGTCGAGCTGCTCGGGGCCCGGATCGAGCGTGCCGCCATCGCCGCCGAGGGCCCCCAACGATCCTTCGCTTCCCACACAGGCGATGGCGAGGAGCGACAGCATGCTCAGCGAGGCGGCGGGACGAATCGACATCGTGGTGCGCATCGTGGTCGGTCTTCGTGGGCAGTGCCCACCGATGCAATGATCCGTGAGAGTTTCTCGCGTCTTCGGCGTGCTGTACCACCATTGTGGATCGGTTCGAATATCGTCACCATGCGTCCGAGGAATGGTCCGGATGCATGGTCACCGAACATTCGGCGCGGTGCGGTGCCGCCGCAATTCCGAGGTGGGGAGTGGCGGGTGCCGGGAGGGCTGACGGCGACGGGCCTGCTTGTACGTGTGCTGCATGGAGCGCCTGACGCGATCGCGCTGGATTGGGACGGCCCGGCCGGCTGCGGGGAGCAGACCTTCGTTCGAGAGCTCGCCCGCTACTTTCCCGAGGGCGCAGCCGAGCCGGCCTCGGCCGAGATCGCGGTCACCGTGGTCGAGCAGGCCGATGGATTCCACCTGACGCTGGAGCTGTCCCGAGCAGAGATCCACACGCGCCGGGGGTTCGATGCCGATCAGTGTGCGACGGTCAGCGAGGCGGCGGCGTTCGTGGCGGCCGTTACGATCGATCCCTCGGTAATGGATCGACTCGAAGACTCGGAGGCGGAAGCGGAGGCGGAGGCGGAGGCGGAAGCAGAGGCGGAGGCGGAGGCGGAGGCGGAGGCGGAAGCGGAGGCAGAGGCGGAAGCGGAAGCGGAAGTGGAAGCGGAAGCGGAGCCGAGGGCACGGGCACGGGCGTGGGTGGTGCGTGCCGCCGCCGGTCCGTCGGGGCTCTCCTTGCCGGGGGTCGGTGTGCTCGCCCGCATGGCGGGCGAGTACGTGGGTCGTCACGTTCGACTCGGCGGGCTCGCCACGTACCGGAGTCCGGGCGAGGCGCGCTCATCCCTCCTGCCGGGGGCCGGCGGGCGCCTGAGCGTGTGGGCCCTCGGGGCACGAGGGTGCTGGGTCCCACGCGCCAACACGCTGACGTTTCCCCTGTGCGTAGGGGCCGAGGGAGGGGTGGTGGTGGGCCGGGGCTTCGGATTCTCGGGGGTCCGGACCAGCGCGCTGGCATGGATTGCGGTGAACCCCGCCCTCGAGCTGGTGTGGTCCATGCACCCGCGCGTGTCGTTGGTGACCGCCTTCGAGCCCAGCATCGTGGTCCTGCGCCACACCTTCGTCATCGAGGGGCTCGGCCCGGTCCATGCGCTAGGTCCGGTAGATCTACGCGGTTTGCTCGGTCTGGAAATCGTATTCGGCGCCGAGAAAGGTTCACGGATCTCTCGATGAGCGGGCACGGCAAGTCCATGCAGGTCGGGGGATCGGAGGTGAGCGGCTCAGTGAGTCGACCACCGCTCCTGCGAGAGGTGTACCGGGAGCACCGGGATTTCGTGTGTCGCGTGGCGAGACAGCTTGGAGTGGAGGCGTGCGAGGTCGAGGACGTCGTTCATGACGTGTTCGTGGTCGTCGGGGCCAAGCTCGACGACTACGAGGGTCGGGGGACGCTGCGCAGCTGGCTGTACGGGGTCACCCGTCGGGTCGTGCTGCATCATCATCGAGGGGAGCGTCGCGCCCGGCGTCGTCTGGAGCTGGTCGCCGGCGGTGTGGCCACCGAGCCTCCGTCGCCGGCGGTGGATCCCGAGGCCGAGGTGGCGCGAGCCGAGGCGGCCCGTGCGGTGCGCGAATTTGCGAGAGGGCTGTCGGAGGACAAGCGCGAGGTGTTCGTGCTCGCGCTGGTCGAGGGGTTGACGGCCCCCGCGATCGCCGAGGCCACCGGAGTCAACCTCAACACGATCTACGCTCGAATTCGAAGCGTTCGCAGGGCGTTCGAGCGCACCATCAAGCGGCGCCGACTCACCGCAGGGGTATCGCGATGGAATCGTTGAGCAAGGAGGCCCACGACGCACTGGAAGCCCTTCGTATGGAGCTGAGGGCTGAGCCCGGCGATGCGGAACTCACGTGGGCGCGCATCGAGGCGACCCGAGCATCGGGCGATGCCGATGCGCTGGTCCTCCGTGTCGACGCCGAGGGCCCGTCGTCTACGCCTCGCTGGCCGCTGGCCCTGCTCGCCCTCGCGGCGGCCGTGTTGCTCACGGTGGGGTTCTTGATGGGTCGCGGCTCGACCCTGCTGTCCGACGCCGAGTCGGGCACGGGGGAGCAGGCATCCTATGCGGTCGAGCGTGATGATGAGCGGCAGCGAGCGCGTGCGGGGAGGAGCACGCCGGTGGTGGAGGAGCCGGTGGTGGAGGAGGAGCCGGTGGTGGTGGAGCCGGTGGAGGAGCCGGTGGAGGAGCCGGTGGTGGAGCCGGTGGTGGAGCCGGTGGTGGAGCCGGTGGTAGAGCCGGTGGTGGAGCCGGCGGTAGAGGAGCCTCGCCGCGAGCGTACCTCGTCTCGCCGACGCCGAGCTCGACCCGCGTCCACGTCCGCCTCGGATCTCGCCGCAGAGATCGACCTCCTGCGGCGGGCCAAGCAGGCGCTGGGCTCCAGCTCCGCGACCGAAGCGCTGGCCATCCTCCAGGAGCATCGCCGTCGCTTTCCTCGCGGCCAGATGGCCCGGGATCGACGGGCGCTGCAGCTCGAGGCCCGGTGCAGCTTTGGCGAGTCCCATCGGGCCGAGGCATGGCGCTACCTCGATCAGCATCCCGGATCGCCCTACGGCGCGCGCCTGCGCAAGGCGTGCGGCGAAGATCCACGCTGAGGGGCTCCGCACAGGGAGCCTTCACGGAGGAGCCTTCCCAAGGGCCGAGCGCCCCGCCCTCGCCCCCCGATCACGACGGACCAGCCTGACCGCCCCTCCTCACTCCGCGATGCTGGCGTGGGCCCGGCGCAGGACCTCGGCCGAGGCATTCAGACCGGCGCGCTCGCCCTCGTCCATGTCGGGCTCGAGCACGGTCACGGCCCCGTCCCGGTTGACGATGGCGGGCAGCGACAGGGCCAGCCCCTCGATCCCGCACGCGCCGGTCTGCACCCGGGAGACGGTCAGCACGCGCCCCTCGCCGCGCAGCGACCACCGCAGCAGCGCCGCGGTCACCAGGCCGATGGCGTGGTTGGTGGCGCCCTTGCGCTTGATGATCTCCTGCGCCGCGGTGCGGACCTCGTCGCCGAGCACCTGCTCGCGCTCGGGCGACCAGCCGGGCCAGCGGCGCAGGCCCACGCCCCCGGCGCGGGCGCCCGACCACAGCACGACCTCCGAGTCCCCGTGCTCGCCCACGACCTGGGCGTGGATCGAGCGGGCCTCGATGTGCAGCTCGCGGCCGAGGATCTGCCGCAATCGCGCCGTGTCGAGCATGGTGCCGGTGCCGATCACCCGCTCGGGCGGCAGCCCCGAGGCCTCGGTCGCCACCTGGGTGAGGACGTCGACCGGGTTGGTCACCACCACCATCAGGCCCCGCAGGCCGCGGAGCGAGCGGGCCACGCTGCGCATCATCCCCACGTTGTCCCGCAGCAGGTCCAGCCGCGACTGCCCGGGCCGGCCCCCTCGACCGGCCGCGATCACCACCGCGTCGAGGTCTCGCATCTCGTCGAGGCTCGCCGCTCGCACCCGGGCCGAGGGGTAGAACGACACGCCCTGGCCGAGGTCGAGCGCTTCACCCTCGGCGAGGCCCTCGGTCACGTCATTGAGCAGCAGCTCGGAGACGAAGCCCCCGTGGAGGGTGGACATCGCCACGCTCGCGCCCACCCATCCCATGCCTACGATGCCGATTCTCGCTGCCATGTCGCGGCGGATCTTGACAGAACCGCGGCGAGATTTCGAGCGCGGCGGTCGGAGCACGGCCGCGGGCCCCGCGGGCTGGCGATCCGCGGGGCCCGAGCGGGCTGCATGGGCCGAGGGGCCCGGAGGATCCTACTCGCCGTTGCCGTCACCCCCCACGGTGCCGCACGCGGTGCTCACCCCCAGCTTGAGCAGGCAGACCGACTCGGCGAACTTCGCCTCGAAGGTGTCGCGAGGGATCGTGCCGCCGTTGAGCGGCGCGTAGGTGGGGTCGAGCTCGCCCAGCTGGGGCGACAGCGACTCGGGGCTCACCCCGAACTCCGCGGCGGCCCGCTCCAGATCGACGTTGTTGTCGAACTTGCTGAACACGAAGTAGACGGGCTCGCTGGCCACGGGGGCGCCGTCCCACACCCGGTCGAGCGCGCGCGTGAAGGTCTCGTTGCCCAGCGTGATGAGGTCGTCCATGTCCTCGGGGGCGGGGTGCAGGTCATCCACCAGCTCCTGGGTCTCGGCGTCGAAGTCGAGGCTGGTGGTCACGAAGTCGCGCAGCTCGTCGTCCTTGAACTTCAGCCCGGCGTCGTGGCAGCTGATGCAGGAGATGCCCGCCCGCACCACCGAGTCGTCCTGGAGGGGATCCTTCACGATGGCGATGGGGGCCTCGTCGAGGCGCAGGCCGTCCGCGGTGGTCACCAGGTAGGCCTGCAGGCCGTTGGGGAGGTTGTAGATCGCCTCGCCCCCGTCCTCGTCGAAGTCCAGCGGGTTGGCCAGGAGGTTCTGCTGGCCGCTGTTGCTGGCGAAGTCGTAGCTCAGCCAGAACGCCGACTCGGCCGACTGGGGCAGCTGGTGGCGCTCGAACAGCCGGTTGCTGTTGGAGACGCCCGAGTCCACGAAGCCCGCCCGGTCGACCTCGCGGGTGACGATGTTGGTGCCGATGCTGATGCCCAGGATCTGCTCGAGCTCGGAGACGGTCTCGGGGATCTCGAGCATGTCGTAGTAGAGCGGGGGCAGCGTGGCGTCGTGCACGAGCCAGTCGGCGGCCATGAAGGGCACCCGGGTGCCGGCCGATTCCTGCAGGCGGAGGGCGTCGTCGGAGGTGAGCTGGAAGGCGTAGGGGTTGTTGGCGACCAGTCGCTCCCACTTGTCGGCGAAGCCGGGGGTGTCCTCCCAGTCGTAGTCGCGCAGGTCGATCCGGAAGATCGTCTGGGTGGCGTTGATCGGCACCGGCTGCACGATGATGGGATCGAGGCTGAGGCTGTTGATGGCCTTGCTCAGGCCGTAGCGGTAGGAGTCCAGCTCGCTGGAGCACAGGCCGATGTTGTGCAGGTGCACCAGGGACACGTAGCGGATGAAGCGGCGATCGACCGAGGAGAACTGGTCGATGTCCTGCTGCATGTCGCCGATCATCTCGGAGCTGGAGATCCGCTGATTGTTGCACTCACCGCCGTCCCCGTCGCTCACGGTGCAGTCGTTGATCCACTCGGCCACGACCTGGAGGTCGTCGTCGTCGGGGCGCTGCTCGACCCCGATGGGCGGCATGGTGTCGTTGAGCATCCGCTTGAAGATGGGGCTGCCGGTCGCGTCCCCGGCCAGGACCTTCTCGTTGGCGAGGAGCTTGGGCAGATCGATGATGTAGTCGATGCCGGAGGAGCTGGCGGGAGCCTGGTGACAGCTGGCGCAGTTGGTCTCGAGCACGGCCATGGCCTCGATGGTGAGGTCCTCGCACTTCTCCGGCGTGCCTCCGTCGTCGCCGTCGCCGTCGTCGTCGTTCCCGTCATCGTCGGCGAACACCCCGTCGTCGCTCCCGTCGGAGCCGCCGCCGTCGCTCGATCCTCCTAGGTCGTCCTCGCCCGACTCGATCGCTTGCAGCACGCAGCCGCCGAGCGCGAGGCTCGAGGTGATGGCCAGCAGTGCGGTGCCGTGGACGAAGGGGCGCATGCGCCCGTCGAAGAGAGCTCGAGTCGAAGTGGTCATGATTGTTTCCCTCACCGTGTTCGTATCTGCACCCGAGGGTGCGCCTTCTGTCGATCTCAAAAGTCTTAGAACCGTACGTGGAGCCGGACGCCCGCGCCCTGCGGCGCGATGGCGACTCGGGGCTCGTTGGCGGCCGAGTCTCGGCGGGCACGTCGACCGGTGCCCCCCGCTCGTCGCAGGCCCACCACCAGCACCGCGACGCTGGCCGCGGTCATCACCCCGCCCACGCCGAGCAGCACGTCCGAGCTGATCGCCTGGCGTCGCGCCATGGCGTAGTGGGGGGTCTCGGTGGCCGGCTGCTCCGGCGTCGCGCTGATCTCGGCGTTGTCGGCGTTGCGGCTGGCGGCGACGGCCAGGCCGGTGCCGGCGATGAGCGACACCACGCCGACCGGCAGCAGCGTCGCGCCGGCGATCACCGCGCGGCGTCCCGGTCGGGCGGGGGCCGGAGGCGGCAGGGTGGGCTTGGTGACCGAGGCGGCGGCCCCGGTGGCCTCGTCGACCTCGTCGGCGTCGTCGGCCTCGGGCTCGGGCAGCGCGGCCAGGCGTGCCTCACCCTGCGCCCGGTGCTCCTTGCCGAGCGACGGGTCCTCGAGGAAGCGCTCGTAGTACCGCCGCGCCCGGTCGGGCTGGCCCGACTCCTCGTAGACGCGGGCGATGTTGTAGAGGTCGACCGGCATCTTGTTCAGGGCGTAGGCCTTGGCAAAGGCCTTGGTGGAGCAGGCGTAGTCCTCGTGCTCGAAGCACTCGACCGCCTCGGCGACCAGCTCGTCGCGGTCGGGCGCCTCGGCCGAGGGATCCCCGGCCAGGGCCAGGGTCAGCAGCAGCGAGGCGCTCATCACTCCACCTCCATGAACAGCCCCTGAGAGCCGGCGGAGGAGGACGCGGCCTTGGCCTTCGAGCGGTGGCGACGGCGGCGGTGCCGAGACTTGGCGGGCTTGGCGGGCTTGGCCGGCGCGGGCTCGGCCTCGTCGGCCTCGTCGGCCTCGTCGGCCGCGTCCACACCCGGGGCAGCCGGGGCGTCACTGGGGGTCGACTCGTACTCCGACCACAGCGCGTTGGCCTTTTCGTCCTCGCGCAGCACCTCGATGTCCTCGGCCAGGGCCAGCGGCGTGGTCGAGGCGGACTCGAGGCACGTGGTGTCCGGGGCGCGCGAGGGCGAGGGGAGGGGGGCGGCGAGCATCGGCGAGGCGGGGGGCGGCGCGATGGGCTGGGCCACCGCCACCGGCACCGTCTCTCGGGGTGCTTCGACCTCGGCGGCCGCCAGCTCGACCGAGTCGGCGTCGTAGCTCGCCTGGCCGCCGGAGGGCCAGAAGGCCAGCACGCAGGCGGTGACGGTGCAGGCCATCGTCGCCCCGAACAGCCGGCCGAGCCGAGCGTGCCGCTGCGGCGCCGGCGCGGAGGGCGGGTTGCCCATGGCCTGCGGCACGTAGAGGGCCGGGTTGGAGTCGGTGACCACGGGGCTGGGCCCGGACACGTGCATGGGCGCAGAGATCTGGGCCGCCATCGGAGCCGACGCGGGCGCGGGGGCGGCCATCTGCACGGGCGCCTGGGTGGGCACGGGCGCCTGGGTGGGCACGGGCGCCTGGGTGGGCACGGGCGCCTGGGTGGGCACGGTCGCCTGGGCCGGCACGATCACGCTCCGCATGGGCGACGTCCACGGTATCGATCCAAGGACTCGGGTGGGCTCGTGGACCAGCGTGGGCGGCTCGATGGAGCCCGCGACCCCGCCGAAGCAGCTGGAGAAGGCCACCAGCACCGCACCGGCGTCGGCCGGGCGCTCCGCCCGGTTGGGCGCCTTGCACCGCTCGCACAGCGCTCGCAGGCGGCACCGCACCATGCCCTCGCTGTCGAAGTCGCTGCCGTCGAGCTTCAGCAGCCGCTCGAGCAGCATGCCGAGGGCGAGCACGTCGTCGCGGACGTCGTGCACGGGGGCGCTGGGGTGGGGCTCGAGCCGCGTGCGATCGGGGTCGTCCGAGGCGTCGGTCGGCGCCCGGAGGGTGCGGGTGCAGCGGTGGGTGCCGGCCAGCGTGATGGTGGCCGTGCGAGGATCGTCGCCCTGCACGTAGATGTCGTTGGCGTCCAGCGGGCCGTACACCAGGCCGCGGTCGTGGAGGTAGCCCAGCACGCTCAGCAGCTGCGCGCCGATGTTGGCGAAGCTCGAGGGGTCGTAGGCTCCGCTGCGCTCGATGACCCACCCCATCCGCTCGCCCCGCGGCATCGACAGCGCCAGGTAGGGGCGCTCGCCGGGCTCGTGGGTGGCCACCACCTTCACCAGGCCGGGGTGGTTCAGCACCGGGATCCAGCCGTGAAGGGAGTCGGCGTTGGGAGCCGAGTGCTCGTTGTCCCCCAAGATGATCTGCACGCGCTGGTCGAGCTGGAGGTCGTAGCCCTCGTAGACGATGGCCCCGAGCATGCGCTCGTGGTCCACGACGCGGTCCAGCCGAAAGCGGGTGCTCAGGGAGCCGCTGACCTGCGACGAAGAACGGTGGAAGCGATTCGACATGGGAACGTACTCCTTCGATCGGGTGGGTCGATGCGGAGCCGAGAGACTCCACGCGACCCACCGGTGGGACGGGGCGAAGCGATGACGAGCGACCACGCGTGGTCGACGACGAGCCCCGTGAGGGCCGAGGGCGGCGCCGTGGAGCGCCCGATCCATGCCGTGGCGGCGGGGGCCGGGCGGTGCGTCGGGTGGCGCCGCGCTTGCGTCTCGGGGACTCATCCGTGAGGTTGCCGAACGAGGCATCTCGTCACCGGCCGAACCGAAGAAAATTTCGGCCGCGGGGCGAAAAACACACCAAGTTGCTGAAAACAAGTCGAAAATTGGTTTCGAGAAAACTGGGACACGGAGCGAAGTTTTCGAACGCAGGCGTTTCGGGCGTGCGCAATCGTTGGGCGCACTGGCCGATTGGGCAGCCGGTGATCGACGGAGGCTACCGAGACCCACGTGCGCCGGAGGCGGACGCGGGAAGTGCTACTCTCGTGCGTCGATGAGCGGGGGGACTCACGGCACGCAGCCCGACGACCGCACCTTGTTGGTCGCGTGGCAGGGGGGCAACCCTCAGGCCGGCGAGCAGCTCATGCGCCGGCACTACGACGCCATTCGCCGGTTCTTCGAGGTCAAGGCCTCGTTCGTCGCCGACGACCTCACCCAGCGCACCTTCCTCGCGTGCGTGGAGGCGGCGGCCAGCTACCGCGGCGACGCCAGCGTGCGGGCGTTCCTGTTCGGGATCGCTCGCAAGCAGTACATGGCCTACCAGCGCAAGGACGGGCGGCTGGAGTCGGCCATGCAGTTCGGCGACTTCGGCGGCTCGCGCACCTTCACGTCCGTCAGCACGCTGGTCGCCCGCCGCGAGGAGCAGCACCTCATGCTGCGCGCGCTGGTCGATCTGCCCGCCGAGCAGCTGATGCCGCTGCAGCTGTTCTACTGGGAGGGCATGCCCACGGCCGAGATCGCCTACGTGCTCGAAATCTCGCCCAGCGCGGTCACCAACCGGCTGATGCGGGCGCGGCGTGCATTGCGCGAGCAGATCGAGACCATGGCCGCCCGTGACGATCTCCAGAACGCCGTGCTCTCCGATCTCGAGGCGTGGGCCCGCTCGCTGGCCGATGCTCCCCCCGCGCCCGGGATCTCGCTCCAGCCGGCGCCCTGGCCCCCGCGCTCGCGCGGCCCGGGGGGCTCGTCGTCGAGCTGATAGATTAGTGGCGTGAACGGCTTCGCCGCGCGCGTGCCCTCCTTCGAGCCCCGGGCGCTCAGCCCCGGCACGCGGCTGGGCAAGCACGAGATCATCCGGCGGCTCGCCGTGGGTGGCATGGCCGAGCTGTACCTCGCGCGGGCGATCGGCATCGAGGGCTTCGAGAAGCTGGTGGTGATCAAGCGGGTGCACCCGCACCTGGCCTCCGACGCGGACTTCATCCGCATGTTCCTCAACGAGGCGAAGCTGGCCGCCGCGCTCGATCACCCCAACGTCACCCAGGTGATGGACATCGGCGTGGCCGACGGCGAGCACTACTTCACCATGGAGTACCTCCATGGCGCCGACCTCCGCGAGCTGCTGCAGCGGTCCTCTTCGGAGGGAGGGCTGCCGCTCGAGTGCGGGCTGGAGATCGTGCTGGGGGTGGCCCGCGGCCTGCACCACGCCCACGAGCGCTGCGGCCCCAACGGGCGCCCGCTGGGCCTGGTGCACCGCGACGTCTCGCCCTCCAACGTGTTCGTCACCTACGAGGGGGGCGTGAAGGTGGTCGACTTCGGCATCGCCAAGGCCGGGGCCCTGACCATGCAGACCCGCGCGGGCACGCTCAAGGGCAAGATCGGCTACATGTCGCCCGAGCAGTGCCGGGGCGACGCGGTCGACCGGCGCTCCGACGTGTTCGCCCTGGGCATCCTCCTCTATGAGATCACCACCGGGCGGCGGCTGTACTTCGCCGACAGCCACTACGCGATCCTCAACAAGATCATCGAGGGGCGGTTCACCCTGCCCTGCGAGGTGGATCCCGAGTACCCGGCCGAGCTGGAGGCCATCGTGCGCCGGGCGCTCGATACCGATCCCGACGAGCGCTTTCCCACCGCCGAGGCCTTTCAGGCGGCGCTCGAGGACTTCGTGCACGAGGCGCGCATTCGCTGCTCGACCAGCGTGCTCGCGCGCTACGTCGAGACCCTGCTGGGGGAGCGCCCGTACCCCACCGCTCACATCCCGATGCACGAGCGGGCCGTGCGATCCGGAGCGACCGACGTGATGGTGCCGCCGATGCGCTCGGGCCACATCGACGACATCGTGTCGGAGACCAGCGTCACCATTCCGCGGGGGATTCCGCGGAAGATCGACAAGCTCGTGGTTCGGGGCGGAACCCTTCGTGCTCCGGGCTGGGGCTCTCGCGGCTCGGACGGTGGGCATCGCGGCCCGGACGGTGGTCATCGCGGCCCGGACGGCAATCTCGGCCGCGATCGCGGGACGGACGGCTACCCGCGCGTCCCGGACGGCAGCGCGCTCGGGACGGACGGCTACCCGCGCGTCCCGGACGGCAGCGCGCTCGGGACGGGCGGCTACCCGCGCGTCCCGGACGGAAGCGCGCTCGGGACGGGCGGCTATCCGCACGTCCCGGACGGCAGCGCGCTCGGAACGGGCGTGTACCCTCGCGCCCCGGACGGCGACCGTCGCACTCGGCTCCGCGGGCTTTGGGCCTACGGCTTGGTGGGGGTGGTGGCGCTGGGGGTGGGGCTGAGCATGGGCGGGGTGCTGCGCTCCTCGTCCCCGGACGAGCGCGAGGCCGACTCCGCTCCGGCCGAGCCGAGCGCAGAGGCCTCGGCCACCCCGGGCGTAGCCGGCGAGCCGTCACCTGCTGCGGACGGAGTCCTCGCGGACGAGTCCGAGTCCGACGATCTGGTGCTCGACGACGAGGTCGTGCTCGACGACGCGGTCGAGATCGAGCCCGAGCTCGACGCCGAAGCAGGGGCGGAGGACGAGGCCGGCGCAGAGGTAGAGGCCGCGGCCGTTCGCAAGCGGAAGCGCAAGGTCCGGGTCCGCGGCAGCAAGTCCCCGGGTGACGAGCCACGGCCGCGCAAGTCGCTGTATCCTCCCTCGTACTACGAGTGAGACCCTCGGCACCGATCGCGGTGTGGACCGCCGCCCTGAGCTTTGCCCTCGCAGAGCCTCCCCTTGCCCACGCGGCCCCGGATCCCACCGAGGCCTCGGCGACGCTCGATCCCAAGGCGGCTCGCGAGTTCGCCGCGCAGGGTGAGGCCGAGTTCGAGCAGGGGCACTACGACGAGGCCAGCGCGGCCTACC
>JGI12210J13797_11016904_pt1 | contig 25939 bp, 18 predicted proteins | sample ElkSlonscriptome_3_FD_13797 | JGI IMG/M metagenome (IMG submission 13797)
CATCGACGCCGACTAAACGATGGATGTTCAAATTGCGACGACGTCGATCGGTTTGCTTGCTCAAGGGCCTTATTTTCCGAACGCAGCCGCGGAAGCAGCCTAGTGCCTTCCCCAGTCATCCTCGTTGGTATCATCCACATCGCCGTCGTTGTTCTCGTCCCAGAACCGCTGGCCGATGTGATTGATCCGTAAAATGCCATCACGGGCTTGCGCCGTGCCAGAAATCGGAGTGGCTTGAATCGAGAAACTGTCGGCGGTGACGGCGCCGGAAAAGGCGATGTCGTAATAGTCTAACCGGTCGTCGGCGGCCCCGATGTCGGGCGCTTCGCCAGTTCCGGAACCACAATCCATATCGGTCCCCGGGTTGTAACACCCGGTCTCTGTGTAGATGCGCTCCATGAATTGGGCCATTGCCATCAGCTCCGCCTGAATCTCGGCGCGACGGGCCTTGGCGATCTGGCTGGTGTAGCTTGGATAGGCGATCGCGGCAAGGATGCCGACAATGGCAACCGTCACTAGCACCTCGATCAGCGTAAAGCCTGACCGACTTGGACGCGAGTGCATACAGGACACCGGGTTCGAGGCGCCGCGGGCACAGCGCCGGGCCGAAGCTCGCCGATGACCCGGATTATTCGTTGGCCTTGGTGCTTGCATCGGCATTAGCGTATCTGCAGCCAGTTGCGCCAACCCAGCGCCGTGGATTCCCGGAGGCGAATTAGATCCCCCTCGGAATCGGAGACGATCTTCTGCACGGCGCCGTTGCCTAGGCCGAGCTGCATCGGGGCAGAGTAGATGCCGGTACCACCATCGGCGAGCACGCGAATGCTGCTGCCGGGCATCGCGGCGCTATTCTCAGCCATCTGCAGCAGATCGTTGGCATCGAAATCACCGTCTAAATTGTAATCAAAGGGTGTCACGGACAACCGAGAACCGTCGTTGGCATCCAGCGTGTTGATCCAACTCACGCCGCCTGAACTGCAGCAGTCTTCCGGAATCATCGAGACAAAGACGACCCGGTTCCCGCTCACGTCGGGCGCGACGACGACACGCTCACCGTCGGGATCTGCGTCCGCCAACACCAAATCGATGACCCAGCCACGATCACCGTTCTCGGACCAGTCGATGGCATGATCGGTGCTAGTTCGACCAAGGCTGGCCAGCGCGCCTTCGGGATCGTTGATGCGGACCTGAGCCAGGAACTGCTGTGCGAGCAGATCACCGCCCGCGCGGCTGGGCACATCGAAGCCACCAACATCGGCCGCGAAGACAAGACCGTTGTCGTCCCAGATGCCGTAAAAACTCTGCACCTGGGCGTCGGACTTGTCCGCGCTATTCAGGTACTGGCCGGTGCCGAACAGCACCATCGTGCCCAGGCCGGACGCGTGCCGCTTGGCGACCACCTTTGACGTGATCGGCTGGGGATTGCCGGTCTCGTCGACGGCTTGGAACAGCAAGACAGGAGGGCTGCTCGTATCGACAAGATCGAAACGCCACAGATTCCCGAACAGATCGCCAGCGTAGGCCAAATCCGCGATTAGGTCGCCATCGGCGTCGACCGCGGTGATGGGGCCGAGCGCATTGGTTCGACCCTGCTCAGCATGCGCGCAGTCGCTGCCCGCGGGTGGCGCGTCACCGGCCACCCGCGGGTCTTGGCAGAAGCCTCGCCCGGTATCGAGCTTGGCGCGAATGCGTTGCGTATTAGCGCCGCCCATGTTGAGGACATAGAGCACGGCGTTACCGGTCTGGCTGACGGTGCAATTGGTGCCGAGGGCGGCGTCGTCGGTGCAATGACCTGCCACCTCGCCAACCTGGTTGGTGTTGTTGTAGCCGTTGCTCACCAACGTGACCCAGGTCGGTTCGACGTCGTCAGCCAGATCGTCGTCGATGCGCACGAGCACCGGGGCCGATTGGCTGTAGCCCATGTCCCGGCCATCCAACCCACGGTCGTCTTGGTCATCGCCTGAGGCGTCGTTGAACTCCCATAGCGGCAGATCAGCCGAGTTGCCTTGGCTGATCGTGCTCGGATTGGTGATGTTCAGCGCAAAGATGCCCTGATCACCGAGCCCGAAGCTGCCGACCAACACCGTCTTCCACCCCGCATGTCCCTGGCTGTCGGTAAATTTTGCGTCCGCGGAGGCGAGCGGGCCATCGACAAACGCTCGTTTCGGGATCAGCTTTCCGTAGCCTGGATCGGTCAAGTCGGACAGTCTCGCGTAGACACTCTCGGGCACGTACGCGAACAGTTCGACGCCGTCGGCGGCCTTGAAAGCGTGGAGCATGCCATCGTTGGCGCCGACGTAGACGACCTCGGTACGATTTTTGACAGACGCGGAATTCTTGAACGCTAGATAGTCCGGGTGGCTGAAGACGCCTCGCGGGGGACCGACCACCACGGGATCGCTGCCGATGATGTCTCCGAGCCAGTGTCCGTCGCGCTCGCGAAAACCGTCTGCATCGCCCGTCTCACCGCTGTCGTCCCCACGCAAGTAGTCGATTCGGGCCTTTGCGAGCGTAACCTGCTCTGGATAGGTGGAGGCCAGATCCACGCCGACGTTGCAGAAGGCCAGATCGCCGCTCCAAACGTCGCCGGTATCGGCGCCGCAGCCGAGCAAACCGAGTTGCTGGTTACGAGACAGTTCGTCGAAACTCTCCGCAGCGAAGGCGAGCGGCGAACCGTCAGCCAGCGTAATGATCTCCCGGTCGTTCGCCGACATCGCCCGTGGCGCGGTCCAGTAGGTCGCGTCACCGGACTGACACAACGCGCCCACGGGCCTGGTGGCGCAGGGGGCCTGACCCAACCCGAGGGAAAGCTGATAGGCGCGCACTTCCCCGCGCCATTGGGCTGCATCGACAATGGTTTGAAACAGGAGCGAGCCGGAGTCGAGTTGGGCCCCATTGGTGGCAACGGATGCATTGGATGCCTCCACCCCCGCCACCGCGGAGACGGCGTCGAGCACATCGGCGAACGAGCGAATGAGCTCATCCGGGGCCGAAGCACTGAAGAATCGCCCCCGACCGTTCAAGGCCGCATGATAGAGATCGTCGACCTTGGCCGCCGCGGGGATCTGATCTGCTCGCCAAGAACCCCCGCTCGCACCGAGCCCGGAGAACGGACCGCCGGCCCCGTATGCCTCAATCGCAACAGCGTCGGGAAAGCCGTCGACGGCAATGCTCCGGTGCCCGCCGGTGGCGATGGGGTAGGTGCCGAACGGGCTGAAATCGGACGGGGTCACCGCCCCGCCGACACCGAGGCCGACCCCGAAAAAGCCGAGGTGCTGCCAGGTCGCGGGGTCATTACGTGGATTCCAAAAGTTGGCGGCGCTATCCGCATCGGTCGTGTCGTCCCAAGACTCGAGCATAGGTGGCACTTGGTTGTTGCGTTCATCGCCATCGAGGTCACGCCGCCAATAGTAGAACACCACGTCGGAGAGCATGGCCGCATTGGCATCGCTGTAGACCTGGGTCGCGTCAGTGTTTGGCGTATAGGCCGAGACGCCGTAGCTGTTCTCCGGCAGCTCGGCAGCAACGCCATCCTGATTCGGCGCCACACTGATCCAACAGTCACCACCCCCGCCGGCACAGGGCCAGAAGGGCGAACGCTCTGCGCCTCCGGCCCCGCCGACGCTGTCGCCCCAAACATCCTCCCAGACGCCGTCGGTCAATAGCAGATGAATATTATTTCGGCATTTCACCCCACAGCTATTGCGTAGAAACCCGGAGGGATCATCACGATGGCGAGCAATGTCGTCGGCGCGCGCCAACTCGCTGGCGACGAACTCGCCCGCGCGAATATGGGAGCCCTGCAAATTCGTGTCGGCGGCGCCATTGCTGGTCAGTGCAAACATCCAACCGAAAAACCGAGACTTATTCTCCGCAAAGGTTTCAAACCGCGGGCCATCGTCGTCGGTATCCAGCCAATCGAAGGCGTCCGTACCCGGCCAAAGCTCGTCGTTGGGGCGCATGTCCTGGAAGGTCAGCCGCGCGCTTGGATCGAGGGTGTGCATCACACGGGACAACACCGTCTTCGTCATCAGTAGCCGGCTGCGGTAATACACGAACCAGTTGGCGAAATTACGCCGCGCAGCGGCGACACCATCGAGTCCGATGGCGGCATTATTGCGCGGCGTGCAGTTGACACCGGGAATGCGATTGACAAAGTTAAGGCCTGACGGATTGGGCGCACCGGAAGTCGGCGAAAGGTCTTCGCAGTGACCGACATCCACATCGCTATCGCTGCCAACGACGATCTTCGTGAAGCACCCGGACGGGCTTTCGCTCTCTGGTCCGGATGAAAAATCGTCGCCGCAGCGCCTGCAGACGGCCCACTGCGCGCTGGTCTGTGGCGGCGGAAACGGCGCGTCGTTGCATTGTGCATCCGTCTTTTGAGTCGTATCCGTGGAATAGTAGTTCCCTGGGTCCCAAAGGAAATAGAATGCGGGCTCCGGCGGCAGATCCGCGTCGAAATAACCGATGTTGTCGGTACACTCCGCCGAGACTGCGCCATCGTCCTTGACGACTCGGTATTGATCGAACAGGTTGATCGGGTCGAGTGCGTAGCAGTCCAGACCAAGATAGGGGAACTGATCGGCAGCTGAGAATCCCGCATGGCCGAGAGACGTGCCATCGGCGGCCAGCCCGGGGACATAGGTCTTCCAGGGATCGTAATAGAGGCGGTTGACGTCAGGAGACGCGAACGGCTCGATGGACGAGGCCTGGTCAATGTCGTCCGGCATGAAGGCACGCCCCATACTCGACGAATTGTCGATCGTCAGCACAAGGTTTGGGGCAACACCCGCGAGCAGAAACGGTGGCACCTCCGTGAGGTCGATGTCGGCACCACTGGCATGACCCGACGCCAGTAGCATGGCCCACACACAGGTCACAGCGCCGTAATGGCGGAGGAACCGACCGCGCAATGGCCTGTTCCCGACTGTTGCGAACCGTCGGCCACTGGACATGACGGATGTCATTACAGTGCAAACACCTTCGCCACCGTGGATTGCACGATCGCACGGGCTTTGGCCGATCCGCCAAAGCCGACCGCGGTGACGGTGTAGTAGTGCACACCGGCGCCCTGGGCGGCCTGCTGGGCGTCCAGTGGCGGCACGTAGCGTACCTCGATGTAGATGCGCGGCTGTTCAACGACCCCTGGCAGCGTGCCAGCATCGCCGAGCTCGCCAACGACCTCTTGGTAAGTCGAGCCCTCGCTGACGTTTACGAGGTCGCCCTGCCAGTTGCCCAACACGCTGGCAAGGCTGGTGCACGCAGCATGTGGCAAGTCGGCGTTTGCACCAGTGACGGTGCAGGCAGGCCAGACGTGCTCGGAACCGCTGCTCTCAGCGTTGGGCGGCGTGGCCTGATTCTCGATATAGGCCAAGCCCGCTTGCAAGGCGGCCTCGGCGGCCTGCAACGCGGTATGGTTCTGGCGCAGGTTGCCGGCCATGCGCTCCTGCATCACGGTCGTGCGCATACCGGTGATGCCGAGCATGGTGATGACCAGCAGCACAACGAGGCCCAGGATCAGCACGGCGCCCGACGCGGCGTTCCGTCGTCTCGCGCGTCGCGGGGATCGGCGGCCGAAAAAGACGCGTCGCGCTGGCCCGCCAGGGGCTGCCGGCAACACGAGGCCGCCGCCGGCGATGAACGACAGGCGCACGTATAGCGCTTGGCGGCGCGCGAGGGTCGGGTTCAGGTGCGACACAGCTAGCGACCGATAGACCAGGGGATGCTGGCGCGCATCGCGACATTGATGAGAAAGCGCTGGTAGCGCCGGCTGTCGGCGGGCAAACCCTTTCCGAGCGTGTCGTCGGCGATGTTGCCGGTGCCGGTGTTGGGCGGCCAGTGGTCTTTGGCCGGGACCATGGGCCGACTGACGACACCGGACTGCTCGGTCGCGAGCAGTAACTCCACTGCCGCGGAGCGCACGCGGGACCAGGCCTTGTTTGTGCTGACCCAAGCAGCCGTGTGCAGGGTGCCGGTGTCATGCGCGTGATAACTGGTACCGTCAGACAGAACGCCGCTATAAGTCAGGCGCATGTCGGCGACGTCGGTGATCAAGGCCTGACTGTCGCCATCTTCCATACTCCAGACGCAGAGTGACGGTCGATAGCGGTCGAAATCGTCGTCGCCGTCGTCGCCGACTTGGCAGTGGCCGACACCGGCGCCAGCCTGGATACGCCGGTTTTTCGTGTCGACGCAGCAGACATAGTACAGGTCGTAGGAAAAGGGATAGACGGTGGCACGGTGGACCGGCTGAGCCACCTGCCGCGTCGCGCTGGCCGTGGCCCAGTTGTATGCGCGGCTGAGTGTGTCGGCGGCATTGACGACATTGCCGTCGGCATCGGTCGCGGTATGGGCGATGCTCGAATCGTGGGCACCACGGTCTTCCGGGCCACTGACCTCGAAGAGGTCGGCGCTAACGCAGTCGGTGATCAAGGCGAGGCGACCGACGTTAGCAAGCGCGGACGGCGCGGCATCCAGGTTGATATCGCCGGTACCCTCGAAGCCGCCGTTGTCGCCAATAGCACCGGCCAGCGTGCCCGCCACACCGACGCCTTGATCGTCGACGCCCCAGGTCACCAACACATCGCCGCGCAACCAGCGGGCAGCGATGTTGTTGGCCGCGGCGTCGGGGAGATCCGCATAGCTGGCCGCCGCGGCAAGATCGTCGGCGTTGTCGTAACCAATCGCGCGATCCATACCCAAAAAATGGCGATCATGCTTCCAGTTGGCGTGACCACAGTTGCCACCGGACGTATCGAGCAGCCGACAAGCCTTAACGGTGAACTGGCCCTCGCTCTCCGCCATCGCGATACTGCGACAACCCAGGGAGCGCGTGCCGCGCAGGTTGCGGGCCGAAACCTGCATCGCGATACGAGCGCTCTCCTGAAGCCGGGCAAACTGATCTTCGCGGACATAGACGGCCTTGCTGTCGACGAGCAGATCGGTGAGACCGATCATGAGGATGCCGCCGATCGCAACTGCCACCATCATCTCCACCAACGAAAAACCGGCCAGCCGCCTGGGGCGCGGAGCGTCTCGCCGCGTTGGACGCTGATTGAACGCCGAAGTCTTGGCGGGGCAACCGAGAAATGCCATCGTCTTGCGATGACTCGGTGCCCGAAAGGCGCCAGCGGCCCATCTCATTGCACCGATCCCCTTCGGGCGAATCTCCAATGGGCCGGCGTCATTGCGCTAGCCTGGTGCAGACGCTGAAGACGGTCGCGTCCGCCGCACGACCGCTCTGGGCCAGCGCGACATCCTCGCCGCGCGCGTCGTCCCAACGGACGACGACCTGACAATTGCCGGCAAGACACGCATTGTCGGTGGCGGCGCAATTGACTTCACCGAGGGGTTTGCCGTCCGCCGGCCGCAGGTTCAGCTTGCCGAGTTCTTCCGCCCAGTTGTTGAACACATCGGAACCGCTATCGGCGCCAACTATAAAATGCTTGCCGTTAAAGGAAGCAGGGTCCGCGCGCATACGATCCACCAGGTCATACGCCGCAAGGGTGGCCTGGGTGCGCAGGTAGGCACTGTGATTGCTGCGCATCGACGCAAGCTGGAGACCGGCAACGCCGAGCAGCCCGATGGACATGATGATGACCGTGACCAGCACCTCCACCAGCGTAAAGCCACGTTGCCGACTACCTGGTCCTCCTGTTCTCATCGACTCCGGCCCCTCTCGCATGTGCTTCGGTGATTGTCTGGCGGGAGCTATCGGCCCCAACGCCAGCGAGACTTTGCCACAGACCGACGCGTCATGGTCGGCGCTGGCTAGAGGCGCACACTGGTTCCTACCGTTGTCGTTGTCGTGCTCGTTTTCGTGCTTTGAGCGGCATTGCGGATGAGAGCGATGAGCCCCCCTGGAGTGCCGTCGCTGGGGCAGTTTCGCTGACGACAACGGGCACTTTGAGCCATCTGTACAGATGCAGCGCCTTCAAACAATCTAGAGAGGCGATGCCTTGAATCGAGACCTGCCGTCCAGCGAAAAACTAACGGACCCGACGCGATTCTGCTGGCGAACACCGACAGAAATCCCGCTTGGGGCGACCGGCGGACAGAATACGCGGAAGGCGCCGAAAACACACACATGAGGTGACGCCGCCGTGCGCGATGGGTCCTTTACGCGTCGGGATTCGGCTCCTTCAGTGTGACGAGTTCTTCGGCGCTGACCGGGTGGATCGCAATGGTGTTATCGAAGTCTGCCTTGGTGGCGCCGAGCTTCACGGCGACCGCGAAGCCCTGCAGCATCTCGTCGACGCCGTCGCCGACCATGTGGATGCCGACCACACGCTGATCGTCTCCGACGCAGACCAATTTCATCGCGGTGCGCGGACCGTGGCGGTTCAACGCGTAACGCATGGGCTGGAATTGGGTCTGGTAGACCGTCACCTTCTGTCCGCTGTCGCGCGCCTGGGCCTCCGTAAGACCAACACTGCCGGCCGGCGGATGCGCGAACACCACGGTGGGGATGTTCTGATAATCGACGCGACGCTCGGGCCGATCATTGAACAGCCGGTCGGCCAGTCGACGGCCGGCGGCGATAGCAACCGGTGTCAGTGGCGCCTGACCGGTGATGTCGCCGAGGGCATAAATACCGGTGGCAGTGGTGTTTTGGAAGGCGTCAGTGGGCACCATGCCGTTGGGCAACACCTCGACGCCCGCGGCCTCGAGATTCAAGTCAGCGGTATTCGCGGCGCGGCCCACGGCCCAGAGCACGGTATCGAAACCCGTGAGGGAGTTGCCATCCGCGGCAAACACCGCGATGCCGTCCGCCTGCCGTTCTAATGATGTGACCGCGAACGGCAACTGCATCGCGATGCCGTCTTGGGCCATGTTGTGGGCAACCGTCTCGCTGACGATGGGATCGAAGGTCTCGAGCACACGGGCCTCGAGTGCGACCAAGGTCACATCAGACCCCAACGCGCGCAGCACGCCGCCCAGTTCCACGCCGATGTAGCCGCCCCCAATCACACAGGCCCGCTTCGGCTGGTCCTGCAATTGAAAAAATCCGTCGGACGTGATCCCAAGCTCCGCGCCGGGCACACGCGGCACGATCGGCCGACCGCCGGTGGCGATGGCGATGTGATCGGCGCTGTAATGCTTGCCATCCACCGCGACGGTGTGGGCATCGACGAAGCGGGCGCGCCCCTGGATGTGGGTGATGCCCTCGCCCGCCACGTAGCCGTTCCAATAGTCGAGGATGCCGTCGATGAAGCCCTGTCGACCAGACACGAGCGTCTTCCAGTCAATGCCCTGGAGATCGGCGAGAACGCCGAATTCACGGGCGTCGCGCGCGCTCTGTGCCAGGTTGGCGGCGTACCACATGACCTTTTTCGGGACGCAACCGACATTGACGCAGGTGCCGCCGAGCTTGTCGGCCTCGATGATGGCGACGCGTTTGCCGTATTCGGCCGCCTTTTCCGCAACTGCGAGGCCGCCGCTACCGCCACCGATGGCGATGAGATCGAAATGATTGTCCATCTTGACTACCCCGAACAGATCGAACGAATAACGGAAATGGGTGATGTGCGGCAGACTGTCACAACGGCGAGACCCACACCACCGACATCGTAGCTGAGCTTGTCAAGTTCGCGACGCTCGCGTCGACGAAGCTACGGGGTCAACGGGGTGGCGGCGCCCTGCCGACATCAAAGAAGGTACGCCGCGCGGGAATCGAACCCGGAACTGCGGCGCAAACGCATCCCTACCTAGGCGATTGCCGGAGACTCTTGTACCAGATGACGCAGGATTGTCGTTCACCTTCTTAGAAAGGCTGGCGGGAGCACCGCAAGCGATGTGACCGCCCGCCCGACATGGAAGGCGGGCGTCAAGACAAGTCAGCTGATACGAGAGTTGACAGAAATCGCCTTGAGGCCTGACCCGGCGGTCTCACCGCCAGGCCCAATCCTAGGCGCAATCAGCCGTTGCGCCGACCCAACCAGCCCTCCAGATCGTCGGACCCGCCGATCTTCTCACCATCGACGAAGATCTGCGGCACGCTGGCTGCGTTTGCGACGGCACGCAGCGTCAGATCGCTGTAATCGCGGTTTAGCACCAGCTCCTCGTAGCCGATACCGGCGTCTTGCAACATCGTCTTCGCCTTGGCGCAGAACGGGCAACCGAGGCGGGTGAAGATGCTGACGTTCAGCGGCTTCGGTGCGTCGGGCGCAATGTGAGCAAGCATGGTGTCGGCGTCCGACATGCCAAACGGGTCGCCCTCGACTTCCGGCTCCAAGAACATCTTTTCGACGACACCGTCTTTGACCAGCATCGAGTAGCGCCAGGAGCGCTTGCCGAAGCCCAGATCGTCCTTGTCCACCAACAGGCCCATGCCCTCGGTAAATTCACCGTTGCCGTCCGGTACGAAGCGAATGTTGTGTGCCTTTTCGGCCTCTTGCCAGGCATTCATGACGAAGGTGTCGTTCACCGACATGCAGACGATATCGTCCACCCCGTGCGACTTGAACACGTCCGCGAGCTGGTTGAAGCGAGGAACGTGTGTCGACGAGCAGGTCGGCGTGAAGGCGCCGGGCAGCGAGAACACCACCACGGTCTTGCCTTTAAAGATATCGTCGGTAGTGACGTCTACCCAGTCATGACCCTCACGGGTGTGGAAGGTCACTTGCGGAACGGTTTGGCCAGTCTTGTCTTGCAGCATGGTCGAAATCTCCTTCACGGATGGGTTGCTAAAAATGTGGGCTGCGAAAAATGAGCCAGGGCTTTATCGGCGTTGTTCGGAACGCCCCTGCGCACAGCGGTTAGAATGAGGCCATCTCGATCATTTGCAAAATGGATTGTTTTAATCAGGCCGATCGGAAAAACCGATAATTCGCCAACTCACGCCGCCGGCTCGGGACGGAACGGCGGCGCGGTCCTTTTAATCGGGATTCCCCGACGACATCTACCCCTCCCTTTGACCCAACATAAGGGTCCGCACGGACCCGCTCGCCATGCAATCTGTCAAGAGCACCTGTTACGAATGCGACGCCAACTGCGCCATCGATGTCGACATGGACGCCACCGGCAAACCTGTCAAGATCCACGGGCCGGACTGCCCGCGCTGCTACGTTCAACTCGACCGGCGCAATCATCCCGATCGGTTGCTGTATCCGCTGCGCCGGAGCGGGCCGCGCGGCAGCGGTAAATTCGAGCGCATCTCCTGGGACGAGGCCCTAGACACCATCGCCGAACGACTGACAGCGACGCGTGCCGAACACGGCGCCCCGGCCGCCGCCTTCTTCGCCGGCTATACCAAGGAGGCTCGGCCGCAATTGCAACGCCTCGCGCATGCCTTCGGCTCACCGAATTACATGACCGAGAGCGGCTGCTGCTTCTCGGCAACCATGGTGGCCGAGAAGCTGACCCTTGGGTACAAGATCAAGACCACATCCACCGTCGCCTCCAACACAACCCGCTGCCTACTCGTTTGGTCCACCAACCCGCGCGGCTCGATACCGCCCTTCAACAGCCACCCGCTGGCCAACGCCAGACAGGGCCGGCGACTGGTGGTGGTCGACCCCCGCCGCACCCCCCTCGCCGAGCAGGCCGATGTACACCTACAGATACGCCCCGGCACCGACGGCGCGCTGGCCTTGGGCATGCATCACCTGATCTTCGCCAATTGCTGGCAAGACCAGGCGTTCCTAGACCAATGGGGCAATGGGGTCGCCGCCTTTCGAGAGTACGTGCAGCAGTTCCCGCCGCAACGGGTGGCGGACATCTGCGGCATCACCACCGACGACCTGCTCGCCGCCACCGCGCTCTATGCCGGCAACCGTCCGGCTCAGATCATGCTGTCGCCCACCGCCACCGTGCAGCACAGCAACGGCTTTCAGAATCATCGCGCGCTGATCCTGCTAACCGCCGTCACCGGCAATCTCGACCGGGAGGGCGGCAACCGCTTCTTCAACGACAAGGTGACGCCGAAGCCCATCGATCTGTTCGATCATTGCCTGAACCACCTGCCGCCACGCGTCGGTGACGAGGTGTTCCCGATCTGGACCCGCTACTGGCCAGCGGCGCAGAGCATGTTGCTGCCGGACTGCATCCTCGACGGTCGTCCACAGCGCATTCATTCGCTGCTAGCGATGGGTATCAACACCGCCATGTGGCCCAATTCCAAGCGCTTCGAGCTGGCGCTTGGGGCTTTGGACTTCTTCGCGGCCTCGGATTTCTTCCACAACCCGGCCACGCGTATGGCCGACATCGTCCTGCCGGCGGCCACCGGCCTAGAACGCCCGGCGCTGATCGCCTACCCCGGCTGCGCGTATCAGGGAGAACTGCGCTACCGCCGCGCGGTGGTCGCGCCAAAGGGCGAGGCGCGACCCGACGGCGAGGTGTTCTTGCAGCTCGGCGTGCGGCTCGGCATGGGCGAGCAGTTCTGGCACGGCGACCTGGAGGCGTCTTGGGCAGAAGCCGCTGAGGGCATCCCGGAGGAGATCAGGCAACAAGTCTATAACGATCCGGACGGCGTGACGGTATTCGCTGAGGCCATCGACGAGCTTGTCGACGGTGGTTACCTAGATGCCGATCGACTCTACCGGCTGCGCGGCTTTAAGACCGCGTCCGGCAAAGTGGAGTTCGACTCCGCCGAACTCACGGCTATCGGGCACGACGGCCTACCGGTCTATCGCGAACCCGCCGAGAGCCCGGTATCGACGCCCGCCCTAGCGCGCGATTATCCGCTGGTGCTCACCAGCGGCGCGCGCAACAAGTTTATGACGCATTCCCAGCACCAGCATCTGGAGCGCATGCGCCGCGCGGTGCCAGACCCACTGGTGGAGATCCACCCCGATGATGCCGAGGTGCGCGGGATCGGCCACGGCTCGCCGGTGCGGGTCAGCTCGCCGCGCGGCGCGGTGCGCTTCATCGCCCGCGTCACCGACCGCGTCAAGCCGGGTGTCGTTCATTGCGCCCACGGCTGGAACCATGCCAACATCAATGAACTCACCGACGACCGCCACCTGGACCCGATCAGCGGTTTTCCGCCGTTCAAGTCCGGCTTGTGCCAGGTAGAACGTGCCGCGGAAGGCGCGTGAACCCATGCCATTTATCGGCGTCCTACCTGAACGCAGACACCTGTTCCAGCCGGAACCCCGGCGGAACCTGGCCGTCAACGACGCGGCCGCGTGGCGGCTCAATCCGCGCCATCGGCAGGTCTACGACAAGCTGAGCCTGGCGCTAGACGCCGGGCTGTTGGCGGCGCCTTGCGGCGTCAACCCGGCCGACTTCGGCATCGCCGGCGACACGCTGCTCTTCGTCAAACCCATCACCAACCTCGCCGGCATGGGCCTCGACGCGCGCTGCGTGCGCGCTGACGCGATTCCGATGGCACCCGGAAACTTCTGGTCCGAAAGGCTCACGGGCATGCATTCGAGCAGCGATTGCCTGGTGCGCGAGGGCATCGCCCTGTGGTTCGCGCACACCCGCGGATCGGACCTCAAAGACGCCGAGCGACCGGTCTACTGGCAGATCGGCGCCAACCTGCCCGAGCACGAGTACTGGCTGCGACGTTGGGTCGCCGACAACCTGGTCGGCTATACCGGGCTGTGCAACTTGGAATTGATCGGCGGCCGACCCATCGAAGCGCACCTGCGCGGTTCGAACGGTTTTTTTGACTTCTACGGCGCCGACTTCATCCCCGCCTGGGTGGCGCTGGCGGACGGCGAGCCGTTTACCTTGCCGTCAGCCATCCCCGGAGGCTATGTCATCTCCGTGTTCGGCGAGGCCGATCTCAGCGCCGAGAAATTGCGCGCGGCCGCTGCCGGGGGCGTCGAGGTGCAACGAGATCCGCACACCCCCGGTCGCTCGGCGATCCTGCGCTGCACCGACCGACAAGCGGGTTTCGAGTGCTACCGTCGGCTCACCGGGCGCCCGCTGGTTTGAAGGCCCGGCGGCCCATGCGACCCGGTCTGGACGCGATTGGAAGGCGTCGAGCGAGGCTTCGCCTCGGACCGACGAGCTTACGCCACTCTGCTGCTGAACCCTGGCGCCGTTCTGAATAGGCTGAGCGCCAAGGGCCGCCATACGGCAGAATCCCGCTCTGTCGGCGCTGGGTCCTTGGCGCTCGGCCCGTCGGCCGGCAATCGCATGGTCGGCGATACGCTTTAAGCGCCTCCTGACGATCACTATTTCTAAGATACTCAATATTGGGTTTGCACAGGCGCGGACAGTAGCGAGTCGGCTAGCGAGGGTTTAGACTTCCGCCCCTCGCCCTGTGCGACCGCGCGTCGGCATGGAAGCGTCAATCGATAACACCAACCGCTTACCGTCGAGGAGATAAACACGATGTCCGAATCCAAAGTCTACGAAGTCCCCGCCGAGATTGCCGCCAAGGCACACATCGACGAGGAGACCTACCGCAGCATGTACCAACGCTCGGTGGAAGACCCTGAGGGTTTCTGGGCCGAGTACGCAGACGAGTTCGTCACCTGGTCCAAGAAGTGGGACAAGGTGATGGACTACAATTTCGGCCCCGATGACGTGCAAATCCGTTGGTTCGAGGGCGGCAAGCTCAACGTCTCCTACAATTGCCTCGACCGGCACCTGAATACCCGCGGCGATCAGGTGGCCATTATCTGGGAAGGCGACAACCCCAACGAAGACCGCAAGATCACTTACCGCGAGCTGCATGAAGAAGTCTGCAAGCTGGCTAACGTGATGAAGTCGCGCGGCGTAGCCAAGGGCGATCGCGTCTGCATCTATATGCCGATGATCCCCGAGGCTAGCGTCGCGATGTTGGCATGCACGCGCATCGGCGCAGTGCACTCCATCGTCTTCGGCGGCTTCTCGCCCGACTCCCTGCGCGACCGCATCAACGACTCCGAATGCAAATTACTCATCACATCCGATGAGAGCGTGCGCGGCGGCCGCAACGTTCCGTTGAAGAAGAACGCCGACAAGGCGCTAAAGGAGTGCCCCAGCGTTGAGACCTGCGTCGTCGTGCGCCGCACCGGGGGCGATGTCGCCTGGGCCGAGGGCCGCGATGTCTGGTACGACGAGGCAATGGCCAGCGCATCCGCAGAGTGCGAGCCGGAGCCGATGGACGCCGAAGACCCGTTGTTCATCCTCTATACCTCCGGGTCCACCGGAACCCCGAAGGGCGTGCTGCACACCACCGGCGGATACCTGGTCTTCGCGGCCATGACCCACAAGTACACTTTCGACTATCAGGAGGGCGAGGTCTACTGGTGCACAGCCGATGTTGGCTGGGTCACCGGTCACACCTACATCGTCTATGGGCCACTCGCCAATGGCGCGATCTCGCTGATGTTCGAAGGCATCCCGAACTATCCGGACATGTCGCGCTTCTGGGAAGTGGTCGACAAACACAACGTGTCGATCTTCTACACCGCCCCGACCGCAATCCGCGCACTGATGCGTGCCGGCGAGGATCCCGTCAAAAAGACCTCACGCAAGTCGCTGCGCATCCTCGGTTCGGTGGGCGAGCCCATCAATCCGGAGGCGTGGGAGTGGTACTATAATGTGGTCGGCGACGGCCGCTGCCCGATCGTCGACACCTGGTGGCAGACGGAGACCGGTGGCCACCTGATCACACCGCTCCCGGGCGCGACGTCGCTGAAGCCGGGCTCGGCGAGCCGGCCGTTCTTTGGCGTGGTACCGGCGTTGGTGGATGCCGCTGAGGGCACCATTCTGGAAGGCGAGAACGAGGGCGCGCTGGTGATCACCCGACCATGGCCGGCACAGATGCGCACCGTCTACGGCGATCATCAGCGCTTTATCGACACCTACTTCAAGCAATACCCAGGCTACTACTTCACCGGTGACGGCGCCCGCCGGGACGCCGACGGCTATTACTGGATCACGGGCCGCATCGACGACGTGCTGAACGTTTCCGGACACCGTCTGGGCACCGCCGAGATCGAGTCCGCGTTGGTCCTGCATGAGGCCGTAGCCGAGGCTGCCGTGGTGGGCTATCCGCACGACATTAAAGGCCAGGGCATCTATGCCTACGTCACGCCGATGGCCGGCGTCGAGCCCAGCGATGAGCTCAAGAAAGAACTGGTCAAGCTAGTACGCACCGAGATCGGCCCGATCGCGACCGTCGACATCATCCAGTGGGCGCCGGGCCTGCCGAAGACCCGCTCGGGCAAGATCATGCGCCGCATCCTGCGCAAGATCGCGGCCAACGAGGTCGACGCCCTCGGCGATACCTCGACCTTGGCAGACCCGACCGTGGTCGAGGACCTGATCGGCAACCGCGCCAATCAGTAAGCCGGCGCAGCCAACAGCGGCGGCCTCATCAGCAGGCCGCCGCACCCCAGCCCCGCATCCGACGCATGAGCATCATGATCGGAAGCGGCCCAGCATCCCCGGCCACGGCCGTTTTCGCGACCTGTTCGAAGGCCCGCTCGGTACTCCATGACCTGCATGGCCATTCGTGGCACCCGGTCCCGCGACACCGACGCCTCGTTGGGCGTTCGCTCGCATACCGAAAATGCCGCGCTGGGCGGTAGGTCGTCGCCCACGCCCATGGACGGTTCAACCTGAGAAGCCCGCCGGCCGGCGTATCCATTGGCCGGAATAGCCATCGGGTTGTGTTCACCATCGGGATCGGCGCATCATGACTGCGCACCATTAATTTCGCACTGTTTCAAGAGGTTCAAGTCTTGGCATCCACGCAAAGAGTCGGCGTCTACGTCGACGCCGAGAATATCCGATACAACGGCGGCTATCAGATGCGCTACGACGTGCTCAGGCGCTTCGCCGGCCGTGAGAATGGAATCCTGCAACGACTCAATACCTACATCGCCTACGATGAGGAGCGCGCTCGGGATGACTTTGAATACAAAAAAAAATCAAAGACTTACCAACAGATGGTACGCGACTTTGGCTGGAAGGTAACGACCAAGATCGTCCGCCGCTACACCGACGAGGCCGGCAACGTCTCCACCAAGGCCAATGCCGATTTGGACATGGCGGTCGACGCGATGCTGCAATCAGAAAAACTCGATCTCGTGATCATGGTTACCGGCGACGGCGATTTCCTGCAAGTCGTCAATGCGTTGCAGAACCGCGGCTGCCGCGTGGAGTTGATTGCGTTCAAGAATATCTCGCGCAGCTTGCAGCAAGAAGTTGACGAATTCTGGTCTGGCTATCTGATCCCCGACCTGCTGCCGATCTCCTACGAACCGCGCAACGAATGGGGTAAGCCTGGCTCCTGCGTGCGCGGGGTCTGCACCAAATGGTTTCCCGACAAGGGTTACGGCTTCCTGCGCTTCATCGACAAGCTGTCACCGGACCTCTGGATCACCGACCCGCGCGAGCCAGACTCACCGTACGTCAGCGTTTTCTGCCACGCCAACGAGGTCGCGGAAGAAGTGGGCGAGGACTTGCTGATGAACCGGGACACCATCCTCGAATTCTATCTCAGCGAAAGCGAGCAAAAGGACAACGGACTCGTTGCGAACAACGTACGGCTTGCATTCGGCGTCAATCGCTGACCCAGAATCGAGAACTGCCGCGCAAACTGGATGAGGGTGGCGGGCTAGACTCCTGCGAGACGCAGATCGATTAGAGGGCAAGATGGCCGGACGTAGCATGATAATGTGCGTCGAACGCGATATTCCCGGCCAATCGCTGCAGGAGAACGGCAAACGCGGGCATCGCCCACGCGTCGCAGTCAGCCGGCCTGAACCCAACGCCGTGTGTCCGAGGACCAAGGCCTCGGCAATTCGCAGGCATGAGGGAAGGAACACCTCGGCCACGACGACGTGTATCTGAACGGGTATGGTTAGGATGGACGGGAGGCCCGACGAACACTCAGGCGGAATCGCATGGCGACTGAACAGAAGCAAATCAAACCCGTTGGACTTGCACGCCGATTGATCAGCGACAATTTGCTGAGTGAACAGCAGGCGCAATTTGCCTATTCAGAGGCAATGCGCAAGCGTCAACCGTTTATTGAGTATTTGGTGCAAGAGAAGCTGGTCGACAGCCGCAATATTGCGATATCGGCATCGCTTGAGTTCGGCGTCCCGCTATTGGATCTCGACGCCATGGACCTGCTCGAGTTGCCGTTCAACGTCGTCGACGAGAAGCTCATCCGCAAACACAGAGCCTTGCCGATTCATCGGCGTGGCAACCGGCTATTCGTCGCCGTCTCCGACCCCACCAACGATCGGGCATTGAATGAGATTCGGTTCAATACTGGAATAGCAACGGACGCGGTCCTCGTCGAGGAGGCTAAGCTCGCGAGCGCGATCATGCGGGTGCTCGATGCGCAGGACACCACCATGAATGACATCATGGACGCCGACCTGAACAAGATCGACATCGCTTCCGGCGAGGACGACAACGACGAGGCCCGCGAGAACTCTGATCTGAACGTAGACGACGCCCCCGTGGTGCGCTACGTGAACAAGGTGCTGGTAGACGCCATAACGGCCGAGGCATCAGACATTCATTTCGAACCCTACGAGAAATTCTTCCGCGTTCGCTTTCGCCAGGACGGGATCCTGCACGAGGTGGCGAACCCGCCGCTCAGTATTTCGGGCCGCCTGGTGGCCCGCCTGAAGGTCATGTCACGCATGAATATCGCGGAGCGACGGGTGCCGCAGGACGGACGTATCAAACTCAAGCTGACTCGGAGCCGCGACATCGACTTCCGCGTCAATACGCTGCCCACGCTGTATGGCGAAAAAGTGGTCTTACGTATCCTCGATTCCAGCGCTGCAAATGTTGGCATCGATCAGCTGGGGATGGACCCGAAGCAGAAAGACGACTTCATGAACTGCATCAACAAACCCTACGGGATGGTGCTGGTGACTGGCCCCACAGGGTCGGGCAAGACCGTCACACTGTACTCGGCGCTCAATCTCCTGAACAAACCGGAGATCAATATCTCGACCGTCGAGGACCCGGTGGAGATCCAGGTAGCCGGTATCAATCAGGTCAATATGAATCAGAAGACCGGGCTGACGTTCGCGGCGGCCCTGCGCGCCTTCCTGCGTCAGGACCCGGACATCGTGATGGTCGGTGAGATCCGCGATCTGGAAACCGCCGAGATTGCGATCAAGGCGGCGCAAACCGGCCACATGGTCCTGTCAACATTGCACACCAATGATGCGCCGCAGTCGCTGACGCGTCTCGCGAACATGGGCGTGCCGCCCTTCAACATCGCCTCTGCGGTACTGTTGATCATGGCCCAACGCCTGGCTCGGCGCCTTTGCGTGCATTGCCGGGAGGTCGACGACCTACCACGGGAAGCCCTGCTGGAAGAAGGCTTTGGTGAAGACGAGATCGCCGAAGGCGTTACTATTTACAAGCCGGTCGGGTGCGATCGCTGCGTCGACGGTTACAAGGGCCGCGTCGGTCTGTTCCAGGTTATCAAGGTATCGGAAGAAATCGGCCGCCAGATCATGGAAGGCGGCAACTCCATGCAACTCGCTGACCAGGCCGACAAGGAAGGCTATCCCGATCTGCGCAGATCAGGCCTGTCAAAGGTCAAGGCAGGCATAACCAGTCTCAAAGAGCTCAACCGCGTCACGAAGGACTGAACCGAATGGCTGTTACCGCCGCCCAAAAGGCCAAACCGAAGGTCGACAAAGCCTACGAATTCGCCTGGGAGGGCGTTGATCGACGCGGCAACCGCGTCAAGGGCGACCAACGCGCAGCCAACGTCGCCATGGTGCGGGCCGATCTGCGCCGCCAAGGCGTGAATCCGCTCAAGGTCCGGAAGAAGGCGCAGCCCTTGTTCGGTGGCGGTAAACGCAAGATTACCAGCCAAGACATCTCGGTCTTCACCCGCCAACTGGCGACGATGATGTCCGCCGGCGTGCCCTTGGTGCAGTCGTTCGACATCGTCGGCCGCGGCCACGAAAACCCGTCGATGCAGACGCTGCTGCTCGACATCAAGCAGGATATTGAGAACGGTACGGCCATGGCCGATGCCCTGGGCAAGCATCCGGACTATTTCGACGACCTGGTCTGCAACCTGGTTGCTGCGGGCGAGGCCGCCGGTGTGCTCGACGTCCTGCTGGACAAGATCGCGACCTACAAGGAGAAGACCGAGTCGATCAAAGGCAAGATCAAGAAGGCGCTGTTCTACCCTACCGCAGTCATCATCGTCGCCATCCTGGTCACGGTCATCATCCTTCTATTCGTCATCCCGCAGTTCAAGGCCCTCTTCAGCAGCTTCGGTGCCGACCTACCCGCCTTCACGCTGCTGGTCATCGGCCTATCGGACTTCATGCGCGAGTGGTGGTGGGTGATTGCGCTTGCGGCCGGCGGAATTGTCTACGCTATCGGTAAGTTGCACCAGAAGTCGCAGAAATTCCGCGAGCTCATCGACCGGGCGGCCCTGAACATGCCCATCATCGGCAAAATCCTACACAAGGCGGCAGTCGCACGCTTCGCGCGCACCCTATCCACGATGTTCGCCGCGGGCGTCCCGCTGGTGGATGCGCTGGACTCGGTCTCAGGCGCCACCGGCAACATCGTCTACGCCGACGCCGTGCGCAAGATGCGCGAGGAAGTCGCCACGGGCCAAAGCCTGCAATTGTCCATGCGTCAGCGGAGTCTATTTCCGCACATGGTGATCCAGATGACGGCCATCGGCGAGGAATCCGGCGCATTGGACGATATGCTCGCGAAGGTGGCGGACTTCTTCGAAGAAGAGGTCGACAACGCCGTGGACGCCCTCAGCAGCCTGCTGGAGCCGCTGATCATGGTCGTCATCGGTGGCCTGGTCGGCGGTCTCGTCGTCGCCATGTACTTGCCGATCTTCAAGCTCGCCGCGGTCGTCTGAAGCCATCGACCTGAAACCAATGGTCCGAAACCAACGGCCCGAAGCCCACATTAATTTTTCAGTTTGGCGCCCACCGCGTTACGCATTCCGAGCGGGAGACAACCATGGATTACGCGCAGGCCCTGGCGCAGATGCCGCTGCTGCTGTACGCAGGTACCGCAGCACTGGGATTGGTGATCGGCAGCTTTCTCAACGTCGTCATCCTACGCCTGCCCCGCATGATGGAGCGCGACTGGCGCCGGGAATGCGCTGAATTGCTGGCGGATGCAGCCGACGACAACGTCGCCGACAGCCACCCCGAAGCGCCGTTAAGCCTCTCCACACCCGGCTCTCGCTGCCCCGACTGCGGCCACCGCATCCGGCCCTGGGAAAACATCCCGGTCCTGAGTTTCCTGCTGCTGCGGGGGCGATGCAGCCATTGCGCCAAACCCATCTCGTGGCGCTATCCGCTGATCGAAGCCCTGACCGCCCTGCTGTCGCTGATCGTCATCTGGCAGTTCGGGCCGACGCTGCAGGGCGCCTTTGCGCTCCTCCTGACATGGGGGTTGATTGCGCTGGCGGCCATCGATTTCGACACCCAACTGTTACCGGACGACATCACACTGCCCCTGCTCTGGCTCGGGCTGCTGCTTAGTGTCCAGGGCCTGTTCGTCGACAGCGAGACCGCCATCATCGGCGCTGTGGCCGGCTATATGAGCCTTTGGTTGGTGTTTCATCTTTTCCGGCTACTGACCGGCAAGGAGGGAATGGGGCGCGGTGACTTCAAGCTGCTGGCCCTGTTCGGCGCTTGGTTCGGCTGGCAGGCCCTGCCGCAGATCCTGTTGCTGTCGACGATCCCTGGTGCCCTGTTCGGCGCTGCGTTGATCGCCAGCGGTCGCAGCGAGCGCAGAACGCCCATCGCCTTTGGCCCGTTCCTGGCCATTGCCGGCTGGATCAGCCTGGTCTGGGGCGGGACCATCACCCAGGCGTACCTGCGCTGGAGTGGGCTCGCGTGACCCCGTTCACCGTTGCATTGACCGGCGGCATCGGTAGCGGCAAGAGCACGGTATCGACCCTATTTGCAGGGCTCGGCATCGACATCATCGACGCCGACGAGGTCTCCCACGCGCTGACAGCACATCATGGCGCCGCGTTACCGCAAATCGCCGCGGCCTTCGGCGAAGACCTGATCGACACCGATGGCAACCTCGACCGCGCCGCACTCCGCGCCATGGTGTTCGATGATCCCGAGGCACGCAAGCGCCTCGAGCACATTCTGCACCCACGCATTCGCGCCGAGATGCAGGCGCGCCTGGCGGGGGCCTCCGGGCCCTACGCCATCCTCGCCATCCCGCTGCTGTTCGAGACCGGGCAACGGCACCTCGCCGAGCGCGTGCTGGTAATTGATGTTCCCGAGTCCACCCAAATCGAACGCGTCAAGGCCCGCAATGGCCTCGACGACGACCAAATCCGCCGCATCATGGCCAGCCAGGCCAGCCGCGCCGAGCGCCTCGCGGGCGCCGATGACATCATCGACAATAGCGGCGCGACCGAAGACCTCACCCCGCAAGTCGAACGCCTGCACCGCCACTACCTCTCCCTCAAAAAGGGGTCAGAACCCTTTTAATAAGCGTGAGACCCTGAGCACAGCGATGTCACGCGCGGCCCCCAGTCAAGTCTGTTGCGCCTCGGAACGCGCGTCGGCCGATGCTTCAACCGGACGCCGCGGGCGCCCTCGCCGCGAGAAGCCTACCTTGCAACCCAGCGTTTGCTCGATCTGCGCGCGAAAGCGATCGTTGCCAAACGGCGTGCCCGTCTGCACACAGCCCCGAAGCTGCGTCACGACAGAATCCTCAAGCCCGCTCGCAATCAGCTCCTGGTAGGTTTTTCGCCGCTGCTCATCGGTTGCGCCAAGCGCCAGATAGTCGGCATGCCCGGTAATCAGCGGATCGGCTTCGCCAAGGGCATTGTGCCGATAACTGGACCATCGGTAGTCTTCCGCCGCAACCACGCCGGCTCGAATCGGGTTGAGTTCGATGTAGCGGTAGCAGGCCAGCAAGTACGCGCTCTGCTGCACCAGGCTGGATTTGAAGCGCCCCTCCCACAGAGTCCCGCTGCGGCAGTACGCGCGATTCACGTACTGGACGTATCGACGCCCAACCGTCTGCATCATGCGACTGATCGCCTCGGCATCCGCCGGCGTGGTCAGCAAGTGGACGTGGTTAGTCATCAGCACATAGGCATGAATGGCGCAGCCACAACGCACCGAGGCATCCAGCAACCAGTCAAGATAGACCAGGTAGTCGCGCTCCGCGAAGAAGATCGGCTGCTTGTTGTTTCCGCGCTGCACGAGATGCACGGGAATGTCGGTGATGAAGAACCTCGGTTTTCTAGGCATGGCATGGCCTCGCGAAATCGTGGCGGATGCATCAGGATACCAGCAAAAAGGGATCTGACCCCTTTTTGAGCTACAATGCGGTGATGGACGACGAGCGCGCTAAATGGTTGCGTCTGACCCTGCTAGGCCTGCTCAGCGGGTTGCTGGCGGGGACGGTGGTGCTGGCGTTTCGCGTCGCCGTGGACTGGGGCCAACAACTGTTGCTGCCGCCCGGGGGCAGCGGCAACTACGAGGCGTTGGCGCCCTGGCTGCGTATCGTGCTCCCGGTCGGCATCGGCCTCCTGCTTGGCCTGCTATTCGACGGGCTACCGCGAGACCTGCGCGAGGTCGGCGTCACCCATGTGCTGAAACGCCTGCAGACGCCGGGTCGCGAGCGGCTGCCCCCGGCCAATATGCTGGTCCAGTTCGTAGGCGCGGTGGCTGCCATCGTCGGCGGTCATTCGGTGGACCGGGAGGGGCCGGCTGTGCATCTCGGTGCCGCCAGCGCAAGCTTTGTCGGACAACGACTGCGCCTGACCGCGGAGGAGGACATCACGCTCGCCGCCTGCGGCGCCGCGGCGGCCATTGCTGCCGCCTTCGATACGCCGCTTGCAGGCGTGGTGTTCGCCATTGAGGTGTTGCGCATCCGCTATCAGGTGAGCCGCTATCTGCCTGTCATCGTCGCCGCCGTTGTCGGCGCCATGGTCAGTCGGGCCTTCTCGCTGACCGAACCGGGCTTCGCGGTCATCCCGGAATACCTGGATTCGAACTGGGAATACACGACCCTACTGACCCTCGGCGGCGTCACTGGCCTGCTAGCGGTGGGCTTCATCGGCCTGACGAGTTCCGTCGCCGCCCGCACTGGCCATTGGCACTGCAGCCTCAGCTTCTCGCTCGCGGGACTCATCACCGGCGTGCTCGCGCTGTGGACACCACAGATCATGGGCACCAGTTACGACACCCTCGACCGCCTGCTTCATGGGCAGGGTGAGCTGTTGTTTGTCATGGCCATGCTACTGACCAAGTTGGTCGCTACCGGCTGCGCAATCGGGCTGCGCGTCCCCGGCGGCCTCATTGGTCCGACCCTGTTCATCGGCGGTGCCGCTGGCTCCGCGGTTGGCCTGGCGGTTGCCCAATTCGCCGCCGTCGACACCGCCTCACCCGGCTTCTATGCCACGATCGGCATGGTGGCGATGATGGGCGCGACGCTGCGAGCGCCCTTGGCGGCGCTGACGGCACTGCTGGAACTGACGGCGAATCCCAACATCATCCTGCCGGGGATGGTCGCCGTCGCCTGCGCCGAATTGGTCACGCGTTTGGCACGGGGCCAGAAGTCCGTCTTCGACGTCCTCCTGGACGTCCAGGCCAGCACCAGCCGGACGCAACTGAAAAAAAACGCATCCAACCCTTGAATCATGGCGATTATCCGGCTATGGTCCGTACACGGCGGTACAGTATGCGCCGGCTTTGACGTTTTCATTGTGACCACGTTATGGAGATCATGCCAATGAAGATTCAGCGCGCCCTGCGGAAATCTGCGGCGGTGACCATCGCCGCAACCACGTTAATACTGCTGCAAAGTCCCGTCTCCGCGGCCGAGTGCAAGGGCATGGAGAAGAACAAGTGCGAAAGCAACGGCAGCTGCACCTGGGTGGACAGCTACCAACGCAAGGACGGCGTCAAGGTCAACGGCTATTGCCGTAACAAGGGCGGCAAGAAGTCCAGCAGCAAGTCCGAGAACTGACCGAGCGAGCCGGGCGGCCCGAACCCGAGTTCGGGTCGTCCGACCTGACGTAACCAGGATCTTACTCCTTATCCAAGCCCTCAACCCCCTCGGCCCTTGGCCCTTGGCCCTTGGCACTTCCTCATTGAAAATCCCGCGACCTGATTACCAGCCCGCCCAACAACTCGCTATAGTCCGTCAACTCCTTCGCCACCAGATGCGTGACACCGCTCTCGCGTTGGATCGCGCCGCTAACACCCAGCAGACGGGCGCCGAGCAGCGCCGCTCGACGACGCTCGGCAAGCCGTTTCCAAACGACCAGATTCACATGGCCGGTCTCGTCTTCCAACGTCACGAAGGTAACGTTGTTGGCAGAAGATGGTCGCTGACGGTTGATCACCAGTCCGGCGACACGAACCTGCGCACCGGGCGCCGCCTGCTGCATCTCGCACGCGGTCATGAGTTTGAGCGCCGTCAGGCGTGGCCGCAGTAAGGCCAGAGGGTGGCGGCGCAGGCTGAGGCCCAGGCTGGCATAGTCGGCTGCAATCTCCTCGCCCTCGGCGGGCTTGGGCAACAGCGGCAGCGCGGACTCGTCGACCGTGGGGACCAGCGGCAGCGGCTCCTGTCGAAGCGTCACGTGCCAAGCCGCCAGGTGGCGATTGCCGACCAGACCGGCCAGCGCATCGGCGCCGGCCAGGGCCTTGAGATCGCGTTGATCCAGCCCGGCGCGGATGCGCAGATTGTCCGCCGATTGCCAAGGCCCGGCTGATCGCGCCTCAGAAAGACGCGCCGCACCGGCCGCCGACAATCCCGTCACCAGCCGCAGACCCAGGCGCAGTGCCGGGCGCAGCGCCGAAGTCCCGGAGCCCGCCGGCTCCAGCGTGCAATCCCAAAGGCTATGGCAGACGTCCACCGCGCGTACCTCGACACCCTGACGGCGCGCCTCGCGAATCAACTGCGCCGGGGCGTAGAAACCCATCGGCTGGCTGTTGATCAGCGCGGCGAAGAAGGCCGCCGGCTCATGGTGCTTGAGCCAGGCGGAGACGTAGACCAGCAACGCAAAGCTGGCGGCATGCGACTCGGGGAAGCC
>JGI12210J13797_10301082_pt1 | contig 25930 bp, 26 predicted proteins | sample ElkSlonscriptome_3_FD_13797 | JGI IMG/M metagenome (IMG submission 13797)
AAACCCTGAATTTTCCGGATGGCTCCACCCACGTGCTGGTGGAAGGCATGTCTCGCTGTGAGATGGAGGATCTGAATGCGGATGAGGAATATCCGACCGCGCACTATACCATGATTCACGAGGAGCTCGAAGATACGCTCGAGGCCCAGGCCCTCGCGCGCAGCGCTTCTGAACAATTCCAGCAGATTGTCACCATGACGCCCAACCTGCCGGATGAGCTGACCGTGGCGATCTTTAATATGGAAGCGCCCTCCCAGCTGGCCGACCTGATTGCCACCAACCTGCCGATCCCGTTGGATGTCCGCCAAAATCTGCTGGCCGAAGCCAGTCCGAATAAACGACTGAAAACCTTGATGGAATTTCTCAACCGGGAATTCCAGATCCTGAAGCTCGGCAATAAAATCGAAACCAAGGTGCATGAAACCTTTACCAAAACGCAGCGGGAAATTTTCCTGCGCGAACAGCTGAAAACCATTCAAGACGAGCTGGGCGAAGATGATCCGCAGGCCAATGAAATTCTGGAGCTCGAAAAAAACCTCGAAGAAGCCAAGCTTCCGAAGGAAGCACGCGAAGCCGCCCATAAAGAACTCCAACGCCTGAAAGCCGTTCCGACCGCCTCTCCGGAACACGGCGTAATTCGAACCTATCTGGATGTCATGGCGGAACTGCCCTGGAGCAAATCCACGGAAGACCATCTCGACATTCTCGAGGCGCAGAAGGTGCTCGATAAAGACCACCATGGACTGGAAAAGGTGAAGGATCGTATCCTCGAATACCTCTCCGTTCTGAAACTGAAAAAAGATTTGAAAGGCCCGATCCTCTGTCTGGCCGGACCTCCAGGGGTTGGAAAAACCTCGCTCGGAAAATCTGTGGCACGTGCGCTCGGCCGCGAATTTGTACGCATGTCGCTCGGCGGCATGCACGACGAAGCCGAAATCCGCGGACACCGCCGTACCTATATCGGTGCCATGCCCGGTCGGATTATTGAAAGTATTCGCCGCTGCGGTTCCAACAACCCCGTCATCATGCTCGACGAAATCGACAAGGTGGGCAAAGACTTCCGTGGCGATCCCGCCTCGGCCCTGCTCGAAGTGCTCGACCCGGAACAGAACTCCACCTTCCAGGACCACTACCTCGACGTCGAGTTTGACCTTTCCAAAGTGCTCTTCATCACCACCGCCAATATGCTTGAAACCATTCCAGGCCCGCTGCGCGACCGCATGGAGGTGATTCGGATCTCCGGCTACACGCTGCAGGAAAAAACCGCCATTGCCCGCCGCTACCTCGTGCCGAAAGCCATACGTGAACACGGCCTCAAGCGCGGTCAGGTTAAATTCGACAAAGAAGCGCTGGAAGGCATCATCAGCGGCTATACCGCCGAAGCCGGCGTCCGGAACCTGGAGCGCCAGATTGCCAACGTCTGCCGGAAAATCGCACGCGGCTTTGCCGAAGGAAAAACACGCCCGGTGGAAGTCACCCAGCGCAAGCTCAAAGGATTCCTCGGCCCCGTTAAAATCGATAAAGACGTGGCCGAAAACGCCGCCATGCCCGGCGTGGTAACCGGTCTGGCCTGGACGCCCTACGGCGGCGATATTCTTTTCATCGAAGCCACCTGTATGCCCGGCAAAGGCGGGCTCATCCTGACCGGCTCACTCGGCGATGTCATGAAGGAATCCGCCCGCGCGGCGCTCAGCTATCTGAAAGCAAATGCGGCCACTTTTAAAATTGATCCTGAGGTCTTCGCCAAATCGGATCTGCACATCCATGTCCCGGCCGGAGCCACCCCGAAGGATGGACCATCCGCCGGCGTGGCGATCTCGCTGGCGATTCTTTCGATTCTGAACGATTGCCCGATCCGCCCCGATCTCGCCATGACCGGTGAAATTTCCCTGCGCGGCCGGGTGCTGCCGATCGGCGGACTGAAAGAAAAAGTGCTCGCCGCGGCCCGCGCCGGCATCAAGCACATCATGCTGCCGGAAAAAAACAAAATCGATCTCGATGAAATCCCGAACGATGTAAAAAAGAAACTGACCTTTAAAACCGTCAAAAATATTGATCAGGCCCTGCGCTATGCGCTGAAGCTTTCCGAAGAAAAATAAAATCTGGAGGGACAACGTCCTCGTTGTCCGCGGTCGCTGAGGACAGCGCCCCTCCACTAGATGGGTGGTACATAATGAAATCTATTTTACTGATAGGAGCGATAGCTCTTTGCGTGTCGTGCGGCGCCGTGGAGCAGCCGCCGGCCGATGAAATTCTGCAGATGGTTCAGACGAAACTACCGTCTGATCCGATCAAGCTGACCGGATCCCTGAAGGTCCGCACCCGTAACGGATTCACCAAATCCAACCTGCCGGTGGAAATGAAGCTGAACTGGGGGGCCGATCCCGCCACCGCTTTTTATCAAATCGATAACGAATCGCTGACGATCACCTGGAACGGTGACAAACCGAACTACACCTTTTCCAATACCGAAAACAAAGCGACCTCCGATATCCTCGGCACCGGCCTCACCTGGGCGGACCTCAGCTTTTCCATGCTCTGGTGGCCGAATTCCAAACTTGTCGGTGAAGAGAAAAAGATCAATCGCGAAGCCTACGTGGTCGACGTCCCGGTGCCCGACTCCGACCTCACCATGCGGCTCTGGATTGAAAAATATATGGGCATGGTGCTCGAGGTCCAGACCCTGGATAAAAACGAAAAAATGTTACGCCGCCTGAAAATCAAGAGCATCAAAAAAATGGATGGCATGTGGGTCGCCAAAGATCTGGAACTGCTCGATAAAAAAACCGGCAACAAAGCCACGCTTCAGATCGCCGACCTGGAATGGATGGCGAAAAAACCCACCGCAGCTGCATTTGATGCGACAGAGTCGATCAACCAGCTCGCCATCGACCTCTACCAACAGGCCGCAAAAGACGAAGGCAACCTCTTCCTTTCGCCCTACAGCATCTCAACGGCCCTCGCCATGGTCTACGGCGGCGCCCGTGGCGAAACTGAAACCCAGATGAACAAGACCCTCCACCTCGGCGGACAGGGCGCAACGCACCCGGCCTTTTCCAATCTCCGGAAAAAGCTCAACGGCATTCAGGAAAAAGGAAATGTCCAGCTGAGCATCGCGAACTCACTCTGGCCGCAGGTCGATTACCCGTTCCTCCCGGACTATCTCGGTATGACCAAAGAGTTCTACGGCGTCGACATCGAACCCGTCGATTTCAAGACCGACCCCGAAGCCGCCCGCCTGCGCATCAACAACTGGGTCGCTGCCAAAACCGCAGACAAAATCAAAGACCTGCTCTCAGAAGGAACGGTCACCACCCAAACCCGCCTCGTCCTCGCGAATGCGGTGTACTTTAAAGGAAACTGGGAAACTGAATTTGTACCAGGCTTCAGCCCTGGATCAATGACCTTCAAGATTACGGAAAATGAAACCGTGGAAGTATCCACATTGGTCGCACATGAAGGAATGTACGCCAGCAATGAGACCTTCCAGGTTTTAGAACTCCCGTATAAGGATAAAGACTTGTCCATGCTCATTTTCCTTCCACATACCCAAAATGGATTGCACGAGCTTGAACCGTCCTTACCCTTGGAATCCCTTGCCGCATTGAAGACCAAGTTTAACAGCAACATGCTTGTTATCGTTCCAAAATTTTCATTCAGCTCCTCAACGGATCTTGGAACAATCCTAGAACAGCTTGGGATGAATCTTCCCTTCTCCAAAGAAGCTGATTTCTCAGGCATGGCCCAAGAGAAAGTATGGCTCAATTCCGCCGTTCATGAAACGAGCATCACCGTAGCCGAAAAAGGAACCGAGGCTATCGCCGCGACAAGTTTAACTGCTTACGGCGCGAGTATTCAAACGAACTTCATTGCGAATCACCCCTTCCTCTTTCTCATCCGCGAAAACTCCACCGGAACGATTCTTTTCATCGGACGTGTTGTTGACCCGACTCAATAGAACAAGCATGTAGGGCACATTCCTGTCTGCCCAGGGCAGGCTGGAAAGCCTGCCCCACAAAGGAGAAGCCAAATGAACCCCGTCGCAAAACTTTTTCTATCACTCGGAGCCATTAGTGGCGCACTCGGTGTCATGATTGGCGCCTTCGGCGCACATGGGCTGAAGAGTAAACTCTCGGATCAGATGCTTACGGTGTACCAAACCGGCGTGCAGTATCATTTTTACCACACGTTCGCTCTGCTGGCGGTCGGACTGCTGGCCCTTAAATTTCAATCCGGCCTGCTGACGTCCAGTGGTTGGAGCTTTCTGGTCGGCATCATCATTTTTTCCGGCAGCCTCTACGCCCTCTCACTGAGCGGTATTTCTAAGCTCGGCGCCATCACGCCGATCGGCGGGCTGTTCTTTATTCTCGGCTGGGTTCTGCTGGCTGTCTCCATACTGAAGGCCAACTAATCATGAAAGAACGAACGTTTGAACAACGCTATCAGGAAAATGATATCCCATGGGATCGGGATCATGCGGATTATAACCTGATTAATATTGTGGAAGACGTCCCCCTCGATCCCTGCACAGTATTGGATCTGGGATGCGGCACAGGAATCAATTCAATCTGGCTGGCTAAACATGACTTTAAAGTCACCGGTCTGGATCTTTCCCCGACGGCAATTGCAAAAGCCAAGGAACGGGCTTCTTCCGAACATCTGGATATTGATTTTCTGGCGGATGATTTTCTGCAGGCCGAGCTCGCCGGCGACTTTGATCTGGTTTTTGACCGCGGATGCTTTCACTGCATCGATAGCGAAGACGACAAAATCAAATTCGCCAAAAAAGTTGCTGCCAACCTAAATAACGACGGCCTTTGGCTTTCAATGATTGGTAACGCAGATGACGTCGCGCGCGAAGTCGGTCCCCCCACCATGAGCGCAGCGGAAATCTGTAGAGTCGTTGAACCCCATTTTACGATTTTATCACTCACCGCCGGCTACTTTGGAGGCGAACAATCAGACCCGCCAAAGGCGTGGATTGGTGTCATGAAAAAGCGCTGCTGAGCGCGGGATCTTCCCACGCGCCCTTTGCAACGCCCTACACGGTCGCGGTGGGTATTGTGTGTAGAACGCGGCTCCCGACTCGTCCGCCGTAGCCTAGGCGCAGGCAGAAGGGGCCGCGTTAAATCGAGCACAGAAAATCGTTGCTCTAAAACGAAACCTGCAGCCCGCCGATGACCATCCATTTGGTTTCGAGCTGCGGACCATCGAGTTCCTGGGCAATCGGCGCTCCTCCCTCAAGGGCCAAACGCGCCGGACCGATTCGATAATCAATCCCAGCCAACAGATCCAGTCGGGTTCCCGCGCGCAGATTCGGATCGGCCAACGGGGTCATCATCGGATTCAGTTGCGGATCAGCACCGTCAATATTTTCCACGCGGTTACCACTTAAACGGAGAGAAACTGCTGAAGAGCTGCACAGATCTCGCAGGCCCCAGGCCTGAAGGCCATAGCGATTGCCCAGCGTATAGTCATGATCATTTTCGTTCAGGTAAAAGGTGCCGTTCGCCTGCACACCCCAGCCCCAGCCGTTCGCCAGACCGGTGTAGGTAATCCCCGGGATCAGCCCATACGAACCGGAGCCCAGCTGCATCGAATACGGAAGCCGGGCAACGCCGTTTTCCTCATCCATGGACCCCGTCGGCAAACTGAGCGCGAGATTGGCCAGCAGCTGGTGTACCGACGATGACCACACCCGATACGTGCCGCTCAACTTCAAATCACCAAAACCTTCCGATTCCATTTCCATGGGCATATTCATGGCCCCCATTTCCATATCCATGTTGTTCACCTTATAAGGCAGCATCAAGCCTATGGTCAGGTTGTTGATCGGCGTATACATGGCCCCGAACATGTGCATCTGCATATCCATGCTTTTCGGGCGCATCATGTATCCGGAAACATCGGAATCGGTTCCATCCATGTTCATGAACATATAGCGATACGAAACCATCCAGGCCCCTTTGTGGTGAACATGATCCCCCATCACACCAATCGGAGCGCGCGGCTCATGATTACATGAACAAATTTCCTCACAAGCACATCCATCGATACAGGAAGCGCAAGCCTCTTCCGCTGCGGAAACTCGGGCAAGAAACAAAACAGCAAATAGGCATACAAACAGACGATTCATTCTCTTCTCCAAAAATGCAAAAGGCCGTTTGATACGGAAATCAAACGACCTTGTCGAATTTCAATAAGCATCAATTTGCTGCATGCCTTCTGGAGGGTCAACGTCTTCGTTGACCGCGGACGCTGAGGACAGCGTCCCTCCAGCTTTTCAGACACCACATGCTCTAGTCACAACCTCGGCATGCAGAGCAATCGGGCATTCCAAACGGGAGCTTTGAGGTTTGTAACAGGCCGGTCAGCTTTCCAAGGTCTGGATATTCGCCGATACTGATGACTTCATCGTCGATCATCACCAACGGCAGAGCATCTGCGCCTTTTTCTTTCAGTAGACCAGCTACCGGTTCCTGAGTATAGGCCTCAGGATCCTGAGAAAGGTCTAAACGATCAACCTTTACGGTGCACTTATCGAGATTATTCAGAAATTGGTCGAGCTCGGCTGTCGTATCGATAGACCCACTCGTGTCTGGATCATAAATTTTGAGTATTTTCATTTTATTCCTATATTCCTCGCAGAGGCGCCGAGGCCGCAGAGAAATCAATCCTATAAAAACTCTGCGGACCCTGCGCCTCTGGGAGGCAATATTACTTGTTTTAGAAATTCGTGAAGCGTTTCAGCAAATGTTTTGGTTTCATCGCATAGAGTCCGGCAGGCATTCAACTATTCTTTCTCAGGACCGCTGATTTTCCCTCGGGAGAAAAAGGGTGATGCCGGAGGTCAGTCCAAGAAAAACGGCCGAACCGACTAAGGCCCACAGCACGCCACCCCACTGGAAAAGCAACCCCGATAAGAGAGTTCCAATCAATCGCCCGGTTGCATTCGCCATATAGTAGAAACCCACATTGACCGCCGCTTTCTCGCCGTCGGCATAATCGAGCACCAGAAAAGAGTGGACGCTTGAGTTGAGCGCAAAGACGATTCCAAAGAGCAGCAGGCCGCCCACGATCACAATATGAGGTGCAATATTCTGAGCAAACAGGACCGCGATCAGACTCATCACGCCAGTAAGAATAAGCGACATAACCATCGCAGATTTCCCGCCGGGCGCTTGGCCTTTGGTGAAGTGTTTCAGGGCCGCCGGAGCGGACGCCTGAACCGCGCCGTAGCCGATGACCCAGAACGCCATGAAGCTTCCCACCTGGGTGAAGCTCCATCCAAAGGTGGATGCGAGAAAAACGGGGATCGCCACCACGAACCAGATATCGCGCGCGCCAAAGAGAAACACCCGGGCTGCCGAGAGGATTTTAATTTCGCGCTTCTGTTCAAAGAGCCCCTTTAATTTGCTCTTGGGTTTTGCCGCACCGATTTCTCCGGGGAGGAAAAAGAGCGAAGAGATAAGCGCAAGCACAATGATCCCGGCCAGCGTCCAGAGCGCAACGTCAAAGCCCAGTTTCTGAAGCAGAAAGCCTCCCGCAAAGAAACCGGCCCCTTTGATCGCATTTTTGGAGCCGGTTAAGACCGCGACCCACTTAAACAACGAGGAACTCTGATCTTCCGGAATCAGAAATTTGACCGCTGTTTTCGAACTCATCTTCGTGAGATCCTTGGCGATTCCCGAGAGCGCCTGAATGGCCATCACAAAGGGTACCGCCACAGCCGGAGCCCATTCAGGGTTCATAAACGAAAGCCCGATCAGGGCCAGCGGCTGAAGGGCCAGCCCCCACGCGAGGGTCAATTTCAACCCGAAACGGTGCGCCAGCCATCCGCCGAAGAGATTGGTGACGATTCCGAAAAACTCGTAGAAGAGAAACAAAAACGCCAGCGTAACCGGTGAATAGCCGAGTTGGTGAAAATAGAGAAGCACCAGCATACGCAGGGCGCCATCCGTCAGCATAAACGACCAATAGGCTCCCGTTACCACCGCATAGGAACGCAGCTCCTTCATTAGCCGAGTTTCGCAATCTTTTCGCAGAAGTCCGCCATGCGGTTTACATAGCCCACTTCGTTGTCGTACCACGCGAGCAGTTTGATCTGCGTGCCATCGTTCACCATCGTCGAAGGCGCATCAATAATCGAAGACCGGATATCATCCTTGAAGTCAACCGACACCAGCGGCCGCTCTTCATAACCCAGAATATCCTTGAGATAAGTTTCAGAGGCCTCTTTGAGCAGCGCGTTCACCTCTTCTGCCGTGGTTTCTCGGGCCACTTCAAAAACACAGTCAGTAATGGATGCATTGAGCAACGGAACGCGCACCGCCAATCCGTTCAACTTTCCCTTCAGCTCCGGATAGATCATCGTAATGGCCGTGGCCGATCCCGTAGTGGTGGGGATCAACGATTGCGAACAGGCACGCGCCCGCCGCAGATCTTTATGGGGAGCATCGATAATCGTCTGCGTGTTCGTGATGTCGTGAATGGTGGTAATCAAACCGTGCACAATCCCGAGCTTCTCTTTAATCACTTTCACCACCGGGGCCAGGCAGTTGGTGGTGCAGGAAGCAGCGGTGACCAGATCATGAACGGCCGGATCGTACTGATCGTCATTCACCCCATAGACTACATTCAGCGCGCGCCCTTTAACCGGAGCCGACACGAGTACTTTCGGTACGCCATGGTCGTAGTACGGCTGAAGCGACGCCTCATCCTTAAACTTTCCGGAACACTCCACCACAATATCAATACCGCTGACGTCGATATCCGCCGGCGTGGAAGCGTTACTGAACCGAATATCCCGTCCGCTGACTGTGATCGTATCTCCAACTGCCGAAATCTCGCCCGTACCCCACTTCCCGTGGACCGAATCAAACTCGAGCAAATGGGCCGCGGCCACGGCATCCCCTTTCAGCTCATTGATGGCCACAATTTCAAATTCATCATTCCCGAAAGCCGCTCTAAAAAAGAGACGCCCCATTCTACCAAAACCGTTGATCAATACCTTCTTCATGTCTTTCTCCATTTATCGTTCTAAAGTTGTTTATTCAGACAAAATGATTAGGAGCAAAATGATTTCCTGCCGAATGGAATAATTATTCTGCTCCTAATCATTTTGCTTAATGCTCACTTTGGGCAGCAGTCTTCGCCGCGCTGCATGCGGCATAAATCTTCGCGGGTGATGCCTACGATTTTTTTCAGGGATTGGAAATCCGTCACTAATTCGTCCGCTCCGGCGAGCGATTGTTCCAACCATTGGAACAGCGGTTCAGATCCTGCCGGTTTACGGAGTTTGTAATACACCCAACGGCCTTCCTTCCGACTTTCCACCAAACCCGCTTTCTGCAGAATGGCCATATGACGCGAAACGGTTGCCCCCTTCACCTGCAACAATTCCGTGATCTGGCAGGCACAAAGCTCGTCAAACCGCCACAGAGCCGCGATCACTCGGGTCCGGTTTTTATCCGAAAGCGCCTTTAAAATTTCCAATGTCGTTTCCATGGGCATCTTTATAGTTAGTCATTTAGCTAATTGTCAAATTAAAATCATGTTAGGAGTTTGTTCAGGAGAGCTGAATCGAATTGCATACCTCTGGATCTAGGATAACGTAACTTTGGTGCGCGGCGGGCGGAAATCCCTTTGCAAGGAATTCGATCTGGAAACGACGGCAACATGGGCGCATCATTCATCCACGTTAAGAAGCGCAATCACGCCCAACGAAGGAGAAACCCCGTATGAACATGGAATCCACCCTCTTGATCTCGGTCCTCGCCAGCGCCATCGGCATGGGCTACATCGTCTACGGACGCAAGCAGATGAAGGCTTCCGCATTAATTGCGGGGATTGCGCTTTGCATCTACCCCTATTTTATCCATAACCTGTGGCTGAGCCTGCTCGCGGGAGCAGCCATCATGGCCGCTCCATTTTTCATCGCCGATTAAAAACCCGCTTTTCCACAACCTGCTCATGGCGCGGTATAGATCAGATATAGCCCGCCGAGAAGGACGAGCACACCGCAGACTTTTTTGAGCTTGAAAGCACCGCGCGATTCCTGATTCCAATCTTTATATTTCTGAACCCAGCCGGTGGACATCCCCGCCAGCGCAATGACACCGCAATGCCCAATGCCGTACATTAGCAGCAGACTTCCGGCATAGATCGGCTGGGTGGCCCCCAGCTTAAAGGTAATGCCCAGCAGCGGCGCCATATAGGCAAACGAGCACGGTCCGAGCGCAATCCCAAAAATCAGACCGAGCATAAAAGCGGCAAATAGGCCCTTGCGTTTTTTGCCGACCTGCTCCGGCCGGTTCCAGCTCAGCGGCACCACGCCCAGCAAGCCGAGTCCGACATAGAAAAAGATCAGTGCCACGAAATAGTTCGCGTAAGCCCCGAGATCGCCCATCATCCGGCCCGCAGCGGCCGTGACCGCCCCGATAACCGCAATCGTAACGAGAATGCCCACAGAAAACAGCGTCGAGATGCCCAATGCCCGCGCAGTCGAGGTTTTGCCCTGATCATCAATGAATCCGACAATCAGCGGAATGCTCGCCAGATGGCACGGACTTAACAGTATACTGAGAATGCCCCACACCAGCGCCGCGCCCAGCGCAATCGCCGGCGTTCCCTCCACTGCATTCGTTAAAACTAAAAATAACTCACCCATTTTTATTAACCACGGAATACACCGAAGACACGGAAAACATTTCCCATTCAGTGTATTCTGTCGTTCCTTTTTATTTTAATTCGTAACCCAGTTCCTGCCACTTCGCGAGCATGTCCTCCCGCGCATAAAACCCTTCGTGACGAAACAGCTCATTCCCATCGGCATCATAAAAAATCTGCGTTGGGATCATGCGAATGCCGTATTTTTCGCCCACCCCTTCCGTTTCCCAGACATCGATAAACTCGACGTCAAGCTGCCCCGCAAAGGTTTCCTTCATTTCATCCAGAATCGGGGCCATGGCTTTACACGGCACGCACTTCCCCGCCCCCAGATCCAGCAGCTTCGGTAGCGACTTTTCAACAGCCGTTTCAACCACGGCCCCTTCCGGCATCATTTTTTCGGAGGGAAACGGAAGCACACACATGCCGTCGGGACACGCATCGGAGGACGCCGCATTTTTGCGGCTCTTGAGCTGCACCACCGCCACCACGGCGATGACTAACAAACCGATAATGAGAACATTTTTTTTCATGGGTTGCCTTTGTTACTTTGAGTATAGGCCGAGCTGGGGCTCGGCGCTCCCGGGATTTGCACTCGACCACTTCCAATCCTGGGGAGCTTTGCATAAACCCGATTTCACCGGGTTGTTATGAATATATTCCACGACGGCATCGTAGTGCCGCGCATCGCGAATAAACCGATCCCAATATTCCCGCATCCAGAAGGCTTTCCCGGGAACGCCGAGCCCCAGCTCGGCATTTTTGGCCAATGCCCAGCGCCCGGTATACGACTTCCACGACTGCACAATCTTTCCAAGCGCTGTAACCGGATGGATCAATACATGCACATGGTTCGGCATGATGCACCAGGAAATCAGCCGATAGCGCTCTCCATCGAATTTCAGCAACGTATCCTGAACCGTTTGCGCAACTTCAGGATGACGCAGCGCACAGCATCCCATTCCGGCATCCAGCCATGCTTCAATGCGCTTGCGGCGTTCTATAGACAGCTTATCTTCCGGTAGGCTCGTGAGCTCTTCGTTTAATTGCTGCAGCTTCTGTTGCGGGAGGGAATCGGCCAGACGGAAGGTGATGGACTGTAGTTTGGAAATATCGTCGAAGTGCGGAAGATAGCCGCGGGAGTACCATACGCCGGGAACACCGCGCCCCAGCTCGGCCTTCTTTACCGTGATATTCGTGCCGAGCTGGGGCTCGGCGCTCCCGGGTTTTATTTCCTTATCCTTCACCCGATTCTCCGTCGTTAAAATATCCAATTAAACAACCACCCGACGATCAGAATGCCGATGGCGGCCGTGGCCACAAAAATCGCGATCAGGCGCGGTTTCATCACCTTGCGTAGCAATACCATTTCCGGGACCGACAGCGCCGTCACCGCCATCATAAACGCCAGCGCCGTGCCGAGGCCGACGCCTTTGCCGATCAGTGCCTCCGCAATTGGAATGGTGCCGATCGCATTGGCATAAAGTGGGATCCCGGCGATCACGGCAATCACGACGCTCAACGGATTATCGCTGCCTGCATATTTAGCCAGAATGTCCTCCGGGGCCCAGCCGTGAATGGCTGCGCCGATGCCGATACCGATCAGCAGATAGAGCCAGATTTTTTTCAGAATATCCCAAACATGCTCGCCCGCAAAAGCCAGCCGCTCTTTCTGCGTCATGTCCGGTTTGGTTTTATTAAACCCTCCCCCGCTGAACACCTCCGGCTCCAGATGATCCTCCGGTTTAAAGCGCCCGATAATCATCCCGCTCACCACACCGATCACTACGCCCATCGCCGCATAGGTTACCGCCACCCTCCAGCCGAACGCCGCCCACAACACCGCAAAGGCCGCTTCGTTCACAATCGGTGAGGTAACGAGAAACGAAAAGGTCACACCCAGCGGAATCCCGGCTTCGATGAAGCCAATAAAAATCGGCACCGACGAACACGAACAAAACGGCGTAATAATGCCCAGCAGCGACGCCGCCACATGCGCCCGTGGCCCGTGTATTCTTTCCAACATCGCCTTCGTTTTCTGCGGTTGAAAAAACGTACGCAGATAGGAAATGATGAAAATCATCACCGACAGCAGGATCAGAATTTTGATCGTGTCGTAAAAAAAGAAATGGACGCTACCGCCGAGCTGCGATTCAACATTGAGCCCGAACCAGCCTTCCACCATTTTGGTAACTAAATTATCCAACCATTGAAACATGGAGATTCTCCTAATGAAGAATTCAGAATTTAAAATTAAGAAGAATCGGTCTGCGACAGCTTTTTTGTAAAAAGGCTAACGCCGCCTGAGTTCCACAATTCTTCATTCTAAATTCTGCATTCTTAATTTATTTCACCAGCTCCGCCTGATCCTTCGCATTGTTTTTAAGTACGGCTTCGACGCACTGCATAAAGTTCAGCACACACGGAACCTTTAATTTATAATAGACCTGCTTGCCGCGTTTATCGTCCTCCACAATCCCCGCCTGTTTAAGCACAGAGAGATGCTTGGAGATCGTCGAAAAATCGGCACCCACCTGATCCACAAATTCGCAGACGCACTTTTCGCCCCCCTCCAGCTGCTCCGCCATCCACAGCCGCGTCGGATGCGCCAGCGCCTTGAGCACATTGGCTTTGGCGGTTAGTAGTTTTTTATCGAATTCCGTCATCGTATTTCCTTAAAGTTATATTTGGCAAAATAACCAATTATAGGAATTTGTCAATCTCCTCCATCCATTTTGCAGACAATTGCAGAGCCGTTCCTCCGTACCGCCGGCATCCTGCCGGCCCCGCCACAGAGATTGGAGGGATAGCGTCCTCGCTGTCCGCGATCGCAGAGGTTTGCAGCAGCAGAAAAAAAATTTAAGCAAAATGATTTGGAGCAGAATGATTATTTTAGACGCGGTCTCCGATACAGAACTTCCAATGCCTGGAAACTGAATTCAGCCACGAAAGAACGCATAGAACCCAAAACCTGCAGGGCGGAATTTTGACACAAAAATTAGGGACATAAAAATCGGGTAGCGGTCGAAAGGATCTTTCTATCTCCAATATTTCTCTCAATAATGAGCATAAAGATCAACAGCCTGTACCGCCGGCATCCTGCCGGCCCCGCTGAACGACAGTAGATGGCCACCAAAAGGCGCAAGAAGCACAAAGACAGTTCCAATGGTTGGAAACTGTAGCCGCGGGCCGCGACTGCGGATCGTGAAAGCGTCCTCTCCTCCGAATGCTAGATCACCGATCTCACTTACAACATGTCGGTTCCAAGGATTGGAAAAGTAGACTGATAGTCTGTGGACGGCGCCCGCAGAGTAAGCGAAGCTACGTAGATGAAAAAAATTGAATTAAACGAGGTTGAATGGGGGCAGGTATTGGATGGACTTGCCTGTCGTGTTGCGTTGTATGAAGAAACGGTCGGGTATTACGAACATGGTGTTTCATATGGCCATATTGCCGAAGTCCGAGACGGCGATGAGGCGAAAGTCATTTTGAATTACTACTGTGAGATTATCCGGAAAATCGAAAGCCAATTGGGTAATGAGGGTTATGTTCAGTCCGTCGAAGATCTCAGAAGAAACCTTGGATGACTGCTCATTCGGCGATTATCTTATTGAAGTAGACACGCATCTCGAAATGTTGATTGGGCGTGATACGGATCAAGCCGAGCTGGATTATGCGGCGGAATTACAGGAGGAACATCATACCCCACTCGAAACGGCGTGGATAATCGCGAAAGAAAGTTTTTCCCCGAAAGCGCAGCGATAGATAATTTCAGCATCGGTGAAATAACGACCAACGGAAGTGCTTCATCCTTGGAAGTTTGAATGAACTTGCTTAAGCTGCATCGACTTATCTTAGGGGGCAGGCAGTGAACTTCAGGGAATCATTTATCGCATTCATCAAATCGGAAAACCGTGACGGAAGTAACCGGGCGTCATCTTATATCCGTGCTATTAATCTTCTGGATTCGATATTGGAACGGAAAGCTCCAAAGGAATTAAACGCCAGCAGTATTTGGTCGATTTCGTCAGCTGCACACATCCAAAGTTTATATCAGTTGGTGCTGGAACATCAGAAACTTGGAAATGATGGAATCTTTGCCGGAGAAAAGCCGGTCAGTTATTGGCGGGATGGTTTTTGCTCTGCCGCATTGAGAAGTTACCGTGAGTTTTTGGTGACGCACCTTTATGAACAGAAAATGTGGGATATTTATCAGGATTCAAGTGTCAGACCGGAAGAGCTTTCCGAAAAGCTGGCGGAGCAGGAAATTGAGTCGGCTGAACTATTGGTTGTAGAGCAAGACCTGGATCTAAAAACTAAAGTCGGGAAAGATGCCGTCCGCGAAGTTAAAGCCCGACTCGGACAGGGCTTCTTCCGGAAAATGATCTTAGCGCAGTACAATACACAATGCTGTATTACCGGGCTCAATGTGCCGGAAGTTTTACGCGCCAGCCACATTACAAGCTGGGCCGACGATCCCGAAAATCGGATGAATCCAAGCAACGGTCTTTGCCTTTCAGCCACCTACGACGCCGCCTTCGACAAGCATCTGATTTCATTCGATGACGACTATCGCATGATTCTCAGTCCGGCACTGAAGGAGTATTATACAAACTTGGCGTTCAAAGAGTATTTTTTGAATCGAGAAGGTGCACGTATTTCAAAGCCGAAGCATTACTGCCCAGATAAAGTATTGCTTGATCAGCACCTCAGAAAAATGCCTCAAGGATAGTTTTCTTTGCTCTGTTGACTATTAATTCAGTTGAGTTCGAAACGTAATCCTAAAATCCCGTGGTATTTAACCCCTTGTCCAACCTTTAGCAGAAGAGCTGCTACTTCACGGCGCTCTTTGACGTTGGTATATTTCCGTACGTATTCAACTGATTTCATATTGATCCAGAGGGGGAGATAGTTAACAGCTTCATCCAAAGATGATCTCCCTATTAGAAAGCGTTCTAATGTTACCAACATAGACTCCGCCAATAGTTTTTGGCAGTGCATGACTAAAGCTCTACTTCCAATCGGTTCGTTGCCATCAAAGCGATTGAAGGGGATTTCGTCAAATCCCACAAAAGCTAGTGCTCCGGCATCCAAGCTTGCCTGTGCTAATCCATTTGAGTCACAACTCATGCAGAAAACGACTTTTCCGGAGAATACACTTATGTCCTCTTTAGAGATGAATTTTTCAACTTCGACAATCCTGCCTAGTTGCCTGCTGCGGTATTCCCCGCCTCTTAGGCAATTTCTATTACCATGTGCTAAAATTATTACAAAGCCTTCCTTTGCGCTTTTTAATGAAACTTTAGCAGCGGCATTAGAATGTTGGTCACTTAGGTTTAGAATTTTAATTTGAGAGTTAAGCAGCTTACATAATCGATTCTTAACTGGATTAAGAAATCTTAAATCATCCACCTTTGCATGTATGCAAAGTGCTGATGTCAGTGGGGGCATCATGAATTTAGTTCTATAAAGTTTGAAACACCATATTCAGTTACGAGTTGCACAAATTCCTGTCCTTCTCGGTCTTGAAGGCGAATAGATTTTGCAAGAACTTCAAAACTTCTTCCTTTGAATTTGGCCTCTTCTGGTTTCACGTATAAGTTCCTGTTTTTCATGAGCATCCGATCAATTCGAAGGAGCCATGAGGGATTATCAAGGGCCGATAGAACTTCATCCTTAATAATGCGGCGCGAGCAAAATGCCTGAATTTCTGCGCGAAATATTCTTTTTAGCGCCGCCTCTGATGGGAGGTCTCCAGAGAGCAAATTTTCAATATGATCAGATAGAGTGCCTGAATAGAGAATTGCAGTTGCGGCATGGTTTTTCTCTCGAAATGCTTGAGCAATAGTAATTGGCAGTTGAACTTTTTCATCATCCTTTAGCTGTTTCACATCGGCCAAGTTGATGTCGATAATTACTACGTCCCAGAACTCGCTGGCTGTGGTTTTAATAGAGCTTATGAACTCATTGAGCGGTAGCTTTTCTAATTCTTCAACGGGGTTGATATGCAGCGCGGTTACTTCAGTCCTGTCAAAGCTACCAAGTATGTCTCGTTTCATTTCATCAATGAAGCCGGGCGTTTGATCGTCAATAATTAACACTCGAATCATGAATAAAACCTTATCGTGAATGCTGCGCCGCCAAGAGTGTTGTCATTGCCCTCGAAGAAGATTTCGCCGCCCATTTCTTCGACGATTTCTTTACATGTAACCAGACCTATTCCAGAGCCGCCTCTGCCGCTTATCCCCAATTCAAACATGGAGTCTATTACTGATTTTTTTACCTTTTCACCATCATTGGAGACTTGAACTGTAAGAGTGTTTCCGGATGTTTCAATGATGAAGCGCATATATCTAGCTCTGGCTTTTTGTGCATTTGAGATGAGGTTGTCGAATAGAATTGCTATTTCGATTGGCCGCATTAGCACTTCGAAGGCATCTGTTTTGTTTACCACCTCAAATTTAAGGCGGTCGGTTTTCTCGACGACGTCACTAGTTAGATATTCAAAAATGAACCGAGCTAAATCCATGCGGCGAGTTGGATAGTTGAGGTTGAAATCAGCTCGTGTAGCGATGCGACTTGCTCCAACTAATTGGTCTACCCATTTTTGGAGTTTTGTAAGCCCTTTTAAAAGGGCCTCGGGATTTGCATCTCCATCTTTAACAGCATGAACCAGTTTGCCTATGCTGCCGCGCATTTCTTGTGCAGCCAAACCTATCCAATGTTCCAGATGCAGTCGTTGTAAATTTGGATCCGCGGCAGTGGAGAGTAGAAAAATATTCTTCTGTTTTTCAGTTGCTAGTTGTTTTTCGCTTAATGCCTTTTCTTTCTGTGCCTTTTGGGCTTCCGCTTCCGCCTCTTGCTTTGCTGCCGCCAGATCTCTAACTCGCCGTTCTGTACGTGCGACTTCCCTGCGCAGTTTTACATTACCTGACTGTTCCGCGATTCTCTTGAAGTTTGTTAACGCAGTAGTGACGCTAGATGACTGACGTTCTGATAGGATATCTAACAGGTGTGGGTCGTATTGAATGTCAATGACGTCTGGCGCGTTGGTTAGCTTGTTGATAACTTCGAGAATCTGTGCCTTCACATCTGTGGGCAGGAGTTCCTCATCCGATCCCTTGACGGGATTTCCCCATTTGATGACATCGATAGCATAGCGCTCTAGCCGTCGAAGGGCGTATTCTTTGAAGAATTTTAATAATTCACGCCACTCGGTCGAGTCAATAAATCCAGAGTTTCGGCTCGATGTTTCTTTGAACGAATTATTATCTCCGAAGATTTCCACCCGACCTGACAAATCACGAGTGCCGATGTACCTAGATTGACCTTGTTGTTTACGCCGTTCAATTCCAAAGCCATCATCTCCCTCATCTCCCAGAGGATGGACGCGAAATCCATTTTTGTACAAGAAAACTGAACCGTAGGCTACGTTGTGAACTCCCATAACTTTTTTAAAGTGCATCTTTGCTGATCGGTTTAGGGCGAAGAGGTGAATTCGAATGTTCTGCAGGTAATCAAACGGGCAGTGCTCGACTAATCGGTAGATAAGAGTGCCGCGATCAGTAAGGATTGTGGTGATAGTTTCCCCTTCCTGATCAACTTCGCAATGAATTTCGGTCGTTCGCAGCCCAAGCCCTTCGAAAAGAAAATTTTCGATTCTGCCATTTACGCGGTCGCGCTTTTCATCCTCGTTCTGATCAGCATCTTCCTCTTCTGGAGCGATGAGCGTTACGGAAAATCGTTTTGCGTCATTCTCTTGGTTGGGATTGATCAATTTACGGAGCGAGTCACGTAGCTTCTTAAGCTGAGGGCGGTCCCATGTCTCGCGAAATCCTGAAATCTCAAGAATAGTGCCGCTTTCCATATCGTATGGAATTTCGCTTGGTGTAGCTCTTTCCATTTCTACATCGATAAATTCTTTTGTGCTATCTTTCTCAAAATTCTGCCAATCAACCTTGAGGTGCTCAAATGGGCCAGTGGCTTTTGCTCTTGAATATAGGTTCAGATAACGCCCAAGCCGGTCGCAAGAAAATCGACCGACTCCTTTCGCTCCAGCAAAGGTACGTTCGGTACTAATTTTATCTCTGTAGTCCTTTGGTTTTCCTTCGATATCGTCTTCCGTTCCTTCGCGTTTGGCAGAATAAGCTACGAATAGCCATTTGTTTTCAATGTCATCGGCGGTCATCCCTTTTCCATCATCTTTAATGATGAGCTTTGGGTCATCCGTAGACAATCCCTCGAACCGTATCTCGACATTCCGTGCATGCGCATCGAACGCGTTTTTTACTAGCTCGAAAACAGCAACAAAATCATCTGTAATGAGTTCGCGGCCTATGATCGTCTTAAGAGCGGAGCTAATGCGAAACTTATTTTTTATGTTAGACATCTGACAGGACCTCTTTAAGCGCATTCCCCGCAAGTTCGGCGAATAGGGGAGGGATGGCATTTCCGATCTGTGAATAGCGGGGGACTTCAACTTTCCGCCGAGGGCCGCCTGTTGTGTATTTTCCTTTGAATTCGTACCAGTCGGGAAACGACTGGATTCGAGCATATTCTCGCACGGTTAAAATGCGCGGTTCGCAGTAGTGGACGTAGTCGTCGGGAAGGGTGGTAAGAGTCGGCGTAGGTTTATTTGCAGGGAGCAGCTTTGTGCTGCTTTTGCGTGTGTTGAACCGTTCGCGAACTTCCTTGGAGGTAAGCTTCTCGTTGATAATTGCCGTAAACTTCTCTTGAACAGCATCTGTGTGATTAGCGAAACGATGACTATCTGGATTTCCGCAATGCCCGCGTCGCATAAGTTTCTGGTAAGCGCTATTGGGCTGGCGTGAATATATGCCTGCTTTAAAATTTCCAGAGTCTGGAGATTCGATTTCTCCATATTTTTGGCGAATGTCTGAAATGGCAGATCTGAGCGTCGTTTTTTTTGCGAGTTGTTTCTGCGTCAGGAAATCAGAAGCAGTATTTTCCAACTGATCGTAAAATTTGGGTGCAGCTCCTTTTAGGGTTCCGACGATTATGCAACGTTTGCGTTCTTGGGGTACGCCAAATTCGGAGAAATCGAGGATTTCTGCTTTTGCATCTTCGTAGCCGAGCTCATGGAGTCTCTCGAGAACGACTTTGGAATAGGGTATCCCACGGGTATCATCGGCATTTTTAAAACCAATATTAAAACCCTTAACATTCTCGAACAATATGGCTTTCGGTTGAACAAGCTCAATGAATTGAAGATACGAATGAACTAGGGTATTTCTCTTATCTTTCTCTATACGTCTCCCGGCAGTTGAAAATCCCTGACAGGGAGGCCCTCCAGCAACCAAATCAACCTTGCCTCTGAGTGTAATGAGCTTATCGGGATGTTTACGTAAAAGAGAGTTAATGTCGTGGTTCTGTTTACGTAGCCAATCTGGCCAACTGAAATGCTCATTTTGATCAATTAAGTTATGACGCAGCGTTTTAAATGCATCAGCGCTTTTTTCGACGGCAAATAGCCCATGCCAATGACCAGAATTATACAACCCTAGGGAGAGTCCTCCGCAGCCTGCAAATAGATCGATATAAGTCAGTTTGTTTGTAGTGCTCATGTTTACCCAATGTATAAATGCTTAATAAGTTAATATAGTATTAGGTGGAATGCTAGCCTTTAGGTTTCAATTTGTCCAGGCGTGGATGTTTAAGTATTTAACACTTAATAGAACGCCTAGGGTCAGGTCTGAATGTTCAACATTCGAATGAGCAAAAGGGCAAAAGGGTCGGCAAAAGGGTCGGACTTCGGATTTAAGCGACGGTCACCGAGTGGGTTATATTTTTCTTCCGTGTATTTCGTGTCTTCCGTGGTGAAAAAATCCGATGCACCGAAGGCGCGGTGGGACACCCCGCCCTACCCTGAAAAACCCCGGTGGTCTCTACGGCTTCACCAGCTTGTAATCATTCTGCCCAAAATCATTTTGCTAAAACCTCGCCCGCACCGCCCATTATTTTTTCCAATCATCCTCCTGCGCCATAAGCTTCGGCGGGCAGGTTGGAAACGATGTGGTCGAATTTAGCCAACCACCAGCGGGTGCGATGTGATCAGGATTTAACTTTTCTTCCGTGTATTTCGTGTATTCCGTGGTGAACCAAACCCGATTCACCGGCGGCGGGCTGAGGACAGCCCGCCCTACAGTTTTCAGTAACTTATCTGCGCAATGCGATCCATCTTTTGGCATAGCGAAGGAAGTCGCTCCTGGCTTGCGAGATCGGAGTCGAGATAGGCAGGGAGCGCTTGTATAAAGTCGGTTTCATTTAGATAGTCGCAGAGCGTGTTGGCAATGTATTCGCGAACATCTTTTTTGGAATGTTGAATCTCATCCACGATGCTTTCCCGGCCGTCGATCACGGTAATGAGGTCTTCGAGATCGTGGCTCATCCAGAAGTCCTGATTTCCTCTGTTGGTGAACGCGGCGAGTTTGCTTGCGATCAGGTATACGGGTGAAATCGTTTCGATATTTCTTTCTTCGAGCGTGATCTTTTGGGGATGCTCCCAGGCTTCTTCAAACCACTCTGAACTGAATCCCAGAATGTCGGCATTCAGAGGTAGAACATCGAGTTTTGCAGATGGATTCACGATCCATCGACAAATAGGCGCATCTTCGGATGTGTCATGCCTGAGGCCGAGCGCGCGCAATTTTTCCTCTAGTCGCGAGTAGTCGATTCGCGAAGCGACCTCAACGAGTATATCCACATCCTTGGTTGGCCTGAAGTCAATCAGCTCGGGATGATCGACCAGCAGGCCAACGATTGCTCCGCCCACGATGATAAAGCGCTGGTCGAGTTGGTCCAGCTTGTCGAGGACTGAGAACAGGAGTTCCGTATTAACTGCGGGCACTGAACAGTCTCCGCTTCAGTTCTTCGACTGCTAAATTGTATTCCCGTTGCCGGCCCATTCTGAGGGCATCGACCAAGGCGAGCAGTTCATAGAAGTCGGGATCTTTTTCCCGCATGTATTGAGCTGACTTATGGAGGGGTTCAATGCGAACGCCTTTCACATCGCCTTTGCCGGAGAGCCAGACGGGGGGAAGATCAGAGTATTCGATCAGATTATTGAGCGGAGGTGCGGCGTAGGCCGTGGGTATGCCACGGGTGGTAGCGCCTGGGCTTGCCGGAAACGCATAGCGGACGCCATGAAAGAGGTAATCCTCAACAGACCTGCGCAGGGGGAGGCGGGATTCGGGGTGTATCAATCCTGCTGAAATGGAACGCTGCACGGAGGCATGTACCTCTGAAGCGCTCATTTTTATCTGATTCCCCAGTCCCACATAGGATGAAAACTCATCCAGAAGAGAGAGTTTTAGCAACACATATATATCTAATGATCTTGATATCATAAAGATACGCTATTCGCGAATCGCGAATATGTCAAGAGAGCTGTTGAGACTAAATATAAAGGAAGGAGTCAGGAAAGATATTTTGGGTTTTTCCGGATGCGTATTCGGATTGAGCTTCGTTGATCAGGAAATTAAGTTTCCCTCTGGAGATATCGCTCTTCAGTTTCTGGTCCCATTTGGCTGCTTCAAACGCTTCGAGCCATTTTCGAAATTGATCGAGATCGTTTGCCGGGAGATGTTCCACTGCTTTTTCTATTTCCGGAAACCGTTGTCATAAGATTCTTTTAGGTTTGGATACCGATTTTGGCAAGGCGGAATAGACTCTATCAGGCGCAGAGAAACAAAAACTATTTTAAACACTTCCTGAACAGATCCAGGTTAAATTTTTCTTCCGTGTATTTCGTGGTGAACCAAACCCGATGCACCGGCGGCGCGGCGGGACACCTCGCCCTACCCAAACGCCTAGGGTCAGGTCTGAATATTCAACATTCGAATGATGGGTTCGGTTTTCCCGCGCCCTTTCCCGCTCTCATTTTGTTTAGGCAAAATCTTCCGGCATTTGGGGAACGTCGAACAGTCGCAGCAGTTCTTTCTGTCAGACAACCTTTGCTTGCGATGGGTTTTGTGCATTTTTGTGGCGGTTGACACGACCCCTCATGCTTCGGGAGCCGCGTGCTACACCGAGGGACTGCGTGTAGAATGCGCCTCTCGAAGAGGGCGTGTATCTTTACAGGTTGCAAATGCCGAGGTGTGCGGGGGTCGGGTCTCAAGATTCAAGATTGGTGAGTAATTTTTCCAGCGAATCGAAGACGGGTACGTTGCAGGCTTCGAGGCGCGGGCGGCTGTTGTGGCCGTTGGACACCAGCACCGCATGCACCCCCATGGCTTCGGCCACTTCAAAATCATGAACGGTGTCGCCGATAAACAGCACCTCATTTTTTTCGATGCCCAGCCCGGCCATATAGTTTAAGCCGTTTTCGACTTTCCCGTTGGCGTAGATGTCGTTGAGTCCGACAATGTCATTAAAAAACGGCGTCAGTTTAAAATAGTCGGTGGCCTCGAGCAGCGCCTGCTGTTCATAGGCCGAGAGCACAGCCTGGGAAAGTTCCAGCGCTTGAAACTCGGCAATCAGCTCGCGTGCGCCCGGCTGAAGATTGCACTCAAATCGGCGGCGCGAATATTCCGCAATAAATTCTTCAGCCAGTTTGTTATAGGGATCGACATCATAATCAAAACCGAGCTGACAATAGTATTCCGTTACCGGAAAACAGAGCTTGGCCGTATAAACCGAACGGTCAATCTCCGGCAAACCGCGACGCTGCAACATGTGATTATTAATCTCCACGCAAAGCCAGGTGTCGTCCCACAGCGTGCCGTTCCAGTCCCAGATAATGTGCTTAAATTTCATAGAATGTATTTAGCCACAAAAGAGCGCAAAGGACACAAAGAAAAATTTGCTTGGGCTTTGAGTTCTCTGCACTCTTTCGTGGCCAACTTATCGATGCACAGTGGCGACCTACGATTCTGCTTCGGGCCGGATAAAGTTCATCATTTTTGAGCGATCAATATTGGGTAACGGGACGGTGTCTTTTCCGGCTTCGATGCACTTCATCAGCCAGGCCATATTTTCGGCGAGATTATCCATCGTCTGCATCCCTTCCGTATCCTGCTCCGACTCCCCTTTCGCGGCCCCGTAGCCGATGTTCCAATAGCTGGAAGTCGCAATCGGCATCTGCAGAATGGAAAATAGGTGATTCATCGTATCCAGCGTATGCTGTCCCCCGGCACGTCGCACGGCGGTTACCGCGGCCCCGACTTTATTGGCCAGCGCCTGATCATTGGCAATCGCCACATAACCCAGCCGATCGATCAGTGCCTTCATTTCCATGCTGACGTCCGAGAAATAGGTCGGCGAACCCAGCAGCAGCCCGTCCGCCTCGAAGATTTTTTCCATCCACTCATTCATCGGATCGTTATAGATGATGCACCGATTATTCTTCGTCTTAAAACAGGCCCCGCACGCCGTGCAGCCCGACAGCAGCTCACCGCCGATCTGAATAATTTCCGTTTCAATTCCGTGTGTTTCCAGCCGATCGCACACCCGTTTCAACAAGGTTCCCGTATTTCCGCCCTTGCGCGGACTTCCATTAACAGCGACTACTTTCATGATTCGACTCCCCTGAGGTTCAGTTAAATATTCCACCGTTCACCTGCACCCAATCTAAGCACAACCGACACGCAGTGCCATGATTATTTCTACTCCGATTTCATGCCCGACCCCACCGGATGAGCACCGTTTTAAACTGGCCAAGTCAAACATAATGGTGTGTGCTCTCCGGGTATCCTGAGAAACAAACCACATTATTAACCATGGAGAGAAAAATGAAAAAGGTACACATTGGATTCGCCCTGCTCTTCACCTGCCTTCTCACCGTTGCATACGCGGCGCCCAAACAGATCCTGATGGTCGTTACGAGCGCCGGAGCCATGACCAACGGCGAACCGACCGGCCTCTGGCTGGAGGAATTTGCGCTCCCCTATCAACTCTTTTCCGAGCAGGGCTATGCGATCACCGTCGCCAGTCCGAAAGGCGGAAAGGCCCCGGTCGATGAGCGCAGCCTGCAGGATGAAAACCAGGTTTCCACATGGACCAACGCCACCACAGCCCTGGAGAAAACCAAAACACTCGATGCCGTAAACGCAGCCGATTTTGACGCTCTCTTTATTCCCGGCGGCCACGGCACCATGTTTGATTTCCCCGGAAATGCCGAACTGCAGCGTCTTCTCCACAATTTCCATGCTCAGGATAAAATCATCGCCTCCGTTTGCCACGGGCCCGCGGCTTTTGTCGGCACCAAAACCGCCGACGGCACCCCCTTGGTTAAAGGAAAAACCATCACCGCCTTCACCGATGCCGAAGAAAAAGCGGTCGGCCTCGATAGCGCGGTGCCCTTCCTGCTCGAAAAAAGCCTGCGCGCCGAAGGTGCAAATTTTGTCCCGGCGGAATTATGGCAGCCCAACACCCAAGTTGACGGAAAACTGGTGACCGGCCAAAACCCCGCATCCAGTCAGGGTTGTGCGGAAGCCGTGATCAAACTGCTCCAATAAATTTCGGTCGGCGCGGTAAAAAACCATATTTGGGCGCGGAAATTTTCTGCCATTCATTTATTCTCTGCGCCATTCAACCGACCATGAGGATTTATGAATCAAAATTTTATCGATGATGTAACCGCCGCGCTCAATGCCGCAATCGAAACCGGGACTCTGACGGGCTGGAGCCTGAACGCCACGGAATCGCGCAGTTGGCAAAAGCTTTTTTCTTCGCCCGACGGCGCCACGCTCCATTGCCACCAGAGCCGGCGGGTGGATGGCGAGGCCTACAAACTTTCCGTTTATGTCCCCTCCGAAAACGAGGGTATGGTCGGAACGGCGATGTTGGACCTCGTCAGCTATCTTCCCATCCCGGGACAAATCGACGAAGCCGTATCGCTGGCCACCGGCAGTCAGAACAAGGCGTGGGATCTGGCCAAACCGCCAACCGAAGAACCCCAATCGGTTGAGACCTGCGACCCGGATGTACGCGACACCCCGGAAGACGTGGCCGCACAAATTGAACAGCAGTTCACTTCCGCCTTTGCCGCTACCGATGGATGTGCGCTGAACTCGGCCGAACTTTTTGTGAACTATTCCATCAGCGCCCAGACCAATTCCGAAGGCCTCCGTTACAAAACGGAACTGAGTGAGCTCTACCTCGAAGCGGCCATGGAAAAGGCCGGTCAGGAAAATGACAAAGAAGTGCACGAACACACGACCTCGGTCACGGTTGCTGATCTAAACGTAAAAAGCTTTGTTGAAGAAGCTGCCCTTCAAGTGGCCACACTGGGCGACAGCGCCGA
>JGI12210J13797_11127972_pt1 | contig 25930 bp, 18 predicted proteins | sample ElkSlonscriptome_3_FD_13797 | JGI IMG/M metagenome (IMG submission 13797)
CCGCCGGCACTACGAACAACGTAAACAGCGTGCCGATGCCAAGGCCGGTGGTGATGACCAGGCCGATGTCGAAGCGGCTGACGGCGCCGGGGCCGCTGGCGATCAGCAGCGGCACCATGGCGACCAGCATGGCCACCGTGGTCATCAGGATCGGGCGCAGCCGGATCTGCGATGCCTGCTCGACCGCGGCGCGTTTGTCCAGACCCTGGTGTTCGCGCAGTTGGTTGGCGAACTCGACGATGAGGATGCCGTTCTTGGCGATCAGGCCGATCAGCGTGATCAGACCGACCTGGGTGTAGATGTTGATACTGGCGAAGCCGAGGAACAGGAAGGCCATGGCGCCGAAGATCGACAGTGGCACCGACATCAGGATCACGAAGGGGTCGCGCCAGCTCTCGAACTGCGCCGCGAGCACCAGATAGATGATCAGGATCGACAGGAAGAAGGTGGCCTCCAGCGCGCCGCCCTCGCTCTTGAACTGGCGCGATTCGCCCTTGAAGTCCCAGCGCACATTGCGCGGGAAGATCTCGGCGCCAGTCTCTTCCAGATAGGTCAGCGCATCGCCCAGTGCGATGCCCGGGGTCATGACGCCCGACAGCGTAATCGAGTTGAGCTGCTGGAACTGCGTGCGCTTGCTCGGCACGACGTCCTCGCTGACGGCGACTAGTGTCGACAGCGGCACCAGTTCGCCGCTGCCGGTGCGCACCTGATAGTCCTCGACCTCAGCGATTGTATTGCGCGCGCCCTGGTTGACCTGCGGGATGACCTGATAGCTGCGCCCGCCGAGGCTGAACCAGTTGACGCGGTCTTCGTTCAGCATCACCGCCAGGCTGCGGCCTAGGTCCTGCATGCTGATGCCGAGATCGCCGGCGAGGTCGCGGTCGACATCAATGGTGGTGCTTGGACGGGTGTACTTGATGTCTTTTGACAGAAAGATGAATTTGCCGCTGCCCATGGCCTGACCCAACAACTGATCGGCGAGACCGTTCAGCTCCTCGACCTCCATATCGGAGACGATGACGAACTCGATCGGGATGCCGTTGCCCGGGGTCGGCAGGCTCGGTCGCGGGAAGATCACGGTCTGAAAGCCCGCCACCTGTTCCAGCGCGCCCTGCAGCTGCGGTTGAATGTCCGACTGCGAACGTTCCCGCTCCGATGGCTGGGCCATCTTGAAACCGCCGAAGGTTGCGCTGGTGTCGCCGCCGAAGCCGGCCAGGATAAAGCTCTCCTTATATTCCGGGATCTGCTCGAAGACCTGCTGAATTTCTTGAACGTAGTGGATGGCGTAGTCGATGGTCGCGGTCTGCGGTGCTGTGGCGAGGAAGAACAGGATGCTCTGGTCTTCGGTGGGGGCGAGTTCCTTCTTGGTCATGTCGTACATGACATAGATGCTGCCGATGATGGTCAGCGCCACCAGTACCGTGGCGCTCGGGTAGCGGAGCCAACCGTGAAGGGCGCGGCCGTAGATCCTTGCCAGCCAATTGAAGAAGCGCTCGACACCATGCTCGAAACGACTCTGCTCTTTGCTGGAGCGCAGTACCCGTGCCGAGATCATCGGCGACAGCGTCAGCGCGACGATGCCGGAGATCAGCACCGCACCCGCCAGCGTGAACGCAAACTCGACGAACAGCGAGCCCACCAGCCCGCCCATGAAACCGATGGGGGCATACACTGCGACCAGGGTCGTGGTCATGGCGATGATGGGCAGGCCCAGCTCACGGGCGGCATCGATCGCCGCGGTTTGGCCGTCCTTGCCCATCTCCAGATGGCGGTGCACATTCTCGACCACGACGATCGCATCGTCCACCACCAGACCGATGGCCAGCACCATGGCCAGCAGCGTCAGCAGATTGATCGAGAAACCCATCAACAACATCAGGAAGGCGGCGCCGACAATGGACAGCGGCACTGCGACCGACGGCACGATGGCCGCGCGTAGCGAGCCGAGCGACAGGAAGATGACCAGCAGCACGATCAGCACCGCCTCGGCCAGGGTCTTGAACACCTCCTCGATGGACTCTGAGATGAACTCGCTGGCGTCGTAGGGAATGTAGGCTTCAAGCCCCTCGGGGAACTGCGCGCGCAGGTCCGGCAGCAATTCGTGAACGCGTGCGGCGACGTCCAACGGGTTAGAGCCTGGAGCCTGCTCGATGCCGATGAAGATGGCCGGAATTCCCTTGTACAGTGTCGCGGTGTCGTAGTCGGCGGCGCCGAGGCGCACATCGGCGATGTCGTCGAGACGGATCAGCGCGCCGTCTTCGGTGCGTACGACCAGATTGAGGAAATCCTCCACGTCGCTGACATCGGTGGTGATGGTGAGGTCGGTCTGGACCTGATCGCCGCGCAGTTGACCGATGCCGGCCAGGTAGTTGTTGTCCTCCAGCGCCCTGGAGACATCGTCGCCGGAGACGCCGAGCGAGGCCATGCGGTCCGGGTCCAGCCAAACGCGCATGGCAAAGGTCTGGTTGCCGATCAGCTCGGCCTTGGCGACGCCATCGAGGGCCTGGATCTGCGGCTGGATGACGCGGATCAAATAATCGGTAATCTGGGGCAGCTCCATCTGGCGGCTGTAGAAGGCCAGATACATCAGCGCTGTGGAGTCGCCGGTGGTGGAGTCAATCACCGGGTTCTGCGCGGCCTCCGGCAGCACGTTGAGCTGGCTCGCGACCTTGGCCTGAATCTCAGCGACCGCGGCGTTGGGGTCGTAGTTCAGACGCATATTCGCCTCGATCACCGACACGCCCTGGCTGCTGGTGGCGGTCAAATAATCGATGCCATTCGCCTCCGCGACCGCCTGTTGCAGCGGTGTGGTGATGAAACCCTTAACCAGCTCACTGCTGGCGCCCGGGTAGGCCGTGGTGATGGTGACCACGGTGTTCTGGGTTTGTGGGTACTGGCGCACCTCCATCTCGCCGAAGGCGCGCAGGCCGAGCACAAAGATCAATAAGCTGACGACGCTGGCGAGTACCGGTCGGTGGATGAAGATGTCGGTGAACTTCATTTCGCTTCGCCTTGCTCAGCATCGCCGGTCGCTGCGCCGGCTCCCTGACCCTTGTCGGGTTCTGATTCGGGTCCGGTGCCGGGATTCGCGTCGTCGACGATGACGACCTCGACGCCGTTGCGCAGCTTCACTTGGCCGGCGGAGACCACGCGCTCGCCCGCGCTAAGTCCGTCGAGCACCTCCACCTGATCATCGCGCACGTCGCCGGTGTCGATCTGGCGGCGCTGGACCACCAGCTTTGGCTCCTTGCCGGCCTCGGCCTGACCACCGGCTCCGGCCTGATCGCTGGCTTCGTTAGGGGCCTGCTTCTCGATGACGAACACCGAGTCGCCATAGGTGTTGAATGTGACCGCATGGCGAGGCAGCGTCAGCACCTTGTCCTTCTGCGGCAGCAGGGTCTCGACCTTGGCGAACATGCCGGGGCGCAGCAGGCGGTCTGGATTCTCGAACAGGGCGCGAACCTGTACGTTGCGGGTCTGCCGGTCAACCGCCGGGCTAATGGCCTTGATGCGGCCGTCGAAGACCCGGTCCGGATAGGCCGATACGGTAATCTGCACCGGCTGATCGACACCGAGCTTTGCCAGATGGCGTTCCGGTAGCGCATAGTCGACGTAGACCGGGTCGAGCGCCTCCAACTCGGCGATGGCGGAGCCCGCGGCCAGGAACTGGCCTAGATTGACGCGGCGGATACCGAGCTGACCATCGAACGGCGCGCGGAGGGTCTTCTTCTCGATCAGCGCTTGCTTAGACTGCACCTGTGCCCTGGCCTGAGAGACCTGCGCGCTGATCTCGTCGAAGTCGCCCTGGGATACGGCGCGGTCCTTCAGCAGCTTCTGATTGCGCTTGAGCTGCGTCTCGGCCAGGTCCAGCGAGGCGACCAGCCCGGCCAAGTCGGCCTCGTCCACCTCGGTGTCGAGTTGCACCAGCGCTTGCCCGGCGCTCACCATATCACCGGACTCGAACAGGATGCGTTCTACCTGGCCCGCCACCTGGTTGTTGACCAACACGCCCTGGACCGCCTGCACGTTGCCGATGGCGCCGAGTCGTGGTTGCCACGACATCGCTTCGACGGTGACTGCCGACACCGATGACGGCGGCATCGGTTGCGAGAACATCGCGATCTCGCCCTGAATCTGCTGAAACTTTATGAAGGCGAGCCCGCCGATCATGGCGGCGAGAAACAACAGGACGAGCAGGATGCGCAGGAACATGAGTTGGCGGGGTTTCCGGTGGCGGGCGGGGTGTGACGTGTCTGGGGACGGTCGCTGAAAGCCCCTTGTCACGAATCAAACGGGTGTTTGGCTAGGCCCGATTATAGCGGGCGAGTCTCGCTCGGTCAGCGGAAAATAATGTTGGGATGGTGCAGTAATCGGGGATTCGGGTGCTGCACTCCTACCGCGGCCTTCGGGTCCGGGTGCGAACCGGGCGCGAGACCAAGTTCGCGACCGAGGCCCCAGCCGGCCCTTGAGACTTGCGTCGTGACACGGATTGGTTGCACGCTGTTTCGGCCACAGACGCCTGTTCACGACAGCCCTAAATTCGATATCAGAGCCATGCAGCTGAACGCCCCCGACAAATACCGAACTGCTACTGAGATCGACATGGTCGCCGAACTCGTCGACATCCGGGGCGCCCGCGTGCTCGAACTCGGCTGTGGCGACGCCTGGACCACCCGCGGGCTGGTCGAACGCCTCGACGCCGCCGAGGTCATCGCCGCCGAGGTAGACCGTCTCCAGTATGACAAAAATCTCTCAATCGATGACTTGCCGCGAGTGCGTTTCGTGCTCGGCGCCGCCGAGGACATCGATGCGCGGGACGCCAGCTTCGACGCCGTGTTTATGTTCAAGTCTTTGCATCACGTGTCTGAGGCGATGATGGATCAGGCGCTTGCCGAGATCCATCGCGTACTCAAGCCCGGTGGCAGGGCGCTGTTCTCCGAGCCCGTCTACTGGGGAGAGTTCAACACCGTACTGTCGCTGATCCACGACGAGCAGCGGGTTCGCCAGGCCGCCTTCGACGCCCTATGCCGTGCCGTCGATACCGGCGCGTTCGACAGCGAGGCCGAGGTCTTCATCCAAGTGCCAGGCAGCTATGCGACCTGGAACGCCTTCGCGGCGCGTTTTCTGGAGGTGACCCATACCGCACTGGATGTCGACGCGGAGCGCCGCGAGCAGGTCCGAGCCGCGTTCGAGGCCCACATGACGCCGACCGGCGCGCATTTCCTAAAGCCCCATCGCATCGACCTGCTGCGCAAGAACGGCTAGTCCGCCCAGACGACACCGGGCCGACTAGAAGTCGGCGGTCCCCGGAGCGCCGACCTCCGGTCGGCTAGGGCGCGCTAGCGCCCTTGAGGACGCGCGTAGACCATCGACGTTGCGTCAAACCTAAATCGCTCAGCGGCAGCCAGGCGACTACAAGTCGGCGCTTCCGCGGTCGCACCGGCGGGCGCTTCCGAAGGGCCAGTCCTCGGGCCGGGACACGAGTCCCGCCTTAACTGGGTTGTTGTCGATGTAGCGAACCATCGCTGCCAGGTGAAGGGCGTCGCGGACGTATCGATCGAAATAGTCCCGTGCCCAGAAATTGCCGGTCCGGCCAAGCGTGCCGTTTGCGCGGAGCGCGGTATAGCTCTTGAGACCCTGTATCACCCGAAACAAGGGATGCTCGGAGCGAGTCTCCAGCACAAAGTGCACGTGGTTCGGCATCACCGTCCAGGCCAGCAGCCGATAGCGGGTTCCGTCGAAGTGGAGCCTGGCATGCTCGACCAGGCCGGCAATCTCCGGGCGGGCGAGCCAGCAGGCGCCGCGGCCGGTATCGAGCAGGTGCTCGATTCGCCGCAAACGTTCAAGCTCGTCATGACGAGTCTCGGCGTAAAGCTGATCCAGAACATCGCGCGGCAGGGAATCGGTCAGTCGAATCCCGACCGTTTGGATCAGGCCGGGGGTGTCCAGATGCGGCAGGTAGCCGCGGGAGTACCAGCCTCGGGGAGGTTCAGGTGGTGCTTCGATGGCTTGGGAGTATGATTCAGGTTTACTGCTCTCGCCAGCCCGAAGCACGTGATGATGGTCGATCGATATGGTGGGGTTGTGCCAGCTTCAAGCCGCCTTGCGGCGGCGGGCCGACTGGAAGTCGGCGGTCCCCGCAGCACCGACCTCCGGTCGGCTAGGGCGCGTGAGCGCCCTTGAGGACGCGCAGGGGAAAAGGATCGAACGTGTTAATCCGCTGAACGCAACTCTCGCACCCACATTGCGGTGGCGCCGGCGACGGCGGCGGGCATTGCGATGAAATTGACCACCGGGATCATGGTGAGTCCGGCCGCTGCGGCGCCGAAGCCGATGCTGAGGAAGCGGCGCCGACGAAGCGTGGCGCGCATGTCGCGGAATTTGAGCCCGTGGTTGCCCATCGGAAAGTCGCTGTATTGCACCGCGAGCATCCAGGCGGTGAACAGAAACCAGATCAGGGGCCCGACCACGGGTACGATAAAGGCCAGGATTAAGAACGGAATGCTCCAAACGATGGCATAGAGGAGCTTGCGGGTCTCGTCCAGCAACGTCATCGGCAACTCGCGCAACAATTTCTTCATGTCGTTGTTGTCGGTCAGGGGGCGTCCGGTCAGGAGCGCCTCGGTCTTTTCTGCCAGCAGGCCGTTGAACGGCGAGGCGATCAGGTTCGCGATTAGCGTGAAGCCATAGAACACGATGATGAGCAGGGCCAGGATGAACACCGGCCACAGCAGCCACTCCAGCCAGCCTAGCCAGTCCGGCACTGCCGCCTGCATGCGCAGCATCAACGCCTCGAACTGTGCGGCGCCGTACCAGATGGCGCCGGAGAAGACCACGATGTTGACCAGCAGTGGGATGAGCACAAAGCGCTTGAGGCCGGGGCGAGTGAGGAGGCGCACGCCCTGCAGCATGAAGGCGGCACCTTTGGCGGGGTGTAATGGCATGGGTCGGGGTTCCGTTGGACGGCATTGCGCCACATTATAAACCTTCGAGATCGAGCGCTGGTTGCGATCCGACTTCGCGCCCGAGCGCATCGCCCATTCTCATGCACGCGATCGGAGCCTACGCATGACCATAGCCCAGCAACAGCTCGCGGCGCTTGCCGATCAACCCGATGACAGCATTGATCTGTGTGCCGCGGCGCTCACCATTAGCAGTCTGTTCCAGCATGATGCCGAGCCCGCGGGGGGCTTGGCCCAGTTTGACCTCCTTGCCGCCGCAGCCCGCGCTCGGATGCCGGAAGACGCTGATGTGCTGCATCAGGTGGCGGCACTGAACGCATTCCTGTTCGACGAACTCGGTTTTGCCGGCAACCAGGATGATTTTTACGACCCACGCAATAGCTTTCTCGATCAGGTGCTCGAGCGCCGGCTTGGCATTCCCATCTCGCTGTCGGTGGTGTACTGCGAACTGGCCACGCGCTTGGGCATGCCGGCCTACGGGGTCAGCTTTCCGGCGCATTTCCTGGTGCGGGTCGGGCGCGGCGCGACGGCGTTGATGCTCGATGTCTACGCGGGCGGTGTTGCGCTGCCGGAAGAGGAGCTCGATCTGCGTCTCGCCGATGTCTATGGTGAGGGCGTGTTCACCATCCGCTCCAATCCGTCGCTGCTGCGGCCCGCCGGCAAGCGCGAGATTTTGGTGCGCATGCTGCGTAACCTGATTGGCGTCTATGCTGCGCGTGGTGACGAGGGCAATCGGCTGGAGGCCTTGACTGCGGCGCTCAACCTGTCGCCGGACCTGCCGGAAGAGCTGCATCAGCGCGGTATGCTGTATCGGCATCTTGGCTATGCACCGGCGGCACTTGCGGACCTACGGCGTTTCGTCGAGGTTGCGGACGATGCCGAACAGATCGCGTCAGTGACCGCTGTCATCGACGACCTGAGCACGCAACCGCTGAAGTTGCACTAACGGCTGTACCGATCTGAAAACGGCCGCGCAGCAGGTGACCGACAAGCTCCTGAGCCGTCTCCGTGGCGTTCGGCGCGGGCGTCTTGGGCGCTTGGCCGATGCCCAAGCGGCGGCGGACGCGATTGCGGCGTTGCCGGCCTATCAGGTCGCGCTGTGGCCTGACGGTTGGCTGCTCGAGGCCGACGGCGCCATCCGGGTCCGCGACACCCACGAGATGGCCGAGGCCCGTCGCTGGTTACAGATGGCGGCACGCAACGCCGCCGGTAGGTCGCGGCAGGCCATGGCCGATACCGAGGTTGCACGCACGATGCGCCTGCATGGCGTCTTCGTGCCTCGTGCCGTGATCGACATGGCCGGGCGTCGGTTCCTCTCCGAGCAGGTTGCCTCGGTCGCGCTGTCACTGGTTGCGGGAGAATGGATCAGCGAGCGCCGGCATGCGCTGCGGCTCTCGCCTGAGCCGGCGCTGGCGATGCATGCGCTGGCCTGGAGCGGTTCCCGTCACACTGGTGCGCCCGATGCGGATGCGGCGCGGTCCCTGCTGCAGGAGGTACTCGCTCAGTGCATCGACGAGGGCCTGGTGCCCCGCGCGCGTTATCGACTCGGCTGCCGGGCAGACGACGGTTATGGCATCCGCTGCTGCCAGTGCTGCGTGCAGGTGGACCTCGATCGCGACGCGCGAGCCCGCGTCCAAGATGTCCTCAGCACGGCGCTGATTCCCTGGAACCGTGCGGTCATTCGCAATGGCCGCGCAGCGCCGGTGCTGTCGGTTCATGTCCGCGCGCGAGCTGATCGGGGCGGCCTTGTCGGGGCAGCGCGCGGTGCGTCGGCGGACAATCGGGCACCGGGTCATGCGCCGATGGGTCATCGGGTTTTCTGATTAGCGCGGCGGTTCAGCTAACCACATATTCGGACTCAGAAGTCGGAGCGCCAGTCCCACAAACCCGCTATTGCAGACAGGTGCGTGTTTCGAGGGGCGAGGTTCGAGGAAGGCACGGCAGATCAGCAGGTTCTTCGCGGGACAATCCGGAAACTGGCGTGCGATGGGTATAGATTTAGAAGCCTCGACGACTCAAGCGAACGTTCGCAGCGGATCTGCGCCGCTTTCTTGTTATGGCTGCAGTTCCTTTCCTCTCAGGTTTGGAGAAATGAAATGAATCGGCTGCAGCAGGGCCGGCCGTGAGCAACGTGCTGTTGCTCCTCGTGGCGATGTCGTTGCTGATTTCGCTGACCCCGATCCAGGCCGATGAACGGCGTCGCTCCGGCACCGATACCGCCCGGCATCCGTCCACCGGCCGTGATGGCGACACCGATCATCGCGTCGGCGCGGACAGCATCCGTGGTGTGCCGCCAGTGCGCCGCATGCCGATCGATCCGGCCGTGGAGCAGTACTGGTCGAACAAATGTGTGCAACAGCGCGCCCGCGGCTGGGGCAACACCGGCGATTGCGACAGCCCGGCCTATACGGGCGGCGGTCGCGACCTGCACCGCGGGCGCGCGCGGAACGACGGCCGCGGGTATGGGCGATATTCAGGCCCCTCTCTTGACGCTTACGATCCCCGCCGGCCGTCCTATCCGGGCAGCGAAGCGGTGAACATCGTGCCTAGAAATCGGGGTGGCGGCCCATACAAGCCTGGCCGCTTCGGCCAAAGCGGTTTCTCCGGCAATCGCTAGTCTGGAGATTGTCGCGCTTGTTGCAGGGGGCGGCAGCGGGCGTGCAGACTGCGCCGTTTGCTCTAACTCATTTGTTGGATGCCCGCGCATGCTGTCTTTTCGTCGTTTTCAAGTCTTTGTCGGGTTTCTGCTCGTAGCGGTCGCCGCGCAGGCCGAGCCCGTGCGATTCTTCGCCCTCGGTGACGCGCCTTATTCCGATGGCGAGATGGTCTACCTGCGGACCCTGCTTCAGGAGGCGTCTGCCCAAAGCCCTCCATTCATCATCCACATCGGCGACATCAAGGGTGGCAGTCAACCCTGCAGTGATGCGCGTATTCAGGGTGTCGCGGACCTGTTTCGAGCGCAACCCGTACCCTTCTTTTACACGCCGGGCGACAACGAATGGGCCGATTGCCATCGGCGGCGCGCCGGTGCTCGCGATCCCTTGGAACGTTTGGCGGTGTTGCGGCAGATTGTCTTCTCCGATGCGGCCGTGCTGCACACCGGTGCGCTGCGGCCGGTCGTCCCCGATCCCGCCTATCCGGAGAATCTGTACTTCAGCCATGACGGCGTGCTGTTCGTGCTCATACACGTGGTTGGAAGCAATAACAACCTCAAACCCAAGAACGGTGCGGCGATGGCCGAGTTCAAGGCCCGGGCCGCCGCCAATCGGGCGTTGCTCGAGCGGGCGTCGGCGGCAGCCAATGCAACGCAGGCGCGCGCCTTGGTGCTGGCCTTTCACGCCAATCCATTGTTCGAGGAGCGGGGGCCAAGGCGGGGCTTCGTCGCGGTAAAGCAAGACCTGCGGCGGCTGCTGGCCGACTACTCCGGGTCTGTGTTGTTGATTCATGGCGATACACACCGATTCAGGTTCGATCACCCCCTGGTCGATGCCGATGGCAACCGCATCACGCGCTTCAACCGGCTAGAAGTGCCGGGCTCGCCATTTGTGGCCGGCGTTTGGGTCACCGTCGATGCGGATGCCGCGCAGGTATTTGATGTGCAGGTCGTCTATCCCAATGCCTTGCTGAATTTGGGCGAGGACTAGCCCGATTGCGGGCATTCTCTCGTTGCCGATGTGTCAAGTTTCATCACGACGACGCGCGTTCCATCGGAGGGACCGGTTTGAAGAAACCCACAGGTCGAGCAACATGGCGCCGGGCTTTCGTTGGTCTCAGGCAGCGCCCGGCTAGCAGTCGGCGCTCCGATGGGACCGCCGACCTCCGGTCTGCTAGGGCGCGCGAGCGCCCTTGCGGAGGTGCCGCAGATCAACAGGGCCGCGGTAACCCCAGGCCGCCAAGTCGACAGCGGGCCGACTGGAAGTCGGCGGTCCCACAGGAGCGCCGACCTCCGGTCGGCTAGGGCGCCAATCCCGATAAAGCTCAAGCGACGCGTCGAGCCGCCTCCACCAGCACGCCCATGTCGGCATCGGCGCGATGGGCATATTCGCTCAGATACCGGCGCCACGCCTTGGCGCCGGGCCGGCCGTGGAACAGGCCGAGCATGTGGCGGGTGATGGCGTTGAGCGGTACGCCCTCGGACAAGCGCTGCTCGACGTAAGGCAGCATCGCGTCGAGCACGGTCCGGGGGTTTGGCGTTGATTTCGTGTCGCCGAAGATCAGGGCGTCGGCTTCGGCGAGCATCCAAGGGTTCTGGTACGCTTCCCGGCCGATCATGACGCCGTCCAGGGTTTGCAAGTGCGCCTTGGCCTGTTGCAGCGTGGTGATGCCGCCATTGACGATCATCGGCAGGGTTGGGAAGTCGCGTTTGAGCCGTTCCACGACGTCGTAGCGCAGTGGCGGCACGTCGCGGTTTTCTTTCGGGCTCAGGCCCTTTAGCCAAGCCTTTCTGGCATGCACGATCAGCACATCGCAGCCGGCAGCGGCAACGCGGTCGGTAAAGGCGGCCAGTAGGTCGTAGCTGTCTAAGTCGTCGATGCCGATCCGGCTCTTGACCGTGATCGGCAATTCGACGACCGCATTCATGGCCGCGACGCAGTCCGCGACCAGACCCGGCTCGGCCATCAGACAGGCGCCGAATCGCCCGGACTGAACGCGGTCAGACGGGCAGCCGACGTTGATGTTGATCTCGTCATAGCCCCAATCGGCACCCATGCGTGCGCAGGTCGCCATGGCCTCGGGGTCGGATCCGCCAAGTTGCAGCGCGAGCGGTTGTTCTGCGGGATCGAAGCACAAGAAGCGCTCGCGTTCGCCGTGGATCAGCGCACCGGTGGTGATCATCTCCGTGTACAGTAGCGTGTGGCGGGTGATCAACCGCGCAAAATACCGATAGTGCCGATCAGTCCAGTCCAACATCGGCGCGATTGAGAGTCGCCGGTCGATGGCCTGAGGCGACTGATCATCTGGTTTAAGAGCGTTGTGGTTTCGAGCGTGCATCGGTGCGGGCGGAGATTTTGTTCGCCGGTTAGGGTTATGTTACAAAATAGCCGATGTTTCCAACCGCGACTTCTCGACTTCTCGACGTCACGATCGACAGGGGTAGTGCCGCAGGGCGCCCCCCGCTGACGCGTCATCGGCACAGCGTTGGTGGCGATTGCCGTTGATGAATCGTGCCCGGATCGGGCGTCGCGTGGGCGCTGAAATGGCTCGAATCGCTGCGCTTTGCTTCGCGGGGCCGCTGCGCCTGTGGGCGCTTGCTGGTGGCGGGTTGCAGATCGTGGCGTTACTGTTTGCGGGGCTTTTCGTCTCCGTCGTCGTGGCGTTGGTGGTCTGGTTGCAGGTGGTCGATCATCAGCGCACGGAGTTCGAGTGGGTCTCCCATGACCGCAACCGGGCGCTGGAGAAGGGAGTAGAGGACGCCTTGGATGCGGTTCAGTCCGTGGTCGATCTCTTGCGCGTCGACACCGATGTCGAGCGTAGCGAGTTTCGCCTGTTTGCGGATTTGTTGCTTGAGCGGCATCCGGCGATCCGTCGTCTGGAATGGGTGCCGCGGGTCAGGATCGGAGACGACCTCCAACCGAGCGCGGCAACGGTCAGTCCGGTGGCGCCCCACGTTTCGTCGCCGAGCCGCTTGCCGGCTCCGCTTGCGGCGGATCTCGAGCCAGGCGCCGGGGTCCCGCCAGCTTCTGACCAGCTGATCGACCCAGCCATCGGTGCCCTGATCGGGCGAGCGACCGCGACGGAGCAGACCGTCATCGGTCGCCGTGTTCCAATCGGATCAGAGGCCGGACGCTACGGCATTTTTGTCGCTGCCCCTGTTCTCCCGCGCATCTTGTCTGGCGACGGAGCCACTCCCGATTCATCCGCCGGGGCCGACGAGCCCCTTGGTGTCGTCGTCGGCCTGGTTGATCTCTCCGATCTGGCCGAGCGCGCGGTCAGTGTGCTCGAGCCGCGCGGTGTCGAGTGTGTGTTGCGCGATCACTCAGCGCCGCCGGGGGAGGAGTTTCTGAGCTTCTACGCCAGCCGTCTCGAGTCGCCGGAGTTGTCGGTGCGAGGTGCGCAAAGGGAGTGGAGCGTTCCTGACGCGCGCCACGTGACCGACCGCTTTGCCGTGGCGGATCGGCTGTGGTCCGCCACCTGTGCGCCGACGCCGCGTTATCGCAGCGCCGTGGGTCTGCACGATGGCCCATGGATCGTGTTCGGTGGCTGTCTGGCGGTGACGCTCCTCACGGTAATGTTCGTGTATTCGCTGCGTCAACAGGCGCAGGCGCGACTGGGCGTGGAGCAGGAGCTGCGGGCCTCAGAGCAGCAACTGCGCGTGCTGTTCAGCCAGTCGCCGGACGTCATCATGACGGTCGACGCACGTGGCCGGATCATTATGGTCAATCGGCCTTGGCCAAAGGCACCGGACCAGAGTGCCGTGGGCCGGAATTCCAGCAAACTCTTGCCGAAAGGCCTGCGCAAATGGTATCGCAATGCCCTGCAATCGGTCCTTGCCCGCGGCGAGGCGGAACACTTCCAGTATTCCGAGGCCGACTCGAGCTATTGGGAGGTTCGCATCGTGCCGCTGCACAGTGCGCGTTCGCTCAACAGCGCCATGGTGATCGCGACCGATGTCACGGAGCGACGCCTGTTGGAGGCGCAGGCGATTCGTAGCGCACGCTTCGCGACCCTCGGTGTACTGTCGGCCAGCGTCGCCCATGAGGTCAACAACCCCAACAACGCCATCCAGTTCAATGCCACGCTGTTGAAGCGCAGCTTCGCCGATATCGTGCCGATCCTGCGACGAGAACGCGCCGCTCGGGGCGATTTTCTGATCGGCGGCGTCTCTGTTGCTCAGGCGATCGAAGGGCTGCCGCGCATGCTCACGGATCTGTTGCGCAACACCCAGCGTATCCAAGGCATCGTTTCCAATTTGAAGCGCATGGCGGGGCATGATCCTGGGGATTACGGCGCCCTGGTTGATCTCGGTAAGGTGCTGCGCTCCGCCTATTCGATCCTGCAGCACGCCATTCAGAAGCATACCGACCACTGCGAGCTGCTGTTGCCCAAGCGGCTGCCCCGGCTGAGCGGCAATGCACAGCAACTGGAGCAGGTGTTTGTCAATCTGCTGTTGAATGCGTTGCAGGCGCTGCCCGATCGAAGCTCTAGGGTCTGGATCACAGCGGCGGTCGCGCCCGATGGCAAACGGCTCCGGGTTGCGATCGTGGACCAGGGCATGGGCATCAACGAAGACGACCTTGCCAGTATCTTCGACCCCTTTTTCACGACCCGGACCGACGACGGTGGGACCGGGCTGGGCCTGTCGATCTCGCGGCGCATCCTGCAGAATCACGGCGGCTGTATCGAGATCGATTCCATTCCCGGTATTGGCACCGAGGTTGTCGTCTCTTTGCCCATCGCGAAAGCCGCCACGGTTCCACTGGAGGGGCCCGAGATTGCTTGAGTGGGGAGAATGTCTGCAGCTGCGTCAAGCTTCAAGGCGGCGACGCGCGTGCCCTCCGATGGGCTGAGCGCCAAGGGCCTGGGGCCACATTCGGGCGCTTGTGCTGTACGGCGGTCCTTGGCCCTCGGCACTCGGCACTCGGCCCGTTCGCAGCAACGCAGCACCGTATGCTCGTCGGTCTGAGGCATCGCCTCGCTGGAAGGCGATTGCCGAACAAACGCTTATCGACAGCTTGAAGAGGGAGAGCGCGTTGCCATCCAAATCATTGCCAGTCGTGCTCGTCGACGACGAGCAGGATCTCTTGTTCGCGACCAGTTATCTCCTCGGCTCGAACCGCATCGATCCGGTGGTCACGCTGCAGCACGGGCGCGAGCTGCTGCCCTATCTGGCGCAGCATCGGGTTGGCATGATCTTTCTCGACCTGTACATGCCTGGGATCGGCGGCCTGGCGCTGCTGCCGAAGCTGGTAGAGCAGCATCCGGATGTGCCGGTGGTGGTCATGACCGCGTCTCAGGACGTGGAGACCGCTGTGGCATGCATGCGCGACGGGGCCTTCGATTATCTGGTCAAGCCGGTCGAAGAGGGCCGTCTCATCGCCGCAGCCCGGCATGCATTGGAGGTGCGCTCGCTGCGGGATCAGCTCGGCACGTTGCGGGCCTCGCTGATGGCGCAGGGGCTGCGCAGTCCGGACGCCTTTGCCAGGATCATCACAGGGAATCGGGGGATGGAATCGGTGTTTCAGTACATCGAGGCCATCGCCGACTCCCGCGAGCCGGTTCTGATCACCGGCGAGACCGGCACTGGCAAGGAACTGCTGGCCGAGGCCGTACATCGGCTCAGCGGCTGTGAGGGTGAGCTGGTTTGTATCAACGTCGCCGGGCTCGACGACAACCTATTCGCCGACACCCTGTTCGGCCATGTCCGCGGTGCCTTTACCGGTGCCGATCGTGACCGACCCGGGGCCATTGCCCAGGCGACCGGCGGGACCTTGTTCCTGGACGAGATCGGCGATCTTGGCAAGGCCTCGCAGGTCAAGCTGCTGCGCCTGCTGCAGGAACAAAGCTACTACCCGCTCGGCTCCGATCTGCAGCGACGAAGCGACGCGCGCGTGGTTGCCGCGACCAATCAGGCGTTGCATAAGCGTATGGCGCGCGGAAAGTTTCGCCAGGATCTGTATTTCCGCCTGTCCAGCCACCCCATCGAGATTCCGCCCCTGCGCGATCGTCAGGACGATATCCCGCTGCTGGTGCAGCACTTCATCGATGAGGCCGCCGACTCGCTTGGACGCCAGGCGCCGAGCGCACCAGACGAATTGATCACGCTGATGCGCGTCTACGAGTTTCCGGGCAATGTGCGTGAACTGCGCGCGATGATCTACAACGCAATGGCGCTGCATCGCGGTGGATCGGTGCTGTCGCTGGTTAGCTTTCGTGAGCTGATCAAGCGCGGCCGTCGCCAGCCCATCGATGATCGTCAACGGCGGAACAGCCCAGGCGGCTCATCACTTGCCATTACTGGGCGTTTCCCGTCGCTCAAGGAGACCGAAGATTTCCTGGTCGATGAGGCCATGCGTCGCGCAAAAGATAATCAAGGCATCGCCGCGACCCTGCTTGGTATCACGCGTCAGTCGTTGAACCGGCGCCTGCTGAATCGGCAGCGATCCTGACCAGTGGCCTAATCAGTAGATTCCCCCTTGCGCCAGGGGGTGCAGCAATGGCTGCACGCCTTCGGTCTGCCTTTTCGACTTACGCGGATGATAATAATATTTTTTTTCTTCATCTTGCCGGTTTCGCCGGTGAAGCGCTGCATCCCCCTACGCTCCCGAAAAACACCTGAGATTCCGAAAAAAAACTATAATTCAGTTTGTTATAGGATAATAGGAGTCTTGGCACCAGAACTGCTTTCAGACGGATAGCCTACGAACATTTCGGATCGCGGCTCAAGTGGACTGGCAAGAAGCCCAGTCTCTGCGTAAACAGCCTGGAAGCGATGATGATGAACACCATAAGGCCATCAAAACGATTTTGGACAGCCGTCTTCGGGTATCTGCTGATCGGCTTCGCCGCACAGGGCGAGCGCCTGGGATCTTGGGCCGTGCCGGTCGCGGCCGTACTCTGTGCGCTCTACGTCATGGTGGCGCTCCGGGCCGCCGCGCCTGGGTTATTGCAGCCTCCCAGCGGGAGGCGCAAGGTGCATCCGGTCCAGACCGGTAAGGCGCGCCTGAGCAAACGTGAGCACGCGGCGATGATGGATCGCGTGTGAGACAGGAGGTCCGCTCGAACTTCCCCGAACCAGGAAGGACCTTCCGCTCCAGCTCGCCGCGCCGCTGACGTCGTTAGCACGCCAATAGGCTCAGGGCACCGAGCGACAACGCTAAACCTCGAAACACGAAACAACCATGCGCTAGTATGAAGCAAAGGCTTCGTGCTCAGGGTTTACCGTTCCACAAAGGTCAAGCAGCTTTTCCGCCTCAGCTTAGCGCAAAGGCAGATCCTTTGTACCCGTTGCCGAATAGCAATGGCTCGCCGCGCTTGAGACCCGCGCAACCCAATATCGCAATAGACCGGAATATCACGCATGAAGACTCCAAAGCTCGCCCTATTCTCCAAGACTAAGACGATGGAGGGCTTGATCGATGATTTTCTCGATCAGGTCTCCAATGGCGGTATGAAGTTCGAGCAGGGGATCTCGACCTACCTCGATGCCAATGAGGAGTGGCGACTCAAAGATCTGGTTCGAGAGCTTCGGCTGATCGAGGTCGAGGGGAATCGTTTGCGGCGTACAATCGAGGTCCAGCTCCATACCGAGATGCTGATCCCCGATCTTCGGGGCGATGTATTGAGCCTGATGGAAGATCTCAATTTTCTGCTCGGTCTGGTTGAGGACATCTTTCTTGCTGTCACGGTCGAGTCTCCGGTGGTGGACGAGACCTATCAGGCGGACTTCAAGCTAATGACCGCGCACGCGGTGAAGACGATGGAGGCCGCAGTGCTGGCAGCGCGCGCCTTCTTCCGTAACCTGGCCGCGGTGCATGATCACTTGAATAAAGTCGGATTCCATGAAGAAGAGGTCGACAAGATAGCGACTCACCTCAAGCGCGCCATCTTTTCATCGGACATGGGGCTCGCGGAGAAGATGCACCTGCGGTACTTCGTCGACAAGATCGACAGCCTCGCGGATGCGGCTGAGGACGTTGGCGACTGGCTCGCGATCTATTCGATTAAACGCGCGATGTGATCGTGCGCTAGCCATCACGCAAGCGACCTATTACCTATCTAAGATCGCAGTAGCGCGGGCTTCCAGAGTAGGTCCTAAGGGGTGTCGGTCGCGGCACGCCTAGACACGCTTACGCGCGAAATTTTGAAAGTCTTATCCCAAGAAGCAGCAAGACGTCGAGGCGCGCCGCGTGGCCGGTGCAAAACGACCAACTGCCGCTTGTTTATCGCAACGTCTTCTAGGGGAACAACATCGGTGGAAATAACGCTCTTGATCTTCTTGTCCAGCGGCTTGTTCCTGGGATGGTCCCTAGGCGCCAACGACGCATCCAATGTATTTGGCACAGCGGTCGCGAGCCGCATGATTCAGTTCACGACCGCGGCGATCATTTGCTCCCTGTTCGTGATTCTGGGCGCGGTCATTAGTGGCGCCGGCGCCGCCCACGGGCTGGGCAAACTCGGTGAGCTCAATGCGCTGGCCGGAGCCTTCATGGCGGCCTTTTCGGCAGCAATCACGGTCTATGGGATGACGCGGGCTGGCCTGCCCGTGTCGACGACACAGGCGGTCGTCGGCGCCATTATCGGCTGGAACTGGTTTAGTGGCTCGATCACGGATATGGCTGCGCTGACGAAGATTCTGGCTACTTGGGTCGCCTGTCCGCTGTTGGGCGCATTTTTCGGCGCTCTAATCTACAAGACCGTCACTTACGTGATTGATCGGTCGCGCATTCACGTACTGCGGTTGGATAGCTACACCCGGATCGGTCTGATTCTGGCGGGCGCCTTCGGCTCTTACAGCCTGGGCGCGAACAACATCGGCAATGTCATGGGCGTCTTCGTGCCCTCGTCGCCATTCACCCCGCTGTCGATCGGTGATTGGTTCACGTTAAGCTCGGTGCAGCAGCTCTTTTTCTTTGGCGCCCTGGCCATTGCAGTCGGCGTCTTCACCTACTCCAAGCGCGTGATGATGACCGTGGGTACCGGCGTGTTGCCCTTGAACCCCGTCGGCGCCTGGGTTGTCGTCATCTCGCATTCTATCGTGCTTTTTCTATTCTCCTCCTTGGCCTTAGAGCATTTTCTCGCCTCGAACGGGTTACCGACGATCCCACTGATTCCGGTGTCGAGTTCACAGGCCGTGATCGGCGCGGTCATCGGTATCGGGCTCTTGAAAGGCGGTAAAGGCATCCGTTGGCGTGCCCTCGGCAGTATTGCCTCGGGCTGGGTCACGACGCCGATCATCGCGTCGATCATCTGCTTCGTGATGCTCTTCGTTTTGCAGAACGTCTTTAACCAAGCGGTCTATCACAAGGTCTACTATCAACTGAGCGAGCCGGCGATCGAGCACCTCGGCAAAAGCGGCATACCATCCACGGCGCTTGCACCCGTCGTGGGCGAACGGGTGGAAAGCAGCGTTGCGTTTCGCGCTCTGTTGCGCGCTGAAACCGAGCTGCCCGAGAAGTTCGAGGGCAAGGTGATTGAGGCTGCGCGGCTATTTCCGATGCGCATCACCGAAACGGCATTGTCCGAAGTGGATACCGACTACATCTCTCCGGCGCAATTCGATGCCCTCGATTCCTTGGTCGGCAGGACTTTCGACTACAAGTGGCGGCTTCAGGACGCGCTGGCCGGGCGGACGCCGGCGTGGCGGAAGCTCTTGGCCAATAAAATGAACAAGCCATTCAATAAGCGCTTGCAAGAGCAGTTGGGCTATATCTACTCGGTGTTTGAAGTGGCGCACGCCGAGAGTGACGTCAGTTCGACGCGTGTCCGCGACTAGGCGGGCGGCTGCCGCATGTCGTCGAACGCTTGAGCGACAGGACGCCGTGCGCATGCTGGGCTGAGGCGTCCACCGCCGGGCAGTCGCAACTCCCCGGTCGCCCTGCGCGTGCAGGGTCGACCGGGAGGGCTGTCGAACCCCTTCCTATCCTGTCTTATCAGGCTTGCCTCGCTTTCGCCTCGGCTCCGCGCTCAATCCACGCTTGGATCTCAGGCCTGCTATCCCCAACACCCCGCATCCCCCGGGCCCTCTGGAGATCGCGCGCTTCAGCGCCGATCGTCGGACGCAGGGCGTGGGTTCAGACGAAACCCTTTGATCTGTGTCGTTAAGCGGGCAGTAAATTCTCGCAGTTTCTATTTCGGCACATTAGAATCTGGTGAATTCGCGCTAGGTTCATGGCGCGGCGGCATTCCGCAAGATGACGCGTTTGTTTCTCCGTAACGGCCTCCTTGGAACTCCTTGATGCAAGACCCTACCGTCCACACCGATCGCGACATCGGCCGTGCCGAAGTCAAAGAAACCACCTGTTACATGTGCGCCTGCCGCTGCGGCATTCGCGTGCATCTGCGCGACGGTCAGGTTCGCTACATCGAGGGTAATCCGAATCATCCGTTGAACAAGGGCGTCATCTGCGCCAAGGGCAGCTCGGGGATCATGAAGCAGGTCTCGCCCGCGCGCCTGACCAAGCCGTTGCGGCGCAAGGCAAACGCCAAGCGCGGCGAGTCTCAGTTCGAGGAGATCTCCTGGGATGAGGCCTTGTCGATGCTCTCGCAACGGCTGACGAAGCTGCGCGCCGAGGACCCGAAGAAGTTCGCGCTGTTCACCGGACGCGATCAGATGCAGGCCCTCACCGGCATGTTCGCGAAGCAGTTCGGCACGCCGAACTACGCGGCCCATGGCGGCTTCTGCTCGGTGAACATGGCCGCCGGTATGATCTACAGCATCGGCGGCTCGTTCTGGGAGTTTGGTGGCCCAGACCTAGAGCGCTCCAAGCTGTTCGTGATGATCGGCACCGCTGAGGACCATCACTCCAATCCGCTCAAGATCGAGATCTCAAAGTTCAAGCGGCGCGGCGGGCGTTTTATCTCGATCAATCCCGTGCGCAGCGGCTACTCCGCCATTGCCGATGAGTGGGTGCCGATCAAGCCGGGTACCGACGGCGCGCTGTTCCTGGCCCTGATCCACGAGATCCTGAAGCTTGGCCTGTTCGACCGCGAGTTCCTGATCCAGTACACCAACTCCGCCGAGTTGGTCATCGATGATCCGGAGCGCGACGACCACGGCATGTTCTACCGGGACAGGTCCGCCGACGTGACGGAGGGCTGCACCGACCCAGAAAACAAGCTCTGGTGGGACCGCCGCAACGGCCAGGTGCTGACCCACACGAGGGGTGCGGACCCGCGCCTGATGGGCAGTTATACCCTGGAAGACGGCACGCCCGTGAAGCCGTCCTTCCAGTTGTTGAAAGAACGTGTCGAGCGCTATACGCCGGACTGGGCCGAGGGCATCACCGGTATCCCGGCGGAGACCATCCGCCGCATCGCCCACGAGATGGGAGTCACCGCCCGTGACCAGAAGATCGAGCTGCCGATCACCTGGACCGACTGCTGGGACAACGAGCACGATACCGTCACCGGCAACCCGGTGGCATTCCACGCCATGCGCGGTCTCGCGGCCCACTCCAATGGCTTCCAGACCATCCGCGCGCTGAGCATCTTGATGACGGTGCTCGGCACCATCGATCGGCCCGGCGGCTTCCGTCACAAGCCGCCGTTCCCGCGCCCGATCCCGCCCTGCCCGAAGCCGCCGAAAGGGCCGGATGCGGTGCAGCCGAATACGCCGTTGGACGGCATGCCACTGGGCTGGCCGGCAAGACCGGAGGATCTGTTCGTCGACGACGACGGTGAGCCGGTACGCCTCGACAAGGCGTTCTCGTGGGAATACCCGCTGTCGGTGCACGGCATGATGCACAACGTGATCACCAATGCCTGGCGCGGTGATCCGTATCCCATCGACACGCTGTTCTTGTTCATGGCCAACATGGCCTGGAACTCGTCGATGAACACCAGCGAGGCGCGGCGCATGCTCGTCGACACCGACGAGAACGGCGAGTACAAGATCCCGTTCCTGGTGGTCTGCGACACCTTTTCGTCGGAGACGGTCGCCTTTGCCGATCTGGTGCTGCCGGATACCACCTATCTGGAGCGCCACGATGTGCTCTCGATGCTCGACCGGCCCATTTCCGAGTTCGACGGACCGGTGGACGCGGTGCGCCTACCGGTGCTACCGCCGAAGGGTGATTGTCGGCCGTTCCAGGACGTGCTGATCGAACTCGGCGCGCGCATTGGCCTGCCGGCCTTCATCAAAGAAGACGGCAGCCCAAAGTACCGTAACTACCCGGATTTCGTCGTCAACTACGAGACGTCTCCGGGTTCGGGCATCGGCTTCTTGGCGGGCTGGCGCGGCGAGTTTGGCGAGAAATTCATTAAAGGCGAGCCGAACCCGCGCCAATGGGAGCAATATGCTGCCAATAACTGCGTGTTCCATCACGAGATGCCGCGCAGCTATCAGTACATGCGTAATTGGAACAAGGGCTACCTGCACTGGGCGCGCGCCCACGGCATGACCCGCTGGGCCGAGCCCATCACGCTACACGTCTACTCCGAGGTGCTGCAACGCTTCCGCGCCGCGGCGCAGGGCAAGTGGCCCGGCCGCAAGCCGCCGGCGCGGCTCGCCAAGCGCATCGAGACCTATTTCGACCCGCTGCCTTTCTTCTACGAACCGCTTGAGGGACAACTGGTCGACAAGACCCGCTTCCCGCTCAATGCGCTGACTCAGCGGCCGATGGCCATGTACCACAGCTGGGACAGTCAAAATGCCTGGCTGCGGCAGATACACAGCCACAATTACCTTTACGTCAATCCCAAAATGGCGGTCGGGCAGGGCATCGATGACGGCGATTGGATCTGGGTCGAGTCACACCTGGGCCGGGTCAAGTGCCTATGCCGCTACTCCGAGGCGGTTGAGCCCGGCACGGTCTGGACCTGGAACGCGATTGGCAAGGCGTCCGGCGCCTGGGCCTTGGCGCCGGATGCGGACGAGTCCAGCAAGGGTTTCCTGCTGAATCACATTATCGGCGAGGAATTGCCAGCCAATGGGGACGACAGCCACCTGTCCAATTCCGACCCCGTCACTGGGCAGGCGGCCTGGTTCGATGTACGCGTGCGCATAAGCCGCGTCGAGGATCAGGCCGCGCAGATCACCGAGCCGCAGTTCGCACCGATGGCGCTGATGCCCGGGCAGACATCGCGGCAGCGCGTCAAGTGGCAGGCCTATGTGGCCGGACTGTTCGGCAAGCGTTGAGATCGTGAATAACAGGCAGCGTCGTCGTTCTCGATCACTCGACAACGATCACGACAGCGACACACTTGACTCGTCTGTAAGCATTTGGACCGAAGTTCGGAAAGACCTATGACCCAGCTGGCCCTTGTCATCGACCTCAATGTCTGTGTGGGTTGTCACGCCTGCGTGACCTCCTGCAAGCAGTGGAATACCTCCGGCTGGGCCGGACCCATGGTCGACGAAAACCCCTACGGCGCCGATCCCACCGGCACCTTCTTCAACCGAGTGCAGACCTTCGAGGTCGGCAACTATCCCAATACCGAGACGGTGCACTTCCCGAAGAGCTGCCTGCATTGTGAGGAACCGCCCTGCGTGCCGGTGTGCCCCACGGGCGCCTCCTACAAGCGCGAGGACAATGGCGTCGTGCTGGTCGACTACGACAAGTGCATCGGCTGCAAGTATTGCTCCTGGGCTTGCCCGTACGGCATGCGCGAGCTCGACGAGCAGCAGCAGGTAATGAAGAAATGCACCCTGTGCATCGACCGCATTACCGACCAGACCCTGCCCGAGCGAGAGCGTCAACCCGCTTGCGTGCTCGCCTGTCCGACCAGCGCGCGGCTGTTCGGCGACGTGCACGACCCGGACTCGGAGGTGTCGATCGCCATCCGCGAGCGCGGCGGCTATCCGCTGATGCCCGAATGGGGCACCAAGCCGGCCAACCACTATCTGCCGCGGCAGAAAACGCGCATGCACATCACCGAGGATGAGCTCCAGCGTGCCGACAACCCGCTGACCAAGGAAGATATCACCGTCTACACCGGCGAAGAGACGCTGGACGATGTGACTTGGTAGACGAAGTAGCGAGTTTCTAGGGGCGAGTATCGAGGGGCTGAACAGGCCCCACTATCCACCACCGGCCCCAGCTCGCTCGATCTTCCTCGTCTCTCGCTACTCGTAACTCGGAACTCGAAATCATGCATCCTGCCTTTTCAGTCATCTTTCTCACCACTCTGATCGGTGCCGGTCAGGGGTTGTTCTTGGCCCTGTTCACGGGGCAGCTCTATGCCAGCATCAAGTTGATCGAGCCGCAAGGGGCGCAGTTTTATGCCCTTGGCAGTGCCGTGTCGCTCGCGTTGCTGGTTGCGGGGCTTGCCGCCTCGTTCTTCCATCTGGGCCGGCCCGAGCGCGCGTGGCGGGCAGCATCGAAATGGCGCACGTCCTGGCTGTCGCGGGAGGTCATCGTGTTGCCGATGATGATGGCCGTGGTGTTCTTCTACGGGCTGTTCCATTGGATGGGCTGGACGAAGCCCTTTTATCTCGCTGGCGGCGGAACCTTGCCGATCGATGTGACCCTTCTGCTCGGCTTTGTTGGCATTCTGGTGGCCTTTGCGCTGTTCGTCTGCACCGCGATGATCTATGCCAGCGTCAAGTTCCTGCAAGAGTGGCACTCGGCCTACACGGTGGGTAATTTTCTGTTTCTCGGCATGGCGAGCGGGTTCATGCTCGCCGCCGCCTACTCGGCCTACCTCGGCAACCATCTGGTCGGCTTCTACGGCACCTGGGCGGTGAGCTTTACGCTGCTCGGGCTCGCCACGCGTATGGCATCCCTGATCCGCAATGCCACGCTCAAGCGCAAGAGCACGTTGCAGACGGCCATCGGCATCCGCCATCGTGCCATCGAACAAAAGTCTCAGGGCTTCACCGCGGGTTCGTTCAACACCCGCGAGTTCTTTCACCATAAGAGCCCGGAGTTTCTAAAGCAGGTGCGGTTGGCCTTCCTGGTGCTTGTTTTCCCGCTGCCGATTCTGCTGATCGGTGTCGCCTATGCGTTGCAGTCGCCGACGCTCCCCATCGCGGCCTTTGTCGTGCAGTACATCGGTCTGATGGCGGAGCGCTGGTACTTCTTCGCCGAGGCCAATCACCCGCAAAACTTGTACTATCAAACAGTTGCCTGACATTCTGACACCGTTTTTTATCCGGTCTGATTCAGTAGCAATTTGATCGAAACTGCCACTGACACCGCCACCAGCACTGGACGCACCAGCTGCGCGCCGTGGCGAACCACCAGGTGCGCACCGAGCCAGCCGCCGATCAACTGTCCGGCCGCCATGGTCAGTGCGATTTCCCACAGGATCTGACCCCCGGTGACAAAGAACAGGAACGCCGCCAGGTTACTGGTGAAGTTCAGCAGCTTTGCGTTCGCGGTGGCGCGGCGCAGGTTGTAGCCGAGCAGGGCGACGTACCCCATCGCGAAGAAGGTGCCGGTGCCCGGACCGAAGAACCCGTCATAGAAGCCGACACCGGTGCCGATCAGTAAACCGAAGGCGCCGCTGCCGATGCGCTTTCGCGAGTCGATGTTGGATACGCGCGGCGAGAATAAGAAGTACAGCGCGAAGCCGATCAGCAACAACGGGATCAGCTGCGCCAGTAGGTCTGCCGCCAGGAACTGAACCGCCACGGCCCCGGCGCCCGCACCGACGAAGGTGCAGGTCACCGCAAACGCCGCGTCGCACAGATCGATGGCGCCGCGACGGACAAAATGCACGGTCGATGCGAGCGTGCCGAACACCCCTTGAGCCTTGTTGGTTGCCAGCGCCTCCACCGGCGCCAACCCCGCCCACAACAACGCGGGCACCGTGATCAGCCCGCCGCCGCCGGCAATTGCATCGATCATCCCTGCACTCAGTGCGAGGATAAACAACAGGGGGGCGATTTCGAGAAGTTCCATCAACCTGGGTGCCAGCCTGTTGCAGAAGTTGGGGTGGCTTCTCGCGGCGATGCGATGCCTAGGACTACCATAGGCCAAGTTCTGCAATCAGGGATGCGCTCTCACTGCGGCGTCTGAACGTCCGAGGCAGGGCGGGCTATAATCGCAGACCAAGCCATAGCACGGAAGGGGATCTCGTGAACCTGCAACAAGAAGACCTCGATTACATCAAGGACCACCTGGGCGAATGGCTCGCCGAGCGCTCGTTGGGTAAACCACCGGCGGTGTACGAGATTGAGCTGCGCGAACGCATGGTGCGGGTTGAGGAAGAGCTTAAGCATCAACGTGAGTTGATCAAACACGTTCTCGTGGAGATGGACAAACGCTTTGATGCGATGGACAAACGCTTTGAGGCGATGGATAAACGCTTTGAGGCCATTCAGATCCAGATGGACAAACGTTTCGAGGCCGTCGAAAAGCGTTTCG
>JGI12210J13797_11066811_pt1 | contig 25904 bp, 16 predicted proteins | sample ElkSlonscriptome_3_FD_13797 | JGI IMG/M metagenome (IMG submission 13797)
TCGGTCCTTGGTCCTTGGTCCTTGGTCCTTGGTCCTTGGTCCTTGGTCCTTGGTCCTTGGTCCTTGGTCCTTGGTCCTTGGTCCTTGGTCCTTGGTCCTTGATCCTCGGTCCTTGATCCTCGGTCCTTGATTCTCGGTCCTTGATTCTCGGTCCTCGGTCCTCGGTCCTTGATCCTCGATCCTTGGTCGATGGTCCTTGATCCTCGATCCTCGATCCTTGGTCCTTGGTCCTTGGTCCTTGGTCCTTGGTCCTTGGTCCTTGGTCCTTGGTCCTTGATCCTCGGTCCTTGATCCTCGGTCCTTGATCCTCGATCCTTGATCCTCGGTCCTTGAGCCGTTGATCAAAGCCCGAGCAGCATCCGTGCGGGATCTTCCAGCGCTTCCTTGACTGCGACAAGGAACTGCACGGCGTCCTTGCCGTCGATAATCCGGTGATCGTAGGACAGTGCGATGTACATCATCGGTCGCACCACGATTTCGCCGTCGATCGCCACCGGCCGCTCCTTGATGGTATGCATGCCCAGAATGGCGCTCTGCGGCGGGTTCAGAAGCGGTGTCGACAACAGCGATCCGAACACGCCGCCGTTGGTGATCGAGAACGTACCGCCCTGCAGATCTTCGAGCTGTATCTTGCCGGCGCGCGCCTTTTCGGCGTACTCGGCAATCTGCGCTTCGACCTGCGCCAGGCCCATGTTTCCGGCATTGCGCAGAACCGGCACCATCAGGCCGCGATCGGTGGAGACCGCGATGCCGACGTCCTGATAGCCGTGATAGACAATTTCATCGCCGTCGACCGATGCATTGACCACCGGATGTTTGTCCAGGGCTTCGCAGCAGGCCTTGACGAAGAACGACATGAAGCCAAGCTTCACGCCGTGGCGCTTCTGGAAGGCGTCCTTGTAGCGACTGCGAATCTGCATCACTTCGTGCAGATCGACTTCGTTGAACGAGGTCAGGATTGCGGCGGTGTTCTGGGCTTCCTTCATGCGCTCGGAAACCCGCTGGCGCAGTCGCGACATCTTGACCCGTTCCTCGGGCCGCGCGCCGCCGGCCTTGCCGCTGGTGCCGATATGGCGCAGGACGTCGGCCTTGGTAATGCGCCCGCCGCGGCCGCTGCCTTCGATCTCGTTCGGGTCGATGCCGCGTTCCGTCACCAGCTTTCGCACCGCCGGCGCAAGCTTGTCGGCGCCTTCGGGTGCCTCGTGAGAAGGCTTGCCGTCGCTGTCGGCGTCCGTGTTCTCGCCCTCATCATCAGTCGCCTTTCCGGTGGCCTCGTCTTTATTGCCCCCGGACGCGTTCTCGACGTTTTCTTCTTCGTTTTCTTGGCCATTTTCGGCCTTGGCGGCGCCATCGCTCTTGTCGCCGTCTTCGCTGCCGGAATCATCTCCTGATTGGCCTTCGGCGATCTTGCCCAGCAGATCGTCGGCGTTGACGGTCGCGCCTTCTTCGGCATCGATGGATTCGAGCACCCCGTCGGCCGGGGCCGGCACCTCGAGTACGACCTTGTCGGTTTCCAGATCGACCAGGTTCTCGTCACGCTTGACGCTGTCGCCGGCCTTCTTGTGCCACTTGGCGACGGTTGCGTCGGATACCGATTCGGGCAGGGTAGGAACCTTGACTTCAGTGCTCATGAAAAATCCTTGGGAATACTTGCGTTATTGATCTGAATCGTTATTGGTCTGGGTCGATGTCTCGAGCGCCCAGCGCCTGTTCGACCAGGCGTTTCTGCTGCTCGATGTGGACCTGATAGTAGCCGACCGCCGGCGATGCCGAGGCGGCGCGCCCGGCGTAGCGCAGCGACTGCTCCTCGCGGATGCAGGCCTGAAGGTGGTGACGAATCTGGAACCATGCGCCCTGATTCATGGGCTCTTCCTGGCACCAGATGACTTCGTTTGCGCCGGCGTATTGCTCGATGATTTCGGTCAGTTCATCGCGCGGGAAGGGGTAAAGCTGCTCAACGCGCACGACAGCGACGTCGTCGAACTCCTGGTCGGCGTCGGCGCGCGTCTTGGCAATGTCGAAATACACCTTGCCGGCACAGAACACCAGTCGCCGGACCTTTTTCGGGTCCGGACCGGCCGGATCGTCGATGACCAGCTGGAAACCGCCGTTGGCCAGATCCTCGAGACTGGACACCGAATCGCGATGCCGAAGAAGGCTCTTGGGCGTGAAGACCACCAGTGGCTTTCGATACGGTCTGAGCATCTGGCGCCGGATCATGTGGTACATCTGGCTCGGCAGCGTCGGCACGCAGACCTGGATATTGTTGTCCGAGCATAGCTGCATGAATCGTTCCAGGCGCGCCGAGGAATGCTCGGGACCCTGGCCTTCGTAGCCGTGCGGCAGGTACATGACCAGGCCGCACATGCGGCCCCACTTGGTTTCTCCGGAGGTAATGAACTGGTCTATGACCACCTGCGCGCCATTGACGAAATCGCCGAACTGCGCTTCCCAGATGACCAGTGAGCCGGGGTCGCCGGTGGCGTAGCCGTATTCGAACCCGAGCACGGCTTCTTCGCTGAGCAGCGAGTCTATGATGGCGACCTTGTTCCGGTCGTCGGAAATTTCGCTGAGGGGCGTGATGTAGCGGCCGTCGTCCTGGTTGTAGAGCACCGCGTGGCGGTGAAAGAACGTACCGCGGCCCGAATCCTGGCCGACCAGTCGCAGGCCGTAGCCCGAGTCTAGTAGTCCGGCATAGGCCATGGTTTCGGCAAAGCCCCAGTCCAGAGGCGCATCGCCGGCAGCCATCTTGCGGCGCTGGTCGATCAGTCGTGAAACCTGTTTGTGAAGTTTGAACCCGTCGGGCAGCGTGGTGAGTCGTTCGGAGAGCGCCTTGACCTGGTCGACCGGCATCGTCGTATCGGCTGCGGTGCGCCAGTCCGAAGCCAGGTACGGCGTCCAGTCGACCGTGGTCAGCGCGTCGGCGTCGTCGGCGAGCTCGACCATCGTTTCGCCGTCATCGAGGCGGTCGCGGAACCTGCCGTGCCAACTGTCCAGCTCGTCGGCGTCGACCAGGCCCTCGTCGATCAGCTGTTTCGAATACTGTGTATAGACCGAATCCAGTTTGCGAATGGCTTCATACATGCGCGGCTGCGTTGCCGCCGGTTCGTCGGCTTCATTGTGGCCCAGCCGGCGATAGCAGACCAGGTCGATCACCACGTCCTTCTTGAATTCGCGCAGGAAATCGGCCGCTACCCGGGTGACGAACAACACCGCCTCCGGGTCGTCGGCATTGACGTGAAAGATCGGCGCCTGAACCATCTTGGCCACTTCGGTGCAGTACAGCGTCGAGCGCGCGTCCAGCGGATTTGACGTCGTGAAGCCGATCTGGTTGTTGATCACCACGTGGAACGTCCCGCCGACCTTGAAGCCGCGTGCCTGGGACATGTTGAACAACTCCATGACCACGCCCTGGCCGGCCACGGCGGCGTCGCCGTGAACCAGTACCGGCAGAACTTGCTCGTGGTCGTGGTCGGCCAGCCGGTTCTGCCTCGCCCGCGCCGAGCCCGCCACCACCGGGTTGACGATTTCGAGGTGCGACGGATTGAACGCCAGCGCCAGGTGCATCACGCCGCCGGGGGTGAGTACATCCGAGCTGAATCCCAGGTGGTATTTGACGTCACCGGAGCGGTCCGGATCGTCGTGCCGGATCTTGCCTTCGAATTCAGCGAACAGGTCGCGCGGCGACTTGCCCAGAACATTGACCAGCACGTTCAGTCGGCCGCGATGGGCCATTCCGATGACCATCTCGCGAATGCCCTGGCTGCCGGTATGCCGGATCAGCGTGTCGAACAGCGGAATCAGACTTTCGCCGCCTTCTAGCGAAAAGCGCTTCTGGCCGACGTAGCGGGAATGCAGGTATTTTTCGAGCCCCTCTGCAGCACCGAGTTTTTCGAGCAAGCGCTTGCGCTCTTCCGAGGGCAGTTCGAACGAACCGCTGCTGCGCTCCAGGCGCTGCTGCAGCCACCGGCGCTGGTTGGTGTCGTGGATGTGCATGTACTCGATGCCGACGCTGCCGCAGTAAGCGCGCTTGCAGATCTCGAGGATCTCGGACAGCCTCAGGTGGTCCGGGGCGGCCAGGCTGCCGGTATGGAATTCGGTATCGAGATCGGCCTTCGACAGATTGTGAAATTCGAGATCGAGGTCGGGCACTTCGGGTCTTTCACTCAGCCCCAGCGGGTCGAGTCTGGCACGCTGGTGACCGCGTGTCCGGTAGGCGTTGACAAGCCGTAGCACGCCTGCCTGCTTGAAGTCCTCGGCAGCGCCGCCGGTCTCCTGCTGCGCAGGCAATCGCCCCAGTGCTTCGAAATGCGCCGCAATCGAACGGTGGCGGGTGTCGTCATGGGCACCGTCGAGGAGGCCTTCGAACGTGTCACGCCAGCGCTCCGGGACTGAGTCAGGCTCGTCCAGATACGCTTCGTAGAGTTGCTCGACGTACGCAGCGTTCAGGCCGGAAAGATGCGATGTCCGGTACTTTCTATCTAGGTCTTCGGTCATTGAAAATACAAGCGCCGATGTTGCTGCAGGGCAATTCGTGATTATAACGGTTAAGGACCGCGCTGATCAGGTCTGCGGGACTTACGGCTAAAGCGCAACCGCGGATTCAAGCCGGTTGAAATCAGGCCGAAAGAAGTCAGCCCGGGACCGGGCGAGACGTCGCCAATAAAAATTCTGAATCAAGCCCTGAATTCGACGGCCCACGAAAAATAATTTTCGGAATTTTGCTTGGGGAACCGCTGAACAACTCTGCACGGGCGCGACGGCGTCTTTGCGGGAGGCTCCGGCCTGGTTTGGGCGAGCGCGGTTTGGTTGTTCCAAATGAGCGAGCTCAAACAAGTCGGAGGCCGCGCAAAGGCCCTTCCCGAAAGGGTTTCGCCGGAAAAGCCGCATCTCCCTCGCGGCGACCCTCGTGCGCAGCTACGGCTACTGTCGCGCCGATTGTCGTGACATTAGCCCCACACGATCCGCGGCTTTTGGGACTGAAACGCGCGCCGCGCAGCGTTATTCAGAGGTTCCTCAACCTTCCGATCCAGGATTCGAGCCGGGCACCGGCTACGGCCGGATCAGCTCATCCTGCTCAATCAGGTTTTCGACCAGACTGCGCGCCGCTTCTTCTTCCGGCCAGGCCTCGATGCGCCCGGTCCGGCAAAGCGTCTGCGCAAATTCCGGCGGGCACGCCCATTGCTGTCCGTTGACGAACAATAGCCCGGCGTCGCTCCAGGCCAGGCGTGTCCCCGGCGCGAATACCAGCGGTGGTTCGATATCCATCTCCGGCGCGCTGTCGTCGTCGGCGTCCGGCGACCATTGTCTGTAAGCGGTCAGGGTTTGGCCCAGCCAGCTGACCAGCGCCTCGTCGTCGAGCTGGACGGCCTGGGCCAATAGCCGACGGGCGTGCTGCAGCAGGGTCTGGTCGATGCGCTCGGCGCGCTCGGTGTCGTATTTAAGCGGATTGAGCCGGGGCAGGCGCGCTTCGTGTTCCCCCAAAAACGCGGCGAGCTCCGACAGCAGTTCGGCCGAGGAGGGCGCGCGAAGGCCGACCGACCAGGTCTGGCTGTTCTGCTGGGCAATCCCGTGATGCGCGATGCCGGGCGGGACATATAGCACGTCGCCGGGTTCAGCCACGCAGCTGTTTTCGGCCTTGAAATTGCGCAGCACCGCCAACTCGAAGTCTTCGTTGAGGTCGGGCTGGAAACTGCCCGCCAGTTCCCAGCGACGGGCGCCGGCGGCCTGCACGAGGAACACGTCGTAGGCATCCACGTGGGGGCCGACCGAACCGCCGGGACCGGCCTGACTGACCATGATGTCGTCGAGCAGCCAGTTCGGCAGGAAGCTGAACGCGTCCAGCAGTTCGGAAACCTGAGCGTATTTCTTGTCCATGTCCTGTATCAGCAGCGACTGATAGGGACGGTCCAGCGACGGCAGGTCATCTTCGGAAAACGGGCCGTATTCCAGGGTCCAGTCCAGATTTTCGAAGGAGCCGACGACCAGCCTGGAGCCGAGGTCATCGTCGCCGGCGGCCGCGATCATCTGATCGAGTCCGAGTGCGGCCGGCTTCAGCCAGCCTTTTATCAGGAGCGGTGTGTGCTGCCAGTGTTCGTCCAGGAAGCGTCTGGCGTCGAACCCGTTCCATTCACCAAGCTGGATCGGCTTCATATGTGCCGACCGATGGCGCGTGCCATGTCTGCGGCGTTGCCGGTGTAGTTCGAAGGCGTCATGTCCATCAGGCGCTGCTTGTCGCTTGTCGGCAATTCGAGCCGTTCCAGAAATTCACGCACACCATCTTGATCAATTGTCCTGCCGCGCGTCAATTGCTTGAGCTTTTCGTAGGGTTCGGCGATGCCGTGGACACGCATCACGGTTTGAATTGCCTCGGCCAGCACCTCCCAGGCGTTGTCTATGTCGGCCGCGATGCGCGCGCTGTTCGGTTCTATTCTTTGCAATCCTCTCTGAATGGATTTCCAGGCCAGCAGACAGTAACCAAATGCCGAGCCGATCGAACGCTGGACCGTGGAATCGGTCAGGTCGCGCTGCCAGCGCGAGACCGGTAATTTCTCTGCCAGGTGACCCAGCAAGGCATTGGCGAGCCCCAGATTGCCCTCGCCGTTCTCGAAGTCTATGGGGTTGACCTTGTGCGGCATGGTCGAGGAGCCGACTTCGCCTTCGACGGTTTTCTGGGCGTAATAGCCCAGCGAGATGTACGCCCAGCTGTCGCGGGCAAAATCGAGCAGAACCGTGTCGACGCGAATCAGGGCATGGGCCAGTTCCGCGATCATGTCGTGCGGCTCGATTTGAGTGGTGTAGGGGTTCCAGATCAACCCGAGTTGCTCGACGAAGTTGCGCGCGACAGCGGGCCAGTCCACATCCGGGCAGGCGGCCATGTGAGCGTTGAAGTTGCCGACCGCGCCGTTGATCTTGCCGCTGATCTCGACCCGCGCCAGGTGGCGCCGCTGGCGGCGCAGGCGGAATACGGTGTTGGCGATTTCCTTGCCCAGGGTCGTCGGCGATGCGCTCTGGCCGTGAGTTCGCGACAGCATCGGCAGTTCGGCATGTTCTTCGGCCATGCCGGCGAGCTGGGTGTCCAGCTCCCCCAGCACCGGGTCGAGCACTTCGACAAGGGCTTGCTTGAGAATCAATCCGTAGGCGAGATTGTTGATGTCTTCCGAAGTGCAGGCAAAGTGCACCATTTCCAGCGTATCGGCCAGCCCCGGCCGTTCGGCCATGCGCTTTTTAAGCCAGTACTCGACCGCCTTGACGTCATGGTTCGTGGTGCGCTCGATGTCCTTTACTTCGGCAGCGTCGGTGTCGGAAAAGTCATTGGCCAGGCGATCCAGAAAGGCTTCATCGTCTGGCGCCAGCGGTGCCAGCGGACTGAAATCCGCGGTGTCCGACAGGTGGCGAAACCATGCCAGCTCCACCCGTACGCGCTGCCGGATCAGGCCAGACTCCGAAAACAGCCGGGCAAGCGGCTGCAACCGCTGGGCGTAGCGGCCGTCGAGTGGCGACAGTGCGGTCAGGGCGTTGGAGTTCATGAGGGGAGCAATCGAAGCGTGAGAAGCAGAACAACAATGATACCGTCAACTGCCGGAATTCGTGTCCGGGTCGACCGTTCCCGCTGATTGCGCCGATTCCGATGCGTTCTCGGTTGGTGCAGGGGGGCTCGGCACTTCGATTTCGGGCACGACCTGCTCGAAGCGCTCGATTTTCACCAGCACGCCGAACAGGCTCGAGTCGAAATACTCCATGCGACCCGGCTCCACAATTCGGGATTGCTGCAGGCGGTGCAGCATCCATTCATCTTCCGCACCTTCAGATTTCCCGGCGACGGCACTGTTGTCTGCAGGCAGGCGCTGGGCCAGAGCGCGTGCCGGTTCCTGCCAGACCAGGTCCAGGTCAAGGTGCAGGAACTGGCGCCGACGCAGCCGCAGCGTGCCGTCGAGCCGATAGACATTCCGCGCCCGCGGCGGCGTTTTCTCGAGCAGCCCAAACGGCAGCATGTGCGGCACGGGCACGAGGCGCCTGGTGTCCTCGGGCTCGATCAAGGCAACTATATTCCGGTCATGGATTCTTGCAGCAGCGGTCGGCTGACCGCGTCGGACCCGCTGAATCCAGGCTCGCGCGCTCACCGAGTCGTACTCTGGCGCGTCCAGCAGCCGGTCAACGGTCCGCTGAATCTGGCCGGAAAGCTCGCCCAGCTCGGAATAAACCGGTGGAACAGGTCGCAGCATCTGGTCTTCCGACTCAAGCCAGGGCGTTGTTTCATCGACCTCGCCGGGTATCCGGGCGACCGGCAGCATCGTCGCAAGACCGCTGAGCTCGCGCTCGGCGTAGTCGTTCGCACGGGCGACCAGCAGCGGGTCCAGTCGATCGGTGAAATCTGCCGGCGCAAAACTGCGGATCCGGTCCGAACGCCCGTCGGAATGCCTGAATACGATGACTTCCGCCCGGTAAACGGGAGGATATTCAACCGGCCGATCGTCGGCCGCGCCGGCCTGCCCGGTCGCGGACTGCCGGGCCGGCGCCGCGGCCGCGGCGAGCAGCAGCGCCGTGCAGATGACAATATTGGCAATGACCCTGTCGGCAATCTTCATGCGACCGAGTTTAGCCTGTCTCCGGGGTTCAGGCGCTCCAATAGACCCTCGGCGACCGCAATCCGATCTTCAAGGCGTTCGAACTCGCCGTGCACCCGCAAGCGGTCCTGGGCGGGCAGGGAATAGGTGTGGGCCTCTTTCTGGATCATCCGAATCATTTCCGCCATGTCGATTTCGGGCTTTGGCAGGAATTCGATGCGCCCCCCGGCCGGACCGACCTCCAACTTGCGGATGCCCAGCGCTCGTGCCTCAAGCCTCAGCTCGGCGGCCGTGAACAGGTTTCGTACTTCCTCAGGCAGCAGGCCGAAGCGGTCGATCATCTCGACCTGCAGCTCGTGCAGCGCCTTGCCGCTGCGGGCCTGTGCGATGCGCTTGTAAAGCACCAGACGCTGATGGACGTCCGGCAGGTAGCCGGAAGGAATCATTGCGGTGACGTGCAGGTCGACCTCCGATGAGACGTCCACGGGTTCGTCCAGGTCCGGCTCGACGCCGGCCTTTAGTGCCTCGACGGTGCGGTTGAGCAGTTCCGAATAAAGCTGAAATCCAATCGCCTCGATCTGGCCGGACTGGTCCTCGCCCAGCAGTTCGCCGGCGCCGCGGATTTCAAGGTCGTGGGTGGCCAGCGTGAAGCCCGCGCCAAGCTCCTGCAGCGACTGGATGGCCTCCAGCCGCTTGCGGGCATCGGTGGTCATGGCTTTCCACGGCGGCGTCACCAGGTAGGCGTAGGCCAGGTGGTGCGACCGTCCGACCCGCCCGCGCAGCTGGTGGAGCTGGGCCAGGCCGAACTTGTCGGCGCGGTTGATGATGATCGTGTTGGCTGTGGGTACATCGATGCCGTTTTCGATGATCGTGCTGGCAACCAGCAGATTGATGCGGCGGTGGTAGAAGTCGCGCATGGTGCGCTCCATCTCGCCGGGTGGCATCTGGCCGTTGGCGATCCCGATGCGCGCCCGCGGGAAAAGCTTTTCCAGGTCCTCTGCCATGCGCGGCTGGGTGCGCACGTCGTTGTGCAGGAAATAGACCTGGCCGCCGCGCTGGAATTCGCGGTTGCCGGCATCGCGGATGGTGGCGGTGTCCCACTCGGACACGAAGGTCTTGACCGCCATCCGCCGCGACGGCGGGGTGGCGATGATCGAAAGCTCGCGCAGGCCTGTCATGGACATGTTCAGCGTGCGCGGAATCGGGGTCGCGGTCAGGGTCAGCAGGTCCACTTCCGCTCGCAGCTGCTTGAGCTGTTCCTTCTGACGCACGCCGAATCGCTGTTCCTCGTCGACAACCACCAGGCCGAGGTTTCCGAACTTGACGTCCGACTGGAGGAGCCGGTGGGTGCCGATCACGATATCGGTGGTGCCGTCGGCAAGCCCGGCCAGGGTGCGCCCGGCGTCCTTCTTGCCGCCGGTCCGGGAAAGCAGGGCCACCTTGACCGGCCAGTCGGCAAAACGGTCGGCGAATGTTCGATAGTGCTGCTCGGCCAGCAGCGTGGTCGGCGCCAGCATCACCACCTGGCGCCCGCCTTCGACCACCGCGAACGCGGCGCGAAGGGCGACCTCCGTCTTGCCGAATCCGACGTCGCCGCAAACCACGCGGTCCATCGGCGTCGATGCCATCAGATCGGCAAGCACCGCACTGATGGCGTCCTGCTGATCATCGGTCTCCTCGAACTCGAAGCCCGCGGCGAAGCGGGCGTACATCCCCTCGTCGAATTCGAACGCGTGGCCTTGACGGGCGGCTCGCCGGGCCTGGACATTGAGCAGTTCCGCGGCCACGTCGCGGACCTTTTCGGCCGCCTTGCGCCGGGTTTTTTTCCACTTGTCGGAACTCAGTCGATTGAGCGTGACCGCGTCCGGGTCGGCGCCGGTGTAGCGGCTGACCAGGTGCAGGTCGGTCACCGGCACGTAGAGCTTGTCGCCTTCGGCGTACTGCAGCGTCAGGAATTCTCCGTGCGTGTCGCCCACGTCCAGCACTTCGAGCCCCAGGTAGCGGCCGATGCCGTGCTCCAGATGCACCACCAGCGCGCCGGGCTGCAGATCGGCCAGGCTTCGCACGATGCTTTCCGGGTCCTGACCGCTCTTCCGGTCGCGTCGACGCGTTCGCGTATGGCCGGGGAAGAGTTCCGACTCGGTCAGTATCGTGACGCCTTCGTCCGGTAGCTGGCAGCCGCCGGAAAATGGCAGGACCGCCAGCGAAAGACGGTCGTCGCCGCTGGTGAAAGCCGCCCAGGAATCCAGCAGCCGCGGCGTGACGCCGTAGCGTTTCAGATTTGCCGCGATCAGTTCGCGCCGCCCGGCGGTGTCGGCGGCCAGCAGGATCCTGCCCGGTTCGTCGCGCAGCCGTTCAGCGGCCTGTTCCGGCGCGTGATCCAGGTCCAGTGGCTCGGGCGCACGGTAGGTGGCGCCTGCCGGCTGGCGGCGGGTCACGCGAACCGCTGCGCGGTCTTTCAGCGTCGTCAACAGATCGTCGCTATCCAGATACAGTTCTGCGGGCTTGAGCGGGGGGCGCTCGCGATCGCCTGCGCGCTGATCGTATCGCTGAGTGACCTGATCGGCGAATTCGGCAGCAGCCTCGTCGCAGCCGGCCAGCGTGATCAGCCGATGTTCGCGCGGCAGATAGTCGAGCAGGCTGGCGGTCTGGTCGAAGAACAGCGGCAGGTACTGTTCGAGCCCCTGGCCGTGCTGTCCTTCTCCGACTTCCTGATAGGGCAGCGCGCGCCTGAGGTCGACCTCGAATCGATTCCGGAAACGGCGCCGGAATTCGTTCCGCGCGTTTTCGTCGAATGGGTATTCCCGGCCCGGCAGCAGCTCGACATGATCCATCTTGTCGATCGACCTCTGGGTTTCCGGGTCGAACGAGCGGATGGACTCGATATCCGTATCAAAGAGCTCGATACGATACGGCAAGGGCATGCCCATGGGCCAGAGATCGAATACCGAGCCGCGCACCGCGAACTGGCCCGGCTGCCAGACCTGGTCGCAGGCCTCGTAGCCGGCGTCGAACAGCCGCTCGCGGAACCGGCCCAGGTCGAGGGCCTCGTTGACCGTGAAATTCACGCTTCGGCCCGCTATGAAGCCGGTTGGCGCCAGCCGCTGCATAAGCGCGTTGACCGGGGCGATGATCACACCGGCGGTTCGCTCCGGAAGCCCGGCGAGCACCTCCAGCCGACGCGAAACCAGGTCGGGATGCGGCGAATACAAATCGTAGGGCAGGATCTCCAGGTCGGGGAACAGGTCTGCTCTCGGTCCGCCAAGATGGTTGATGTCGTCACGAAGTCGGCGCGCCGAATAACCGTCGGCGGCGGCGACGAGTACCGGGCCGCCGCGTCGCCGGGCGTATCCGCTGATCGCGAGTGCCAGCGCCAGATCCTCGAGCAGCGGCCACTGCTGGCCCGCTCCGGATTCGGCACGCGGGGGATTCAGAATGGAGAAAGGTTGTGACATCGACACGTTCGCTGCAATCCAGACCCGGTATTTTACCGGTGCGCCGCGAACGATCCGGATCCATTGTGGATCGATTATCCTGCCTGCCTATTCTTCAGGAACCCGGTCCATGCAATCGTCCATGCAACCAGACACCACTTCAGTCGCGTTGATTACGGGCGCCGGTTCCGGCCTCGGTGCGGCCATGGCAAGCCGCTTTGCGCAGGCCGGCTGGCGTGTGATCGTTACCGACCAGCATATCGAGCGTGCCGAAACCGTCGCTTCCGGACTTTCCGGCTCCGGCCACGAAGCGCGCGCGCTGGACGTGACCCAATCGTCGCAGTGGCAGGAATTGGCGGAATTCGTCGACGCGAAAGTCGGGCGTATCGATCTGCTGGTCAACAACGCAGGCGTCGCCACCGGCGGCATGCTGGGTGAGACGCCTCTGGAAGACTGGGAATGGGTGCTCGAGATCAACCTGATGGGCGTCGTGCGCGGTTGCCACCATTTCGTCGGGCGGTTCCGTGGGCAGGGCTTCGGCCATATCGTCAACGTGGCGTCGTGGGCCGGCCTGGCCGCCGCACCCGGGATCGCCTCCTACGGCACCGCGAAGGCCGCCGTGGTGTCGCTTTCAGAGATGCTGCGCGCTGAACTGCAGCCCTACGGCGTGGAAGTTTCGGTCCTGTGCCCGGCGTTCGTCAAGACGGCCTTGACCGATTCCATGCGCGCGCCCGATGATACCTACGCCAAGCGCGTTCAAAAATGGATGGAGCACTCCGGCGTTCTGGCCGAAGACGTCGCCGAAACCGTCTACCGCGCCACGCAGAAACCCAGATTCCTGCTGCTGACCCACCCCGAAACCCGCTGGCAATATCGCCTCAAGCGCTGGTTCCCTTCACTTTATTTCCGCATCCTGATGCGCACCATGCGCAAATTGATGCCGAAACCGGAGACAAAAAAATGAAAAGATTTGCGATTGGAAGTTTTCTGGCACTGGTAACCGCCTCGCTTGCATTTACCGCGCTGGCTCAGCAGGAAGAAGAAGCAGAGCGTCCGTTCGTGGTGTCGCTCAAGACGGCCATGGAATCTGAGGCCAGAAGCGAAGCGGAGCGGGAGCGGGACGCCAACCGCCTGCCCGTCGAAACGCTGGATTTCTTCGGCCTGAACGAGACCATGACGGTGGTCGAACTGATTCCCGGGGGCGGCTGGTATACGAAACTTCTGGCCCCGGCGCTGCGCGAGAACGGCAAGCTCTACATTTCGATCGGCACGGGCCGAGTCGCCGGTGCCGATTTCTTCGGCACCGAACCATTTGACCGTATCGAGGTGCTTGAGCCCGAACTCGAAGTCGGTCGAGATGAAGAATCGGGGCTCACATCGATCGAGCCTTTCGATCTGGGCGTCGAGAACGTCGATGCGGTGCTTACCTTCCGCAATCTCCACAATCTCAGCGCCAAAGGCCGCGACAGCATGAATCGCGCCGCGTTCGCCGCGCTGGCGCCGGGCGGCATCTACGGTGTCGTCGATCACACCCGCCGCCACATGCAGGCCGACGATCCCGAAAACCGCAGGCGCGTCGACCCGGTGCTGATGATCAAGGAAATTCAGGCCGCCGGTTTCGAGTTCGAGGATTTCTCGGACCTGCACTATCGTCTGGACGACGAGCTTCGCTACGAAGTGGGGCGCAAGACAGTCACGGGGAATACCGATCGCTTTACCTTGGTGTTTCGCAAGCCGGGCGGGGAATGAGCCGGTTGATTTTGGCGCTCTGACTGCAGATTCATTTCGCCGTCCGCTGCGCGCTTGTTGGCGAAAGTGATCTTTTTCCGGACGATCTTCACCAGTTTTCAGAGCTCGCGCGCCCGCGACGCCCGGCTAGCTGCGCCTGCGAAACACATGGCCCACGCTGATGCCCGTATCATCCCGCCATGCTTCTGTTCATTCTGATTGGTGGCCTGCTGGGCCTGATTGCCGGCGGCGTCTTTGGCGCAGTACTTGGCGCGGTGGTCGGTGGTGTGGTGAGCCATTTTCTGTTGACTGCGTTGTTCGGTCGGGGCCTCGACGCAGTTCGTTCGCAATTCGTCGACTCGACCTTCGCCGTGATGGGCGCCTTGTGCAAGGCCGACGGGCAGGTGACCAACGACGAGATCCGGATTGCCGAACAATTCTTCGAGCGCCTGCGGCTGGGCGAAGATCAGCGCCGATCGGCGCGAGCCGCTTTCAATCGAGGCAAGGCACCGGGATTCGACCTGAACGCGGAGCTGGCGCTTCTGCGGGCCTCCGGCGGGCGCAGCCCCGCGCTGCTTCAGCTGTTCCTGCAGATCCAGTTATCGGCAGTCGCAGCCGACGGCCACGTGCATCCCGAAGAACACGCGCTGCTGCTGCGGGTCGCTCGCGGCCTCGGACTTTCGGATGCCGATGTAGATCGGCTGGAGGCCCTGTTCAGAGGCGCGAGCTCGGCCGACTTGGGCGGCGCAGAGGGGCGAAAGTCCCGGCTTGCCGATGCCTATGCAATGCTGGGAGTGGAAGCTGAAGCGGGCGACGCCGAGATCAAGAAGGCCTATCGCCGCCTGATGAGCCAGCATCACCCGGACAAGCTGGCCTCGCGCGGCATGCCCGAAAGCATGCGACCGATGGCGGAAGAAAAAACGCGCGAAATCCGGAAGGCCTACGATCTGATCAAGGAAGCCAGGGGTTTTTGACGGATTTTTCTGGATGGTGTCGTAGGGGGTAATTGCCCCTGCTTCAACTTCATTTCGCCACGCGCTTCGCGCTTGGGGGCGACCTACTTTTGTCAGTCGCGACAAAAGTAGGCAAAAGCGCTTTTTACAGGCGGCAGAGGGTTGCGGTGCGGGTGGGTGGTGATGGTGGTTAGGTGTTTGATCGCGGCTTTGGCTTCAGATCTTTTTGCCCGATCGTCATGTGCGCGATGGCTTGCGGGTGATGACCGGATTTCGGCTTCGATGGTTACCGGAGCGGGGTCGACTCGATCGAGGTCATTATGATCATCGGTGGATGCTGAAGACGGCTCCAGTTCGGGGTGGTGAGTGGTTTAGGTGCCTCTGTCGGCTTCGGAGTTCCTGCAACCGGCTGCCGGAGACTTGCTGCTTCTGGCTGCGCGTCGGAGATGCCGCCCCGACCGGCGAAACCTGTCTTCCCAGATTTTCGTAGGAGGCGTCTCCAGGCGCCGACGGCTCTACCCCGATCGCGGCCTGGAGACCGCTCCTACAAAACGTTGCAGGCAGCGTCACCATGCCCGCCACAGGGAAAGAATGCCGACCGCAACCAGGCCACCACCAGCCCTCACCACCCGACACTGGAACCCGCTTCAGCACCCTCCAGCAGCCTAGTGCGGGCACGATCGCCACGCCCCCGCTCCGGTAACCATCGAAGTCGGAATCCCGTCGCCGCCCGCAAAGTACGGAGAACATCCTGCACGGACAAGAAGATCACGAAACAAAGCCCGATGCCACACACCTAACCCCCGCCCCGCGCCGACCCGCACCTCGAACAGCTGCCGCCTGTAAAGCGCATTTTTGGTTACTTTTTTTGCAACCGAAAAAAGTCACTCGCCTGCAAGCGCGAAGCGCGTGGCGAAACGCCTTTCGAAGCCGCCGAGGTTCGGCAAGAACTTCACCCCAGCTCGGCAAGCAAATCAGCCTGATGCGCCTCGGTCAGCGGATCGATCAGCTCGTCGAGCGCGCCTTCGAGAATATTGTCGAGATCGTACAGCGTCAGCCCGATGCGGTGATCGGTGACGCGCCCTTGCGGAAAGTTGTAGGTGCGAATGCGCTCGGATCGATCGCCCGAGCCAACCTGCAGCTTGCGGTCGGCCGCTTGCTCGGATTGCTGCTGGCTGCGTTCCGCTTCCAGAAGCCGGGCGCTGAGCAGGCTCATCGCACGCGCCTTGTTCTTGTGTTGCGACCGCTCGTCCTGGCATTCGACGACGATGCCGGAGGGCAGATGGGTGATTCGAATCGCCGAGTCGGTGGTGTTGACGTGCTGACCGCCGGCGCCGGAGGAACGAAAGGTGTCGATGCGCAGCTCATTGGGGTCCACCTTGACTTCGTCGACCTCGTCGACTTCCGGCAGAATCGCCACGGTGCAGGCCGAGGTGTGGATTCGGCCCTGTGATTCGGTGGCCGGCACGCGCTGTACCCGGTGCGTGCCGGATTCGAACTTGAGCTTCGAAAACGCGCCGGCGCCGATCACCCGGGCAATCAATTCGCGCCAGCCTCCTGCATCGCCGTGCTGGCCGGACAGCATTTCGACTCGCCAGCCCTGCGACTCGGCGTAGCGGGCGTACATCCGGTACAGGTCGCCGGCGAACAGCGCGGCTTCCTGGCCGCCGGTCCCGGCGCGGATCTCGAGAAAGAGGTTCTTGCGGTCATTGGGGTCGGGCGGGACGATCAGGCGTTGCAGCTGGAGATCCAGCCGCTCGCGCTCTGTTTCGATCTCGGCCAGCTCTTCATTGGCCATCTTGCGCATGTCGGCATCGTTTTCCTCGGCCATTTCCCGCGCGTCGGATTCACGAGCGTCCAACCGCTCGATGTCCCGCCAGGTATCGACGATGCCCTGAAGATCGGAATATTCTCGAGACAGCGCCGTGAATCGGCGGGGATCATCGGCCAGTTCCGGCTCGGCCAGCAGGCGCTCTATTTCCTCGAAGCGCTCGACCGCCTGCTCCAGACGTCGCTGCAGACCCGGGGTCACGAGGGATCATCCAGCAGCAGCTTGCGAGCGGCCGCCATCAACTCCTCGTCGGTGATTTCGGCCGCGCGTCGAAGCTGCATGCTGGGCGCGTGAAGCAGACGGTTGGTGAGTCGATGGCCGAAACGCGCCAGCACGTCGTCGGCTTCCCGGCCGGCGGCCAGTTCGCGCCGGGCTTGATCGAGCAGCTTGTCGCGTTGGTCGAAGGCGCGGTTGCGCAGCGATTTCAGCGTTTCGCCGGCCGCGTGGAGGTTGAGCCAGCGGTCGAACGCCTCGGCCTGCCCGTCAACGATGGCTGTAGCGGCATCCAGGGCCTCGGTCCGCTTGCGGTGGCCGTGCTCGGCAATCTCGCGCAAGTCGTCGACGGTGTAGAGGTACACGTCGCCGAATTCGCCGACCCGTGGGTCAACGTTGCGCGGCACGGAGAGATCGAGCACGAACATCGGCTGATTGCGCCGGTGCGACAAGGCCTGGCGAATCATCTCGTGATCGACCAGAGGCGTGGAGCTGCCGGTACAGGCAATGACCATGTCGTGGTCGGCCAGGGTCGCCGGCAGCGCGTCCAGGCCGATCGGGGTGGCGTTGAATTGTTCAGCCAGCAGTTTCGCGCGCTCGGGACTGCGGTTGCATATGGTCATGGCCCGGATGTTCTGGCTGCTGAAATGCCGGGCACAGTCTTCGATCATTTCGCCGGCACCGATCATCAGCGCGGAAAGACGGTTGACATCACCGAAGATCTGGTGGGCCAACTTCAACGCGGCAAACGGCAGCGTGACCGGGTTGTGCCCGATGCCGGTTTCCGATCGCACCAGCTTCGATGTCTGGAACGAGTGCTGAAACAAGCGATCCAGAATGGTGCCGAGCGTATTGTGTTCCTGCGCCGACTGCCACGCTTGCTTGACCTGGCCGACGACCTGGGGTTCGCCCAGGACCATGGAATCCATGCCCGAGGTGACCTTGAGCAGGTGAACCACGGCCATTCTTTGACGCAGCGTGAAAAGGTATTCGCGAAATTCACCCCGGCGCGCCCCGTGCCAGTCGTGCATCCATTCCTGTAACGCCGTTATGCTAGCTTCCTCACCACTGGCATAGAGTTCGGTTCGGTTGCAGGTGCTCACGATGGCACATTCATGGATACCGGGAACGGCATGCATGGCACCCAACGCCTCTCCGAGCCTTTCCGAGGTGAACGCAAGACGTTCCCGTATCGCGACCGGCGCGGTTTGATGACTCAGCCCAAGAGCAATTACCGACATGAATGAACCAGAAACGGACAAACCCGAGATTGTCCTAGCTTACGCAACGCAATTCAAGATAGTTTTGCCCAAGATCATATTTGGCAAGAGCGACTTCAGTCATTTCAGTTTTTCACTGGTCAGGCGCGCGAGCGCGCGCAATTTGTTTTTCATTCTGATCATTTTGTTCCTGTCAACGGGCCTGGTCGGGTGTGCGGCAGCCCCGGATCCCGTCTTCGAGCCTGAAAGCGAATCCCGCGAGTCTATCGTAGCCGATGCCCGCGTGGCCGATGCAAGATTGGCGGCCGACGCCGGCGAGTATCGGCACGCGGTCGATCTTCTGTTGCAGGCACTGGACACGACCCAGGATCCCGCCGTAGCGCGTCAGGCGGCGCAACTAGCTGCGGCTATCGATGACTGGCCGGCCGCAACCATCGCCTCGGCGCGCTGGCTGGACCTGGAGTCTGACTCCCGCCAGGCCGCCCAGTTCGCCATCATCGCCGCGCTGCGACAGCAACGCGTAGACCGCGCGGTCGAACTCATGCAGAACCACCTGGTCGGTGAAGACAAGCCCATGGACTGGGTTGCCGCCACCGCCTTGCTGGCGACCGCCGGGTCCGATGAAATTGCCCGGGCTGCTCTCGAGCGGCTGATCGAACAGGGCGAAGGATTTACGCCGGGATTCGACGACTATCTACGCAGTCGCCTTGCGTGGCAGCTCGACGAGCTGCCGCCCGCCTTCGAGCTGGCTCGCAAGGCCTTGAGCGTCCGCCCGGATTACGAGCGCGCGGTGTGGGCAGCGCGGCTGGCACGGTCGAGTGGACAGCCCGAGCAGTCGCTGGCCTACTTTCGGCAGGCCGGTGAATTTGATCCGACTGATCGAAATGCCGCTATGGCGGAGGTCGAGTTGCTCCAGGAACTGGGCCGTGCCGAAGAGGCGCTGACAGTGCTGGGGAGGTTGCCGCAGAACCCCGCAACGCTGTACAGCCGGGGTGTGCTCGAACATGACCTGGGACGGCTGGCGGCCGCCGGAGCCACCTGGCAGCGCCTGGCGGCTCTGGAACCCGAACAGGCCGGCCCCAGACATGCATGGATGACAGGGTTACTCGCAGAAATTCTCGGCCTGGGCGGCGAGGCGATCGACTGGTATTCGCAGGTCGAAGGCGAGCTCGAGAGGCGTGCCGATCTGCGACGCGCAATTCTGCTCGCCGATCAGGACGATCTGTCACAGGCACGCGCGCTGCTGGCCGACGTTAGGCTAAGCCCGCAGCCGGAAATCACGGAACAGGCCTGGCTTGTCGAGGGCCAGATCCTGACCGAGAGCGGCAATGGTGATCAGGCCCTGGAATTGCTCAGCGATGCCCTGACGCAGCTGCCGGGCAGCTCCGCACTGCTGTATGCGAGAGCCATGGCCGCGGTCGAGCAGGAACAGCTGGCGCTGGCCGAACAGGATCTTCGAACGATCATTCAAAGCGATCCGGAAAACGCCGCAGCGCTGAACGCATTGGGATATACGCTTTCGGACCGAACCGATCGACAGCGCGAGGCGCTGCGTCTGATTGAAACCGCGCTGGCGCTCGATCCGGAAAATCCGGCGATTCTCGATTCCATGGGTTGGGTGCTGTTCAAGCTGGGCCGCGCCGATCAAGCGCTGCCTTATCTGCGCAGGGCCGTCGATGCACAGCCCCACCCTGAAATCGTCGCTCATCTTGTCGAAGCGCTCTGGACGCTGCAGCGCCGGGATGAAGCGCGCGATCTGGTCGCGCGTACCCGCGACGAGCTGGCCGGCGATGCTGTATTTGATGCGACGCTGGAACGAATCGGCCTGGACTGATGGTGGCACGTTGCGCGGTATGGTTTGTCTTGACGCTGGCGTTTCTGGTGGCCGGCTGTGCGGTACGCGAGCCGCGGCCGGAAGGTTCCTGGCTGCTGGAACGCGAAGCGTGGTTCGACCAGCACCCGAACTGGTCGGTGCGCGGCCGGCTCGGGCTGTCCGACGGCGAACGGGGGGGCAGTCTGTCGATGACCTGGACCGCCGCCGGGGCGGATCATGTCGTGCTGTTACGAACGATCGCAGGCGGGCGCCAGTGGCGGCTGGAGATGAGTCCGTCGGGCTCACTTCTGACCGGTTCGGATATCGGCCGCCTGTACGGTCCCGATCCCGATCTGCTGGTGGAGCGCGCCGTAGGCTGGCCGATTCCGGTTCGCTGGATGAGTCATTGGCTGCGCGGCCTGCCGGCGCCGTCGGCCGCGCGCACTCGCTACGCCGAAGACGGCGTGCTGCAGATGCTGGAGTCGGGAGAATGGCAACTGGATTTCGAGCGCTGGAGCCGGCTGGGCGGTGACGGCGTCCTGCTCCCGGCACGCGTCACGGCCGAGAATGCGCCGTATCGCGTACGCGCCGCATTGTCGGCGTGGCGATTCGAACCGCCCAACTCAACCGCCGAATCGTTATAATTTCAGATCGAAAAGGCGCGCAGCGCCGTTTTCGACTGCGCCATCGACTGGGACGTCGCCAAGTTGGTTAAGGCACGGGGTTTTGATCCCCGCATTCGCAGGTTCGAGTCCTGCCGTCCCAGCCATTTTCGTCAGTCGTATCAAATCTCGCCAAGCAGGAAGGACGTCGGTCGTGAGCACACCTTCGATGATGATTTTTACCGGGAATGCGAACCCGGAGCTGGCTCACGCGATCGCAGGGCACCTCGGGGTGCCGATGGGCAAGGCGAATGTAGGGCGCTTCAGCGACGGCGAGGTCATGGTCGAGATCGTCGAGAACGTTCGCGCTCGCGACATTTTCGTCATCCAGTCCACCTGTCAGCCGGCGGCCGAAAATTTTATGGAACTGCTGGTCATGATCGATGCGCTCAAACGGGCCTCGGCTGGCCGGGTCACCGCGATCCTGCCGTATTTTGGCTATGCGAGACAGGATCGCCGCCCGCGTTCGAGCCGAGTGCCGATCACGGCCAAGGTGGCGGCCAAGATGATCGGCGTGGTCGGCACCGACCGGGTCGTGACCGTCGACCTGCACGCCGACCAGATACAGGGTTTTTTCGACGTCCCGGTCGATAACGTATACGCCTCGCCGCTGACGCTGGCCGATATCTGGAAGCACTACGGCGACGACAACATGATCGTGGTATCGCCCGATGTCGGCGGCGTGGTCCGGGCGCGGGCCATCGCCAAGCGACTCGACGCAGACCTGGCGATCATCGACAAGCGTCGGCCGCGCGCCAACGAAGCCACGGTCATGAACCTCATCGGCGACGTGACCGACAAGACCTGCGTGCTGGTCGACGACATGATCGATACCGCCGGCACCCTGTGTGCGGGCGCCGGTGCGCTCAAGGACGCCGGTGCTCGACGCGTCGTCGCCTATTGCGTGCATCCCATCCTGTCCGGGCGCGCGATCGAGAACATCACGAACTCCCGGATCGACGAGATTGTGGTGACCGATACCATTCCCCTGAGTCCGGAAGCACGCGATTGCGGCCGGATTCGACAGCTGTCGGTCGCCCAGATGCTGGCCGAGACCATCCGGCGCATGGCCGAGGGCGAGTCGGTCAGTTCGTTGTACGTGGATTAGGCTGTTGATCGGCACTCATGGCAGGCGCTCCGGCGCGCTACCCGGCTTTTCCGCCGTGGCAATGTCTGGCGGACGGTGGGCCCTTTGCAGCCGCGTCTCGATCTGCTACGCTGCCCGTTAGACATCCCATCCTCATGCACATGCGCTTAGTCTCCGTTTACGCAGCCTCGTCGGCTGCGTGCACCCGTATCTTTATCGGCCTGATAGGCGCGCTCGTGGTTGCCGGAAGTCTTCCGGCGCAGCAGGAGCCTGAGCCCGTTGTGGGGGCGGAGTTGCATTCGTTGAATCGTTCGTTGTCGATCAAAGACGGTGCGCGCGTGGTCGTCGTCAATCCTCACGGCAGCGTTCGAATCCGCGAGATTCCGCTACAGGCATCGCCCGAGTTTCGGGTCGCGCTGCAGACGGAAGCGGGCGTCGAGAGCCCGGCGGATCTGCTTGTAGAACCGTTCGAAGGCGGTGTGCGACTGGCCATCGAGGCCGCGGCCGACGGGCGTCTCACGCGCGAGCAGGGTTTTTTGCGCGCCGATTTCGTGATCGGCTTGCCCGACCGTTTCGCCCTGGAAGTGCAAATGATCGACGGAAGTTTCACCATGCACGCGGCGAGTTACCCGGTCAAACTGCGCGCCCGCAGCGGCAGCCTGAATCTGCGCACGACCGGGGCGCTGGATGTCGAGATTGTCCAGGGCCACGTTGTTGTTCAGCAGGGCCGCGGCGAGGCACCGATTGCCGGCGGACGCGTTCAGACCAGCGGCGCCCCCGTGGACGTGCTCGGGGCCGATCTTGGCCGCGTCAATTATGAAACCCTTTCCGGCGCCGCGGTCACGACCGACTCGGCGGCGATGCTGGACGCTCGAGTCCAGGACGGGCGTAGATATCGATTCGTCGGCGATCCGGACAATCCGACGCTGAGCATTCAGACCGATGCCGCGCCGATCCGGCTGGTGGTCGAGGGCATTCGCTAAAAGCGGGCAGTCATTCCGATCCCGTTTTTTTTGCCAATATTTCAGGGAGCAAGAGTCAAGATGAAGTCCAATATTTTCCATTCAGCCGCGCTGATTGCGGCGATTGCGGCCTGCAGCGCGGTCAGCGCAAGCGAGCCGATTACCTTGCGCGGTGCCGAATTGTTCGATCAAGGTGTCATTCCCGCCGTCATCAGCGTGGATATGTCGACGCTGCCCCCTTACCGCGGCTGGAAGCCGGGCGAGCCGATCAAGGAAATTCCGCAGCGCAAGGGCGTGCCCAGGGATTTCGTCGCGCCGATCCCGGATCGCCAGCCTGACGCGCCCAGCCGGCTTCGCGCGCTGAACGATCGCATGCCGCAGCTGAGCGGTGGAGCAGGCTTCGACGCGCCACTGATCAATCGCGACGGCAGCGGCTTTTCCGGCGTCAATCCACCCGACACCATCGGTGACGTCGGAAACGAGTACTTCATCCAGATGATCAACGGCAGCGGTGCCTCCGGCGGTACCCGCGTGCTGATTCTCGACAAGTCCGACGGCTCCGCGGTGCCGAACGGCAGCTTCGGGCTGGGCTCACTGGCAACAGGTTCGGGGACCGGCTGCACCAACGGAGGCGGTGATCCCATCGTGATGTTCGACGAGACCGTCGACAACGGCGTGGGCCAGCCGGCCGGGCGCTGGTTCCTGAGTGAGTTCACGAACAACTCTTTTTGCGTGTATATCAGCCAGACCTCGGATCCGACCGCCGGCGACTGGTTCCTGTACGAATTTACGTCTGCGTCCGGAGCCCTGCCCGACTATCCGAAATGGGCTGTCTGGCCCGATGCGTACTATCTCGGCGCGAATGAAAACGCCGGCAACATTCCCGGCGCCGGCCGGACCGTGTATGCGTTCGACCGCGAGAACATGCTGCTGGGTGCGGAGACCCGGCCGGCCCAGGTATTCGAAGCACCGCCGCTTGCCGGGTTCGGCTTCCAGATGCTGCAACCGGCCGATTGGGACGGGCGCCTGGCGCCTCCGGGGAACGTGCCGGGGCTGTTTCTCCGTCATCGTGACGACGAGGTTCATAACGCCGGCAGCTCCGATCCGACCCAGGATTTTCTCGAGATCTGGGAGTTCCGCGTCGACTGGGATAACGACGCCAACTCCACTTTTACCGGTCCGACCAACCTTGGTGTCGAGGATTTCGAATCGGAACTGTGTGGGCTGAGCGCGTTCGAATGCGTGCCGCAGCCGGACACCGGAACAGGCCTCGATCCGCTGCGCGAACCGGTGATGTGGCGGGCCCAGTACCGCAATTTCGGGCCGCATCAATCGATCGTCGCCACCTGGGTGACGGATGCGGAAGGAGGAAGCGCCGACTTGCACGGCGTGCGCTGGGCCGAATTGCGCAACACCGGCCCCGGCTGGAACCTTTACCAGGACGGTCTGGTGGCACCCGATAGTGTGAATCGCTGGATGTCGTCGATTGCCATGGACGGCACCGGCAATATCGCGCTGGGCTACAACGTCTCCGACGGTTCCACGACCTTTCCCGGGCTTCGATACATCGGGCGACTGGTCGGCGACGCCCTGGATACCATGCCGCGTGGCGAATTTTCGTTGATCGAGGGCAGCGGCTCCAACGCCAGCATTCGATACGGCGATTATTCGGCCATGACGGTCGACCCGGTCGACGAGTGCACCTTCTGGTTCACCGGCGAATACAACACCAGCTCGCAGTGGAGCACGCGCATCGGCGCGTTTCGCTTCGACGCGTGCGGAGAACCGGGATTCTTCCTCGATCCGTCGCCCGCGGTGGGCGGCGTGTGCACGCTACCGAACGGGGGCTTGTTTGCAAGTACGATCAACGTTGGATCGGTTTCGGATTTTGTCGATCCCGTGACGCTCAGTTTCGATTCTCCGCTGCCCCCGGGGTTCACGCCGCAGTTCGGTACCCAGCCGGTCACGCCGGGCGATTCCTCGTTCCTGAACCTTATTGTTGATGACACCGTGAGTGCAGGGGATTACGCCTTCACGCTGCTGGGCACGGCTGCCGGCGCGGACGATCAGACCGCCGCATTGGCAATCGCGGTCGACGACGTGCCCCCGAGCGGGAATTCGACCAGCGCGCCGGCAAACGGTACTAGCGACGTTGGATTACAGCCGCTGCTGGAGTGGACGGCAGCGACTTCGGTTGACTTGTATTCGGTACTGATTGCAACCGATGCCGATTTCCACAACGTGGTCTACTCGGCTTCTGAAGCCGGCACCACCCACCAGGTCGAAACGCCGCTGGATTTCAGCACGGAATACTTCTGGCGGGTCACGCCATTCAATTTCTGCGGTCCAGCGCCGGCGACACCGGTTTCGTCGTTCACGACCCAGGCCGAGCCGGGCGCTTGCCCGATCGACGAAATCGTGCTGACGGTGTTCGAAGACGACATGGAAAACGGTGCCAACGGCTGGACGCTGGGCGATGACAGCGTTCAGAACACCTGGCAGCAGACCACGACCAATCCGTTCAGCGGCAGCACGGCCTGGAACGCCGAGAACGTCGGCACGACAAGCGATCAGCGCCTGGACTCGCCGACGATCCAGCTCCCGCCGGCCAGCGCAACGCCGCTGACGCTCCGGTTCCAGAACTTCCAGGAGATCGAGGACGATGAAGGATTCGGCGGGCCGGGTTGCTGGGACGCTGCGAGTATCGAGATATCGACCGACGGCGGCAGCAGCTGGACCCAGCTCCAGGACCAGATCCTGTTCCGCGAGTACGACTTTGTGGTCAACGCAGCGACCTCTAATCCGCTGTCGGGGAGCCCCGGCTGGTGCGGCGACCCACGTGACTACGAGGACTACGTTGTCGACCTGTCCTCGTTCGCAGGGGAGGACGTGCAGTTCCGGTTCCGAGTGGGAACCGACGGCAGCGTCGGGCCACCTCGCGAAGGCTGGACCATCGATGATGTGCGGGTCGAGGCCTGCGGGACCGAGCTGCTGTTCTCGAACGGTTTTGAAACACTACCGCCGCCGTAAGGCCAGGCCGGGTTCCGCCCGACGGGACCTGCCGCGATAGCATGCGGTAATTTCCGACCAGGCCGCCCGTTCGACGGGCGGCCTTGTTTTTCAGGGCCGCGAATTCTGCGCGGATTTCGCGATCAGTTGTAGCCTATCCAGACCGCCACGACCATCGCCAGCGCGGCCGCCGCCAACAGCTTCAGAATAAGCGGCAGCATGAAGCGGAACCATCGTGCATAGGGAATGCCGGCCAGGCCGAGAATCCCCATCAGCACCGGGTTGGTCGGCACGATCATGTTCATGAAACCGTCGCCGAACTGGTAGGCGAGCACGGAGACCTGGCGCTCTACGCCAACGAGGTCACCGATTGGCGCCATCAGCGGCATGGTGAGATACGCCTGCCCGGAGCCGGAAGACACGAA
>JGI12210J13797_10963209_pt1 | contig 25901 bp, 25 predicted proteins | sample ElkSlonscriptome_3_FD_13797 | JGI IMG/M metagenome (IMG submission 13797)
GCGCCGCGCACCTCTGGACTGATTGCATCGATGGGCTCATCCTGGATGACCTGATTCAGCGCATCGAAGTAGCTGAAATCGCTTGGGAATACCGTGTTGAAGACCTTGTTCGACAAGTTGACGAATTCGGTCGCCACCGGGTTTGCGGCATCTTTCAGTGGATAGACCTTCAGATTGGACGTGATATTCTCAACCACGGGCTTGAGCCCGTCCTTGACCGATCCGCGCAGGAACAGAAAATTCCGATTTGTCGGCGGCTTGAGCAGAAAGTAGCCATCGGGGATTTCGCCGGTATAGCCGGGAGGGATCACCAGATAGTTGCCGCCCTTGCCCTTGTCCGGACCTGTGACGCCCCTGTTGCCGACAAAGCGCTGCCAGGCGTCGTCGAGAAATCCCAGCATGCCGGGCGGGACCTCGATCACGGTCGGGCCGTCCTGGGCGAGATCGGTGTAGGTGTAGGCGTAAAGCGTCGACGTGTTCGCTGTGACGACAAGGGTTTGGGAATCCAGCAACTCTTCGAACAGAGCGATTTTGTTCGCGCCCTTCGCGCCGGCATCGCATCGGCAAGGCCTGTGCGAACCGCGAACATCGAAACCGCGCCGATGTTGTCGAGGAACACGGTCGTTCCTCGCATCCGGTCGAGGTTGTCGTAGACGGCGGCAACGGTTGTGTCCTTCGGCACGCCGTCGAAGAATTCCAAGGTGCCGATCGAGGTTTCGGTCTTGTCGGGGATCGAGATGGAGGCCAGGGTTTCGGGAGAGACCTGAGCGAAGGCCGGTCCGAGCGCCAAGACGAGCGCGAAAGCGCAGGCGGAAGTCATCATTTGAGTCATTGTCAATCCACCTCTGCGAATTTTATGTTCTCTTGCTATGCTACCTGTTGTCCGGTGCCGGTTTTGCCCATTTCGCGCCAACTTTCTGGGGCGCGGCGAGGGGCGAGATGGGGCGCCCGGCGGGGAGTTAGCGGTTGAGCGGCAGGCTCGCGATCGTCAGGGCGGCACATCTGCACGACTATCTGGTGGTGATGCGCCGGATCGGGATGCCGGTCGATCGTGAACTCGCGCGATCGCGTTTGCCGCCCCAGATTGAAGAGGCACCGGACCTCTACGTCAGCGTGCCGGTTGCGATTGAGTGGATCGCGCATTGCGGTCGTGACCTGGCGCCCATGGTGCTGGGCTTTCTCGGGGCTCGGCAAGCGTCTCAGGCATCCATCAAGCCGGCCCATCTCACGGAGATGCTCGCGGCGCAGACCGGCTATAGGCGTCTGGAGGCATTCATCCGCATCGCCTGTCGGGAGAACAATGGTCTCCGGGTGAGCCTGCGGCAGGAAGGTGACCAGACCCGCGTCATCTGCGACATGGTTCATTTGGGTCGCCACCCCTTCATCTGCTTTGCAGAGTGGCTGAACCTGCAAGGCGTCATGTCTATCATGAGCGACCTCGCCGGACCGAATTGGACTCCGCGTGAGATGACCTTTGTTTCGCGCTATGCCCCACCCGACCTTGCGCGGGAGGCCTTCCCCAACACCCGCATTCTCGTCGGCCAAGCGCACCCGTCCATCCTGATCGATAGCGATTATCTGGCGAGACCCTGCGGTCGCACGGTGACTCTTGTCGACACTGGGTCCACCACTGTTTCAGACGCTGTTTCAGCCACTGGGCCTGTGTCTCTTGGGCAGGGAAGCGGGCCGGGCGACCAGATCGAAGCCTGGGACTTCTTGAACCTTCTGCGCATGATCCTGCAACCCTATCTGAACGGCGGGCGCCCGGGTCTTTCCCTTGTCGCCGAGATTGTGGGGATGAGTGCCCGTACTTTGCAGCGCCGCCTTCAGCAGAGCGGCAGCTCTTATTCCCAAATTCTGCGGGAGGCTCGCTTTGATCTCGCGCGCAGTTTGCTCGACGACTCAGGCGCTAAGATCATTGATGTCGCCATGACGGCAGGCTACGACAGCCAACAACATTTCACGCGCGCCTTCCGCCGCTTCACGGGCCTCACACCGACGCGGTATCGTCGAGCAAAGGCCGGGAAGTTCTGAAACCCAGCGCCGACCATCATTCGTCGGTCTGAGGCGAAGCCTTGCTAGAAGCCTCGCGAATAGTACTGCCGGATATAGCCATAAGCCTTCTCGAACAGCTCCGCGTCGCTGTGCAGCTTGTACTTGAACAGGGTGCTGCGTAGGGAATTACGGTGACGCTTTACCATTTACGCCATTTCCCTGTTGGCTTATGGTAGGCGCATGTCTCGGCTCCCATGAATCATCGTACCCGGCATTCCCCATCATGTGACGCAACGTGGAACTAGGCGTCAGCGAATATACATGGAGGATGACGACTATGCGCTTTACAGAGATTGGCTAGCCCAGGCGTGTCGATCAAACGGCGCGGAAGTCTGGTCCTACTGCCTGATGTCAAACCATGCGCACTTGATGGCCGCTTTCCGCTACGTGGCGTTGAATCCCGTCAAGGCGAAGCTGGCCGCGACGGCTGCCGATTGGCCTTGGTCCAGCACGCCAGCACATCTCCGGCGCCAAGACGATGGCTTGGTTACCGTTCGCCCTCTGCTAGATCGTGTCGCCTCTGTTAGATCGTGTCGATCAATCTTCTGCCAGTCCGAGGACGGCGCCCGCCACCAGGGCCGCACCTACCGCTCCGCGCTGCCGGAGCAATGCCGCCGGCACAGTCGCCCAGATAGGCCACGACGAGGCGTGCCTGGTTCTCAGGTGCGTCGCTTGACAACCCGCTAAGCCGCTGCCGACCTCTTGATATGACGGCCCAACGCTTGTTGTCATACCGCCAGCGGCTGAGCGACAACCTGTTCAAGGAAGTCGTCGTCTGGCGGTTGCCGCGCCCGGTGCCTGGAAGTCAACAACCTGTGCAGACGCTGATCATTGAAGTCGCCAGCGACGAGGAAGCCCTCGCCCAAGCCATCACGGCGGCGTTGAGCGGGATCGTGCGGAGGTCCAAGCCGATGCGGGGCGCCTGACCTCGATCGGACTGATCAACAGGAACGAAAGCGGGGAGTTTTGTTTCCCTTACGTTGGGGTGCATTAAAGTTGGATTGGCTCTCCGCCGGCTGATCGGCGTGGCGTGGGCTGTTGGGGAGCCGAATTCGCAACAGTCGCGATGGTTATGCTCGCGGCACGACAAGGTGTGCTGTTTGCGCAAGCCGATAGAGTACAGAGACAGCTCTCCGCATCAATCGGCCAGCCATGGCATTGCCCATGTGAACAACCTCATTGCATAAGCCCACTGAAGCACCCGCAGGGTACATTGACCGATCCGCGATCATCCTCTAACCTCACCACTCCAGCGTTGCTAGACGCGCAGACGCGCTTGGATCGCCTATCCGTGATCGCGCTGAGGCGATTGGCGTACCATTTGCTATCTTTTTTGGGCGCAATGCCCCGGTGAGCTCTCTTCGAAAGTGGTCATGTTTAGGTCACGAAGTGCCGTCGCTGGCCGCCGCCTCCTGCGCCGGGGCCTTAGTCGGGTGCTTGCAGGCGCACTTCGGCCTATCCGTCTCGGCTGGCGCCTGGTGCCGCGACACTCGGTTCATGATTACTTTCGCCGCGGAGTGCTGCCCAGCGAGGTCCTTGAGATCATTCATCCCCCGCACCGCGGCACTTACCCCCTGCCCTGCAATATTTCCGATGCGGCGGCGCTGCCGGCGGACCGTGGTTGGTGGGGCTATTCCTTCAGGGACGTGCCGCACCGGCTCGGAGGCGCCACCTTCATCGCGACCCTGCGCGACTGCCTGGTGCTGCCGCTGCACGAGCCTTCCAGCGGCGAATTCTTTCCAGCCATCCTCGACCGCCGCCGGCATGCGTTGGCGCTGCCACAGATCGACCTGCGGCCCTTCCATCGGGCGGGCCTGCGCGGGCTTCAGCAGAGCCGGCGGCTTCCGCGTGCCACCTGGATCGTCGAGCGGGTCTACGACAATCATTCCCATTGGCTGACCGCGCATTTGCCTAAGCTGCAGCTGCTCGTTGGGCTGGATCGATTGGACGGCGTACTGCTACCAAAGCGCACAACGCCGGTCATTGATGCCTCGCTAGCGGGCCTCGGTTTGAACGCCGCCGAGTTCGAGCGTTTTGACGCGGGCGTGCCACTGCGGATAGATGCGCTCACTATTGTTGGTACCGACCGCTTCCGCCCGGAACTGCTCCGTGCGGTCCGCTCGGCCTTGGCACGGCCGGTCGCCAAGCCCTGGCGCCGGGTCTTCATCAGTCGGAAAGGGGCCACGCGTCGTCGGCTGCTGAACGAGGGCGAAGTCTGGCCGCTGCTACGGGGCGCCGGCTTCGAGCGCGTCCGCATGGAGGGGCTGGACTTCGAAGCACAGGTGCAGTTGATGGCCGAGACTCAGGTCCTGCTGGCTCCCCACGGCGCCGGCTTGACCAATATGCTGTTCTGCTCCGCTGGCACCCAGATTGTGGAGCTGGCCGACTTGAGCTTCCCGAATCCGAACTTCTATGCCCTCGCGGCAGCCCTCGGCCATGACTACTGGTTGGTATCCGCTGCCGCGCACGGGGACTGTCACCCGCTAGACCAAGACCTTTCGGTTTCGCCAGCGGATCTGACGGCCGTGCTTGAGGCGATAGCATTGCGGCTTGCGAATCGAGGGGCATGACCTCGATCCGGCGCTTTGACGCTACAAGTCCCTTGCGCAGAGCGTTTTTCATGGAAGCTTCGTGCGCGTCTTCGAAGAGAAAACGTTTGGGGTAGCGGACGGGATAGTGGCGGTAAGCGAGTACAGGGCCTCCGCCTACCATACCTACTTTACAAGAGCACATCCGGCAATCGTACCAAATGGGATCGATGTGAAAATACTTCCCATTGATTGCTGATCCTGACCATAGTATGGAGCTAAGGGGCTCATTGCGAATCTACCGGACATGGCCCTCCGCGCCCGCCGGCAATGCTAGATGTTCTGCAATGCGACAAGCCTACCAAAGTAAGAGCCATGCGCGTTGCGCAGCTGCTGATAGGAGCCATGCTCTACCACGCGTCCGGTGTCGAGGACATAAACTTGGTCGACGTTCCGTATCGTTGACAGGCGATGGGCAATAATTACCACGGTGATCTGACCTTTTAGAGCATCGACGCTCTCATGAATGGCGCGCTCCGAGTCGCTGTCCAGAGCACTCGTCGCCTCATCAAGGATCAGCAGGTTGGGCTTGCGGAAGAGTTCCCGGGCGATGAAGAGGCGCTGGCACTGGCCACCGGAGAGGCGCAGCCCCCGATCGCCCACCGGGGTGTGATAGCCTTGCTGCAGTGTATCAATGAAGCGGTCGATATGCGCCTGGCGGGCTGCCTCGCGAATCCGCTCCAGCAGCGGAGCGTCGGTAGCGGGATTGCCGCACCACATGCAGATGTTGTTGGCGATGGTGTCGTTGAAAACGACAGTCTCCTGAGAGACATAGCCGATCTGCTGGCGCCAGCTGGCGACATGGATTTGGTCGGTCGGAATGCCGTCGATGAGGAGCTCGCCGCGGTGCGGCCTGAGCACCAGGGTGATCAGGTCGGCCACCGTCGTTTTGCCCGCCCCGGACGCGCCGACCAGCGCGATGGATGTGCGCACCGGGATCTCAAGGTTGACTTCGCGCAGGACATCTCCCTGCTCCGGCGAGTACGCAAACGAGACGTTGCGAAGCACAACTCCCTGTGCCAGGGGCGGGACGGGTCGCTCGCCACCGGGCTCCTCGTGGCAGCGTTGAGCGGCGAACTCGTCGCGCACCATCTCGACACCGCCGACCTGATTCAGCATTGCCTGCCAGGCTTGCTGTATGTCCATCGTAGCCTTCAAACCACGGTAGAACAGCACGATAGAGACCAGAATTGGCGCCAGCGGCTCTTTCAGCAGTACTAGCTGCACCAGCACGATCAGCATGATGAGGACGACCGCAATGGGCTCGCGAACGGCGGTGGTGAAACTGGTGGCTATGCCCTTGCGCATCTCGTAGCCGGTCAGGCGCCCTACCGAAGAATTGACGTGTCGCCTCAGCGGGGCTGCTTGCCCGGTTGCAGCCACGTACTTGAAGGCACGCAGGGATTGGACCAGCAGTTTTGCCAGGATGCCGGCCTCGCGCGCGGCCTCGCGCGAGACATGGCGCACGTAGACATTCAGGCGACGGAATGCCAACAGCAGCGCTATGCCCAACACCAGCGCCATCAGTCCGAAGCGCCAAGCCACCACAAAGGCTAAGCCCAGGTAGACGATAGTGGTGACTAGATGCGCGCCGAGCCGCACCAGCGACTGGAAAGCGCCCAGCGTCTGATTGATCTGTGCGTTGACCACGTTGATGAAATGGCCGGTGTCGCGCGCAGCGTAGTACGTGTAGCGCATGCGGGTGTAGGCATCGAACAGACGCCCCTTGATTTCGCGCAGCAATTGTGAGCGCAGGTAGGCTCCGAAGCCGAGCGCAGCGAACATCAGGGCGCCCCGCCCGAGGAAGGCGAGCGTAATCAGCAGCAGGACCGCGACTGTCGAATTTTCCCAGCCTAACGCTGAGAGCAAATCATGTACTACCTTGCCGGCGCCGCTTTCCGGTGCGTCAGCGTTGCTGTCGAGCCCTCGCAACAGCGGCAGCACCATCAGAATGCCGACCCCTTCGAGCAGCGTACCAATCAGGGTGAGCGCGAACACCAGATACATGCGCGAGCCAAGGTAACCCTGAAAAATGCGCAAATAGTGTGGAATATCGCGAAAGGGATCGCGTTGCATCATAGTCACACGCCTTTAGGGAAGCTCGATTAGCAAACGCGCCCGTGCGTCGATGCAGCATGCGGGCAAACGCCTGCGGGGTGTGCGCCCTTGCCGGCGACCGCGGCACTGCCAATTAACGACGCGGAGTATAGCATCTGCTGCACGACGACGGCATAAAGTGAATTCCGAGAATCAGACAGTAGTTTAAGCTTGCGCCAAACCAAAAGGGGCAAAGAAAGATGGGCGAAGCAAAACGCAAGACTTACACGGCGGCGTTCAAGGATCGCGGATCGTTTCGGGCAGCGCCAGGGCGCCGCATTTGAAGCAACCAGCGCAGCTCAAACTTGGGAGAAAACTGTCTTGGATATGGGGTCCAGTTGACGGTACCATCGAACGGTGTCAGAACAGCGTACTGCGTAGGAGACAGGGAGAGGCGGCGCGCGCCCGTAATCACTTCTCGCTGGACGGCATGATGGAGGCATGCCATTCGCTGTTGCTTCGCCGTTTCGCCGGCGCTGTGGCAGGCAATCCGCGCCTTCGAGCCGGACGTTGTGATCTCCTTCGTTCACATGGTGAACATTCGCGTAATTCTGGCACTTTGGGATCTCGATTTCTCAATGATCGTAACGGAGCATACAGATCCGGGACGATCGCAGCTCGGCATGTCTTGGCGTTCGGTGCGTCGCCTGGTATATCCTCGCGCTACGCGGTTGGTGTCTGTTGGCTGGGGCGCTGACCCTGGTTTCGCCTGGCTTGCGGGTAACCGCCGTCAGGTAATATGCAATCCGATCAGGTTGCCGCCCTTACAGACAGCGCGCTCAAGTAACCGCGAAGACCCTCAGACCCGCATTGTGGTGGGAATGGGTCGCCTGACCTCGGCAAAGGGGCTTGATTACTAATAGAGGCCTTTGCCAAGGTCGCATCGAACCACCCGCACTGACGGCTTATCATCCTCGAAAAGGGTGAGAAGCGACACCAACTGCAAGTTCTGAGGGGAGCCCATGGACTTTTAGGTGTTGTTGATAAGAGAAACGCATCACCAGCCGCGGGGCAGTGACCAGGATCAGCTGACGGAGCAAAACCGCGATCAAATTGCCAGATGTTCGGGGGAAATCACCTACTTTGGTTATAGCTATTGAGGGGTTGCGGTTTCGATCAGAGACTAGGTGGTGTGCGGGGAGCGCGCGGGGTGACACCGAAATGGCATCGAGCCTGTTGGGCGACTGTGTTGGCGTTGGTCGCTGCCGTTCCCCCGGGGGGTCGTCGAGCAAATCGCTGCCCACCGTCTACGTTAGCGGCCACACGGGAACGTATGAGTGCGTAGGTACGGGACCCTTGCCCTGGTCCCTGCCTCCCTTTCATGCAATCGGGCGCGCGCGAGACCAGGCTTTGGCGATGAACGGGCTGGGGTTGAATGGCGGCACCGGGGCGTTCGCTTCATTCGGGGCACGAGGCGCTTCCTGTTGTACCAGGTGTCGGGTAGGCCAGTAAGATGGATATGGGGCTCAGCGTCCTGATGGCGGTGCGTAACGGTGAAGCCCATCTGCGTGAGGCGCTTGACACGATTCTTGGTCAAACCATCCGCGACTTCGAGTTAATCGTCGTCGATGATGGCAGCGGAGACGGGACCCGTCGCATCTTGGATGAGTATTTAGCGCGGGATGCTCGCCTTAGGGTATTGCGCAATACCAGCGCACGCGGTCTCGCCGCCTCGCTCAACCGAGGCCTCCAGTGCTGCGGCGGCGAGCTTGTGGCGCGCGCGGACGCGGATGACGCGTATCACCCGGAACGATTGGCGAGGCAGGTTGATTATCTGCGGCGGCATCCGGAGATCGGAGTACTATCGTGCGGATATCACCGGATCGATGCCGCGGGCGCGCATCTCGGAACCATTGCGCCCGTTACCGGACACGAATGGATCGGATTCCGCATGATGTTTATCAACAGCCTGCTGCATCCCGGCGCCCTATTCCGCCAGGACGTGGTCCGCGCGGCGGGCGGCTATGACCCGAGGTATTGGACCGCCCAGGACAGCGACCTCTGGGCACGATTGCTTAGATTGACCAAATTCGACAACCTCCCGGAGCCGCTCGTCTACTACCGGGTGCATCCTCTGTCCATGGTGCGTCGCCGCGGCGAGGAGGGGCAGCGTCTGAGCCTTAGCGTCCCCGCACGACTGCAGGCACAGTACTTGGGCCGGCGCGTTGCTCCCGATGAGGCAAGGGCCATGGTGCATCTATATCAGCGTGCGCGATTCCTCCATCAGTCGGAGGTGGAAACTGCTTATCGCGGCATGCGGGACGTCGCTGCGTTTGCGCGGGAGCGGGAATGCCCGGTGGTTCGAAAGCAATTTCATCGAGCAGTAGCCGGCTCGATGGTGCACCAGGCGCGCCTGCAGGCATCAAAGACGCCTATTCGGTCGGCAAGGGTACTGGCGAAGGCGTTAGAATGGCATCTGGCGAGGCACTAACGACGGCTGTGGCGTTTCCCGGTATCCAGCGAATAAGTATGCGAAGTCTCTTTGGCGTTGACCATTCCCTGCCGGTATTCGAGGGGCGGGAGTCCCGCCGACACGAGGACATGCCCCTTTGGCGGCTCTATTTGCAGGCTCACCGGCACTGGGTCAAGGCGCGCCCGGTAGTGCGGACCGCTGAACGCTTCGTGCAGTTCGTCGGCTTTCCCCGTTCGGGGCACACGTTGGTGGGATCTATTCTCGATGCGCATCCGCGGGCACTCATCTCGCACGAGTTAGATGCCCTCGGCCTGCTCGGGAAGGGTTTGTCCCCGCGTCTGGTGTTTTCTCTTATCCATCGGAATTCCGCCGAGTTTGCGGAGCAGGGTCGCAATTGGAACGGGTTTTCTTACCTAATTAGCGGGCAGTACAACGGTCAGGGCCGCCGCCTGAAGGTGATCGGCGACAAGAAGGGTGACTGGGCGGTGCGCTGGTTCCTGCAGGACCGCTCCCTCCTTGAGCGGACGGCAAACCAGGTGCAACAGCGTTGTCAGTGGCTTCTCGTGGTGCGACACCCACTGGACAACATCGCGACCATGTCCCTGCGCAAGGGTGGGCACTACGACCGGCTACGCATCGCGGCGAGCGATCCAAGCCAATTTCGCGAAGGGCTGGCGAGGCGCCAAGGCATCGACGTCGCGGCGAAGGCAACGGACGCCATAATCGACGACTATGCGCTGCTGTGCGCGGGCATCGAGGAGATGAAGGCCCGGATCGCGCCCGAGGACTGGTACGAGGTGCACTACGAGCGATTCATCGACGCCCCGGCGGGGGGGATTCGCGATCTGTTGGGCTTCGTCGGGTTGGCGGCCGACTCCCGCTTTGTCAGTGACTGCGCGGCCCTGATGCACAAGAGTGTCAACAAGAGCCGCAACGCTGTCAGCTGGGACCAGGGCCAGCAGGCCCGGGTGGACGAGATGATCCAGTCTTTCAGCTTTCTGAGGCGTTTTCAGGATGAGTTCTGATCCGCTGAGTCGTGCCTGCCTCATCTCCTGCGTCAGTGTGGACCACGACCTGGGCCTGTTGCCGCACTTCGTGGAGCACTATCTGCGGCTAGGCCTTGCGTCGTCGCGGATGCACCTTATCCTGAACACGACGCGCACCGCCACGCCGCGGCTCGGCAAGGCCATCGACATGCTTGTGAGCTATGGGATTGCCCCGGCCGAAGTGTGGATTGAGCCCTATACGAGCGACGGCATGTGGGCCAAGCGCCGGGAAGTGCAGCGGCGGCTGGCTGCTCCAGACGACTGGGTGATCAGTGCCGATGTGGACGAACTCCACGAATATCCGGAGGCCCTGGAAGATTTCCTGGCCTTCTGCGACTCGCGTGGCATCAATACCGTGCAGGGGGTCTTCATCGACCGCCTGGCGGTGGCGGGGCGGCTCGCGCCGGTGACACGCGAGGCGCGGATCTGGGATCAGTTCCCGGTGCAGGCGGACGTCATCTGCAGTATCGGCCGGCAGGGCCGCAACCACGACTGGTACGGGACCGTCAAGCTGATGGCGTTCAAGGGCCGAGTCCTCCCCAGCCGCGGGGGGCATCATCCGCTCCCTGGTCAGGAGGGGGTTTCGTACCTCTTCGGCGGGCCCTTAGCGGCCTTGCCCGGCATCGGCAGAGCCGGTCTGCGCTTCGGCATTCCACTGCGCGTGCATCACTTTCATTGGACCGCGGCCCTCCCAGGGAGCTTGCGCGAGCGTCTCGCCACGCCCGGTGTGAGCGCTGCCGGGCGGGAGTATGGTGCCAAGCTCCTCGACCACTTCGAGGAGAACGGCGAATTTGCATTGCGCGAGGTCCCGACCGGCGACGGCACGGTGTGGACTCATATCCCGTGGCGGCAGCGGGTGGCGGGACTGCGCGCGGTGAACGGGCTTGGCGATGTCATCGGACGCGTGCGACGCCTGCTGCGGGTGAGGAGACCGCGCCGGGCATGAGCGCATGGGGCCTGACACAGCTCACTACCGGCAGCCTGGCGGGTGTCTTCCATTCGCACAGCTACTACGATATCAACGTCTTCGACGATACCAGCCGCTACGTGCTGGTGCACCGCATGGGCTTTGCCGAGCGAACGCCGCTGCCGGATGACGCCGTTGAGATCGGCTGCATCGATGTGGACCAGTCGGGCAGCTGGATGCGCCTGGGCGAAAGTCGCGCTTGGAGTTGGCAGCAGGGTCCCTTGGCGCAGTGGTTGTCGAGTCCACGCCGAGCGGTATGGAACGACCGGGACGGCGACCGCTTCGTTGCGCGAGTGTGCGACCTCGAGACCCACCGCACCACCACGCTTCCACGCCCCGTCTATGCCGTCGACCCACAGGGCCAGTTTGCCCTGTCGCTCAACATGGCTCGGCTGGACACCGTCCGGCCCGGTTACGGCTACTGCGCTGGGGGTGGAGCCCTGCTCGACCAACGACGCCCGCGGGAGGACGGCGTCTGGAGGATGGACCTGCACAGCGGCGAGCACCGGCTGATCCTTTCACTGGCGCGGGCGACCCGCTTGCTGTTCCAGCGACTGGGCTGGCGTGAGCGTGTGCGGCACCTCCGCGGCAACTATGTCTACTGGTTCAACCATGCCAAGGTCTCGCCGGACGGCAAGCGCTTCACCGTAAAGCTGCGTTTTCGCGAGCGGTCACTGCGCACGGGCTGGAACGACCAGATGGGAGCAAGCCTCACCTGCGGCACCGACGGCGAGAACTTGCGCCTGCTGGCGCACGGCACTTCCCATGTCATTTGGCTGAACAACCAGCGGCTGTATTTCTGGCAACGCGACGGGGTGTATTTGTATGAGGACCGTGAGCCTGTCGGTGCGCGGCTCGGCCAGCTCGCGCCGGAGTTGATAACGCAGAATGTCCATATCCGCCACCTCCCCGGACAGCAGAACCTCTTCGTGCTCGACACCCCGTATCAGGAGGAAATCGACCTGTTGCTGTATGACAGCCGGAACGGCTCATGCGAGCGCATGGCCGGATTCGAGAACCACCGGCCGAGCCGCGGCCAGTACCGCTGCGACCTGCACCCATGTCCGAGCCCAGACGCGCGCAAGGTCGTGGTCAGCTCCCTCCACGACGGCGGGCGGCAAGTTTATGTGCTCAGGCGCTGAGCGGTGCGCCGGCAGGCCAACAACGTGGTGACGCGGCGAGGCCCGGGTCTGCGCCGAGCCGCCTCGCCCATCTTCATCGTGGGCGCCGGTCGCTCCGGGACGACGTTGGTGCGAACGCTGCTGTCCGGGCATTCACGCATCGCCGTCACTCCGGAAACCCACTTCATGAAGCTTGCTTTACGGCATGGCGTCAGAGAGCGTGACGCGCCGGCAGAATTCGAGGCGTTTTGGACGGCCTGGACGGGCAGTCCGCGATTCGCGAGCCTTGGGCTCACCGCCGAGCGATGCCATGAAATCCTCGAGGCACAGGGCCAGCATACCTTTCGCGGAGCCTTCGCGGCCACCCTCGAAGCCTATGCGGAGCGCCTGGGAAAGCCTCGCGTTGGGGAGAAGACGCCTGGGCATTACCGCCACCTGCGGCAGCTTCTTGCCTGGTTTCCCGACGCCAGGGTAGTTTTCGTGCGGCGCGATCCCCGTGCCGTGGTAGCCTCGGCCTTGAAGACGCCGTGGGTCACACACCAGTTGCGGGCGCGTGCCTTTTCGCAGCTACTGATCAGGCGACTCAGGGCTTTCCATGTCGCTTCCCAGGCAAGGGGATGGGTGCGCATCTATGACGCCTATCTCTCCGCGCTCCAAGACGACCCCCGGGTGACCGTGGTCCAGTACGAGGCGCTCATCCGGGAGCCGGATTCCGTGCTAAAGGCGCTCTGCGGTTTTCTCGGCGAGCCGTGGGAACCGGCAATGCTCGACAATCGCGCCAGGTCCCCTCGCCCGTCAACCGACCCAGGAGGGGCGCCAGACGCGTGGCACACCTGGACGACTGCTCACGAAGCCAAGGCCGCGGCCCCCATTTCCGATGAGAGCATCGACCGCTGGCGCCGGGAGCTCTCTTACCTGGACAGGGCTATGATCGAAGGAATGTGCGGCGAGTGCATGCCGCGCTTCGCCTATGCCTTTTCCCTTACTTCCGCGGGCCGGCAGCTCGGGCAAATGGCCGCGCGATCCCTGCTCGTCCTCGAGGCCGCGGAGGCGCGGGCGCGAAGCCGCGAGACCGAGGAGGCCGCCGCGCGGCCATGAACGCACTCAGCGCCTAGCCGTCGGCGATACCTTCGAACATCGCCCCGCGAGCGGCGCCTTACGCCGGCGGCGCTTAGGCGGCACAGACCGCGGATGATCCCCGGGGTGAGCCCGGGCAGCCGCGCCCCTTCGACACCCGCACCGCCGGCGCGCCCGCGGCCAGCGCCGACTATGGAGGCGACCAGGGTCAGGTACGGCTCTCCAGGAGAGGAATAGTCGCTGGGCGGAGGAGCAAAGGAGAGAAAACCCTGCAAGCCGTTCTGGCTGATCGCGGATGACGGATTGTTCACCCGCTGCTGGAGAGTGTGGCGGAGCAGCTGCGGATTCTGTCAACGTCAGACGTAGTGGCAGGCCTAGAGAGTTCTGCTTTTCATGCTGCGGTGCTGCTCGCCGGGCCGTCGGCGCGGTTGCTGGTCCTGCGGCGGACGAGAAACACCAATTATTGCGCCATCGCTGCGAGTCGATGCATAAAGAATTCGATCTGTTCGGCGCCTTCCGAACCGCGGATCAATTGGACTTTCGCCTGATAAGGCCTAAACAGTAGGCTCTAACGATCGATGAGGTGGGGCGACGAATCGCCAGGCACCGAACAGACCCAGCTAAGTTGAGTAACCTCCGTTCCACGATGGAGAGCAGTTTTACTTCACGGCCTGGAGGCAGGAGCCAAGGATAGGCTCGGTAGGCGGTGGGGCGCGCCTGAATAGCCTAGATGATCAGCCACGCGCCCCGTCCGCCCTCCCTGCGGTAACGCAGGCGCCGCTGGGCGCTTCCCGAATTGTATGATCTACACCAAGCACGCTGTCCAAGTGCTCAGCAAGCACAGGGGCCAAAGTGGCTGCGTATGCCGCCGTAAGGTGGTTGCTATCGCGGTAGATGATTGTCCCCTCCGCCTCTGGAGCGCAGGTCGTTTCTGGACAGATCGCGTAATTGACATCGACGGTATGGACGTTGTCGAACATCGCCGCTGCCTGCTCCTCCAGCCTAAAGCGGATGTGAGATGTGTTCGTTTCGCGAGGAAACGTACATGCCTCCGTCGGCAGCCAGGCCCGCCAAGAGGCCCGCGACAGGCACGCCGGCACGTCGAAGCCAGGACGGGGCACGTCACGTATGTGTACGACTGTATCGGCGGCCCGCGAGAGTACCCCGAAGGTGCTCTGCGTCCCTTCATTCCATTCCTGGTCCGTGACCTTGTACGAAATCACGCTCGTGGTGATCACGAGGTGCGGCTCGAGCTGAGCGATCCGATCGAGCACCTTCTGACGCCAAACTCCGCACTCGTGGTATTTCCTTCCTAAGCGGTAGTAGGGGAACGAAACCTCCGCTGGCGGACAGGCCGACTTGATGACGGGAACGATGCGCCAGCCTCGCTCCTCAGCGATCCGCTCTAGCGCGGGTACCCAGTGCGCCATGTGGCTGTCCCCTAGTAGCACGACCTGCAGCCGGCCCGCCGGTGTACCTAAGCTGCAATCCTTGACATCGGTGTCGAGCAGGTCGCTGATGCAGTCCGTCTTATAGAGCGCTCCCATGTCGCTCGCCGCCTTGGCGATGCGAGCCTGCTCCGGCCACATCGCCGCGGTGTCCGCGGCCAGGCGCCAACCTAGACCGAGCCCAACCCCGGCCAGCGTGAGTGCAGCGCCGAGAGCAAACGAGCGTGCCGGACGCCCTTTCAGAAGCAGACTGTAGCGGACGGGATTCTCCACGAAGCGGTACGACGCCTCCGAGACTCCCAGCGCGACGAGCACGATGCCAAGGCGCGTTGCCAATGAAATATCCTCCGCCACGGTGCTCGCCAGCACGAGCAGGGGCCAGTGCCAAAGGTACCAGGAGTACGAGAGCCTCCCTAGTTCTTGAAGCCCCCGCCAGCCAAGCACTTGGCCCAGCACGGTCGAGCGGTCTGCCGCCTCGGCGCGAAGTACCAGCACCGTGGTCAGTGTGGGTAGCAGCGCCGCCGCACCGGGAAACGCCGTGGATTTGTCGTAGAGAGCAGCTGCCACGGCAATGCCTGCCAATCCCACCCACCCAAGTAGCCGGGCAAGTCGCCCCTGGTCGCAACCCCGCAAGGTCGCCCGGCCCCTAGGGATCAGGATTCCCAGTCCACCAATGGCGAATTCCCACGCCCGGGTCGGAGACAGGAAGAACGCCCACGGCTGACGCGTTTCGGTAAGCCACACGCAAGACGCGAAAGACACCAGACTGACAACCACCATGACCCCGACGAGTCGTCCCCGCCGAGGTCCGACCCGCGCTGAAGTCCCGAGTGCGAATAGGACGAGCAGAGGCCAGGCGAGGTAAAACTGCTCTTCGACCGCTAGCTCTTGGCTAAGGGGGAAGCTACAACTGAGCGTTTCCTAGGCAGATTGCAACCGATGAACATTTGAATTACAACCTAAGTGTACGCTTGTCCTAGAGATTATATGCAAGTAGGAGATATCTGTTGTTAGACAGCCAGCGGATTTCGAATTGATGCGCAATAGCTTTGAACTCTTCATGGTTTTTCGTTCTTGCCTATTGCCTTTATTTTTAACGACCCAACTAATTCTGCTCGGCATTGCGATCAAGGCCGTCTGAACAGCCCGCTGTGACGATAAATCACGCGCTTGGCGGTGGCTATCAGGGATTCAAGCCAAGCCGCTGACGAACTGAGAGATGGCTAGATATGCACTTGCAAGACTTGACATTGCGCAGATTGCTGAATTGGGCAACCAATCTAGAGCAAAGTGCAAGCATCTCGGGTTACGGTCGTGACGCCTGGGCGAATCACCGCCAAACGAGACCACGGGCTCCGGCGCTTTACAAGCGAAGGCTCATATGCACCGGGGCGGCCCATACCCACCACCAACGGAAGGGTCTGTGCTCGCTCAGCGGGGTAGGATAGATGAGGTACAGCTTTTGCATATGGAGCGCACATCACTGATTAACCAGTCGGCGCGAGGCGGCGTGATTGCGCCGGAAGCTTCCAGGCCAACATACCCTGTCGACCGATCCGGAACACCTCCGATGCGCCGCGTCTTGCTTGCAGCCTATTATGTTCCACCCTATGCCGACATTAGCGGCACGCGGGTTACCAAGTTCGCGAAGTACCTGCCTGCCAACGGCTGGCAACCAACCGTTTTTACTGTCGACCCCCACTACTACGGTTCCCGGCGCTTGGATCGGACATCGGAGGAATTCCGTACGCTGGACGTGATCCGCCTGCCGTATCTGTCTATCCCAGGATCTACGTTGCTGGCAAAGCTGGTATTTCCAGCCGCCGTGTGCTGGGTTGCTTGGCGGCGCCGCCGTCAGATTGACGCCGTGTACCTCGTCGGCAGTCCGTTTCATCCTTTCGTGATCAGCCCGGTCCTGACGCATTTGGTTGGGCTACCCACCATCCTCGACTTCCGGGACTCGTGGAGCATCAATCCGCTCTTTCTGCGGAAATATCGGGGTCTCAGTCGAAAACTGATCACGTGGGTGCGCGGCGGAATCGAGGGCCTGGGCGTCGCCCACGCATCCGCCGTGACCTTCGCGACTGATCGGCTACGTCAAGATTACGCCCGCCTGTTTCCGCGCCATCAGCATCGGTTCCACACGATCGATAATGGCTTCGACGCCGAAGACGTCGAGGGAACGACCCCGGAGCGGATCACGTCGGGCCGAACCCTCGTCCTGGCCGGAAAATTTCATTTCTATACGCCAAATCTGACGCTACTGCTGCTCGAAGCGCTGCGGCAACTGCCACATCTCCACCTGCTTTACATCGGCAGCGAGGCCGCAATTTTCCACGCACTAGGTAATGCCGCCGGGATCCAGAAGCAGCTCACTGCGATGTCTTTTCAGCCGCCGAAGCGTGTGCTTGGGCTTATCGCCGGTGCTGACTGGGCACTGCTCTCCCACGCCAACGACTATGCGATGGGCACCAAAGTCTATGACTATCTCGCGCTCGGCAAGCCGATTCTGGCCTTTGTCCCCAACGACTCGCCGGTTAACGAACTCGACACGCTGCCCACGGTATTGGTCGAGCACCCGCCCTATACCAACCGCCAGGTGCAAAACGCCCTGTCGCGTTTGATCAACCTTTCCATCGCCCCAGTAGCTGATGACGTCGATCGCTTCTCGCGTGCTGCAGCGACTAAGAGGCTTGCGCATGTTCTCGATGCGATAACCGATTGTCAGAACACAGATGGCGAGAGAGCCGCTACCCCCCGGCGACTCAGGCTAGAATTTGACCGCGCCAGCAACCCAAACCTTGCTGCCGGGACAGAACCGAGAGCGAGCGCGATGATGCAAGCACGAGTTCAGGTTGCAGCGGATGGTCCTGCAGTTTCCGTCGCGCCGATGGGCCCCCAAATAGACGTACCTTCGCTCCACTCGGTCTGGCTGCCTTATGTGGAAACCGCCAGTGGGACCGATATCTACACCGACCTGATGGCGACAGGACTGGCCCGCGCTGGACACAGGGTCGTTCGCCAACCACTCGCCCACCGCCTGCAATACGCACCCTCAAGCCTGACGCAGATCCGTCCGCCGGCAGGAACGACCGTCACGCTCGCCAACAGCTGGAACGGCTTCGCCTTCCGCTCCCACAGCAGGCGCCTCGTGGTTGTTGAGCATCTCTTCCTGTTCGACGCAGCCCTGCGTCATTCCAAGTCGATTCCTCAGTCGCTCTTCCATGAGCTTCTTGTGCGTCGCTGGGAAATGCGTAGCATGTCAGCTGCCGACGCGGTAGTCGCAGTCAGCCACTACACCGCGGGGCAAATGCGTCGGGTATTGGGCCTGGACCGGGTCCACGTCATTCACAACGGGGTCGACCTAGCGTTTTTTTGCCCCCGTCCTACCGACGCGAACCCTTCTAGAAATGGGAAGTTCCAGCTTCTGTTCGTCGGAAACCCGACACGACGCAAAGGCGCGGATCTACTGCCGCAGATCATGGAGTTGCTCGGCGAAGGATACGAACTCGAATACACCGCAGGCCGTGGCGATGAAGGCCCCCGGCTGACAGGAGCCAATCTGCGCTGCCTAGGGCGACTCGACCGCGAGCAGGTGCGGGATGCATACCGTCGCGCGGATCTCGTCCTGTTCCCGAGCCGGCTTGAGGGCTTCGGCTATGCTCCGGTGGAAGCAATGGCATGCGGTACGCCGGCCGTCGTCACGCGTGGGTCATCGTTGGTCGAGCTCATCGCGGACGGCATTACCGGCAGGCTCTGCCCGGCCGGAGACGCGTCCGCATTTGCCGCGGCGGTTCGCGAGCTCAGCGCGGATCGACAACGCTTGCATGCCATGGGTAAGGCAGCGCGGCGCTGGGTCGAAGAACGCTTCTCACTGGAATTGATGACCCGGCGCTATCTAGAATTATTCGCCGCTATTGAAGATGGCGCAGACGCCAGGACTGGTTCGGACTACCACTAGCCAGTAAAAGGTCGCATGGGCAGAGGTCCGTATGCTGTATATCGCCTTAACCAGCCAGTTCCCAAGCGATATATCTTATTTGGCGCTGACGTACCGGTTCGAGATGGTCATTCTTTGAGCAGAATCAGGCTATGCGCAAATCGCAGCGCCGCATCTGCGACGGCGAAAAGTCCGGTATATCTCCCGAACTTCCCGCCTATCCCGATAGAGAGGCGAGGAAGCAACCACGGTGCGGCCATCATTTGCTGAGATTGACCAGCACCCGTTGATAGGCCGCGTAAGTATCCAAAGCTCCAAACCCGATTGACTGCTGCCTCGCCTCGCGCCCCAGCTTGGCGCCTAATTCTGGGTCGTTCAATATCCTGACCAATGCCTGTTCCAGTTCCTCCGCATCATCCGGCGGCACCAGCAGACCGCCCCCAGCTTGTAGGAGTTCAGGCACTCCCCCCACACGTGCTGCGACGCAGGGACAACCTGCAGCCATGGCCTCCATTAGCGCCAGGGGCATGCCCTCGCTGCGAGAAGGCAGGACGAACACCGCCGCCGTTTGTAGATGCCGACGCAGTTCCGCCGGCTCGACCTCACCATACCATTCCACCGCGGGCGTAAGCTCGAGGTCAGCGGCTTGTTCTTTTAGGATCTCTCTAAGACTGCCATCTCCTATGACCTTCAGGCGTACGCCAGGCACCGCCCTCATCGCACCCGCAAAACCGCGAAGTAGCACATCGGGTCCCTTGACCGGCTCCAGTCGGCCAGCGAAAAGCACAACCGGACGGCGAACGACCGAGACCAACTCCGCGTTTGGGACAGGCGCGGCCCAGAAAGCGAGATCAATGCCGTTCCGTATAAGATGTATAGGGGGCAAATACCGCCCGTTTTGACCATATCGATCGACCAGCTCATCTCGGAGGTGTCGGGAGACGACAGTAATCGCGTCTGCACGGCGCACATAGTAGGGTAGCAAGTGGCGCGATAGCAGGCTCGGTCGCAGCAAATCACTACCATGGAAGGAGAGCAGAAGGCGGTAGCGGCACCAGGGCCGCAAGAATAGGAAATAGAGCGCTTCTCCGCGAACATAATGCAGATTTATCACCGCGGGCTTCAAGCGGCGCATATCAAATGCGAGTCCGGCCAGGTCTCGCGCGGCGCGCACGAGCATCTTGGCGAACCGTCCCACGCCTCCTGAAGCTTCAATTAGAAGCGGACGCACCAGAACACCATGGCCGAGGCTCCTCGCTGGTCCGGGTCCAGACCATACTTCCGTAGCCGGAATCCCGGCGCGGCGCAGGTCTTCGGCAAGTCGTCCGAATACGGCTTGGACTCCGCCCACTTCGTCGCGCGATGCTGCCGAGTAAAGCAGCACCCGCCGCGGTGGGGCCGAAGCTCTAGTCACCTTCATCGATTCAGACATTTAACGGCTTGGCTCGGTGAGAAATCGCCTAATGCAGCCATTTTCAGGCGTAGCGAACAGCTTTCTGGCAACAAGACAAAATTGCGAGCACTCCACAGGCGGACCGCCCGCCTGGGACGATGCTCCCGAGCCGGCTGCGTGGCGAAGGGTCAAACCATTGGGCGGCCATTGATGGGCGAGCAAGCGCTCGGCGATCGCTTTGAGCAATTCCTCTCGACCGGGTTTGCCGAGCGCGTCCTGACCTTCGGTCATACAGGCATCCAATCGGCGTCACCGCTGAAGCGGACATCTTTCCCAGGGGCGATACAAGCTACGCCCAGATTCTGACGGCGGTACCCTTCCCATGCAGGCGACGACCCCAGCAGGGTCGCCAGCTCACTGATCCAAGAGCCATACCCAGCGCAAGATTCAGACGCTCTCTCTCACTGCTCAGCATCCTGCTGCTCGCCAGTTGCGCCCGGGCCCCGAGGCTGATCCCGACACCCGCTTGATACGAGAGCTCAAGGCTCAGCCTGTTCAGCGATCCCTCGCCGATGCAGCAACGCGACCGGATGGACATCCTGGACGCGACCGACCGCCAACCCGAGCGAGACGCCTACGACGATCTCGTCCCCTACGGCAGCGGGCGTTCCGCTTCTTTGGCATTCGGTGAGGCCGGGGGCGACATCGAAGACCGCAAGAATGGGCCGGACCGGTTGGCGCAACCGCGGATTGAACTGATCGCGACATTACGTTGACAGGCTACCGTTTCACCTTTTTCTACTTGCTTAACCGAGTGAAAAATGGTGTGCATGGTAAAGTGTCACTGTCAGATCATAGCACCGTGTCACCTTAATCCACCGAACCGCCTTAGTCAAGTTCAGCAGACACTAGGTCGCAATCAAATCGCAACTCAGGCGTCGCGCGATGGCCACGACTGGGTCATCTGTCGGCGCTAGCATTTTCCGATGATTCGCAAATCAATGCGCCTCGCCATCGCCGATAGGAAGCAGCCGTGACCGATCCGACCCGTACCACCCTAGGCGACCGCTTCGACCAAGCCATTTTCGATGCGATCTACTCCCGCGCGTTGGTCTACAACACCTGCTGGGAAGATCCGTCCGTGGATCGGCAGGTGTTGGACATCGGTCCCGACGAACACATGCTGGTGATCACCAGTGCCGGCTGCAACGTGCTGGACTACGCGCTGCTCGGACCTCGGCGCATCCATGCGGTCGACGCCAATCCGCGCCAGAACGCCTTGCTTGCGCTCAAGCTCGCCGGCATCCGCCTGCTTGATTTTGAGGACTTCTTCGCGGCCTTCGGTCGCGGCTATCATCCGCGGTTTCGCGTCCTCTACCTGGAGCGGCTGCGCGATGCATTGGACCCCTTCGCGCGCGGCTTCTGGGACCGGCGCGTCGATTGGTTTGGCAACCCGCGTGGCAGCTTTTATTTCCACGGGCTCTCCGGTACGGTCGCGCGCGGCTTTCGCGGCTATCTGCACTTACGTCCGCGGTTGGCGGCCGGAATCGCGGAGCTGTTTCAGACCCGTTCGCTGGAACATCAACGCGAGATCTACGACAGCCGGGTGGAACCTTTGATCTGGAGTTCCGCCATTAACTGGACGCTGTCGCGCCAGTTCACGCTGAGCATGCTCGGCGTCCCACATCCGCAGCGCAAGGAGGTGCAGACCCAGCACGAGCGCGGCGTCGCCGGTTTTGTGCGCGATGCCATCGACTACGTCTTTCGCAACCTGCCGGTCTGGACCAACTATTTCTGGGCGGTGTATCTGCAAGGTCATTACACCGAACACTGCTGTCCGGAGTATCTGAAGCGCGACAACTTCGCGCTGCTGAAGGCCGGGCTTGCGGACAGCATCGAGTTGCACACGCAGACCGTTTCGGCCTTTCTCGCCGACAACGACGAGCCGATCTCTAGGTTCGTGCTGCTCGACCACATGGATTGGATGAGTTCGTATCACCCGCAGGCATTGACCGAAGAATGGTCGCTGATTCTACAACGGGCGCGCTCTGACGCGCGGATCATCTTCCGCAGCGCACATGCGGCGCCGCGCTGGCTGGAATCATTGGAACTCGGCGCCGAGCAGGGCCGGCTCAGGGATCGCCTGAGCTTCCACCCGGAGTTGGCTGCGGCCATGCAGCCGCTGGATCGTGTACACACCTATGCCGGCTTCCATATTGCCGACCTGCGCGTCTGAGGCGCTCGGCCAATGTCAGCCGGTGATGCCAGAATCTTGCTGCACCTGCTGCGCGGTCAGCCGCGCCAGGGCAGTCATGCCGAACGACTGCAGGCCTTCTACGCCCCGCAGGCGAACGCCTACGACAACTTCCGCGAACGGCTGCTGCACGGACGCCAAGCCCTGATCGAGATGTTGGCGCCGCGCGTCGGCGAGCGCATCGTCGAACTCGGCGCCGGCACTGGTCGCAATCTGCTGTTCTTCGGCGAGCGGCTTGCCGGGCTGGAGCAGGCAACGCTCGTGGACCTGTGTCCGGCGCTGCTGGAGCAGGCGCGCGAGCGCACGGCCGCAATGCCCAATGTGCGGGTCGTCCAGGACGACGCCACGAGCTGGCAACCGGGACGGCCCGTGGACTGTGTCTACTTGTCCTACGCCCTGACGATGATTCCGGACTGGCGCGCCGCCATCGACAACGCGATTGCGATGCTGCACCCCGGTGGGCGCCTAGGCGTTGTCGATTTCTATGTTTCGACAGCACACCCGGGACTCGGGCTAGCCCGTCACGGGCCGTTGACGCGCTGGTTCTGGCCACGTTGGTTCAGCCACGACGGGGTACACCCAAACCCGGCACATCCGGTCACGCTCCGCGAGCGTCTGCCACGGCACCGGCTGCTCGAAGCGCGCGCGCCGGTGCCCTACCTGCCCGGACTACGAGTGCCCTATTACTGCTTCGTCGGCCACACTGAGGTCGGTGGGTCGGCCGGATGCTGAAAATGCCTGCGGTCGCGGTCACGCGAGGTGATACCTCGGACCGACGAGAACAGGGCGCCATCATGTTCGTGCCAACTCAGCCAAGCGCCCCCAGGACAGAGGATCATTGCACAGGGCAATTGCGCATCTTTCGCCCTCGGCCCTTCCGACCGCAAGCCGGAGGTAGCCATGAAACTCGACTCATCCGCAAACAGGCAGTGCCCTCAAGCAATCTAAGCGACTGCGAAGGAGATTCTCCAATGCCCAAGGTCCGCGCCATCTTTCTGTCTGACATCCATCTCGGCACCCGCGCCTGCCAGGCCGAGCGGTTGCTGGAATTCTTGCGCGAGCACGAATCCGAGAATCTGTTCCTAGTGGGCGACATCGTCGACTTTTGGTCGATGAAGCGCGGCATCTATTGGTCTACGCACCATAACACGGTGGTGCAAAAGGTCCTCAAGCGTGCCCGCCATGGCGTCAACGTCGTGCTGATCCCCGGCAACCATGACGAAGCACTGCGCGAGCACGCCGGCGTCGCCTTCGGCCAGATTCAGCTGGAAAAGGAACACATCCACACCGGCGCCGACGGCCGCCGCTGGCTGCTGTGCCACGGTGATGAATTCGACCAAGTCACCCGCTACCACCGCTGGCTGGCGGTCTTGGGCGACCATGCCTATGCCGCCGTTGTGCGTCTGAACACCCTAGTCTCCTGGGTCCGGCGCCGGCTCGGTCGGGCCGGCTATTGGTCGCTGTCCGGCCATGTAAAACGCATGGTCAAAGAGGCGGTCAGCTTCATTTGGGAGTTCGAGCAGTGCGTGGTACAGGCTGTCAAAGAGCGCGACGTAGACGGCGTGATCTGCGGTCACATCCACGCCGCAACCATCAAGGAACTCGACGGCATCACTTATATCAATTGCGGCGACTGGGTCGATAGTTGTACCGCCATCGTCGAGCATATCGACGGCCGCATGGAGTTGGTCGAATGGGGCCTCGCGCCTCGCCAGGCGGAACGCAAGGCGCCAAGTCCGATCAGCGAAGTCGTTGATGTGGGTAACCGCCAGGCCGCCTGAATCACGAGCGAGGCAATGCCTGAGACCGACGAGCGCAAGGCGCTGCTTTGCTTGACCTCTCGGCGTCTTCAAGTGGGCCAGGGGCCGAGAGCCGAGGATCGCTCCACAGTGCAAGCGCATCTTTCGCCCTCGGCCCTTTCAGCGACTTGACTCATCTGCAAGCATTTGGCGCCCTCAAGCAATCTAGGGCGCTTGCGCTGAGATGATCATGCCAGGCCGGGGCCAAACATGAAACCTGTGCGCTCGGGATACGCCGAAGGTTAATAAGCGCGCCGCCCACAAGGGGTGGTCGGGATCATCGAAGGTCAAAGCCATCGGATCCGCGAAGACCGTGCCAGCTTCCTGGAATGACACGCCGTGCTTCCGAAGGTTAGCAGCGGCTTTGCTTGAGTCCCAGTCGAGTTTCACGTGCCTTGATCACAGGGTAGCTTTCCTCGCCCAACTATAAGACGACGGACGAAGTTCTCGATGAGTCCGCCAGTTGGCGCTGATGCAACCATAGGAATTCCCGCCTTGTCAATGATTTAGGCGGCGCAACGAGGGACTAGGCGCCAACGGCTATTCATGGAGGACGACGACGATGCGCGACGACGATGCGCTCTTAAGGAGATGCGCTAGCCTGGCCGTGTTGATCGAACGGCGTGGAAGTCTGGTCGTACTGCCTGATGCCGAACCATGTCCACTTGATTCTCCTACCCACGGACGAGACCGGGCTCGCGCGTGCCGTCAGTGAAACGTATCGTCGTTGCAGTGGGTACATCAACGCAGGTTTGGGAGTCACTTGCCATGTGTTTCAACGGCGGTTCGACTGCGGCTACTGCGCGAGGTGCGCAGCGGTCGTTGCTACACCATCACGCGGCGTGGCAAGCCCGTGGCTGACCTCGTCCCGCGTGCGCGAACGCGCCGCACCGATTCGCTCAAAGCAGTCGCCGCGGTGCGCGCCTTTCCCCAAGGTGCGAGGCGTGCCGGCGGAAGCCGTCGGGGAGTGGATTGCTGAGGGCCGGCGATGAGCCTGGTGCTTGATGCATCCATGACCCTGGCGTGGATCTTTGATCGCACCGACCCCGAGGAGAAAGTGCTGGCCGATCAGCTGCTGGACACCTTAACAGCCCAAGCAGCCCTGGTTCCGGTGCTGTGGTACACCGAGGCGGCCAATGCCTTGCTGGTGGCTGAGCGTCGTGGCGTGGCGCGCGAAGCCCAGGTGATCGACTATCTGCATCGCCTGTCCCGGCTACCCATCGTCACCGACGATGCCTCGGTATCGGCCCGGCAGGAGTCCGTGATGGCCCTCGGTCGCGAACATCGGCTGTCCGCCTACGACGCCATCTATCTCGATCTGGCCTTGCGCACCGGATCGGTCTTGGCGTCTTTTGATGCAAAACTCCTAACCGCGACACGCACGGCAGGCGGGGCGATCTTCGGCCACCATGATCCAGAGCGAACCAGGTACCCCGAACTGGCGGGTGGACAAGCGAAGTGCAGTCCACGTGTGACCGGCATGCTAGTCGGCTAGCTGGTGCAAGTCCAGCCATGGCCCTTGGAAGAGGGGAACATGTAGGCGAAGGCAAGGGTGCCCGAAGAAACTGCCCTGCGCTCTTTACGGAAGAAGAGAACGGCAAGGTTGCTGCCGCAGCGGAGCCAATGAGGGATCTGAAGGAAGCCGGAGTCCAAAATCGTCACCTAAGCGAAAGCGAACCTTCGTTTAGGCGGCCAGGGGTGGG
>JGI12210J13797_10224267_pt1 | contig 25876 bp, 20 predicted proteins | sample ElkSlonscriptome_3_FD_13797 | JGI IMG/M metagenome (IMG submission 13797)
CGAGTGCTGCTTGGCAAATGGCAATATCGACGCCTACCAATCCCTCATTCCGCACAGTGCCGTGGAGGAGGAGTAATCCCCATCTAACGTTCACCCGAGGCTCCCAGTTTCCGGTAGCGCACTCAGAAACTTGTTCCAAGTTCCTCTACGGCTCTGAGCCACCGGGTAGAGGAATTGTCGATTTTACCCTAATGGTTAAAACCGGTCGTGCTTGCTCGATCTTTTTGCGCAGCGCTGTGTCGTTCCGGCGGTTACGTATCTCAACGGATACGCCCCCGCCCAAACTCTTTGCTCTGCACAAAAATCTGCGGCGCAATCACTTCCCGCTTTTATGAAACAGTGGGGTGTGGCCGATGCTGCCGTTCGCTCAAAAGCAATTCCGACAAAAGCGGAGGGCCGCCATAGACGAATCCGGTGTATATTTGCAGGAGATCAGCCCCGGCTGCGAATCGTTCCCGGACATCGTCGCCGTTCATAATGCCGCCGACACCGATCAGAGGGAGGTCAGAATGCTGACGCAAGAAATTCAGCACTTCTTCTGCTTTCTCCTTCAACGGCGCGCCGCTCAACCCACCCGTTTCATCCCCGGCACCCGCCACGGCGTTGTGATCGAGTGTGGTGTTGGTAGCGATGAGCCCGCTGATCTTCGCGGCGCTCGCGGTTTCCAGAATTTCGCTCAATGCTGTTTCATTCAGGTCGGGCGCGATCTTGAGGAAGACGGGGCGCGGACTCGACTGCTGAAGTGCATGGTTCTGCACGGCGGAGAGGAGTGCCCGCAACGCTTCTCCATGTTGCAAGGAGCGCAAGTTGGGCGTGTTGGGTGAGCTGACGTTGAGCACTAAGTAATCGGCGAAACGATGGAGTCGTTCGAGGCTGTAGAGATAATCGTCCACGGCCTCCTCCAGTGGGGTGGTTTTTGATTTGCCGAGATTGATCCCGACGACGATCCGGGGCCACCCCTGTTGGCGGTGCCGGGCTAGAATACCGGCCACTTGATCGGCGCCGAGATTGTTGAAGCCAAGCCGATTGATCAGAGCCTGGTTTTTTGGATATCGAAAGATGCGCGGCCGCGGATTGCCTGGTTGGGCTTTGGCGGTGATGGTTCCGATTTCGGCGAAGCCAAAGCCGAGCCGTTCCCAGGCTGGGAGGGCCACCCCGTTTTTGTCGAATCCAGCGGCTAACCCAATGCGGTTGGGGAAGGGGAGGCCAGCTACCGTGACGGGGCCCGCGAGAGCCGCGGGTGGTGCTGGAAGCAAACGCAGGAGTGCCCGATGCCTGGAGGCCCGGGCCAGCATGGTCATGACGAGATCGTGCGCTTGTTCCGGCGGTAACCGAAAGAGGCCGGGACGGAGGAGGGTGGGATATAGTCGGGAATGCATCGCTGGGAACCAGGTCTCTTTATGCCGGACGAAGGCCTTATTTGCCGATACAGAAATTCGCAAAGATCCGGTCGAGCAATTGTTCCGTATCGATTTTGCCCACGATTTCGCCGAGATAATCGAGGGCTTCGCGCAATTCGATACTGATGAATTCTGGAGAAAGGCCGTCTTTCAGCGACACGATCCCCTGTTCCAAGCTGGCGATGGTTTTTTGCAGGCAATCCCGATGCCGGGCGTTCACCGCAGCGGTTGGACGTTCGAGAAAACGGTGATTCCCGACAACCCGATCGTGAATGGCCTGCCGTAATTCTTCCAAACCGTCCCCGGTTCGGCAGGAAATCGGAAGGGCTTCCAGGCCGCCCCAGCTCGGAGCGGCTGCGAGGTCGGCTTTGTTCATCACTCGGATCACCCGAGGATCGTCGATGGTCGGGGCGGGTGGCTCCTCGGCACTCTCCATCTGCAGAATGATATCCGCTCGCTCGACATGGGCGAGCGAGCGATCGACCCCGGCTTTTTCCACCGGATCGAACGTTTCCCGCAAACCAGCCGTATCGATGAATCGAACGGGAATCCCATGGAAACTAACCGATTCCTCGATGCTATCGCGAGTCGTGCCGGGAATCTCCGCGACGATGGCCCGGTCCTGACCGAGCAAGCGGTTGAGCAAACTCGATTTGCCGACATTCGGTTTGCCGCTGATGACAATCCGCGCACCCTCCCGCAAGATCCGGCCTTCATCGCTGGTGGCGGCCAATGCCTGGCATCCGGTGAGTACCATCCCGAGCCGTTTCTGCAGATGCTCGCCCGTCTCTGGATCAATATCTTCCTCGGGAAAATCGATGAACGCTTCGATATGAGCGAGCGCTTCAAGCAATTGATCCCGTAACTCGGTGATCCGATGGCCTAACCCGCCTTCCAATTGATCGTGCGCGGCCTGCAAAGCAGCGGCGCCCCGGGCTTGGATCAGGTCCATCACCGCTTCCGCTTGCGTGAGATCCATTTTGCCATTTAAAAAAGCGCGTTGCGTAAATTCGCCTGGCTCTGCGGGAGTGGCGCCAGCGCTGAGGGCGGCTTGCAGGGCCGTTTGCGCGAGGAGCACGCCGCCATGCAAATGGAGTTCCACGAGATCCTCTCCGGTATAGCTGGCCGGCGCCGCGAATCGAACGACGAGGAGATCATCCAACACCCGGCCATCCACCTGGAGCGGCGCCCGTTTCATCATGCGGGGCGGCCATTGCTCAATCGGTTGGCCCGTCAAAGCCGCCGCCACGGGGCAGGCCCGTTCGCCTGTGATCCGGATGACGGCGATGGCGCCTTCGCCGAAAGGCGTCGATAAGGCCGCGATGGTCTCCCCGATCATCGCCGGCTCAAACCGCGCTTGGCTGCGCGGCCAACACTTCTTTCAGCGCCTCGAGAAAGGTCTCGTTTTGCTTCGCGGTCCCAATCGAGACGCGGATCCATTCCGGAAGTTTGTATCCGGCCATGGCACGGACAATGATGCCTTTCGCCAATAATTCTTTGAAAACACGATTGCCGTCTCCGACATGGACGAGAACGAAATTGGCGAAGCTCGGGACGAACTCGAGTCCCAGCTCGGTGAACGCCTGTTGCAAATGGGTCCGGCCTTCGTCGGTCACCTGTTTCGTCCGGTCTTGATGGTCCTGATCATTGATGGCCGCGAGGGCGGCCGCTTGGGCGAAGCCGTTGGCGTTGAAGGGTTGCCGTGTCTTTTGGAGCACCTCGATGATCTCCGGCGCAGCCATGCCATAACCGATCCGCAGATTCGCGAGACCTTGGATTTTGGAAAACGTCCGGAGCACCACGACATTCCGGCCTTCACGCACATAGCGGAGGGTGTCGGGTGGGGAATCGAGGAATTCGTAATACGCCTCATCCAGCACCACCATCACATGGGCCGGGACGCGGTCGAGCAGCTCCTCGATTTTTTCTGGAGAGACGAGGGTGCCGGTCGGGTTATTAGGGTTAGCCACGTAAAGTTGTTTGGTGCGCGGGGTGACCGCTGCGAGCATGGCATCGAGATCATGAATGAAATTCGGATCGGGCACTTCGATGGTGGTGGCGCCGAAGAGGGTGGCCATCAGTTTGTAAACGACGAAAGCGTGATCGGCGACCACGATCTCGTCACCGGGCTGGAGGAAGGCGTGCCCGATGAATTCAATAATTTCGTTGCTGCCATTCCCGAGCATCACGTTGTTAAGGGATAGACCATTTTTCTCGGCGATCGCTTGCCGCAGATAATAACCGCCGCCATCTGGATAGAAATGCGCGCGCTCAGCGAGATCGATGATGGCTTGTTTCGCTCGGGGCGAAGGGCCAAGCGGATTTTCGTTCGAAGCGAGCTTGATGATTTTCTCGAGCGGAATTCCGAGTTCCCGAGCGACATCTTCGATCGGTTTACCCGGTTCGTAAGCAACGAGATCCCGGAGTTGTGGATTGGCGCGGTCCCAGATTGACATGATGCAGATAGTGAAAAGCAGCAGCTTTCGGGAGAAAGCGTGCGGAGTCAACGGCGGGTTTTGTGTCGGCGTGGGCATCCTGCTCGCCACAAAGAATAAAATCTACGGGATTTCTTCCAAGAACGGGCGCCTCGCCGAAGCGGCGTGACAGGCAAGATGTTCGCCTGTCAGCGAAACTCGCGCTTGCCCCTCACCGTCCACCCGTTTTACCTAGGAGGCATCTTATGAATTACCTCGTCACTGTCGGCCTCGAAGTCCATGTGCAGCTGAAAACCCGCACCAAAATGTTTTGCGGCTGCAAAGCGGAATATGGCGCTCCTCCCAATACCCACACCTGCCCGGTCTGCCTCGGAATGCCTGGCGCCCTCCCGGTGATGAATGAGGAAGCCCTCCGCATGATCACTCTGACCGGCCTCATGGTCGGGTGCGAGATCGCTCCCATGTGCAAGTTCGATCGGAAAAATTATTTCTACGCCGACATGCCGAAGGATTATCAGATCTCGCAATACGATCAGCCGATCTGCTTGAACGGTTCCGTCCTGCTTCATGATCTGGCTTACCCGAAAGATGCCCAGAAAACCATCGCCACCCCGGACAAACAAGTGCGCCTCGTCCGGATCCATCTCGAAGAAGATGTCGCCAAAAGTTTTCATTACGACACCACCAGCGGCATCGATTTTAACCGGGCTGGAACGCCGTTGATGGAAATCGTTACCCAACCGGACATTCATTCGCCCGAAGAAGCGTTTGCTTTCCTCACTGCTCTGCGGCAGGTGCTCATCTATGGCGGTGTCAGCGATGCCGACATGGAAAAAGGCCAGATGCGCTGTGACGTCAACATCTCCGTCCGGCCGGAGGGGCAGCAAGAATTCGGGACCAAAGTCGAGATCAAGAATATGAATTCCGTCTCGGGAGTCCGGCGCGCGTTGACTTACGAGATCGATCGCCAGATCCAGGCGCTCGAAAGCGGCGAATCCATCTATCAGGAAACTCGCCGGTGGGATGATATTAATCTCCAGACTTTCACCATGCGCTCGAAGGAAGATGCCCACGATTACCGTTATTTTCCTGAACCCGATTTATTACCGGTTAAAACCGATGGGCTGCTCGAAGTGGCCCAGGCGCGCCGCCCGGAATTGCCCTCCGAAAAACGGGCACGTTTCGTCGAGCAATACCAGGTCAGCCCTTACGACGCCGCTGTGCTCGCCGACGATCTCGCTCTCTGTGGTTACTTTGAAAAAGCGGCGACCGGTGCGCGCAAACCGAAGAGTGTCGCCAACTGGATCCTCAACGATCTCCAGAGCGCCTTGAGCACCGCTTCGCTTACCATTACGGATTGTCCTATCTCCGCGGAACGCCTCGACGAACTCGTCAACCTGGTCGAGGATGGCAAGATCAACGGCAAACAAGCCAAAGAAGTCTTCGTTGCCATGTTCGAGAGCGGCAAACAAGCCTCGGTGATCGTGAAAGAAAAAGGATTGGAACAGGTTAGCGATACCGGCGCGATTGAAGCGCTCTGTGACCAGGTGATCGCAGCCAACCCCAAGCCGGTGGAAGATTACAAAGCGGGCAACAAAGCTTCGATTAACTTCCTTAAAGGACAGGTAATGAAATTGTCAAAAGGCCAAGCCAATCCGAAATTGGCCGGCGAGATGTTAGAAAAGAAATTGAGTTGACCGCCTCCTAATCCGCTGGACTCAACTCACGAACCCGATCCGCGCGCCTTTTCCGTTCCACAAATCTTCGCCGCCGCGTTTCAGTAAACGATTTCGAATAGACGCGTTGTCCCAGATCCATTAATCCCGCCCGCAATTCCCCTGCAGCCATACCGGTCGGTTCGAAATTGACATCGAACAACGTGCATCGGTCCCACATACCATCGTGGGTTAGCCGTCCCGCCTCCTTGAGTCGGTGATAAAGCGGTGTGCCAGGAAAGGGCGTCATCACGGTCAATTGCACTTCGTAGAGTTGCGATTCCTGGATGAATTCCCAGATGGCGTCGAAGCTTTCCGTGCCGGTATGATCAAGGCCTAGAATGAAACAGCCGTTCACCGTGATCCCATGATCTTGAATCCGGCGGATCGCCTCCAAATACCGGCGGCTTTTGCGTTGCTTCCATCGGCCGCCTCTCGCAATGCCGCCCAAAACCTCGGTTTGCGGCGACTCCAACCCGATCAAAACCTGAGCGCACCCAGATTCCGCCATCAACTCCAGCAATTCCGGATCTTCCGCCACAGAAATATCCGTTTCTGTAAACCAACGCACCCGTCGGGACGCCAACGCCCGGCATAGCTCGCGTCCATGCTGCTTATTGACGAACGTGTTGTCGTCCGCGAATTCAATGAACGGGTGCGGCCAAATCGATTTGATCGCATCGATTTCCGCCATCACCCGTTCCACGGGTTTCACTTTGTAAACTGGGGAAATCCTCAGCGAGGCCGCACAGAAATCACACCCGATCGGACAACCACGATGCGTTTGTACCGTCAATCGATTATACCGATCGATGTCCAACAAATCGAATTGCGGCATCGGTGATTGACGTAAATCGAAAGGAGAGGGGCGGGCATCGTAAAGGGTGCGCAACCGGCCGCGACTCAAATCCTGCAAGACCTGTTGCCACACGGGCTCGCCTTCACCAACCACGACCGCATCCGCATGCCGCATAGCTTCCTCTGGCAAAGCCGTCACGTGCAGACCGCCAAGAATCACTTGGATGCCCCGGGCCCGCAGAGCGTCCGCCAACGCGTAAGTCTCCAGAATCTGCGCCGAGAAACTCGAAAGCGCCACCGCCTCATGGTCCAACTGATCCAGATCGAGATCCATCCAATCATCTACCTCCCGATAATCCAATTCGAACTCCGAAGCCGACATTCCCGCTAGCGTCAACAGCCCCAAGCTTGGTAATGAGGCGATGACCTTGCTCCGTTCCACAAATCCGGGGAGCGTCAATCCAAGCGCCAGGAGTTCCTCATCCCGGACGCGCACCCCGCTCATGGCGAAAAATCCAATTTTCATCCGAACAACCCTCCCATCAGTCCGAGCGCCACTCCGGTGACTGGTATCGGGAAAAAGTGCCGAGCCGATTTCCAATAAGCGGTCCAGAAACAGATCGGCCCCATCGTGAATGCGCCGGTCACCAGCCCCCACCCGCCTAGCACCGTTATCCAACCGGAACTCTCCAGAATCGCAGTGCCGACCGCGTAAAGCACCGTGAGAAAACCGAGCGCGAAAAAGGCGATATGCCCGAGTCGCAGCAGGCGGCGAGGAAACGACCCGTAACCGCCGAGCCAGCCTTCCCGATGAAAGAACAGGCCCATCACGGCTCCACTGACCAGCCCGAGCACCATGGAAGCCCAGCCAGCTTTCCACCAGAATTCAACAATAGAATGATCCATGCCACGACCATCGCCGCCGCAACCCGCCTGGCCCAATCGAAAGCATGAGTTACAACATCGACTTACTCAATGTAACTATAATAGAACGATTGGGATCAATTCAGCGTGGGGTCATCAGGTTCGTCCGCCGCCAATTCGAACCAGGCGCCACAACCTCGAATTAACATTCGCCACAACTCTTCGCCATGCTCCACATTAAAAGCATCGGCTTCGGGCGGCCGCAGTAGCCAGGCGTTCGATTCTAGTTCGCTTTCCAGTTGGCCACCCGTCCAACCGGCATGCCCAACGAAGGCGCGAACCACATCGCCTTTCAGTAAGTAAAGCTCGCGCGCATCGTCCATCGAAAGATTTCCCTGCACGGTCGGCATCTGTTTTTCTTCATCCCAACTCATCTCGACGAAGGTCAATTGATTCGACGCGACCGGACCACCGACGAATACGGGACACTCCGCCAAAGGACCGAGATCAGTCTGCGGCATCAGCTCGGATAGAGGACGCCCTAGCGGTCGATTCAGGACGAGCCCCAAGGTCCCTTCCTCCGCTTCGTGCAGGACTAAGTAGAGGACGGTCCGATGAAAATTCGGGTCGCGCAGACTGGGATGCGAAATCAGGAGTTGTCCGGTGTAATCACTCATGCGCCATGGCCGTTATTGCGACGGATTCGTTGGTGCGGCGGGCTAACTGTTCGAGCCGTCGCTCGGGATCGACAATGATCTGACGGCCCTCCGTTTTCTGTGCGACATAGAACGGAACTCCAAACCTCGGATCGCTATGGCCTCGACCGAGCATGACGACGACTTTGCGGTCTGGGTTCTCTTTCAACAATGCCAGAATTGTGGTAGCCATCGTCTGTTCCCAAAGGGCTTGAACCGCATAGTAACGGTCCCAACTCGCATTCGTCATTCCTGGATGCCTTTTCATTTGGGTCTTGAAAAAGGCCAGCCCTCCCGCGGGTGTCTGGAATTGGTCGGGTAGATACTGCCGGTCCTCGGCCGCGATCGGTTGGTTCGCCGAGACGGCGCGGACCACAGATTTCGGGGCATTCATGGCGACCACGGGGATGCCCCAAGTTTTGCAGGCCCGCAGAATGGTTTCATAACCATCGCTATATTCGCCCCAAGAAGCCTGCCAGTTGATCGTTTCGAATAAGGTTTCCAACGATTGTCGTCCTGACTGCCAGCGATCGAGCTCAGATTGTTGGTCGAGATTGAACATTTCCATCGCGACAACCAAGGGTTCGGCACGATCGTGCAGGCCTGTGATGACCCGTTGTTGCAATCGGTGATGCGCGTCGTTGTCATGCACCTCGGGGAGATAGATGATGTCGGCCTCCAGCAACCGCGACCAAAAGGCGCGTTCATGAATGGAGAGTGCCGGGATCTTGGTGGCGTTATCCGCCGTTGGAGACCGGGACGTGGCGCATCCGGTTAAGAGAGCAATTATCACGAAGAGCAGGGGAGTAATGGGGATTTTCATGGAAGGGGTAGGGCCGGGTCGTGAGTGGGCGAGGGGTTTTGGTGCCGCAGCCGCCAACGTGTGCGGCAAGCAGCTGCCATGATTTCTGCCCCGACGCGCAAGGTTTTTCCAAGATGAACTCCCGATATTTTTTGTTTGCCCGCCAGGCGCGGACGTTCGTGGACCGGGGTTTCCTTGAGATGTGGACTGAAATACGGGGCGAGCACTTGCGATTCGATCGTAAAGCCATACTGCATCTCTTGCAGTTGCATTCGATGATATAGCCGAGAATCAATCAGGCGAAACGGTCCAAGATCGGAAAATCGATGACTGCTTAGGCAGCCACTCCAAAAGCCCAAAAACCGGTTGGACCACCAATGCGCATCCCCCATCACGCCGCGATTAGCCATTAATCGGGTCCGCGAGCCGAGAATAAATTCCTTGTTCTCATTCCGAAAAGGGTCAAGCAGCAATGGAAGCTCCCCTGGGTCATTGGCCCCATCCGCGGCCATGAACAAATAACCTGCGAGTCCAGGAAATTTCTGGGCAGCCAGTTGAATAGCAGCCTCACAGCCATATCCGTAGCCGGCATGCGCCGTTTCAGCGACCGGGATGTGCATCGCTCGAGCGAGACGCGCGGTCTGATCGGTCGAGCCGTTGACCCCCACGACCACGTGGCACTGGTGCGCTCGCGCCTGCGGCATTAGCTCCTCCAGCATCTGTGGCAGAGCTTCTTCTTCCTGATGAGCGGGAATGATGATCCCAATTTCTTTCGTCAAGGTCGGCATCGCTTTTGGGACTCGTAGAATGAGGACTGAACTTCGGAAAGATTCCAAGGCAAAATCTTTGCGACATTAAATTCGCATCCAAACGCCGACTTGTTTCGAAACCATTGCGAGAACGGACAACAACACTTGCCCGGCTCACAACCCAAATAAACAACTATGATTAAAATCAAATCTCCCTTCAAACAGTTGGCAGCAACTTTGTCTGCCGGAATGCTTTTCGCCACTGGCGGTCTTGCTCTTGCAGCCGAAGACAAGCCAGGCGCCAGTAAACCCGGCGACAAGAAAGACATTGTCGAGACCGCCGTTGAAGCTGGCCAATTCAAAACCTTGGCAGCAGCACTGACAGCAGCTGGCTTGGTGGAAACGTTGCAGGGCGAAGGTCCTTACACCGTTTTTGCACCCACCGACAAAGCATTTGAAAAATTGCCAGAAGGCACGGTGGACACCTTGCTGAAACCGGAAAACAAAGAAAAATTAACCGCCATTCTGACCTACCATGTGGTGCCAGGTAAAGTGAAGGCCGCAGACGTGGTGAAGATGGATAAAGCCAAAACCGTCGAAGGTTCAGACATCGCGATCGAAGTGGACGGCGAAACAGTCAAAGTGAATGACGCGAAAGTCGTCAAAACCGACATCATGACCTCCAATGGGGTGATTCATGTCATCGACACCGTCATTATGCCTCCGAAAGAATAATTTTTTCGGCTAAATGAATTGAGCGGGTTGGGAATTGTTTCTCAACCCGCTTTTTCGTGTCTTGAAAGAACGAGGGTGGCCTCCGCCACGAGCGTGCCCTCACAAACAACACGGCCATGGCATTGGACTAGGGCGCCGAGCTGATTCCCGGCGGTCGCCTCGATTTCCACCGTTGAATCAGGAAAAACCGGCGCATGAAATTTGGCTTGGCGAATCGCGGTCAAACGCCAGGCGACCGGGGGGCGATCTGGTGAATTGGCGGCTATTCCAGCGGCTTGAGCCATGCATTCGCAAAGAATCACGCCGGGCACCAACGGTTCGCCGGGGAAATGTCCGCCGAAGAAAGGTTCTTCGGGACCAAAAAAGCGCGTTGCGACCACGCGCTTACCCGGGTCATGCTCCTGAACCCGGTCGAGCCAGAGAAAAGGCGGACGGTGAGGCAAACCGAGATCAGTCGGGGAGTCGGATTTCATGGCATCACGCCATCACGAGAGCGGTTGAAGTGTCAATCGTCCCGATAATCTGGTCCCGCGAGCCAATCTTGACCAAACGAAAGCATGATGGGGCGTTGCAAAACGCTAGGAGTCTGCTTAATCTTGAGATCTATGAGGATTGCGTTTTGGTTGGTCAGTTGCCTGACATTAGCGCTTTCGTCTTTTGCCCCCCTGCAAGTCGTGGCTCAGAGTGAGGATCCCTCCGAACTCTTCCTCAAGGCTTACATGGCGTGGCAACAAGGCGATCGATTTGCTGAAAATGGCAAATTTAAAGAAGCTCGTTCGCGGCTATTATTCGCGCAAAAAACGTTGAATGATGTGGCACGCACCTATCCTGACTGGCAGTCACTCATCGTTGAGCATCGCGGACGCAAGGTGAATGAGCTGCTCGTGAACGTGGAGGAGCGGATGTCGCTCGATGATTTAGCCGAGGACGACTACCAATTGCCGGCGGCACAGACGGGCGAAGTCACGGTTACACCGGGCACACCCGATACCATCCGGCGAGCGATTCTGGTGAACCCCGAGGAGCTTCCTTCGCAACCAGGGCCTCCAGAGCAATTTCCGGAGAATCCTGGCGATGCGCCCGCGATCAGTGGCGGGTCATCATCCCAGGAAGTCATGCAGTTGAAGGCTCAGATCGAGGATTTGACGACCGCGCTTCAAAAATCGGAAGGGCAGATCCAAAATCAGTCGGAAAATGCGATCGACCCGGCTGAACTGGAGCGTTTGAAGGAGGAAAAGGCCAAGCTCGAAACGCAACTCACGGAGCAGCAAGCTGAGCTCGAGAAGAAAGTGGTTGATGTCAAAACGGAGCTTGAGAAAGAAGTGGCCGCACAAAAAGCCGAAGTCGAAAAAGCGCAAGCCGCTTTGGAAGAGGCGCAGGCGGCTAAAGAAAAAGAGGTCGAAGCGGCTGTCGAGGAACAGAAGAAAGAGTTGGAAACCCTTCAGGAGGAATTGACCGCTGCCAATGAGAAGCTGACCTCAACGAGTGATGAGCTGGCAGATGTCAAGACGGCGCTGGAAACCTCGCAAGCAGCCGAAAAAGAACTCCAAGCCAAGTTAGACGGGGGCACTGATGAGTTGCGCCGCGAGAAGGAAGGTTTGGCTGAACGATTGACGGCGACGAATCTGCAATTGGCCGCGATTGCTGTGGAACGGGACGAGCTGGAAGTAGCGTTGGAAGCGGCCAACAAGGAAATCACGGAATTACGTGCAACGGTCAGCGATGTCGACGAATTGCGGGCGGAGAACCAGCAATTGCTCACCAAACTTCAGGAATTTGAAGACCGTTTCGCGAATCTCCAGAATGATCCCGAGAAGGTGCATCAACAGCTTGAGGACGCCCAGATGGAACTATCTAGTCTTCGCCAGGAGTTGGCCGAGACGAAAGCCAAGAATGCCGAAAGCGAATCGACCATCGATCAATTGAAAAATCAGCTCGACGTCTTGAAAACCGATCTTACCAAAGCTCAGATTGCTGGAGGCGATGTCGAACAGGCGGACCGTATCATCAACGAAAATCAGCTGCTACGCGATATCGTCCTGGGCCAACTACGCGAGGAACGGCGCCGCACGGCGGCCGGCCAGCTATTGATGGATGAAGTCATGAAAATCGAGGATCGTTCGGAACTCCTCATGGCGAAGCTCGAAGAAGTGACTCAGCCCATTATCGTTCTGAACGAAGAGGAGCGAAAACTTTTCCGAGAACCAACCATCACGATTTCGGAGGAACAATTTGACACTATGGCGGTCTCCATCGCGCTGAATAAGCCAGTTGAGAATCCGATGGGTGAAGCGAATCTCCAAGCTGCACGTTCTGTATCGCCGGACGAGGGAGCAACACCGCCTTTGACCACCGTCGACGGCCAGGTCATTGACAGCGCCACGGAAATCGAAGGCTCCGAAGAGACGCCGAGCGAGACGACTGGAACGGAGGCCACCGAGTCGGAAGCGGCCGGACCTCTGGTTGAAACGACGGTCAAACCAAAAGTGCCGGCCGACTTGATGCCGTTGGCTGAGGAAGCGCGTGAATATTTCGAGCTTGGCCAATATCGGCAGGCGGAAAAAGCTTACGAAAAGATTTTGGCTCGAGCCCCCGAAAACCTCTACGCCCTTTCCAATCTCGGAGTCGTGCAATTCCGGGATGGCAAGCCGCGTCAGGCGGAGTTGACTCTTAAAAAAGCGGTCAAAGCCGAGCCCAATGATGCCTTTGCTCACACCACACTCGGGATCGTTTATTTCAAATTAGGCAAATTCGATGACGCGATCGAGGTCTTGACCCAATCGATCACCATCAATCCCCGCAGTGCGCAGGCCCATAATTATCTCGGAATGACCGCCGATATGAAAGGTTGGCCGCAGGCTGCTGAGGAAGAGATTCAAAAGGCGATCGCCCTGAATCCAGACTATGCCGATGCGCATTTCAATTTGGCCGTGGTCTATGCGAAACAGGATCCACCCATGAAAGAATTGGCCAGACGGCATTACGAAAAAGCGTTGGCCCTCGGGTCCCCCCCGGATCCCTTGCTCGAAAAGCTGATTAATTGACCCCAATTGGCTCCGCGCAACAATCTGAGGTGCGATTCTTGCCGTTTTTCGTTAAGCGGTGAGGTGGCCCTGGCGCTTTTAAGATACGATTCCGGGATTTTTCGCAAGACTTCGGATAACTCAGCCGCAGGAAATTCTGACATGTCGCCAGAATGGTGTTGAGCCCAGCCTGGTTTCCATTATTCTATTTCCCTATGCGAATTTTTGGCCTTGTTTCCCTACTGCTCGTTTCCGCTCTCCTGCTCCCGGCATCTGCCCAGTCGGATTCTTCTGAACCGAAAAATATTCCAGAAGCTTATCGGAAACTGTTCCAGAAAGCCGTGGTGGCCTATGAACAACAGAATTTCGACGAAGCCATTGCATTCCTCGATCAAGCTGAAGAGATCTATCCGAACTATTCCGAGACGTATAATCTCAAGGGCGGTATTTACACCCAGCAACGCAAATTCGACGAAGCCCAAAAGTTTTTCGAGAAAGCTCTCGAATTGAACGACAAATCCTATCCGGTCCGTTTCAATCTCGCCGAAATTTCGTTTCTCGAAAAAGACTATGCCAAAGCACGCGATGCATTTGCGGCTCTCGAGCAGAGCATCGAAAATGATGACGAAGTCCAACCGCAAGCAGTCGGCAATCTATTGGCCCTTATTGAATACAAAATCTATCTGACTTACCTCCTGCAGGATAATATGGAGAAGGCGAAAGAAATGCAGGATTCTTTCTCATTCACCGATAACACGCCCAATTATTATTTCGCCAACGCGGCCATCGCCTTCCACGAAGGCGACAAGGCGGAAGCACAAAACTGGCTTCGCTCTGCCGATCGGATTTATCCTCCGCAACTCAATCGTCTTTACGCGGATTCTTTCTTTGAAATCGGTTGGATCGACAAACCAACCATGCCGACCGGGCAAAAGTCGGATCAGGCTTCCGAATAATCCGACGGATTCGGGCGGCGGCTCATTCGTTGGAGCCGCTAATCCACTCAATTTTGGTTCCGTGGCGCTCCGCCATCCTTTCCAGTTCCGCTTTTAGATCTTCTGGACTTCGGCCTCGGAGTAAATGCGTCTCCATGGCTGCATCCACGGGCGCGCCTTCGCGAATGGCTGCGAGAAAACCGATCAAACCGACTCCTTGCCCGGTCCCATCGTGATGAAGGAAATAATGGGTGAGGAGCCCGGCGGAATTATAGAGATCGTAGGCGGAACGCAAGGCCACTCGATCCTTCCAGTCGCCGCTGGTTAGCTGTAACAAGGTCTTTGGCTCAATTAAGGTGATCGTGGGATTGCGATCACTCGGCTTGCGCCATTTCTGCAAATACTCAAACAGAGCGTTGTCGAAATTTCGGAAATGGTAACGGCCATGGGAATAAGGCATGGAAGCGAATACTTCGCAGAGCCCTTCGTTCAACCAAAAGGGCATGCGCCACGCCCAGGGTGGCAGAAGTTGATGCACCGCCTCGTGTTTGAGGACATAGAGCCGGTCCTGGTAATCTAACCCTGTGTCCGGATTTTCTGGATCGATACCGAGATTCGGAAGCAGGACCAGCATGCGACCCGAGTATCCATCATAGGAACCGCCACTACCTGGACTGCCACCGACCGCTGCATAGCTGGAGGGTTTTCCGAAAAAAAAGACCGGATACGGTTTTTCCCGGCTCCCTTCCAATAAACCGAGCGGGGAAGCCATCACGGCCGCTCGTGTTGCTTCGAATACATCCAATATTTCACGCACCACCGAGTTGGGCAGATCGGTTTCGGAGCGGACGATATAGTGTTGGGAGCGATAATGAAAGCCTTCCTCCGGAGGACCCGCGTGTTTCTCGACTTTGGTATCGGCAGCGCTCGCCTCAGCTGGCCAGCCATAGGGAAAGTCGGGATCGACGAGTGGGGCATCTGGATGGAGTTTTCTCCAGTTGCGCGCGAATTCCTGGTCGGTAAATGTCAGGTGACTGAGCGGGACGACCAATGCGGTTGCATCTTGTTTTCGTAAAATCGCCCGGAGACTGTCCATGGCAACGACCTCGGCGGTCACTTCATTGCCGTCACGATCGGTCCAGGTATGCAGATCCTTTGCTTCGCGCCCCCATCCGGGAGCGGCCAAGAGTGAGAGAAGTAGGGTCAGGAGTGCTAGCCGCTTCACAGCCCACCATAATAGGCCATATAACTGGTCGCTTCCAGTTCCTCGGCGCGCATTCGTCGATTTCGAAATTGTTCATCCCAACTCTCGGTAAAGACAATTTCGCCGCGAGCCTCATTGTAGCCATTGATCACCGAGGCATGAGTATAAGCCTCGTCGTCTGGCCACTGTTCCTGATCTTTCGGGTCAGGACGAGGCAGTTGTAGGGTCGAATCTTCCTGCCAGCGCCGGCTGAAATGGGTGTGGAGATAATCGCGTTGACGGGTGAAACGTCGATGCACGAGAACGGGGAACCCTTCGTCAATCGAGCGTCGGGCTTTGTCAAAATCGAAACGCAAACTTCGTTTCAAACGCATATCAGCCAATTCACCCGCTGCCTCGTAAGTCTCACGGATCTGTGAATTCTCCGTGCTGCCGAACCGGATGTGAGCGGCCATCGCGTAATCTTCGGTGTCGAGCCGCAAGCCAGCGTGCTGCATGGCCATGGCCAAGGTGGAAACCCCACAATAAGCACGATCGCCTTGGGGGAAAATAGGAAGCCCTTCGATCAACACATCCCCGCGATCGGTGGTGACAGGAAGCGACTCGAAATAGTCACGCTGTTGCCGCCGCGAGGTCTCTCGAAAAGAGGCCAGAACATGGGTGGCGTCTCGCTCGGTCGGGGTGATCACGATCTTAATGAGCTGATTCTCGGCCATGGTCACCCGCATCCAGAGATCGCCGCTCGGAATAATTTCGGCCTCATGCTGCAACTGGGTTCCTCGGCCAATCTCAATGGAAGACCGATCGGCTTCGGGTAAAAACTGAGTGACCGCTTCAGACGCTTTCTGGAATTCCTCCGAGAATTGCTCGATCCGGGCCTCCTGGTCAGTCGGTGCTTTTCCGAACCCGAACCAATTGCCCGCATCGATAACCACCACGCTGATTTGGAGCAACTGTCCATTGCGCCAGAGGCCGGCGATCGATTGTACTAGTAAGGTGCCGATCAGGTTGGCGCCTGGCCAGAGTCGGTAAGTCAAACCCTCGGCGGTAGGCGGAGGTCCCCATGCCGATTGAAAATCCTCGCGCACCCACCAATGATAATGCCGAAGCGCTTCGAGCGGCAAAGGAAAGAACTCACGCGTGCGTCCTGGAAGTCGTGCCGGAGGAATCGACGCTAAGAACCCGATCCCGCCAACGGTTCGAAGAAAATGTCGTCGATTCCACTGGGACCGATGCCTCACCCTTCGACCTGGCGAAATTCGACTGTCACGGAACCGGAATCGTGTTTTTCCACGGTGATCACAATTCCTTCATTCTGAAAGCGACGAATGGAAGCGCCCACCGGTTGGGGTTTTACGCCGGAATAAGCTTCCACATTGGTGAGGACCCGTTCGAAATTCGATCCTTCGGTTTTGTCGAATTCAATTCGATATCGAAGCACGCGATTATCGGCCTCCTCAAGCGTGATTCGTTCGGCGGGCAACCCGAAAACAGTGGCCGGCATGTTCAGCACAAGAATGTGATCCTTGGAAGGATCTGGAGTCCAATGAGGCCGGCCAGCTGCCGTAATCGTGTAATTTTCTGGGTCGGTCGCGAAATCTTCGAAGGATTGATTAAAGGCGCGTAGAAACGATCCGCCGATTTCGTTTGGGATCGCCAAGGCAGGGAGTGCCGAGGCCATGATAAAAAGGCTGACCATGAGGGGAACGAAAACTCTTTTCATAACCCTGTCATGGCATCGTATTTACCTGGAAAAGTCAATCAAACAAACCGGAGCCGCCGAGGCCGCTATCTCGCCCATGATTGTCGATGGTTAGGGCGTAATAATCTCCACTGTCGATGGCGCGCTGTATTCTAACCGGATGGCATCACCCTCACGTTCCCAATAGATTTCGATCGGGCCGTCCGGATGAGGGAAGACGCCTGAGGCCCACTGGATGTCGGCCGGAGGATTAGGATGCACTCGCACCACCTGCGGATTTCCATCGACCGCATACCAGACGCCTAAGATCTGATTGGTCATGTGATGGGTGGGGGAGGTCGACCAGGCGTGGCAAAGGCTGCAAATTGGTGAAAAGAATTCCCAGGTCGTCCAGGCACCGTGATCGAGCATATGGCTCCAATAACGTCGAATATAAGCCGCGGCTTCTTCGGTGCGTCCTTCTCTTCGACAGAGGTCGAGCACATAATAAGAGAAGTAAGGGCTGATGTTATATTCCCGACGGCGCGGGGCGCCATCTGGGAAGTTATTCGTCATGGCTTCGAGAACAACTTGAAGCGGTTCCTCGCGGGATTCGACGAGGTCATTGATCAACGCCAGCGTATTGCCAACGGCCGACGCTTGATTTTCTCTAGCACCCGCCACGGGAAGATCGAGGAAGGTGTTCGTCTTGGGATCCAAAAAAGTGGCGCGGATGGCCTCGGCGATTTCTTCGGCTTCGGCCTCCAGGGCGACGGCTCGTGGCACGTCATCGAGGAGGGCCATAAGGAAGGCCGCATCGGAAAAAGCGCCTTGAACAATGCAGTTCAGACCGCAGCTCGCGCCCTGTTTGAGATTCAAACCACTATCAATGTAAGGTTGATAACCATCCCCATCGACCAGGATCGATCCGTCCTGTCGCATGCTTCGCAATCCATCCAGAATTTTTAAAATGCGGCGTTTCGACTTGCGCACGAATCGGAGATCACCGGTTCGCGCCCAATGTTCGCGGACGCAGCGGACGGCGATGGCGGTGTAATCGGGATGTTTGCCGTTGTGCAGACCATGGGAGCAGGGGGCGAGCAGGCCGGTCTCGTCCTGGGTTTGCAACAAGAGATCGGTGGACCGTTGCATGAGGGCATGATCGCCGAAGCAGGCGAGGTTCGTCGCGTATTGCACCAGAATATCTCCGGTGTAAATGCCGCGTTCACGCCACGGACAATCGAGATAGGCGTCTTCCATGCAGACCGCTTGTGTGATGCGGCCGAGTTCCCAAATTCGGTTCAGACGCGGATCGGAGCATTCGAATTGGCCGGTCGATTCCACTGGGTAAAGTGCACGGGTGACGCCAACGCGATGGAGCACGATGCCTTTCTTTGGCTGGCGGAAGGTCACTTCGAGATAACGCATCCCGCGTGGGTGCATGGTCTGGATGGTTTGCCGACCGCCGCGGCTGATGAAACGTTCCAGCATTCGGGTGCCTTGATACCATGGCTCGGCTCTGCCATGATGAATGCGCTCGGTGTAAGCCAGGTCGATGATGACTCCGGCTGGCGCTGTGAAATCGAGGGTCGGACGACCGAGAACTTCTCCCGCGAAGTCGAATAGCAAAGCGTACCCTTGCGACTGAGTGTGGGCATCGCAAAGGGCCGGGTTTTCTATGACGCCGCTTTCTGGAAGATGCGGTTCCCGCTCTAGGACACTCCAGCTCCGCTCGAGCATCGGAGTGAGCCCGGTCCATTTGGAGGGTAACGGTTTCCATGGCGCCGAAAGGTCGGGCAGCGAATCGAGGCTCTTGTGGTTGCGAAAAAGTTTCTCCGCGGCCTCGACCGGTTCTTCGACAGGTCCGGCGAGGAGCCAGCCCCGCTTGCCACGGTCCTTCGGTGTTTGGCGGAATTGAAGTCCGGCCTGTTTCGGAACCGCGATGCCCATTTCAAAAAGATCGGCCCGGTAGCTGTTGAAAACGAGGCAGAGATTCCAGCCTTTCTTGAATTTGACAGGGGCTGAACTCCGGTAAGGGGCCTGCGAATGCGGGTGGCGCTTGGGCGTTTGCCCATTGATCATCATAGCGCCGCCACTCGCGATTACTTCCACGGTTTGATTTTTCGGCGACTGAATCCAGGAGGCGAGAACTGCCCAGCCCTGGCTCCGGCGAGGCCCTGGCACTTTAGCGCCCTGAACCTCGAGGTCGGGTTCAGCCGCGAGGGTATAGGTCGCTTGGCAATGATCGATGGCAACAAAACGTTCGTCCAAGGCCGGGATCGAGCGTTTTGTGAGTTTGCCCCAACTCGCTGTTTCGAGTTCCCGTGCTGTCGGCCACTGACTGTCGTCGAATCCTGGCTCCTCCCAACCGACCGGCCATTTGCGAAGATCGCATTCTTCCCCGGGCCCCACGGCAAAGGAGAGTTCCGGCGTCAAACTCTCGTGAGCGGGAGACCGTTTGGCTTTCCAGGAAGAATCGGTCTGGAAGGTGACTTTTTTCCCTTTCATGTCGGTGACTTCGCCCCAGGCGATCAGCCCGCCAGGTCCTGGGTCCGATAGAAAAGTGCCGATCTCTAGACTGCAAACGAGAATGGCGATGCTGTTCTTTCCTTTCACCAGAAAATCTTTCACGTCATGCGAATCATATTCCGGGAAGGGCCGCTTGAACCGGGCTGGGCCATGACCCACCTGCTGACCATTGATGGTTAATCGGTAGCGCGTATCGGCGAATAAATGGAGGAACGCTCGTTTCGGTTGATTCGCTAGCGTGAAGTGATGGCGAAACAACACGTAATCATTGCGGCCTGAGGTTCCTGGCTCGCACCAGATAAATTTGGAAGCTTTAGACATAAAGCGGGCAGGGTAAACTCGTTGGAATGGTCGAGGCAACGGGTTTTCCGGATAATCTCATCTGAAGCGAGGGAACTAGCCGGGACGCGTCGAGTCCCAAAGCGGTTGATGGCGACCGCAATTCAAAACGTAAGCGAATCTCCCTAGCATTCTCGAGGAATGACGGCGGCGCTTGTCGTTATGGGAACGGGCTTTATTTCCTCTTACTTGCCTAGAAGGAACTCGGCTTATTGCTCTCCCCGAACGGAATCCCAAAAAGCGCGCACACATGGATCCGCCAGGCGTTGGCGATGGACGCAAAGCCCAACGCGCAATCCAGGCAAGGCCGGGCGCAGATTCAAGACCTTTACTTGGCTGGCGAAGAGGCTTCGTTCGAGCACCAACTTCGGAATCGCACCTACCGCCAATCCGAGATTGACCAGCGCCAGAATGGCTTCATGACCGGATACGGTTCCTGTGATCTTCGGCACCGCCCCTTTGCCGGCAATCCAGCCGAGGAAACTTTCGCGCACCGGACCGGATTCCGGCACGACCAATGGCAGTTCCGACCAGGGAATCGGGCGTTTTTCGAGCAATGCGTTCACCGGACCCTGTTTCGCCGGGGCGATACAGACGATGGAAGTCCTTGCCACGACCCGCGCCTCGAGATCGTGCGGTAACTGTTCGGGCAAGACCGCGACGGCCAGATCGACTGCGCCATCCAGCACTTTGGGTAAGGCATCATCGGCGTCGCCGGTCTCGAGTTCCAACCGGACCCCTGGCTCGCGTTGCATGAAATCGGGTAGGAGATCAGGAAGGATACTGTAGCTAGCGGTGACGGTACAAAACAGTCGCAACCGTCCATGCAACCCGCTATCGGAGGTGGCCATGCGAGCCCGCACGGCTTCCCAAGCACTCACAGCTTCCCGGGCATATTCCCGAAAAGCGTGTCCGGCAGACGTCAACGCAACCCGTTGACGATCCCGCTCAAACAGGACAGCTCCGGCAGCCGCTTCCAAGCGCTGGATGGCGCGAGTGAGCGTGGAAGGGGCGATATGACTCTCCTGACTCGCCCGATGAAAATTCAAGGAACGGGCAAGTGTAAGGAAAAGATGAAGATCGTAAGGACTCATAGCTGTTGCAGTCTACGCAATAGTTTAATGAATAAAAATCAATTCCACGCAACAGGATTCCGTCTTAAATCTAGTTTATGCCATTTACCAGTTCCGTTTTTGACGTTGAATCCATCGAGTTGTCCGGCACCAAAGAACAGATTGTTCGGGGCGGCCGCCATTTATTTCCATTGTTACCGAAAGCCTTTGCTGGCATTCAGCAAATCGGGGTGATCGGCTGGGGTTCTCAAGGCCCGGCACAAGCCAAGAATCTTCGTGATTCCCTCGAAGGAACCGATATTCGCGTGACCGTTGGACTGCGTGAAGGATCCTCCTCAATGGCGGAAGCAGAAGCGGATGGATTCACCAAGGCCAACGGGACACTTGGAGAAATGTATGAGGTGATCGGCTCCTCGGATCTGGTGTTGCTCCTCATCGCGGACGGCGCTCAGGTCGATAACTATCCGAAGATTTTCAAGGCCATGAAAAAAGGGGCGACGCTCGGATTGTCGCACGGCTTCTTACTGGGGCATCTGCAATCGGAAGGGGAAAAGTTCCCGGAGCAGGTGAATGTGATTGCGGTCTGCCCGAAAGGTATGGGGCCTTCCGTTCGCCGTCTTTATGAGCAAGGCAAAGAAGTGAACGGAGCCGGCATTAATGCGAGTTTCGCGGTGGAACAGGATTTCGACGGGAAAGCCACGGACATTGCGTTGGGCTGGTCGATCGCGCTGGGATCGCCATTCACTTTCGAGACGACCATGGAGAGTGAATATCGCTCCGATATCTTTGGCGAACGCGGTATTTTGCTCGGTGCGGTGCATGGGATTGTGGAATGTCTGGCGCGTGACTTCATGGTGCGGGGGATGGATGAGGCCACGGCATTCAATGAATCCGCGGAGTCGATCACGGGCCCGATTTCCCACGTGATTTCGCACGAAGGCATTGACTCGGTTTACCAGAAATTTTCTTCTGAAGATCAGGAGAAATTCCGTTTGACCTACAACGCCGCTTACACACCGGCACTCGATATTTTGACGGAAATCTATGAAGAAGTCGGGTGCGGCAATGAAATCCGCAGTGTCGTGCTGGCGACGAAACGGTTGAAGGATTTTCCTTTCAGCAAAATCGATGGGACCTCGCTCTGGAAGACGGGCGAGGCTGTGCGGGCGAAACGGGTAGAGACGTCCATCCCGTTGAATCCAGTGGCAGCGGGTCTTTACATTGCCACGATGATGGCTCAGATCGATTTATTGCATAGTCGCGGTCATTCCTGGTCGGAGATCGTGAACGAATCGGTGATTGAAGCTGTGGATTCCTTGAATCCTTACATGCATTACAAAGGGGTGGCTCACATGGTAGATAATTGTTCGACAACAGCTCGGTTGGGGGCTCGTAAATGGGCGCCTCGATTCGATTATGCATTCTGGCAACGCACCATGGTCGCGCTCCAAGAAAAGACCGCCCCGACTAGTGGCGCGTTCGATCAATTCGAGAATCACCCGGCGCACGGCGCGATGAAGGTTTGCGGAGAACTCCGTCCCGCCGTGGATATTTCCCTGGCCGGATAAGGGCAGGGGAAGAAGGGGCGCTCAGCTCTTCGGCAGCTTTACCCCACTGTTTCATAAAACCAGTGGTGCTTGCGTGATCTTTTTGCGCAGAGCTTTGTCGTTCAAACGGTTACGTATCTCGTTATTTCTTGATTCTTTCCCGGGAAGCAATTCCCGGGAAAGAAATCTGGAATGGCGGGGGCCGTGATGAAGTGGACTGTCCGCCAAGGAACATGCAACTCCAACGCCCCGCCCGCCGTTTCGTCGCTAGAGACTTGCCAAATAGGGAAATGCGCCGAAGTTCAGCCACTTGTCATGAGCCAAGACCCCGTCCCTATCCTAAAAGATACGCAAAACGAACCTGACCACCGGCAGATCGCGATTGATCGTGTCGGGATCAAGAATCTGCGGTTCCCTATCCGTGTGCGTGATAAAGCGCACGAGATGCAGAATACGATCGCGACCCTGACCTTGACGGTCGATCTCCCGCATCATTTCAAGGGCACCCATATGAGCCGGTTCGTGGAGGCATTACATGAAAAGGGGACCACCCTGCAGGTGGGCCAGATCGATCCGTTGCTCGACGACCTGCTCACACGCCTTGAATCGGAGCAAGCCCATGTCGATATCGAATTTCCGTTCTTTCTGGAGAAACAAGCGCCGGCGACCGGCTCGCTTGGATTGATGGATTACGGCGTCATCTTCAATGCGACGGCGACTCAGGAAAAACATGATTTCATGGTGACGGTGAAAGTGCCCATCACCACGTTATGTCCATGTTCCAAGGCGATCAGTTCTTACGGCGCGCATAACCAGCGAGGGCTCGTGACATTCGCCGTGAAATTCGGGAAGCCAATCTGGTTGGAGGACCTCATCCAGCTGGTCGAGTCATGCGGCAGCAGCGAGCTCTATAGTGTCTTGAAACGTCCCGATGAAAAAGCGGTGACCGAGCGAGCGTTCGATCATCCGGTGTTCGTCGAGGACGTCGTGCGCGCCGTCGCGGCGAAAGCGAATGCCGATCCGAATATTCTCTGGTATCGGGTGGAGGCGGAAAACTTCGAGTCGATCCACCATCACAACGCGTATGCGCTGGTGGAGAAACCGGTGGCTTAGTCAGCGACGGCGAGTGCTCAGAAAGGCGGTGCAGCGCTCACCGGTCCGACGGTGACATTGGAAGGAAGCGTGCCATTCGGGTCAATCGGATTTCCATTCAGTTGAATGTTCCCGTAACTCATCCCATCGCCATAAAGATGATCAGCGGCAAAGATCCCGATCATATCAGGGTTCACCCCTGCGTTATTAGTACCTACCAGCACGTTCATGCCGCTTTGGACGAAAACAGTGTGAGCCCGGAGGATCGCATCCGGAGTGGCGAGAGTGACGTTGCCGCCTCCCGTAAAGTTGATGGCTCCGTCCGAACCGGTGCCAGCATAGAGCATGGCCTGGGTGTCGGCTGAAATAGTGGCGCCACCCCGGATGTTCAGGACCCCGTCGATTGCCAATGCCCCGACCTTGACGGTGTCGGCAGTCAACTGTGCGGTGTTGCCGATATTGATTGAGGGTTCCCCTTCTGTACCTATGGAGGCCCCGCTAGTAATTTCAATCTCGCCATTGTTAGCGGTCAAAGTTCCCGCAATATTCGTTGGGCTTCCGTCCCCACCGTCATCGCCATCAACCTGAATCATGATGCGTCCACCGGGGCCAGATCCGCCTGCAGCCATAGCCGCTCGTAAGAGGCCACTACTTCCAATTTCAACTGAGGAGGAGTTTTTGGCAATTAGCTCAATAATGCCGCCCATGTTGGCTCCCGGGGAACTGGCGCTTACGGTGCCATAGACGGTAATGCCATCATCGTCAGTTTCGATGTTCACCTGGCCGCCGTTGCCCGCCGGTGGCGGGGTGGCGGCAACCCCTTGATCAGCCGAGATGGTTGCACCCATCTCGACCAGGACCTGTCCTCCGCTCTCGATGGAAATCGTGCCGCCATCTCCGGGATTGTTCGATACTAAATCGCCGCCACCCTTCGCGAGTATTCCGCCGATGGTTCCATCGCCGTAAAGCGGCGTGGGGGCCACATGCACTTCCGGTGCCCGAATCTCGACACTCATGCCATCTGTAGCGGGGTTCGCAGGATCGATGTAATCGGTGCCGCTGAAGTCGATGCCGTTCTGGACGGAAGGCGACCCAGAGTCTTGGTCGCGAACAATGATGGTGAAGGTGTTCGTGGAAGCAAAAAGCGGTTTGATTGTAACGGCGTTTATATTGTCTTCGGCCTCAACGCGATTGCCGATTAAAATGTCATTTACGTCGATTTCTGAAGCGGAGATGTCGCTGCCAGACTCGACTCTTCCAGCCTCCAGGTTGCCCGCCACATAGATCGCATCGACCTGAATCACACCACCGTCAGTCACGTCGCCACTAGTGCTATTGCCCAGCGTGGTGACCGTGCTGGCTGTCAGATCTCCGGTGTCCAAATCAATTGCGTCCGCCTCCAAACTACCGTTGTTAATGAAGATCCCTCCTCCTCCTTCACCGTCGCCGACGTTGAGTGTTCCCGAGAAATGATAGGTGCCAGCACCCAGAAACTCGCTCAGTTCCTGCATCGAAGCGTCGCCCTGCACGTCCACATTATCCGCAAACAAGCGGCCCACGAACACGTCGCCATTCGCCATATTCAGTTCGCGAGTGGTCAAATCGCCGGCCTCAACATCACCGCCGGAGGCGACGGAAATGCGGTTGAATTCACCCACATCATAAAACGAGGCCTGCAGTCCCCCAGCTCCGAGCGCAAGGTTATAACTGTTGCTTCCCCCCTGAAGATCGAAGAAAAAATCGGCTATATTCGTGACCCCAGCCACGTTCAAATCCACTGACGTGACCGCACTGAGATCTAACGGCAATTCATTTAAATCGTAGTTCGTGTTCGGGGATTCGAGGATAAAGGTGTTCGGAGCAAACTGGTATCCTGTGGGCACCACGATCTGGTCAGTGGCGAGCCGGAGGATGTCGGCGTTGATCGGATCCATGGTATTCACCGAGATGGTCGGGGCTGTGAGGTTGGCAAAACCAAAACTGCTGCTATTCAAATCTTCGATACGTATTTCGACGGCCGCGTTCGCGAGCAGGTTCGTAACAGCGAAGGTTCCGCCAAGCTGAACGTTCTGTCCCGTCAGCGAGAGATTCTGAATGGAGAATTGGCTGGAGTTGGTCCCGAAGATAATGTCGCCCCCCGTCGAATTAGCACTCAAATCAGTGGCCAGAATATTTGAAGCAATCATCTGATCACCAACTGATTCGAAAAAGATCTGGTCTGCTTCCAGAATCGGGAGCGGTGTCAGGGGATTCATCGTGG
>JGI12210J13797_10062753_pt1 | contig 25869 bp, 28 predicted proteins | sample ElkSlonscriptome_3_FD_13797 | JGI IMG/M metagenome (IMG submission 13797)
CGCAATTGCTGCGGCTTCACCACTATCTAAAGTTTGCCGTAGCAGTTGAACAAGAGATTGATTGCTAACGGCCTGGACTTGAATCCAGCCAGCAGTCAGAGCGGATTGAATAGACTGAGGACCGGGACGATCTTCGTCAATCTTCAATTCTCCTAGAACCGCAGGGGGGATCTGAATTTGACTCACCTACTGACGCAGCAAGTCGAGCTGACTGACAATTGCCAAATTTAGGATGGGGGAGGTATTACTGACGACGAGCATAGTCTAGATCGTCTTCTAGTTCCTCGCTGCCGTAGTGCCGCAGGATGTTGCGTTGGGTGAGGAGTTGTCCGAAGTCGTATTTGTCTAGTTGTGCGAGTTCTCTGGCTTTGCCCAAGGACAGCAAATCTTGGACATAGAGCGCGACGGCTAGTTCGTGTAGCAGTTCTTGTTCGACGCGTTGCTCTGGTAGCCGGATGGCTTGAAGAATAGCGTCGGGGATGGAAAGTTGCAGGCTCATGGCTGTTGACGAGACTCGTAGGGCAGTTGCTCTTACAGTCAATTCTAGTCTCCTTTGTCAACGGCATTTTGGAGCGATTACCTGTATCGCAGAGCGTTATGTTTGCGACAGGACGTGGTAAGTGTAGGACTTCGTTGTTATGTAACAAAATGGCGATCGCAATCTCACCAAAATTGGCGATCGCTCCCACAGCTCAGATTACAGAGGGCGATCGCTGTCAGCCAACAGTTGGCGATCGCACTCTCTTCAGTGCCTCAAGATGTGGTCTGAAGGTGCGGTGTTGATGAGCTTGGTGAGATGGCGATCGCACGCTATGCACATCCGAAATCAAAAACGGAGCGAGCCAACGGCTAATCAACTGCGGCAAGCAATCTTGAACTCAACACCAAAGGCTCTAAATTATTCGTTGCAGTTGAATGGTTAGGCTTCGCGCTTTGATGATTGGAACTCTGCAACCTTGGAGTACAGGCTGTCTACTGATTCTTGAACAAAAAGCTGGTCTTTGAGTTTCAAGTAGTCGCCCTTGCCAATGCTGCACGCCGCCCAAAACCGAGCAACAGCAGAGGCTTCCATATTCGCTAGCAAAACCTGAAACCCTTCTTGTAAAACTTGTTGCTCACTCTTAACTTGAATCATCGCTGTTCATCTCTAAAATAAAGTCAACTGGATTGACGGCTTTCATCATCAGCCCTGAATATCGATTGATCAACCGCTTGTCACAGGTAATGAAATAATCGCTTTTAGCTGCTTCACCACACGCAACATGCAATGCATCGATCGCTTTTAACCCATTTTGTTCTAATTCTTTGGCTCTCTGACGGATTGCTTCATCAACTTTTTGCCTTGATTCAGCCAACTGAAGATAGCGACTCATCGCCTCTTACTTGATGGGGTATGGATTGCGGCTATTCTCATACTTCAAAACAGAGGAACCAATTAACTCAACTGCCCTGACTTCAACCATCTGCAAAATGATGACTACAGCTTGGGTTTCCAGAAAAATCTTGGGCTGAGTTTGATCATCAAATGGACAGTTATAAGCACTAGTATCTAAATACACTCTTGCCATGCGATCGCCCGAAGCAAGACTACCCCATTCTATCTTGCGGTTCAGTCACGCCGAATGGCTCCAGTCAGAAGCACTCAATAGCTACCCCGACCAGGGATAACGATGAAAGCCAGCGACAGCAGGCAACTTAAGAGACTTAGCCAGAGATTTTAGACCGTCCGCTGCGCTGAAATGTTAAACCGTTTACGGCGATTTGAGCTTGATCTCGAACTCCATTTTAGAACGGTAGAAGCACACATCAAATTCCATAAAAAAGTTCGTCTGCCCTAGAATCAATGGTGCATTAGGGTTTTTAGTCCAGGCAAAGGCTAATTGGACTGGAGGAATATCCCTAACTTGAACCATTGCGGAGAATGGTGCGGCTGGTTGGTTGCCCAAATTTCCTGCCAGTTGAATGATGGCTTTGCTATCGTCCCAGGTAGCTCCCAATTGCACGCCGAGTTCATAGGGCATAACGTTGACTGTTGCGCCGCTGTCAACCAAGCCGAGAGCTTCAACTGTACACCCCTCACAGTGAAGAATGAGCGGCACCCGTGGAAGACTATCAAACTCGTTTTGGGAGGGATTGGTAGTGGAGTAGCGGAAGCGCATGACATTAAGCCTGATCCGCTGACTCTAAAGCTTGCATTAACGTAGCGCCAGCCCCAAAACTGTCATATGGGGTCGGCAAATCATAGGTTTTGAAGGGTTCTAAGGGCGAGATATCCTCTGCTGCTTCTAGATCCTCTGCCAAAATCCGAATCAGCTTCAGCTTCTCGATGATGGAAAGCTGGCGGATAGATGGTAGAACTTCAGACAAAGTCATAGGTGCCTCTCAGAGCTATAAAGGCTGTGCTTAAAGTGTAAGCTACAGAAGCTAGGCTCGACGTAAATTCTTTCTATTCTGCTTGTCCTAAGTCGTCGTACCTGTTAACTATCAAGCGTAGTTCCTCAACAGTTTGACGAGAAATCGCCCTACGAAAATCCAACTGCGCCATGAACAACCTCATTTCGTAATCTTCGCAGTTCTTCAATCTTTTTTGCATCCTGAGGCGAGAAGACGTTCAACGGTTGTAATCTCATTAGCTGATCCACTAACAGATATTGAAATAATTCGGTCTAACGGTGAAGTGCAGCGGCGGTAGGCAACCTTGAACTTAGCACCAGTGACTCTTGCCCGTCCGCTGCCACGCAGTGTTAGCCCTCCCTCGTTACTTGTTTGAATGCTTTCCGTTGTATTCCATGACTTTGCCATATCAACTCTGTTCAAAAGATTGACTGTTGAACTTGAGCGTTCGGCAGTTCTCAGTCACGGTACGAACGACATCGTCAGGTACTCCATCAGGAATCTCTGCTTCGATTTCGAGCGTGATTTTAATCTTGGCACCATTGAGAGCAGTGAGATGTTGGATGACCTCATTAGCGATCGCTGGTGTATCGCGGTTTATCCGCATTGCATCGATATCGACGTTGCCATAGAACCTACGCAGGACAGTGGTTTGGCTATCTCCTGCACCATTATCAGAATCACCATTCCCGCCAGTTGCGCCGTCGCTGGAGCCATCTGTTGATGAGCCGCCACCTGATGTTCCTCCATCCGTGATAGTCGTTGAGCCTCCAGATGTAATGGTAGTTGCCTGGGCTGCTTCAGCATCAATCTGCTGCTGGGCAATGTCAGGCTTTACGAGGAGGCTTTGAACACTGATGCTTGGATTGATGCCTGTTGCTGCCTTAAGGCCCAGGTATTTTCCCTTTTCCTCGTCAAAAGCTTCGGCATAGGCGAAGTTGTCAGCCCAAATCGTTGACGCTACGCCATCGCGAACGGCTTCCAGTAAGACGTTTTGATCTTTTAGGCGAGGGAGATAAAGGTACTGAGTCAAATACTCCCAGAGACGCTTGAGGTCGATGTGGTTGCCGTCTCGCCAGAGATACTTGTCGAGGGCTTCTAGTCGCAAGTTGGTGGCTGCGTAAGTGGGGAGTAAATCTCCCTCATAGACGGCTTTCCGGCTGGCCCGGACGATCGGAGAGTCCTGCCCCTGTAGTCGGGTTTCCTTCCAATCGATGCTGCCCTGGGCATCAGGCTGAATCGGAATCAGCAGCCACTGATAGGTATCGCAGAGGATATTATCGACATCCTGGTTTGACTGGTTGCGCTTTGTGGTTGCCTGATTGCTCTGAAAGACATCAAGGTTGAGGACTTCTTTGTCGCCAACGATAGATTTCCAGGCCAGGTATTGAGCGGTGTTTCGTTCCAGATTTTCGATCTTGGCTTTGTCTGGCGCTAAAAAGAGGAGGGTGTTCTTGTGATACCGGGGGCTGCTGCCTTTGTGATTTAAGGCATCCTCGACCCACGACCGAGCAGGGCTATCTTCACTCAACCGACTATGGGGATGCTGCGGGTCGAGCACCACCAATCGGACACCGAGCGCTGGATCATCGGGGATATCAGCCGTGGAGTCGGGGGCGACGTGAACAGCGCTAAATTCCCCACGAGCATGATCACCTTTGAGCCGTCGGGTAATTTCCTCCCAAGCGAGGTAGCGATCATCGAGGAACTGGTTGGCCCGTTCTTGAGCGGTGCGGTTGACGTTGGGTTGAGTTGAAACCCAATAACGATTGCCGTCGATGTAGAGGTAGGTGGCTTGATCTGTGAGCCGCCGAAGCGCATCGCCAAAGGTGGCCACGCTTTCTCCGGGTTGAACACAGCCGAGCTTGATTCTTCGGTCTTCTAAGCCTCGGTTAGAGGCTCGCAGTGTCGGAGCAGAACCCATGTAAATGGTGCGAGTCACCCGGCGGCAGGCAGAATAGCGGCCTAGATTAGGGTTTTGTCGATCGATGGAAAGCGGCAAGGAGTTGGCTCCATCGACATCCTTGTCGATTACTGGAATCCAGTTGTCATCCAGGTAGCGGGTGAGTTCAGACTGCACCTGCGGATCATCCATCGGTACATGGGCAGGCATGATCATCAGGCTTTGGTCGTTGCGTTCCCAAAGGGAATGAATGACTTTGGCCATGAGTCGCAAGACGCCACGAGTGCGCTGGAATTTATCGAGGGTAGACCAGTCAGAGTAGAGGCGATCAAACAGTTCGGGATGAATGGGATAGGCATCTCGCATTCGCCGCTCGTAGTCGCCTTCCTTGCTCTCGGCGGGAAATTCCTGGCCTTGCGTGCGGTACATATCTGAGAAAGCTTTCACGACTGCATCCCGCTGCACAAACAGGCTAGGGTCAGCCGTAGTCTGAAACAGCCGCCGCCGCACAATTTCAAAGCTTTCTTCAGCGCTCGCGGGTCGCCAGGGAGACTCCACCCGCCCGATCGCATTCTTGAGCCGATCGAGGGCTTCTCTACCGCGATCGCCCCCGATTTCAATATCCGAGGAGGGGATACTCACCACCAGTAAGGTTTCTTTAGCGTTCTTGGCTGACTCGCTCAGGGTTTGAGCGAAAGTGAAGTGCGTATCGAAGTTTCCGGCGGGTAGATCGCTCTTATCGTGGAGTTGACGGCCATAGGCAACCCACTCATCAATCAGGATGAGTACCGGCGCGTATTTGTTGAACAGATCCTTAAGGGCATCACCAGGATTAGTGGAGCTTTCGTCGGCTTCGCGCATCATCTCGTAGCCTGCTTTGCCGCCGAGTTGCCAGCCAATTTCGCCCCACAGCGTTCGCACCTGGGTGCCGTCTTTTTTGTGGTGAATCTGCCCAGGGGAAATTTTATTGCCGACCAGGACGACGGTGTTCACATTTTGAGGCGGTTCATTTACACCGACTTCCTGGAATAGGGGTTCCATTCCCGGTAGGTCTTTGGCGGAAACGCCGAAGAAGAGGTGATAGAGGGCAAGCATGGCGTGGGTTTTACCACCACCGAAGTTAGTCTGGAGTTCAATGACTGGATCGCCCCCTTTGCCGCTAAGCCGCAGGAGTGCTCCGGTGAGCAGTTGCTTAAGGCCCTCAGTAAGGTAAGTTCGCCGGAAGAATTCTGTAGGAAGGCGGTATTCATCGGAGCCTTCATCGAGATACACCTGCCAGAGGTCAGCGGCGAATTCTGCTTGTTGGTAGCGACCCGAAGCGACATCTGGGTGAGGGGTGGTGATTTCGCGCCAGGGTTTTAAGCCAGACATGGGCTGTCCTTCGGTCGGGGCGACAGCCGCACGGCGGGTTTCGCGGCGAGCCTGGTCTTCAAACCGTACCCGTAGCAGCTCCTGCTTCTGTTTTTCAATCTGGCTTGCTTCTGGAGCTGAAACAGCAGAGAGCAGGCGAGCCATGCTATCTAGGGCTCGGTATGCATCATCGGTTGAGAAGGTGGATGTGTGTGCCCAGTCGTTTCGGGTGTCTCGCAGCTCGCTGACGATGCTTCGTTCTGAACGGCCTAAGGTGTTGCGGAAGATGTTGTTCCACTGGTCCCACATGATCATCAACAGGGCTGAGACATCTTCCTTGAGGACATCTTGAGGATCGCGACGAGCCACGTAGTGATCGGGCAGACTAGCAGATGCTGGAACCAGCCATCTATCACCATGAACGGCCTTCATCTCTCGCTCGATAAAGGGGTAGAGGCCATCTCGGAGTAGATTGAGTGCTCTGCCGACTCGTTCGTGGTTGCTAATTGCCATAGAAATTTCTCTAATCTCTTCAATTTACTTAGGTTGAGGGTTCCAGAAGGCCAAAGCCGGGAAGATGCTGAAGTCGCGGAAGTTGTATGTCCAAATGGGGCAACAGTATTGCAGGGCTGTGAGCACAACGGTGGCATCTTCTAAAGAACCCTGCCATTGAGGTAATTGAGCGACCATCCCTTGCAATTCGTCAAAGTCAGTTTGTTCTAACGGTAAGGAATGCAGGCTGACTTGTATAACTTTCAGGGTGTTTTGGGCAATTTCTGGACGGGTACGCTGGAGCAGCCATTTATAAACCTCAAAAATAATGGGAATGGGTGTTAGCAATATGGTTTTCTGTTGGGCGAGTTGCTGAAACCCGTTGATGCAGTCTGCGTGATACGTGTCTTTTGCGTAAAACAAGCCAATCAGCGGCCCAGCATCGAGGACAATTTGCTTCAATCTTCAAAGTCCTCCGCGTGTTCGGCTGCTCCGCGAGGCGCATCGGTAACGATGCCTGCCAGTTCCAGTAGCTTGGAGCTCTCTTTTGGGAGCAGCTTGATTTTGAGGGCTTCGTGGATGAGCCCGACCAGGGTTTCTTCAGGATGATTCTGTAGATAGGTATTGAGTTGCTCAGCGAGTTGATCCGGGAGTTCAATCGTTACTTGGGTCATCGGTCAATCCTTCAGGAGCATTTGTCATAAATTCAAACTAATTCAGTTGAAAGGCAAATTTTAACGCTTTATTTAGGCGTTGCAGTTGCTGCTGACCCAGCCCACCCAACCGTCGCTGCAACAGGCGTCGCTCTAGGGTAACCATTCTGGCGACTCTAATCTTTGAAGCGACTTTAAGACCCGTTTGAGCAAATTCTGCTTCATCGGGGGTCAGAATCACTTCATCCAAGGTGGTGTCTTTCAGGTTTTGGGAGGAGACAAAGCACAGTGTGATGTCTGGCCCTTGAGGATCGACCCAAAGAACGACTGCTGGCCTCAGCTTGGTCTGGCTAAGGTCGGTAAAGGGAAATGGAACCAGGACAACATCGCCTTTATTTAAAGGCATGGCATGGGTTCTCCATCGTCGAGGCTATAGAGGTCGGGTTCGTCGTTGAGAAAGTCGAAACTACCGCCTTGCAGTGCCAGGGTGAGAATGTCTGGGGTAGACGGATAAGTAGAGTTAAAAAAGAGTCTTTCTTCCAAGACGGCTTGTTCTTCTGGGGAAAGTGAACGAATAACTTGAATAATCGATTCGACTAATTGGGTGTTCATGGCTTGACTCCTTTGGGCTTTCTCTGTGTTCTCTGTGCTTTCGTGGTGAATATGAACAACGAAGGCACGAAGGGCACGAAGGTTAGAGCAAGGTGGTTTGGATGGGGTCGCGGGTCTTCACTTTTGAGGCGAGGCGGGTGATTTCGGGCCAGGAGATCACTAAGCTGTTGTAAGCGATACCTTCTTGTGCCCACCCTTTTCTATCGCACAAGCTATAGAGCCGATAGGCTAAATCCCGTGCGGATTCTCCTCGGCTGCCCAGTTTGGCTAGCAGTCCAGCGGCTCCCATTTCGCCCCTTTGATCGAGTTCATGGATGAGGTACTGGGCAACTTCCCAATCGGGCATCCGGTCGTCGCTGTCCGGGTTCCAGTCTGATTTCAGTTCGCCGCGTTTGAGCAAACGCACCTTGCCACCCTTAGCCTCTAGGATTCCCGCATCGACCATGCCTTGTACACTGGTGTTTTTGGCTTTGGAGAGAGTCTCAGCATCGCCGTATTGCCCTGGCTGGAACTGGCACTGCTCAAACCAGGTGAGCGCCCAGCGAGTATCGCCGTCGAAGTCGCCTTCTTGCTCGGTGAGGAATTCGTCGAGGACTTGGTTGATCAGTTGCAGGGCGGTGCGGACGCGCATGGGGGTGCCGTTATTTTCCAGGACGGCGGCGTATTGGGAGAAGACCGCCATGCCGGGGCCGATGCTGGCTTGGGCGAGGTCTACGGGGGCGACGTTGCCTTGTTGGAGGGTTTTGAGCGCTTTGGGGAGTGAGCGTTTGAGTTCGGTGAGGAATTGGCGTCGGGTGGTTTTGGGTGCGTCGGTGGGGCGGGGGCGGCAGACGAGGACGATAGAGGATGCTAAGGCATTTGAGCCGTCTGCAATCATACGATTGCTTAATTCACTTCGCATAGGCCAGGTGCCGCCAATGCTGAAATCAGCTTTGATTAAGCCTTCGAGCATCGTTTCCCAACCAGTTGAGGCTATGGATTCCTCACTTTTACCTTTTTTGTCCGTTTCAGCTTGCTTGAAAGCGTAGTAAACCGTGAAGGGATAGCAAGCATGGGAGGTTTCATGCATTTTGTTAAAAGCTTTGCCAAGTCCTTCTTCAAAAAAGATTTGCGCTTTTTGCTTGCTGCCGTCAAAGCGGTAGGGCGTAGCGACCAATTCCTGAGCTTTTGGAACTAGGAGAGTGCTGAAGAGATCAGGGTATAGCGATTGTAGAGAATGACGTAGCCAAACATAGAAAAAGTCTGAAAGATCGGCATAACCGATGTTGTCATAGTAGGGAGGATCTGTAGAAATAAGTTTGGGAGGTTCGTTATTTTTTTTAGATGCTGCATCTATTTGCTTACAGTGATTAAAGCCATCTGAGGAGAGATTATCAATAGCCCTGATCATGCTGCTAAGAGTAGTAAAATAATCCCCAGCAGCATTGTTGAAAGTATTTGATTCTGCGTAATCCCAAACCATAGGAATTGCTTGTCTTCCAAAAGTTGCGATCGCTTGATCCATGCTAGGTTTCCAACGAACTAAAGAAGTTGAAGCATCTGCAAGCTTACTCAATGCCATGCCTAAATTAAGTAGCGATCGCCTCTCCATAAGCCCTAGCCCCCATCCCGCCATCATTCAGAGGTATATCATCATCCAGTAGTCCAGCAGCGATCGCATCCTCTACCGCTTTTTCCATTGCCTTACTGACTAAATTGCTGAAGGTGTTTAATGCAACAAGTTGGCGATTGGTGAAGAGTTTGTCATATGTGTCTAAACCATAAATTGGCGTATTGAAATTTCTGGGATTATTAGGAAGAGTCGCTTCTGGTTTCCATATCGGTTCTGCTGACCACGCGACTTCAACATGTTCTGATTGAGGGTTAAGATAAATCCGTCCCCTCTGTCCTTCAACCACAATTGCCATCAACTGTTGACCCATTCGCCCCGCCTTGCCCTCACTGCGAATATGGTCAAACGGCACAGGTGTTTCACAAGCAATACACCCTGCACCTTTACGGCTCACTGTTCCTTCAGGCGCTTTCCCCTCCCCAGTTTTCACTTGAAACTGAATCTGTGGCGGCGTCTGTTCCCGTTCAACTTTCGGCTCCACCCAAGCTTCCTTCCCCTTTTTCGTCGAAAGCTGAAAACTCCGCACCAGTGGCATCGCACAGCCACACACCGGGTTCGGGCATTTGACAGTTCTTGTCCATAGCCAAGCAATCACCGTCGCTTCACCGCCGCCCTGCTCCTTCGGCAAATTCACCTTCGGATACAAATGCCCAATCCGCCCAAACGCTTCCTCCCGCATCCACTTTCCGTAATACCGCACATCCGCCGCTAGTCCCTGTGCGCCCTTCCAGGAAGACATTCCTTTTTTCTGGCGATCTTCTGAGTTCACCGGAGGGTGATCCTTGAACTTCGGCGGAATCTCAATCAGCGCTTTGTTGATCAGCACCGCCACCGGATTCAAATCGCTCGCATGAGCTTCTAGCCCCAACCGCTGTGCCTCTAACGGAATCGACCCACCCCCCGCAAACGGGTCATAAGCCGGTGGAGCATACTTGGCAATATAGTCCCGCACCGCTTCCGGCTTTGTCGGTGGCTCTTCACCCCGATCCCACGCTAAGCATCGCGCTATTTCTCGCTGCCCCGCCTCCAACACCTTAGACTTCGGATCATTGATGTCATTCCAAGACACCAGACCCCGCACCACCTGCTTCTGGTTGCCCTTCTTATCCGTCTCAATCGTGATCCGCCCCAAAATATCGAACAGCCGCTGCCGCTCCCGTTTCTGGTCGTCCTCGGTCGGAAACCTATCCGGCCAACTGGACGGATCATCCACCAGCGACGACCACAACACCGCTCGACAGGCTGCTAACGGTCGCCGTGCCCACCACAGATGAAGCGTTGAAGGATGCCCATGCCGAATCGACTTTTCACGGGCCGATTCCATGTTGATGGCTTCTAGAGGGAGGGCAACTTCAATCAGCTTTTTGCGGTAAGGCATGAGGGATAAAAACTACTTCAGAATTTGAACGTGGGGATAGTTAACGATCTTGGCATCTACCGTCAGCAGCGGACAGTCATGGACTTGCGCCGTTGCCACAATAATTTGATCCGCTGGATCATTATGAAACCCTGCCAGTTGGGTTGCTTTCACCACAACGGGCAATGTCAAATCCAGCAGTTGCACCCCAGGGTAGGCCAACGCAGTGTTCAGCCATTGATCAATTGACTCTGGCAAAACTAACCGCTTTTTCTCAACCAGCTTCGCAACTTCCCAGCAACTAAAGACACTGACCCCTAACCCTTCTAATCGATATTGCTGGAGCCACTGGTCGTGTTGTTGGGTTAACCTGTTATCTTTTTGCACCGACCAAATCCAGATGTGCGTGTCTAGCACAATCACTTCAAAACCTCCCAGTCTTCCACAGGTACGGCAGGTTCAAACGGATCATCGTAGCGATAAGGTTGTTTGCCCTGAAGAGGATACTCAGTTGGGGAATGTGAGGATTCTAGTTGCTCCTTTGGCTGCTCCAGAATAATGATTTCCACAGTATCTCCGGCATAAAAAGGTAATCCTTTCAATACCAGGGTTCCATCCTCCATTAGCGTTGCAGCCAGCTTATGGGCATTCATAAAATTGACTCCTAAATAAAAAATCACCACAGAGACACAGAGGGCACAGAGAATTAACCGTTTAGGAGGCGTTTGATGCCGTTTTTGAGGATGGGGACGTTGAAGTTGATGAGTAGACCAAGGCGGAGTTTGCGTAACTTAAGATAGGTTAGAAGCTGGGCTTCGTGAATGGGTAAGAGTGCTTCAACTGCTTTGAGTTCTACGATGACCCGATCCTCTACTAATAGATCTAGACGATACCCACACTCCAACTGTAATCCCTTATAGAAAACAGGCTGTGCGACCTGTTGCTCAACCTTCACCCCACGATGCCGCAACTCATACGCTAAGCAAGCCTCATAAGCCGACTCCAACAACCCTGGTTCCAACTCCCGATGGACTTCAATCGCCGCCCCAATCACCTGTCCTGATACATCATTCAACTCCATCTCTGTGTTCTCTGTGCCTCCGTGGTTCATATCCTCCATTCCACAACTCTTTCCAAGAATAGTTCACGCTACACGATCGAAAATCAGGCTGCTGAAACGGTTCCCGCACATAGCGCATGACACAGCCAGTTTCTGTGACACCATATTTTCCACCCGGTTCGCGTACTGCGAACGCATCACCTTCTGGAAAATCTGGATCTATCGGCACCCGCACCAAGGCCAAAATAAAGTTATCTGGTTTGTTGAGGGCTGCAAGGATCTCATTTTTCGTCACTGTGACCGTTTCTGCTCCTTCTATCCTGCCCTTGACCTCAATAAACCGTAGCTCTCCCGTTCCCGGCACCACCGATTCAATGTCGTAACCACACTTCTGATCGCTCACATCCCGTGGCTCATACCCCAAGGCTCGCTCTGCTACCATGACCGCAGCCATCGCGGCTAATTCCACCCGCTTGGTTTCTCTTGCAAAAGTGGTTGGGGTCGAATCGCGTTTGCCTTGAAGCCGTTGCAAGAGTCCAACCGGCACGATCAGCGCACCACCCACCACCACCGGAGGCATAGGGGAAAGCTTTCGTTCCTGCTCCAAGTCAGACAGGCGCTTCTGAAGACGAGCCGCCAACTCATCAGCTCGCTGCTGGGCTTTGGCAGAGTTGAGCTTGGCATTGGGTTTGCCTGCCTGCTCTTGCAGTCGCAGATCGGCTGCTCGTTTATCCCAGTAGTTAATTTCCTTTGTCAGCCGATCCTTCACCGCTCGGACGGTTTTTTCAATCAGCTCTTCTTTTCGTTCCCGTAACTCCTGGAGATGATTTGAGACCAGATGAGCAATGGCATAGCTGGTAGCCTTGCTTTCTAGTTCCTCGCGGAGGCCAAGGTTTTCCATTGTCGATTCCACTAGTGGCTTTTCAGCGTCTTCCAGGGGTCGATAGTCGAGGTAGGGCGCGTAGCCTGCGCCGACTGTCTGACCAGTGTGACTAATTTCCACATACTGCATCCGCCGTGAAACCACCCGCCGCCGTCCGTCCTGTACCGTGCGTGCGTCTTGGATAGAGTGCTCAAGGTACACTAGGGCGCGAACGTCTTCGCCTGGATCATTCTCATCCACCAGAATGGCACCCTGCCGCAGTAGATCAAGATGACGCTCTAAGGTCAGGTCGATGGTGGCATCAAGCAGCGGATGACCAGGGCAGACAAAATCAGCGAGGGGTTTTCCCGGAACGCTGATCAGCTCCTTCTCAAAGCAGATGCGCTCATACCGCCGCAGAATGGCTTCCCCTACACCGATGAGTCGATCTCGATTGCGAATCACCGCCGGAACATGGGTGATTTCATAGCGTTTTGGTTCCCGCTGTCGAATCGTCCCGCCCAGGCGCTCAAAGGCTTCCAGAAAAAAGGCTGCGATGAAATGAGGCTGAAGTTTTCGTGCTTCTGCGCGTTCCATCTCTTCACGAATTTTCTGGACTTTGGTGGCGTCCATTGAGTCTCGCGCCAGAACACGTTCTTCCAATAGTTCTTGCAGATGCTCTCGATCGAGGCGACTCACTACCTGATCTAATTTGGCTTTGACTTCGGGGCGATCGCCATAGCGAATCGCTTCAATTAGGAGTTCGCGCAGTTCTTTTCCGGCGATCGCCTTGCCAAGGACATCAAAGACTTTACCGCCCAGGGCTTTTTGCTCAACTTCTAATTTCCTGAGGAGGGAGAGGTATACGTCCCCCTCACGGGTTTCTTCCGCTACTAGGTTCCAGAGGTGACAGACTTCGGTTTGACCAATCCGGTGGATGCGCCCGAAGCGCTGTTCCAGCCGATTAGGATTCCAGGGCAAGTCATAGTTCACCATCAGGTGTGCCCGTTGCAGGTTAATCCCTTCACCCGCCGCATCGGTCGCAACTAGCACCTGCACCGTGACATCTTGCTTAAAGGCTTCTTCGGCTTTTTTTCGATCTTCTCGGCCTATACCACCATGAATCGTAACCACCGCTTCAGGCCGCCCGATCAGCGTTGTGATCTGATTGACGAGATAGTTCAGGGTATCCCGATGCTCGGTAAAGATGACCAGTTTGCGCCGATGCCCCCCGGCATCAAACATCTCAGCACTGTTTTGTAAGAGCTTGGACAGTTCATCCCATTTGCGGTCTTTGCCGCTACGCCTGACCCGCAGCGCTAGGTTTTCCAGCCCAGTCAGTTGATCAATTTCTGCTTGCAGTTCAACGATCGTGCGAGCCGCCGTTGCCTGATCGACGACCTCTTCTTCTGTCGCTTCCCGCTCATCACTAGACGAATCCTCAAAATCATCGTCCCAGTCTTCTGTATCGATGGTGGGGCCGAAGTCGAGCTCTGCTGTGAGACCGCGCTTCAGTAGCTCTTCCTCACGAAGCCGCTTTTGTAGGCGTTCCCGGCGGCGGCGCAGGGACTGAGAGATGGCCTCAGGCGATGAGGCAAGGCGACGTTGCAGAATGGTTAAGGCAAAACCGATCGTTCCCTTACGGCCATCATTCGCTAGGGCCTCAGCCCGGTTGAATTCCTCTCGCACGTAGTCGGTAACTTGCTTGTAAAGCACCGCTTCCAAGTCGGAGAGGACATATTTAACCGTGTGGGCTCGACGTTCGGGAAACAGCGGCTTGCCATCAAACTTCAGCAGATCTTCCTTAACCAGACGACGGATGATGTCGGAGGTATCGGAGACATGCACGCCATCGCGGAACCGTCCCTCGAAGCGATCGCCGTCCAGAAGTGCAAGGAAAAGCTGAAAGTCCTCTTCCTTCCCGTTGTGAGGAGTCGCCGTCATCAACAGGAAGTGACGGGTCAGGGTAGACAGGAGCTTACCCAGCTTGTAGCGCTTAGTTTCCTTAATTTCACCGCCAAAAAATGAGGCAGACATTTTGTGAGCCTCATCCACTACAACCAAATCCCAATCGGTTTGGGAAAGCTTGGCTTGCAGGTCTTCGTTCCGGCTCAGTTTATCGAGCCGAACAATGACGAGTGGTATTTCACCAAAGGCATTGCCAGTGCGAGCCGCCTCGATGCGATCGTTGGTCAGAATCTCGAAAGGCAGATGAAACTTCTGGAATAGTTCATCCTGCCACTGCACCGCCAGACTACCGGGACAGACAATCATGCACCGTTGCAAATCCCCGCGAATCAGCAGCTCCCGGATAAATAGCCCCGCCATGATGGTTTTCCCGGCCCCAGGATCATCAGCCAGGAGGAACCGGAGGGGCTGACGAGTCAGCATTTCGCTGTAGACGGCTGTAATTTGATGGGGGAGCGGTTCGACTAAAGATGTGTGGACGGCCAGCAGCGGATCAAATAGATGAGCCAGCCTGATGCGGTGGGCTTCTGAGACGAGCCGTAACAAGCCGCCATCGCCGTCAAAGCTCCAGGGTCGCCCTTCGGTAACGACCTCTAAGGTTGGCTCCCGGTCTCGAAATAGAATTTCAGTATGGGGCTGTCCGTTCGTATCCTTATAGGTCAACTCGACCACGTCAGTACCGTGCCACTTAGCGTCAATGACCGTGACATTATGGTTTGGCAGAATTCCTCTGACAGTTGCACCGCGTGTAAGTTCTTCGAGTTGAGCCATAGGCTATGAGTGTCCGGTAATAGAATCTCTGTGACAAGTCCGGCGTTCACCGTTCCTCGACGTTCAGATGCGCTCTGTTCTCTTATAGCCCAATATCTTGACAACGGGAGGAACACGCTTAACTAACCCACAGCGTCGGTATGGCTAACAATGTTATTAGACAGAAAGTTTCCGTATATCTACCCTCGATTGACTAGATCGCAAGAAACTTTCTGCATATTATCTCGATCTAGGTAGATCGTAAGAAACTTTCCACATATTTTCAGGTATAGTACATGCAGTCTACTGAGTTGTATTTACTACACGTCATGCCAGCTTTACCTGAACATTCTACGGAACCAAAACCCAAAAAGCTTTTAGACCAGGTTCGGGAAGTGATGCGCCTCAAGCACTATGCCTATCGCACCGAAGAAACTTACATCCAATGGATAAGGCGATACATTCTGTTCCATCACAAACGGCATCCTAGAGAGATGGGATGTGTTGAAATTGAGGCATTCCTGACCGATTTAGCCGTCAATCAACACGTCGCAGCTGCCACACAAAATCAAGCCCTAAATGCAATTCTGTTCCTCTATCAAAAAGTTCTAGGCATTGAGATTACTGGTATTAATGCTGTCCGGGCAAGTGCGCCTCGCCATTTGCCTGTCGTTTTGACTAAAGCAGAAGCTTTAGCCGTCATCCAGCAAATGGAAGTTTCCCATCAACTGGTGGTGAAGCTGCTCTAAGGGAGCGGGTTGAGACTTTCGGAAGCCCTGCGGCTACGAGTCAAAGATGTCGATTTTGCTCAACACCAAATTATGGTAAGAGATGGCAAAGGACGCAAAAATCGGGTGACGATGCTACCCGCGATCGCAACTTCTGAAATCCAAGACCATCTTGTCGGCATCCGACGACAACACCAGCAAGATTTAGGGCGTGGTTTCGGGTCAGTGTATTTGCCGTTTGCTTTGGAGCGGAAATATCCTAATGCTAACCGTGACTGGATATGGCAATACGTGTTTCCGGCTGGTCGCATTGTAAAAGATCCTCGCAGTGGAGAAATGCGGCGGCATCATCTATATGAAAGTGGAATTCAAAAAGCCCTAAAGCAAGCCGTAAGACAATTAGGACTTGCCAAGAAAGTAGGATGCCATACCTTTCGCCATAGTTTTGAGACCCATCTTTTAGAAAATGGCTATGACATCCGTACGATTCGAGAACTGTTAGGACATAAAGATGTGAAAACGACTATGATTTACACTCATGTGCTGAATCGGGGTGGACGTGGAGTGCGAAGTCCTTTGGATTGCTAAGTCGGGGTGAAAACTTAAAGTTAATGCTGGGCGATCGCTTACCTAGTCCCAGCCCGCGTATCCTTCTTCATTAAGCTATTTTTTTCGGATAGCTGGTTCAGAACTCAAGACCTTGGCACCATCTGCGAGTGCTTGCAACACCCACAGATGGCTAACTCACCGCGACTGTGATGAATCTAGACTCTACTCAGATTGCCTCATCAGCAAAAAGGAGTTGACAATCAAGACGAAATACTCTTAACGCTGAGACTCCAGGCGATCGCCTCCTCTACAATGGCTGTTTGCGCAGGATAGGTCACGGTTGGGCGAGCCAAGAGAATAAGCTGAACGCCTAACTCTTTGGCGATCGCCCGCTTCACTGCTTCACCTCCCGCTTGCCCCGACGCCTTAGTAACAACGGTTGTGATGCGCCACTGCTGCCATAGGGCACGTTCCAGTTCTGGTGAAATGGGAGGTCGTAGGGCAATCAGGCGATCGGGTGTGAAGCCAGTATCAAGAGCAGTTGAAAGCGCGATCGGGGAAGGCAAGATGCGAGCGAATAGCTGAGCATGCGATTGCCAGGGTCGGAACAGCGGCAGCATTCGATAGCCAAGTGTCAGCAAAACTCGCTGCTTTCCAGCGGTTGTGGGTTCTAAGTATGACCCTGAAACCAGCGTTTCAACAGAGGGCACGGTGAGAACTGAAGAGTCTCGATGGTCTGAAGGCGCTACTGACGTTCGCTCAAACCGCAGATAGGGAATCCGGTGAGCTTCAGCCGTGGCGATCGCCAACTGGGAAATTTGTACTGCAAAGGGATGAGAGGCGTCTAGGATGCCGCCGATGTGATAAGTGTATAGAAACTCGGACAGGGCTGTTTCAGATAATCTTCCGACCTGAATGGTTAGATGCTCGTGACTGGGATAGAGCGATCGCGCCGCTTCAGTTGTGACCGTAACAATGATGGAAAACCCTTCCTCCAGCAGGCGCTTTGCTAAAACAGCGCTTTCTTGAGTGCCACCAATCAGCCAGATCGGAACATTCACAGGCATCACCTAACAGACGACCAGAAGGTTTTCCGTCGTGCCACGTCTCGATGGCGATCGCACGGTACTTCTAATACTCGTATGCCGGATTTAGGTAAGGTTTGGAGGCGATCGCCCAACATTTTCCAGGAGGTGATCAGTTCATGTTCGACGCCGTAAGTGGTGCAGAGACTCACGAAATCAACGGATTGGGGAGTCGCAAAAAATTCTTCAAAGGGCGGGTCAAACTGAACGATGGGCAAGAGACCAAAGATGCCTCCACCGTTGTTGTTGACTAGCACAATGGTCAGATGTCCCCGAAGCTGGCGACTGACGAGCATTCCGTTGGTGTCGTGGAGCAGTGCTAAATCTCCAGTGAGCAATACGCTGCTGCGATACCCATGCGCCATGCCAAGAGCGGTAGAAAGGGTGCCATCAATACCGTTGGCTCCCCGATTGACAAAGGGTTGAATTTGGCGATCGCCCGGTTTCCAAAACCATTCCATATCTCGCACTGGAGTACTGTTGGCGATGAATAGCGGTGTTTGTACAGGTAGGCTCTGAGCAAGGAACCAGGCAACTTTTCCTTCAAACAACGAAGGTTCCTGATGAGGAGCGGCATCTGTTGTCAGGATTGAATTCTCTACCGCATCTGAAGCGGTTTCTGCCATAGAATCTCCGAACGGATCTGGACTTACCATCTGCTCGTCAATCTGGGTTCGCATTTGCTGTTCGGCTTCGATCCAGTCCTTGAGATAGCCTGGGTTGGAGGCTTTGAGTAGGGTATTCGGCGCAGGCAATGTGGCGGCGAGTTGCTCCACAGCCAGAGGCAAATGAACGGTACGACTATGGGTTGGATCAAGGTTGCGATCGCCCCCATCTAAAATCCACTGATGGGCTGGGATGTCCTGAAGCCACTGACGTAATACTTTGCTGGTTGGCGTTTCCCCAACTCGAACAATGAGGTCAGGACGTAGAGAAGAGGCTCGATCGGACGAGCGCAGCAGAGCATCATAGGTGGACACCAATCCTGAGAATAGAGAAGCGTAATTTCGAATGGGTGACAGCCCCTCAGCAAGAACAGGCCAATGCAGGGTATCTGCAAGGCGGGCGATCGCTCGACAGTAAGCTTCAGGATTTGTGGGCTGAGCCACTCCCACGATCAGGATGCCGCGATCGCACTTGAGCCAGGTTTTAACCGCATCGGGCAATGCTGCGGGAACGAGAGCAGGAAGTTCTGAATTCTCAAGAGCCGCAAAAAATGGCTCTGAATTAAAACTTTCTTCTAGTCTCATGACCGCTGGATCAGGAAGTGGCGGCAAGGGATCGCGAAACGGCAGGTTGAGATGCACGGGGCCAGGAGGAGTGTGCGATCGCCCCCAGGCATGGTACAGAGTTTGCCGCAGATAGGCGAGCCTGTCAGGTTCTACTGATGGCAGTGCCAGTTCCATAAACAGATTCGGGAAGTCACCAAACAGTTTTTGCTGGTCGATGGTTTGACCGGCGTTGCAGTGACGCAGTTCTGGGGGGCGATCGCCTGTTAGAACCAGCAGCGGCACTCGGCTTTCGTGGGCTTCAATCACAGCGGGGTAGAAGTTTGCCCCGGCGGTTCCCGATGTGCAGACAAGCACGGCGGCTCGGCCAGTCCGTTTGGCAATTCCCAGGGCAAAAAAAGCTGCCGATCGCTCATCAAGAACAGGAATGGTTTCAACTGCGGGATGGCGAACTAGCGCCACCGTCAAAGGGGTAGAGCGAGAACCGGGACAGATGATTGCTGTCTTCAACCCTAGCCGAACTAGGGTTTCTGCCAAAATGCTAGACCAGAGCGTGTTGGTATTTCTAAAGTCGAGTCCTGTCATCAAGCAATTTGAATTTGAGCCAGTGAACACCAATGAGAACGATTAGAAGGGCACATCGTCATCGTCATCATCTTCCAGAGGGGGCGGCGGTGACGATGGAGGTTGGGGCAATGACACAGCTGAAGAATCGCTAGAAGTCTCGTCTTCAACCTCAACCTCATCGTCCTCATCTAGTGACACAATCGCACCGTTGAACATCTGAGCAAGGCTTTCAGCAGCTTTCGTCACTTCGTCTTTATCTTTCCATGAAAAGGGTGGCGGCTCGAATCTAGGTTCGCTGTCTGAGGATATTGTCGCCGCGCTGGAGGCAGGTGCGGTTGCCGGGGGAGTGACAGGAGCAGGTTCTTGGGGGGCTGGCGTGGGCGGGTGCGTAGGAGCGGAAGTTTCTGGATATGGCGAAGGCTCTAGGTGTGATGAGGGCGGAGCCGCCGCAGCAGCATCTAGTGAACTCTCAGCGCTTTCAGGATGCGCTGTGCTGACTTCTAGGGTGATTCCGACCGCCTTGCCAAATATTTGCTCAAAGGCATTTTCAATATCAGACAATTTGCTTTGAGCCATGCGCATCAGGGGCTGAGACCGAATACCTACCCGTGCCGCACTGCCATTGAATGACACCAGACAGCCCCATTGTTGGAGGAGAGCCTGGGTTCCCGGACGAGGAATAGCTGCCATTACCTGTTGCCAAACTTGGTCGAGTTTCTCTTGCTGAAAGGCCGCATAGCCCTGGTTGTTGGCGAGGGGATCAGCGGCTGAGTCGGGTTGAGGAGAGGGCTGAGCCGGATGTTCTGCGCGATCGCCCTCTTGTTTGTCTAAGGAGGCTGACTTCGAAACAGCTTTTTCCTCTTCATCCTGAACGGGAGTATGGGAGAAGGATTCTGATGCAGGATTCGAGGAAGGACTAGCGGGTTCGGGAGTATTCTTGCGTTGGGGAGAAACAGGTTGAGCAGGAGAAACAGGTGGGGAAGATAGTGGAGCCGGTGGGGCAGGCTGAGGTCGAGAAGTGGGAGCCGAGATGGGGGATGGAGGGGCGATCGCCCTTTGGCTGTTTGATGCTCCGGCCTGAGCTTGACTTTGGCTGTTGATGGTTGATGGCAGCAGTCCGAGCAGCGTGATTTCTAGCCAAAGACGGGGCTGAGTCGTATTTTTGACCTGAACTTCGCTTGCTCTCAAATGCTGCTGACCCAGCAAAATCGTAGCCATATCAAGCGTTTGAGCAAAGTCGCATAGCTCTTTCCAAGTGGGTTGTGTCAGCGTCACGAGGTCACGGCGATCGCTCGCGGTTTTTGCAATTAGCAAGTCTCGGTAAAAGCTCGCCAGATTTTGCAGCACAATTAGCGGCTCGCGTCCTCGATTCATTAGATGTCGCGCCTGATCGAGAACGGTGGTGCTGTTGTCTTGGGCGATCGCTCTGACGAGCGCCAGCAAATCTCGCTCTGGCACTGCACCCACCAGATCCCAAACCTTCTCGACGCTGATTTCTCCTTCCAGCAAGCTCAGCTGATCCAAAAGGCTTTCGGCATCCCGCAGTCCGCCTTGAGCAATCTGTGCCACCAGTTCAACTGCTTCAGGCTGAGCGGCAATGGATTCTTTTTGGGCGATCGCCATCAGATGACTCACCATTGCATCTAGGGGAATGCGGCGATAGTCAAACCGCTGACAGCGGGAGATGATCGTCGGTAAAACTCGCTGGGGATCGGTGGTTGCCAGCACAAACACGACCCGATTTGGCGGTTCTTCTAAGGTCTTGAGCAGGGCGTTAAACGCTGCCGTGCTCAGCATGTGAACCTCGTCGATGATATAGACCTTAAAGCGGCACTGCACTGGCGCGAACTGCGCCCGTTCAATCAGTTCGCGAATGTTGTCAACTCCAGTGTTGCTGGCGGCGTCAATTTCGATCACGTCCAGCGCCGAACCCCGCGCAACCCTGCGGCAAATTTCGCAGATGCCACAAGGCGAATCTGTCGGCTCGTCGCTACTCGTGCAGTTCAGCGACTTTGCCAAAATCCTTGCACTGGATGTCTTTCCGGTTCCCCTCGGGCCCGTAAACAAATAGGCCGGAGCAATGCGCTGTTGCCGCAAAGCATTACTCAGTGTCGCAGCGATCGCCTCTTGTCCTACCAGTTGGGCAAAGGTTTGGGGTCGATATTTGTGGTGAAGCGGTTCGTAGGACATGGCTGGCTCAAAATCATGAAGACGATGCCAAGGCAGGGCGACCTCCTCTATCTTTCCTGATCCTACTCAATGGTTCACCGAATCCCCATTTTCTATTTCGGATTTCCGATTTTGGATTTTGAGATTGCTAACTGGCGAATGATTTTTGGGAGGGGCATGGCATTGCCATGCCCGTACAGCAGGTAATTGGTGGGTTGGCAGGTTCTATATCATTCGTCAATTTCGCAACGCCTGGATTTTTGAATGGTTGGGGGCTGGGCTAACCCAGTTTTAGCCGTGGGTAGAGATTAGGTTGAGATCAAAGAGGTGTTACTGATATTAGGCTCAAGCCAAAAAGGACGAAGCTGGTGAGTGAACCAATGCCAAACATCAGCGATCGCAGCGGTGGAATGTTGAGAATGTAGAAGACGGAGTAAAACAGTCGAGCTACGACATGGGCGATCGCCGCTCCGATGGCAAGGGTCGAATCTTGACCTGTGACAAAAGCCATCAGTGCCGCAATGGAGAAGATTGAAAACGCTTCAAAAGAATTTTGGTGTGCCCATGTTGCTCGCTGGGCAAAAGGAGGCAGCTTATCAAGCATCTTGCGGGGTGCTGCCGTGTCGTATCCCACCTGTAGCCGACCGTAGCCGACCACAAGAAATGGCAGATAAATCAGCACCATCGCAATAACGATGCTGTAGAGAAGATAGGCAGAACCTGGAATCGATTCTAAAAATGACATTGCGGCAGGATCGAACGAAAGAGCATCGATACGTAAACTCGGTCTTGAAGACCTTGGCTCAAGAAGCTTAGCCTAGAGATTCTAGGGACTGCTTGGCGATCGCCGAGACCACCACTGCGAGATCGCTCCAGATCACGTCTGACCGAGCGAGTCATGTTTGACTCAGTCGAGATAGAACAGCGTCACCACCTTTCGCTGGTCTTCTGCATCTTGACAGGTCTTGAGCAGAGTGGCGCTATCGTGAAAGGCGAAGCAAATCAGCTGCTGACACCGAGAAACGATGTCCTGATTGCACAGAGCACTTGCCTCTGCCAACGATAGGCTATCGTTTTCGGAGTTTTCAACGAGATGAATCACCTGCTCTAGTTGCTTTCGTGACTCACGCGGCTGTCGCTTGAGACTCTGGGGCAAGATTACGGTCAGCAGGTTTGGATTGCCCCGCATCGCCCCGCGAATGGCGGCAGAATTCGTTCCTGTTGCTCCTGATGTCAACATTTGGTTGCCTGCTTCAACGAGTGCGAAGCTGAGCAACTCAATCATGTTTTGATGGGTAATGGGGACGTGGCGAGAGCCAAGAATGGCAACTCGCTTTGATCCGGTCTGCTGAATAGCAGCCAATTCCTGTAAATATTCGTCAACTTGTGGCAGATCTAACGATTGACTCAACGTCAGTTCCGGGCGTTACAACCTCGATATTCTATCAGGTGTCGCTCAATCTGGGGAGATGCAGCCTAAAACAACAGCAATTCTCGTGGTGATTACGCTACAACCCCCGCAAATCAATGACAGGTTAATCAGTGGAAGTCTTAATTGGAGCTGATGTATAGCAATCTCAAATGATTTGCGAGTTGAGTCGGAAGCTGAACCAGATGAACCATTCAGCCTAATTCGCCCTAATCCGCAAAACTGAGAATGAGTGCCGAAACAAGGCTTAAAGAGAAATCTCTTGCCTCGATTGCCTTTAGATTTCAGGCTGACTGGAACTGTAGAACAGACCGCAGACATTACTTCATGTCGTAGCCAAACAGATTAGGATCAACTTCTCCCTGTTCTATATCTCCGAGGCCATATTCTGCCCAGCGGCGCTCCACCATTGCAGCCACATCAGGGTCAGACTTCAGCGGCTCGCCCCAAGGATGGTCTGTTTCAGGCGGAATCTTTGTGGTGGCATCGATGCCCATGCGTCCGCCCATGCCGATTTTCTCGCTGGCAAAGTCGAGGGTGTCGAAAGGCGTATCTGGCAAAATGAACACGTCGCGGGACGGATCGACTTTTGATGTGATCGCCCAGACGACCTGGCGCGGGTCGCGGATGTTGATATCTTTGTCCACCACAATCACGAACTTGGTGTAAGTGAACTGGGGCAGCGCACTCCAAAATGCCAGGGCAGCTCGACGGGCTTGCCCTGGATATGCCTTGTCGATAGAAATGATGGCGGCTTTGTAGCTCAGCGCCTCCATCGGTAAAAAGAAATCGACAATCTCTGACACTTGTTGCCGCAGGATGGGCGTGTAGATACGGTTGAGGGCGATCGCCATCATCGCTTCTTCTTTGGGTGGGCGACCGCTGAATGTGGTCAAATAAACCGGATCTTTGCGATGGGTCATGCAGTGAAAGCGCACCAAGGGCGAATCTTCGACGCCGCCGTAGTAGCCCATGTGATCTCCAAAGGGGCCATCAGGCAGCTCTTCTCCAGGAGTGATGGTGCCTTCCAACACGAATTCAGAATCAGCAGGCACTTCTAGATCCACAGTTTTGCACTTGGCTAAATGCACCCCCGAACCGCCGTAGAGTCCGGCAAATAGCCATTCTGACAAATCGACGGGAATGGGAGTCGCTGCCGCCATGATGATCATGGGATCAACACCAAGGGCGATCGCCACTTCTAGCTTTTTACCCCGCTCTGCCGCCTTGCGCAGATGTCGCGCCCCACCCCGCACCGACAGCCAGTGAACCGTCATTGTTTTGTCGGACTGAAGCTGAAGCCGATACACCCCCACATTGGGCGTTCCCGTTTCACAATCTTTGGTAATCACCAGTCCCAACGTGATAATCTTGCCTGCGTCGCCGGAATAGGGACGAATCATTGGAATTTGATTCAGATCCAGCTCATCACCCTTCACCACCACTTGATGGCAGGCAGGCAAAAGGTCACGAGAAGGTTTTGCCCGCACCACGTCGAAGAGAACCTTGCCAAACTCCACCGCTTGAGAAATCTTTTTGGGCGGCTTCGGCTGTTGCAACATCCCCAGCTTTTTGCCCAGAGTCTCCAGTTCCTCTGGCTTCTCCATGTTCATAGCCCAGCAGATGCGCTCCACTGTGCCCATCGTGTTGACCGCAACAGGATAGGGAGACCCTTTGACATTTTCAAACAGCAGAGCAGGGCCACCCGCTTGCAGCATTCGATTGCAAATCTCTGCAATCTCCAGCTCAGGATCGACCAATGCCTTGATGCGCCGAAGCTGTCCTCGCTCTTCGATGAGCTTGAGGAATCCCCGCAGATCTCTCGCCATGATTAAGTCTTGTGAAGTTTCCCTCTCATTATCGGATGAGATGGGGATTTGTGCAGGATGAATGGCTGACGAGTCATCAGAGATGCTGATCTCAGCTCGCCAGCAGCTCTTTGACGTACTTGTCAATGAACGCCGTGTCTTCATCATTAATGCCGCCTCCGGCAAAATGTCCCCAAATAGATGGGATCGCTACAAACTCGGCATTAGGCATGTGCTTCACTTCGTATTCGTTGTCCTCTGGAGGAAAATACAAATCAGTTTGCCCCGGCATCACGATCGCCTTAGCTTTGATCGAGGCCAGCGCTTTCTCAAAGTCACCGTCAAACCCCGGAGTATTGCCAATATTGCCGTTTTGCCACGTCCACAACATGGCTAATAAATTATTCGCATCTTTCCTTAAGAAAAAGCCTTCCCAAAACCCAATCAGGAAGTCTTCCAAAGACGGATATCCCATCGGAATGTAGAGCTTTTCTCGATAAAAAGCTTGAGACAATCCCCAGCCTGAATAGACTCGGCCCACAGCCCGCAAGCCTTTCATGGGCTGCTCGTCGTACCACCCTTCATTCCAGGCCACATCCGTTTGGATGGCGTATTTAACGGCTTCTAAAAACACGATGTTGTGGATGCTTGTTCGCGCGGAGCCGCAGAATGGCAAAATTCGCTCGACCATTTCTGGATAGCTGACTCCCCATTGATAGGTCTGCCCTGCCCCCATTGACCAGCCAATCACCAATTTAATCTTTTCAATGCCAAATTCTTTTGTCACTAATCGATGCTGCATCGCAACGTTGTCGTAGAAAGTGACGTGGGGAAAGCGCGACTTGTCGTAGGGTTGTGGCGTGTTGCTTGGCGAAGAAGACAGCCCATTTCCCATCATGTTGGGAATGATGATGAAATAGTTTTGGGGGTCGAGTCCCATGCCTTCGCCAATCAGCCACTCGTTGTCGTAGTGCTGTCCTGAATACCAAGTGGGGTAGACAATGACGTTGCTCTTGTCTGCATTGAGCGTGCCAAAGGTTTTGTAGGCGAGCTTTGCATCTCGCAGCATCAAGCCGCACTGCAATTCCACATCACCCAGCTCAAAAATTTCGTAATCCGTCATGGCTGTTCGTTCTCGCTGAGTAGAAACACACGGGCTCATCGTCGCAAGTCCGCCAAAAAGCAACTGTGACGAGAACGACATTATGTTTTATTGCAGCACTTTAGTAGAGACAAATCAGGGGATAGCTTCGTTATGCAATTTCGTTATGCAATTCGGACTAAGTCAGGAT
>JGI12210J13797_10065657_pt1 | contig 25848 bp, 18 predicted proteins | sample ElkSlonscriptome_3_FD_13797 | JGI IMG/M metagenome (IMG submission 13797)
GGATCGCGGCGTCGAGCGGAAACCGCTCCAGTGGCTGGATGGTGACCTCGCAGGCCAGCTCGGGATTGCGGCAGAGGTCCATGAAGCTGCCAGCCTTAGCGCGCGTCGTGCGGTACTCGGGCAGGTAGCGGCCGGCCTGGCGCATCATCCAGACTGGGGTGTAGGAAACGGGCTCGCGCAGCAATGCGCGCAGGAAGGTGTCGTTCTTGAGCTCGGTCACTGAATCGGTCTCTATTTCGGTTGCGGGGGTTTTGGCGCGGGCGGGGTTCCGCGAGGCTTATCAATCGGATTTGGCACGTGGGGATGCAGGATACTACAGCCGGCATCAGCGCGACCCAGGTGCTCGTAGAGAAAAAAGCGAGAAAAAGGGGTCAGGAGAAAAAGGGGTCAGTACCCTTTTCGTTCTCAGGACGCGCAATGGGGACAATCGCAGGTTGCGAAAAGGGTACTGACCCCTTTTTCTCTTTTATACTTTGATAACGGTTACAATCCCGGCATGGACGTTTCCCTCATTCTCGACCCCTTGAACGAGCCCCAGCGTGAGGCGGTTACCGCCGAGTCTGGCAATCGGTTGGTGTTGGCTGGCGCCGGTTCCGGCAAGACCCGCGTGCTGGTGCACCGCATCGCCTGGCTGATTCAGGTGCAGCAGGCGCGGCCCTGGGAGCTGCTGGCGGTGACCTTTACCAACAAGGCGGCGCGGGAGATGAAGTCCCGCATCGAGGAGATGCTGGGCGAGCCTGTCGGCGGCATGTGGGTAGGCACCTTTCACGGACTCGCGCACCGTTTTTTGCGCGCACACTGGAAGGACGCCCGGCTGCCGCAGCAGTTTCAGATCCTCGATTCCGACGACCAGTTCCGGCAAATCAAGCGTCTACTGAAGGCTATGTCGCTTGACGAGGCCCGTTGGCCGCCGCGGCAGGTGCAGGGCTTCATCAACAAACAGAAGGACGAGGGCCGCCGGCCGGAACATATCGCCAGCGGCGGCGACTTCTATCAAGACAAGCTGATCGAGCTGTACCGCGAGTATCAGCAGACCTGTGAACGTGCCGGTGCCGTTGACTTTGCCGAGCTGCTGCTGCGCGCGCACGAGGTGCTGCGCGACCGACCAGACTTGCTGCACCATTACCGGGAGCGCTTTCAGCATATTCTGGTGGATGAATTCCAGGACACCAATGCCATTCAGTACGCCTGGCTGCGACTGCTGGCCGGGGATGACGACAACCTGTTTCTGGTGGGCGACGACGACCAGTCCATCTACGGCTGGCGCGGGGCGCGGGTCGAAAACATCCAAACCTTTCAGCGCGACTACGCCAACACCCAGGTGGTTCGCCTGGAGCAGAATTACCGCTCCACCGGAAACATCCTGGGTGCCGCCAACGCGCTGATCGCGAACAATCCCAGCCGCCTGGGCAAGAACCTCTGGACCGACGACGGCGCCGGCGAGCCGATCCGCCGCTACGCCGCCTTCAACGAGGTCGACGAGGCGCGCTTCGTCGTCGAACGCGTTCGGCGTTTTTGCCAGGATGAGGGCATGCGCCGCTCGGACTGCGCCATCCTGTATCGCACCACGGCCCAGTCGCGGCTGTTCGAAGAATCCCTGATCCAGGCCGGCATCCCGTATCGGGTGTACGGCGGGCAACGCTTCTTCGAGCGTATCGAGATCAAGGACACGCTGGCCTACCTGCGCCTGCTCGCCAATCCACATGATGACGGCGCCTTCGAACGCATCGTCAATCTCCCGGCCCGTGGCATCGGTCCGCGCACCGTCGACTTCCTGCGCACACAGGCGCGCGCCGACGACAGCTCGCTGTGGCAAGCGGCCGTGCATGCGGTTGCATCCGCCACGCTGCCGGCACGCGCCACCGGCGCCTTGCGTCATTTCTTGGATCTGATCGGACGCCTAACCGGGACCCGCGATCGATCCGATGATAGCGAACTGCCAGCGCTGTTCCAGGACGTGATCGAGGCCAGCGGCCTGCCGGCGCATTACGAGAAAGACAAGGACGGCAAGGGTATTGATCGACTGGAGAACCTGGAGCAGTTGGTGGAGGCGGCTCGGCGCTTCGCTGCCGAGGCCAGCGACGACGACGGCGACTTGCTGGCCAGCTTCCTGGCGCATGCCGCGCTGGAGGCCGGCGACGTCCAAGCGGACGGCAGCGTGGACAGCGTTCAGCTGATGACGCTGCACAGCGCGAAGGGTTTGGAGTTCGACGTTGTCTTCGTCACTGGCGTCGAGGAAGGGCTGTTCCCGCACAGCATGTCCGCCGATGATCCGGCACGCTTGGAAGAAGAACGACGGCTCTGCTATGTCGGTATGACCCGCGCCCGCGAGCAGCTCTACTTGACCCACGCGGAATCGCGCCGTTTGCATGGCCGCGAGGAATATCCAATGCCGTCGCGCTTCATGCGCGAGGTGCCGCCGGAACTGCTGGAGGAGGTGCGCGGCGGTGGCGTCTCGCGGCGCGGCGCGGCGTCCGCGTCGTTCGCCGGCGCTAGAGCTGCCTCTGGCGCCGGCCCAGGTCGAGGCGTCGCCGGCGGTGGTTTTCAGCTCGGGCAGCAGGTCATGCATCCCAAGTTTGGTCATGGCGTCGTGCTAAATAGCGAGGGCTCGGGGGCCGGCGCTCGCATCCAGGTCAATTTCGAAGCCGTCGGTGCCAAGTGGTTGGTCTTGGCCTACGCCCGGCTGGAATCGGCGAGCTGACGCGGTCAGGGAGGCGATGCCTCTGGCCGACCAGCGCATGGCGCGATATTGCTCGACCTGTGCATTGCTTAGGGTGGGCCGAGGCCCCAGGGCCTGGCGCCGCCGACCAAAACCAGTGCGCCCATCTGGTCCGAGGCCCTCGGCGCTCGGCCCTTTGGTGCCGCGCGCATCGTCGCCGCGAAACTGTCGCATCTGGAAAGAGACTGCCCGTCACCATCTAGGCCCGAGCCGATGAACGCCGCACGCATCTTTCAGATCACGCTGGTGCTTGTTCTCTGGTATTTCCTGGCGGGACTGGTGTTCTCCCGTGTGCTGCAGGTGTGGCCCGAGGGCTTTGAGCATGAGGGCTTCTTCCTCGGTGCGGCGGCGCTACCCTGGACCCTGTTGGCACTCGACTTCTATGCGCCGACCGACTCCGCGGTTGGAGCCTTCGTGCGCGACGCGTTGTTTTTTGCAGTCATCGCCTTCGGCATCGCCACCAATGCCGTCTTGCTCAATGGCGCTTTGGCGTGGATCATCGCACTGCTGCGTCGCCGCTGAGCACGCACGCGAACGTGAGAGCGCGCGGGAGACGCAGATTCTTCGGCATTTCCGTCACCAAGCCGCATTATCCGGTCGTCATGACCGCCGATTCAACGGGGCGACCGGGTTCGGCATCACAACGAGGAGCACATCATGCAACGCCGAGCCTTTCTGACCAGCGCCGGAGCCGCGACCGTGGCGCTGGGCGCTGGCATCAAGACCGCCGAAGCCAAGCCCGAGCACAAATGGAAGATGGTCACAACCTGGCCGAAGAACTTTCCGGGTCTTGGTACCGGCGCCAACAAGCTTGCCGAGTTGATCGGTGAGATGAGTGGCGGGCGCATCGAGGTCAAGGTCTATGGAGCCAAGGAACTCGTGCCCGCCTTCGAGGTATTCGACGCCGTCTCCCAGGGCACGGCCGAGATTGGTCATGGTGCGGCCTATTACTGGAAGGGTAAGAGCGAGGCGGCACAGTTCTTCTCGACGGTGCCATTCGGTCTGACGGCCCAGGAAATGAACGGCTGGCTCTACCATGGCGGAGGGCTGGAGCTATGGACCGAGCTCTACGCTCAGTTCGGCCTGGTGCCGGCACCGGCGGGTAATACCGGGGTGCAGATGGGCGGCTGGTTCAACAAGGAGATCAACTCCGTAGAAGATCTGTCCGGTCTGAAAATGCGCATCCCAGGTCTGGGTGGCGAAGTCCTTAAGCGCGCTGGAGGCACACCCGTGAATCTGCCCGGCGGCGAGTTGTTCACCTCGCTGCAATCCGGCGCCATCGATGCCACCGAGTGGGTTGGCCCCTACAACGACCTGGCGTTCGGTCTCTACAAGGCGGCCAAATACTACTACTACCCCGGTTGGCACGAGCCCGGCACGACGTTGGAGGCGATGGTCAATAAGAAGGTCTTCGACGCCCTGCCGAAGGACTTGCAGTCGATCGTGCTGAATGCCTGCAAGGTCGTCAATCAGGACATGCTGGCCGAGTACACCGCGCGCAACCCCGCCGCGCTGCAGGCGCTGCTCACCGAGCACGGTGTCGACCTGCGTAAGTATCCCGACGATGTGCTGATCAAGCTGCGTGCGCTGTCCAATGAGGTTGTGGCTGAGATCGCCGACAAGGACGCCTTCTCGAAAAAGACCTTTACCTCGTACCAGAAATTCCTTAAACAGGCCAAGGAATGGAGCGCGATCTCGGAGCTGACCTATCTCCAAGCTCGGGATCAGATCGGAGCCTGAACGCGGAGTCCACTCTGCATCCTCGCCTGAAGCCTGGCGTAGAGCAAATGCGAGGCAAGCCGGAAGTCGGCCGCGACTTTGCGGCCGGGCCGCCGGAGCTGGCGCTCTACGTGCATCTGCCGTGGTGCGTGCGCAAGTGCCCCTACTGCGATTTCAACTCGCACGCGGTGCGCGACGCCCTACCCGAGGGGCGCTATGTCGATGCGCTGCTGGCGGATCTGGATGCCCAACTCGCGCTGGGCATCGAAGACCGGTCGCTGCGGTCGGTCTTCATTGGCGGTGGCACACCGAGCCTATTCTCCGGGCCGGCGATCCAAAGGCTTCTCGACGGCGTGCGCGCGCGCTGTCGACTGGTGGCGGACGTCGAAATCACCCTGGAGGCCAATCCGGGGGCCGTCGACGCGGGTCATTTTGCGGACTATCTGCGTGCGGGCGTCAACCGACTGTCTATCGGCGTGCAGTCCCTGTCGGCGCCGCACCTGATCGCGCTGGGCCGCATCCACGATCCAAAGCAGGCGCTGGCGGCCTATGCAACCGCGCGCCAGGTTGGCTGCGACAACGTCAATCTGGACATCATGTTCGGATTGCCCCGGCAAACCATCACGCAGGCAGGTGACGAGCTCGCGCGCCTAATCGATCTTCAGCCTGAGCACCTGTCCTATTACCAATTGACGATGGAGCCGCACACCAAGTTCGCCCAATCCCCGCCCATGGTGGCTGATGACGATCAACTCGGCGACATGCAGGAGCAGGGGATCGCGCTGCTGGCCGCCGCCGGCTATCGCCGCTACGAGATATCCGCCTATGCGCGCGAGGGCAGGGTTTGTGGGCACAACCTCAACTACTGGCGCTTCGGCGACTATCTCGGCATCGGCGCAGGCGCCCATGGCAAGCTGACCCACATGGTCGGCGGCGAGATCGAGCGGCGCATGTGCCGGCGTCATCCGGACGCGTACATTGCCATCCCCGACCGGCTCAGCAGTCGGCGTTGGCTGTCGGACCAGGACTTGATCCTGGAGTTCGCGCTGAACGCGTTCCGGCTTGTCGACGGTGTCGAAGCGGCGCTGTTTGAACGGCATACGGGCCTACGACAATCCTGTCTCGACGCGATTCTGGCGCAGGCGCGTCAGGACGCGTTGCTCGCGCCGGAACCAGGCTGGCTGCGCCCGAGCGCGCTCGGCCTCCGCTTTTTGACCGATCTTGTGGCGCGCTTCGACATCGACTGAGCCGATCGTTGGATGCCAAGGGCTCGTCTCGCCGGCCGGCTGCCAGCCCACAGCGTGCATCGCGAAGCGGGCAAACCGCCGGTTTATGTGCGCGGAAGCATCGCACGTTCGATCGGAAAGGTTGCGGCGGTGTCAGCGCGAGGTTATATTTCGCGGTTCAGCAGCATTTTTGAAGCCGCCATGGCGGTCAACGAGGGTCTTTCAATGAAAGAGGGAATCCATCCCAACTACAGCGACATCAAGGTGGTGTGCAGCTGCGGCAACGAGTTCACGACGCGCTCCACCTTGGGGCAGGATCTCCAGGTCGAGGTCTGTTCTTCTTGTCATCCGTTCTACACCGGCAAGCAGAAAATCCTCGATACCGGCGGTCGTGTCGATAAATTCCGTCGCCGCTACGGTCGCTAAGTGCGCCCGATGGCCGCCTGTTGGGGCTAGCGGTGGCGATTGTTCTGCCGCTAGCCTGCCCCCTGCCCCCTTCTGCGCGCGGTACCAGCATCGGCGTGTTCTAAGCCCGATCCCGTTGTCTTCGCATCCCCCCTTGTCCAGGCCCCAGTGCCACTGATGGCCGGCGGTGGCGAGTGGCGCCCGCCGTTGGTTTTGGGTTTTCAATACTCGAAATTGCACTCTGCCGGCTTGCGGTCCAGGGCAAATCCGGTAATGCTTGGTTGCGCGGCCCTGCCTGGGCCACCTTCGGTCACCCAGCTTGCGCTCGGATCGGACGCCGATCAATCTCGGAGGAGAGCAGGTTCATCGCACTGGACAGGCTCGACAGCCGCGTTGGGTTGGTTCGTGCCGGCATCGCCAGACCGGCCGAATTCGGCTGAATACCCTCCGCGGCAACGCAATGTAGAGCGCTGCCGCGTCGACCCGTGCCGGTTGCCGGGGCAGACCTTGCCCGTGCGGGCTGGACAGGTTTGAGATGCCTTCAAATCCGGGAGTTATACCCATGCCCAACGACACAATCACCATCACCAATAACGCGGATGGCGGCAGCGTCGAGTTTCCGCTCAAGCACGGCACGCTTGGCCCAAGCGCCGTAGATATCTCGTCCCTGTATCGGGATGCCGGTTTCTTTACCTTCGATCCCGGCTTCATGGCGACGGCGAGCTGTCATAGTGCGATCACCTATATCGACGGCGATAAGGGCGTGCTGCTCTATCGCGGCTACCCAATCGAGCAACTGGCGGCCAAGGCGAGCTTTCTTGAGGTGGCCTATCTGTTGTTGTACGGTGACCTGCCGGTCGAGAGCACGCTGCGCGATTTCGAGCGGGTGATCATGACGCACACGATGATGAATGAGAACCTGAAAGATTTCCTTAACGGCTTCCACTACGACGCGCATCCGATGGCGATCCTCTGTGGGGTCGTGGGTTCGTTGTCGGCGTTCTATCACGACTCCATCGACGTCAATGATCCCCGCTATCGTGAGGTCTCGGCACACCGACTGATCGCGAAGGTGCCGACCATCGCCGCAGCCGCGTACAAGCATAGCGTTGGCGAGCCGATCATCTATCCACAGAACGATCTTCGCTACGCGGCCAACTTCCTGCGGATGATGTTCGCAACCCCGTGCACGGACTACAAGCCGGACCTGTTGGCGGAAAAGGCGCTCAATCTACTCCTCATCCTGCATGCCGACCACGAACAAAACGCCAGCACGTCCACTGTGCGACTGGCGGGCAGTTCGGGGGCCAATCCCTTTGCCTGTATTGCCGCCGGTATCGCATCGCTCTGGGGGCCGGCGCACGGTGGTGCCAACGAGGCGGTATTGGATATGCTGACCGAGATCGGTGATGTCGCCAATGTGCCTCGATTCATCGAAAAGGCAAAGGACAAGGACGACCCTTTCCGGCTCATGGGTTTTGGTCATCGCGTTTACAAGAATTACGATCCGCGCGCCAAGATCACCCGCGAGATCTGTCATCAGGTGCTCGACGAGATGTCTGGCAAGATCGACGATCCACTGTTCGAGCTGGCGCTGAAGTTGGAGGAGATTGCGCTGAATGACGAATACTTCGTCGAGCGCAAGCTGTACCCGAACGTGGATTTCTATTCCGGTATCATCTATAGCGCGCTCGGCATCCCCCGCAACATGTTCACGGTCATGTTCGCCGTGGCCCGCACTGTGGGCTGGGTATCGCACTGGATGGAGATGCTGAGCGATCCCAACAATCGCATCGGACGGCCGCGCCAGATCTATCACGGCCCGACCCCGCGCGATTACGTTCCGATCTCCAAGCGCTGTTAACGCCCGCGAGAGCCCCTTTGACGGCAAGATCGTCGGGGTCCAAGTTATACACTCATCGCGCGTCAGTATACAGTTTTTTTCACGGCTAAGTTTCTGATTTATATCATCTTCCTAGACGCTCGCTCCTCCAAGATCGCACCTGCCCGGTATATTGGCGTCCCCGGTTTAGGACTGGGCGGCGACCAAACGGCCGAGTTCCGCGGCGCCGATGCCGCGCTCGGGGCGCTCGGACACCGGACTGAGGGGTGGGTTGCGGCGCGCCTGGAGCGGCAGCACAACCAGATGAATGGGAAGATCACCGGCCATGAAGCTAAATACGGGGTGCGTCAGATGGTCGCCCCCCGCGTAGCGGAACTGATCATCGCGTTGCTGCCAGGGGATGCTGCGGTCGAGTAGCTTGAGCGCGACGTCCTCCGGGTTCTCGGCGAACAGCAACAACTCGACGCCGTGCTCACGGTTAGCCGTGCCATCGAGTGTCTGTCCGACCAGGCGGGGTTCGAACGCAGCGAACTCGCGCATCGCCGACAGCGCATGCCGACGCAGATCGCCGAGCGTCTGCTCCTGTTCGTCGGCATGGAAGAGTCGTCGCTGCTGGAGCCATGCCTCCTGTATTTCCTCGTTGTCGGGCCAGCATCGTTTGTCACTGACGCCGAGCCTGTCGACCGCTTTGCGGCGTGCGCGGTCAAATTCGAGGCCACCCTGCTCGGACAGAATGCGCGCGCACTCATAGGCAAGTCGTTGCCGTTGCGCCTCGCATCTGCCTCGCGCGACCGGCTGGGCGCCGAACGTCTTCGACTGACCGCGCTTGGCTTTGCGTCGGACGGCGACGCCCGTAGATTTGCGCTCGGCTCGCCTAGGCATGATGAAATCTCTAGGTGTTGTTCGAGAATCAGTGTGAACAAGAACGTCCGTGCTTGGCAAGCGGCCCCGTAGGCGGCCGTGGGCAGTTGGACCGTCGTCTTGCCGTGGGCCATTTCCTCGTTGAGCGGGTGCGACGTGGTGCGTTGGACCTAGCGGGCAGCGCCAGCGAGTTTTGGATCTGTGTCGGCAGTCGCTCGCTTCTCGACCCATTTGCGGCTTGCAAATTCCCGATGTCTGATATAGTTGGGGCCAATTTCGCAACAACACTATAAAGATTTAGCTCAGAGTCGTTGCGGCATATGTTCAGTTTCCGCCGAAAAACAACGCAATTGGTCGGTATCGACATCAGCTCGACGTCGATCAAACTGATCGAGTTGAGTCAATCCGCTGACGCACCCGCCGAGCTGTACCGCGTCGAGGCCTTTGCTGTCGAGCCGTTGCCACCGAGCGCGGTGGTCGAGAAGAAAATCGCCGATATCGATGCGGTTGGTCAAGGCATCCAGCGAGCCGTCGTACGATCGGGAACCAGGGCAAAACGCGCGGCGGTTGCGGTGTCCGGTTCAGCGATGGTCCTTACCAAGGTTATCGCCATGGCGGCGTCGCTTTCAGACGCCGAGATGGAGATGCAAATTCAACTCGAGGCCGATCAATATATCCCCTACCCGCTCGAAGAGGTCAATATCGACTTCGATGTGCTCGGTCCGACCGCAAATAATGCGGAAATGGTCGATGTGTTGCTCGCAGCATCGAGGCGCGAGAATGTCGACGATCGGGTCGCCGCGCTTGAAATCGGCGGCCTTGGGGCAGCGATCGTCGACGTCGACACCTATGCGATGGAGAGTGCCTGCACGCTGCTGTTGGGGCGCGTCGACGACGAACGTCACGACCAAACCGTCGCCGTGGTAGACGTCGGTGCCGCCGCGACCACGCTGCACGTCTTGCGCGACGGTAAAATCGTCTACACCCGAGAGCAGAATTTTGGCGGTCACCTGCTGCTGGAAGAGATTCAGCGCCGCTACAGCATCTCTAGACCCGACGCACTGGACAGCCTTCATGCCGGGTCCTTGCCCGAAAACTTCGAGACCGACGTCCTCGGCCCGTTCAAAGAGGCCCTGGCGCAGCAGATCACGCGCGCGCTGCAGTTTTTCTACTCCGCGAGCAGCTTTCGTCGAACCGATCAGGTCATTCTGACCGGCGGCGCCGCCGGGATCGCCCAGATCGAGGAATTGGTCGAGGAGCGCTTGGGCTTCCCGGTGTCGATCGCGAATCCGTTCGCACCCATGGGCATGGCTCCGGGTATTGATGTGCAAAGCATCGAACGCGCGGCGCCACAGATGATGATTGCGACCGGTCTCGCTCTGCGGGCCTTCGACTGATATGGCACGAATCAATCTACTCCCCTGGCGCAACGCCGAGCGCCGTCGCCGTCAGCGGGAGTTCGCCATCGCGACCGGTCTGGCGGTGAGCCTGGCGGTGCTCATCGGACTGGGCGCGCGGTTCTATATCGAGGAGATGATCGACGCGCAGAACGACCGCAATGCTTTGCTGCAGGCAGAGATCGCGAAGCTCAACCTGCGCATTAAAGAGATTGATAAGCTGGAAGAGACCAAGGCCAGCCTGCTTGCGCGCATGAACGTCATTCAACAGCTGCAGGAGAGCCGCCCGGAGATCGTTCACCTCTTCGACGAGTTGGTCGCGTCGATTCCAGATGGTGTGTTCTTGACGCGCGTGAGCCAGACCGGTAATCGGGTGGAGGTCGAGGGCAGGGCGCAATCGAACGCACGCGTGTCCGCGTTCATGCGCAACGTTCAGGCATCGGCGTGGATCGGCAATCCGCAGTTGCTGGTGATCGAGAACAAGAATCAAACAGGTACCGGCCTAAGCCATTTTCGACTCGGGTTTACGCAGCAACACCTGAAGGACGACGATCAGCAGGCCGGGTTGTGAGGCGATCGCGGGACGGGCAGGATAGCCGCCGCGACCGCGTTTTGTCGAAGCCCGGGCCAAAAGCGGCAGCCTCAGCAAGGCCCGTTCAACTCATGCACCGGCGCGCCTATGGAACTCAGTGATCTCAACGAACTCGAGCTGAGTAACATCGGCGAATGGCCGATCCTTGCAAAGGCCGTGATTATCCTGTTCCTGTGCGCATTGATCGGTTTTGCTTGGTACTATTTCGTCGTCAGCGATCAATTGAAACGCCTCGATGTCTTGGCGGCGGAAGAGTCGACGTTACGCGCCACATTTGAGAAAAAACAGGATAAGGCGGCCAATCTGGAGGCCTACCAACAGCAGTTGGTGGAAATGCGCGAGTCGTTCGGCACGATGTTGCGGCAGTTGCCCGACAAGACCGAAGTCGCGGCATTGCTGGTTGACGTGTCGCAGACGGGTCTGGCCGCGGGACTCGAATTTGAACTGTTTCAGCCGTCAGGCGAGCAGAATCGCGACTTCTACGCCGAGCTGCCAATCCGAGTCCGGGTCAACGGCGCCTATCACGATTTCGGCAGTTTCATCAGCGGGCTCGCGGCATTGCCGCGCATCGTGACAATACACGATATCAAGATCGCTTCCCCGAACGCTGGCAACGGTGCCGCCGGGCAGCGGTTGGTGCTGGACGCTACGGTAAAGACGTATCGGTACCTCGACGAGACCAGTGTGGAATGATGGGCGTGCGCGAAAGTTACCCGGTGCTGCTGCCCGCGTTGCCTCCGATGGGGCGGCCAGGCCTGCCCTCAGTCGCGTTCCGCTCGTCGCTGGCGTGGTCGCTCGCGTTGTCGATTGCGATGCTGTTAGGCGGCTGCGACGGGTCCGAGATGGATGACCTGCAGAGCTACGTCGATAAGGTCAAGCAACGTCCGCCAGGCCCCCTCGAGCCGCTGCCTGAAATCCCCCAAATCGACACGTACATCTATGAGCCCGCAAGCCGCCGCGATCCGTTTGCGATGGACGACCGCACGGCCCGCGCCGCGATGCCGCGGCCGAGCGACGGAATCGCCCCCGACCCGTTGCGACGCAAGGAAGAGCTGGAGCAATTTTCGCTGGATTCGCTGCGCATGGTCGGCACGCTGGAGCGGCACGAGACGCGCTGGGGGCTGGTCGTGACACCGGCGGGTATCCTGCATCGGGTACGGGTCGGCAATTACCTGGGGCAGAACAATGGTCAGATCACCCGTATCGGCCCGGAGGGTATCCAACTCACCGAGATCGTCGGCGACGGTCCCGGCAGCTGGCGCGAGCGCGAATCGTCGATTGCACTCAAGCAACAGTGACCGCGAAGACGATCCAACGGGGGGAGCCCAATCATGTCGTTATGCTCGTCACGTCAACCCGGCCAGGCGCCGTTTCAGTGGTTGCCTGCTATCCGGGCGATGTTTGGTTTTTTGCCCGCCCCAACGGCCGGAACGACGCGGGAGTCAGCGCCGGGTGTCGCCAGTATCCTGGTTTGGGGTTTCGGCCTGAGCCTCCTGATCCTTGCAGCGCCTCGCGCCGTCGCTGCCGCCGTGCTCGAGGACGTGGAGTTCGCATCGTTACCCGGTAATCAGGTCGAGATCGACCTGGTCTTTTCGGGCGCGGTGCCGGCGCCAACCGACTTCGCCACCGAGAACCCGGCCCGGATCGCCATCGATTTTCCGGGCGTCAACAGCGGACTGGACAAGAAGCAGACGCCCATTGGCTTGGGCGTTGCGCACAGCCTGGTCGCCGTCGAGGCAAGTGACCGCACTCGTGTGGTCATCAACCTAAACGACTCTGTGCCCTACGAGGTGACGACCCGCGGCAACCGGGTCACGATCGCGTTGAATCCGGAGCGCTCGGCGCCGGTTCCGCGGCAGGCGCCGCAGCCGAGTTTACGCGGGGGCGCGGTGCCGGCGAGCCGGGCCCGCACGGCGACGCGCCAGGCCCCGCGGGGTTCGGTGAAGAACATCGATTTTCGCCGCGGTGCCGACGGGGAGGGGCGCGTCATCATCACGCTGCCGTCGCCGGAGACCGCGGTGAGCGTGCGCGAGGAAGGTCGCGACGTGATCGTCGATATTGCCAACACGCAACTCCCGCAACGCCTGTTTCGACGCCTGGACGTGGTCGACTTCGCAACGCCGGTGGTGGCGGTGGAATCCCGCGCCATGGGCGGCGACGTCAAGGTCGACATCCAGACCACCGAGGAGTATGAATACCTCGCCTATCAGACGGATAACCTGTTCACCGTCGAGTTCCGATCGTTGACGGCAGCGGAAAAACAGCAACTGGAGCGGGACAAGATCGTCTTCAGTGGCGACCGCCTGTCGTTGAACTTCCAAGACATCGAAGTTCGCGCCGTGTTGCAATTGCTGGCCGACTTCACCGGCCTAAACCTGGTTGCCAGCGATACCGTTCGCGGCAACATCACGTTGCGGCTAAAGAACGTCCCCTGGGATCAGGCCCTGGATATCATCCTCAAGACCAAGGGGCTTTCCATGCGCCAGACCGGTAACGTGGTCATGGTGGCCCCGACCCAGGAGATCGCGGCGCAGGAGAAGCTGGAACTGGAGTCGAAAATCCAGATCGAAGAGCTGGCTCCGCTGCGCTCGGAGTTCATTCAGGTGAACTATGCCAAGGCCGCAAGTTTTGCAGCGTTGTTGAAATCGGAAGACAACAATTTGATGACGCTTGACCGGGGCAGCGTGACCGTTGACGACCGCACCAATACGCTGTTGGTTCAGGATACGGCCGCGAAGCTGGAGGAGGTTAGGCGCCTGGTAAATCGGCTCGATATACCGGTGCGGCAGGTGATGATCGAGTCCCAGGTGGTGATCGCAAACGACGATTTTGCCCGTGATCTGGGTGTCCGTTTCGGCCTAACTGGTTCGATGGGGGCGACTGGAAGCAATGAATTGCTCATTGGGGGTGGACAACCGGGCTACCTAGGCGGCACGGCTGAGGTCGACAAGGGACCGTTCCTGGGAGCATACAATAGTCAGTTCTACCAGGACCCGTCGGCGGACGCCGGCCCCTATCGGGGTTCCGGTGTACCACTGCAGCCGTACAATTCGAGCATCGAGATTCCAGCCGGCTCTGGCAATGAGGCGCTATTTGTTAACTTACCCGCCCCGACGCCGTCTGGCGCCATCAACTTTCTGCTCGGCAAGGTCGGATCCCATCTGTTGCAGCTGGAGCTGTCGGCGATGCAGCGCGAGGGACGCGGCGAGCTGGTGTCTTCCCCGCGTGTGGTGACGTCGGACCAGAATCAGGCCGTGATCAAGGTCGGCCAGGAGATCCCTTACCAAGAGCAAACGGGGGGCGCTGGCGGGGGCACCGCGGTCGCGTTTAAGGAGGCGGTACTGAAACTTGAAGTGACGCCCCATATTACGCCGGATGACCGGATCATTATGGACTTGAAGGTAAATAAGGACAATCCGGACTTTACCCGCGATATTCTCGGGGTGCCGCCAGTGGATACGCGCTCGGTCGAGACCTCGGTATTGGTAGACAATGGCGAGACCGTCGTGCTGGGTGGCGTCTACGAGCGGGAAAAGACCTTCCAACGCGAGCAGGTGCCATGGCTGGGAAACCTGCCGGTGGTTGGCAATCTGTTCAAGACCACGCAACGCAGCGACAACAACGAGGAGTTGTTGATCTTCGTGACTCCGAAGATTCTGAAAAACGTCCAAGCGAACCGCTGACGACCCTTGAAACACATTTGCCGGGGCTTTGCACTTGCCCATGGACGGCAAATCTGGCATATCTGGAGCGCATGATTCGCCCACAGAACATTTTCCTGGTCGGCCCCATGGGGGCCGGCAAGAGCACCGTCGGTCGGCAACTGGCGCAGTCCCTGGGTTACGAGTTCCAGGACAGCGACCAGGAGATTCAGCGCCGAACTGGTGTCGACATCGCCACCATCTTCGAATACGAAGGCGAAGACGGCTTTCGCAGCCGCGAACGCCTAGTGATCGAGGAACTCGCCGCGAACGAGAATATCGTGCTCGCCACCGGCGGTGGTGCCGTGCTGTTGCCCGAGAACCGCCAGCAGCTCGCTGCCCGCGGTCTTGTCATCTATCTGCACTGCAGCCCAGAGCAACAGTACTCCCGCACCGCCCGCGACCGCAATCGGCCGTTGCTCCACACCGAAGACCCGCAACAAAAGCTGCGTGATCTGATGGCGGAGCGTGAGCCGATCTACCGCCAGGTGGCGGACATGGTGGTGTCCACCGAACGCCGCGGCACCTCGTCGGTGGTCAAGGAGGTACGCCGTCGGCTCGAGAGCGAAGACCTCTGACATGACCGCTCTCAGACGCACCCTGTCGGTCGATCTCGGCGAACGGGCCTACCCGATCCACATCGGGCCGGGCCTGATCGCGGATTCCGCTCTGTACCGGCCGCACATCGGGTCTTCGAAGGTGATGATCGTCAGCAACGAGACGATCGCGCCTCTGTATCTCGAAAAGGTACGAGCCGCGCTCGCGGGCCTTCGGGTCAGCGAGGTGATTCTCCCCGACGGTGAGGTCTACAAGGACTTGTTAACCTGGAGTCGTATCTTCGATGCGCTGCTGGAACAGCGTTTCAGCCGAGACTGCACGCTGGTTGCGCTCGGCGGCGGCGTCATTGGCGACATGGCCGGCTTCGCCGCCGCCTGTTACCAGCGCGGCGTCGCCTTCATTCAGGTGCCGACGACGCTGCTGGCCCAGGTGGATTCCTCCGTCGGCGGTAAGACCGGCGTCAATCATCCGGCTGGCAAGAACATGATCGGGGCCTTTCATCAGCCCCGGGCCGTCATCGCCGATACCGACACCCTCGACACACTGCCGGACCGCGAATTGGCCGCCGGACTGGCCGAGGTTGTAAAATACGGATTGATTCGCGACCCTGCCTTCTTTGACTGGCTTGAGAAGAACACCCAGCCTCTGCTGTCCCGAGATCCGGCCGCCGTCAGCGAGGCCGTCGAGCGTTCTTGCCGCAACAAGGCGGACGTCGTTGCCGCCGACGAGCGCGAATCTGGCCAGCGTGCGTTGTTGAATCTCGGTCATACGTTCGGGCACACCATCGAGGCAGCTGCTGGCTATGGGAACTGGCTGCACGGTGAGGCCGTGGCCGCTGGCATGGTCATGGCCGCAGACCTGTCCCGGCGCATGGGCTGGATCGACCAGCCCGCCATCGCGCGTATTCGTCGGCTGCTGCAAGGCTTTGGCCTGCCGGTACAGCCGCCGGCGTCGATCCCAACCGAGCGCTGGCTCGATCTCATGGCCGTCGACAAAAAGGTCTTGGATGGCACCCTGCGGCTGATCTTGCTGCGGGGTATTGGCGATGCCTTTGTTACCACTGACTTTAGCGCCGAGCAGCTGCGTGCCGCCATCGCCGACGCGGGTTGAGCAATGCCTGGTGCTGCCGGCCGGCGGCATGGTTTAGATCGGTGCGCGTCCACCGCCCGCGCACCAGAGTAGTGCGAAGCGCTGCCCGATCGAAGGGCTGTTCGCCAGAAGAATGCGCACACTCAGCATGTTTGCCCCCGCAGGGTGGGATCGATTTGCAATCGCGACGTCAAGGGCCGGAGCCAGAGTGACCAGTCCCCGGTGCTCGGCCGTGCTGTGGCATACGTTCTGCATGGCGGGTATAATTGACGGTCGCCGCCAATGACGTGATCAGTCACGTGAAGATGCCGGTTCCGGCCTCCGTCGCGCGGCGATCGCCCGGACGCAAGATCGAAATCCATGAGCGATCCCGCCCGTGCCAATCGATTTCGGCCAGTGTCCGTCGCACCGGTAGCCCGTCGCACCGGAGTTGGCCCCGAACAACGCGATCACGATTTACCTGATCACATGTAACGGGATTCCGCGCATTGGGATCCCAGACAACGATTGACCAAACCGGAACTTCCGGGGGTGTTGCAGACACTCAGCCGGGAGACGCAATCGACCTGAAAACCCGGTTATAGCGAGGTCCAAAGATGAGCCTGCGTGCCTATCCCCCAGCACAGGGACTTTACGATCCAGCCAACGAGCGTGACTCCTGCGGTGTCGGATTCGTCTGCCATATCAAGAACGCCAAGAGCCATCGGATCGTCGAACAGGGTCTCGAGATCCTCGAGCGTCTGACTCACCGCGGCGCGGTGGGCGCCGATCCGAAGGCCGGCGATGGCGCCGGAATTCTGGTGCAGATTCCTGACGAGTTCTTCCGCGCCAGTGTCGAGTTCGACCTGCCGTCGTCCGGTCATTACGGCGTCGGCATGGTGTTCTTGCCGCGAGACGATCACGCCCGCGGCGAGATGGAGACGACCGTATGCCGTCACCTCGAAGACGGCGGGCAGACCGTGCTTGGCTGGCGAGACGTGCCGGTCGACAACACGGAGCTCGGCGAAAGCGTGCTGCCTACCGAGCCAGTGGTGCGACAGGTGTTCGTGGGCTGCGGCGATAATTGCGCAGACCAAGATGACTTCGAGCGCAGGCTGTTCGTCGTGCGCAAGCGCATGGATAACGAAATCCGCTCCGCCGGCTATGACAAGACCGCCTACTACGTCGCGTCGATGTCTTCACGCACCGTTAACTATAAGGGCATGCTGCTGGCGAGCCAGGTCGGCAATTATTACCTGGACCTGCGTGACGAGCGCTTCACCTCGGCGCTGGCGCTGGTGCATCAGCGCTTCTCCACCAATACCTTTCCCACCTGGGACTTGGCGCAACCATTCCGGATGATCTGCCACAACGGCGAGATCAATACCATGCGCGGCAACGTCAACTGGATGGCCGCACGCCGACACACCATGGAGTCGGAAGTCCTCGGTGACGATCTCGACAGCATCTGGCCGCTGATCCCCGAGGGTCAGTCCGACTCCGCCTGCTTCGATAACGCCCTCGAATTATTGGTGATGGGCGGCTACTCGCTGGCCCACGCCATGATGCTGCTGATCCCAGAGGCCTGGTCTGGCAACAAGCTCATGGACGAGAAGCGCCGCGCCTTCTACGAGTATCACGCGGCGCTGATGGAGCCTTGGGACGGTCCGGCGGCGGTAGCCTTCACCGACGGCCGCCAGATTGGCGCCACGCTGGACCGCAACGGCCTACGCCCGGCCCGCTATCTGGTCACCAACGACGACCTCGTCATCATGGCATCGGAGTCCGGTGTGCTGGACATCGAGGACGAACGCGTTATCAAGAAATGGCGGCTGCAGCCCGGTAAGATGTTCCTGATCGACCTGGAACAGGGCCGCATCATCGACGACGCCGAGATCAAGGCCGAACTCGCCAACGCAAAACCCTACCGTGAGTGGCTCAATCGCACCCAGATACATCTGGATTCATTGCCCACCGACGTCGCACCGATGGCGCCGGAGGCGCACGTGCTGCTCGATGCACAGCAGGCCTTCGGCTATAGCCAGGAGGATCTCAAGTTCCTACTGACGCCAATGGTGCTGACGGGGCAGGAGGCGATCGGCTCGATGGGGGCGGACAATCCGCCATCGGTGCTGTCATCACGCTCCAAGCATCTGTCGACCTATTTCAAGCAGAACTTCGCCCAGGTCACGAATCCCCCCATCGACCCGATCCGCGAGGAACTGGTCATGTCGTTGGTGTCGTTGATCGGGCCGCGGCCAAATTTGCTGGGGCTGGACGAGGCCGGAAAGCATTGGCGCCTGGAGGTCAATCAGCCGGTACTGAGCAACGAGGACTTGGAGCGCATTCGCCACATTCAAGACAACTCAGGCGGCGCCTTCCGGACCAAAAACTTGCATATCGTCTACCCAGCCGTCGAGGGGGCCGAGGGCATGGCGCCGGCGCTGGAGCGATTGTGCCAGGAGGCCGAGCAGGCGGTGCTCGACGGGCACAATATCTTGATCCTGTCCGACCGCAACACCAACGCCGATTATGTGCCGATCCCGGCCTTGCTGGCCACGTCCGCGGTGCATCATCATCTGATCCGTCGCGGCCTGCGCACCAGCGCCGGGCTGGTGGTGGAAACCGGCGGTGCGCTTGAAGTGCATCACTTCGCGACGCTGGCTGGCTACGGCGCCGAGGCCATCAATCCCTACCTGGCCTTCGATACCATTCAGTCTCTGCTGAAGCATTTGCCGCAGCAGGCATCCGAGACCCTCTCGTTCGAGGAAGCGCAGTCGCGCTACATCAAGGCCGTTGGCAAGGGCCTGAAGAAGGTCATGTCCAAGATGGGCATTAGCACCTTCCAGAGTTACTGTGGTGCGCAGATTTTCGATGGCGTGGGCCTGAACCAGGACTTCGTTGCGCGTTATTTCACCGGCACTCCGAGCATGGTCGAAGGCATCGGCCTTGCCGAGGTCGCCCGCGAGGCGGTGCTTTGGCACAGCCGGGGCTATGGTGAGGAGCAGATTCTGCGCAAGCACCTAGACGCGGGTGGCGACTATGCCTACCGATTGCGGGGCGAAGATCACATCTGGACCCCGGAGACGATCTCCAAACTACAGCACGCGACCCGCGCCAACGATGCGGGCACTTTCAGCGACTATTCCAAGCTGATCAACGAGCAAACCGAGCGTCTGCTCACCTTCCGCGGTCTGATGGATTTCAAGTGGGCCGACGAGCCCGTGCCCATCGACGAGGTCGAGCCGGCGTCGGAGATCGTCAAACGCTTTGCCACCGGTGCCATGTCCTTCGGCTCCATCAGCTACGAGGCGCACTCGACGCTGGCTAAGGCGATGAATTTCATCGGCGGCAAGTCGAATACCGGCGAGGGCGGTGAGGAGCCGGAGCGCTACCAGCCGCTGGCGGATGGTTCGACGAATCCAGAGCGCTCGGCCATCAAACAGGTGGCATCAGGGCGCTTCGGCGTTACGGTCGAATATCTGGTCAACGCCGACGACATCCAGATCAAGATCGCGCAGGGCGCCAAGCCCGGCGAGGGCGGCCAGTTGCCGGGCCATAAGGTCAATGCCCAGATCGCGCGGGTGCGTCACTCAACGCCCGGCGTCGGTTTGATCTCGCCACCGCCACACCACGACATCTACTCGATCGAAGACCTGGCCCAGCTGATTCACGACCTAAAGAACGCCAATCCCAACGCGCGCATTTCGGTCAAGCTGGTTTCCGAGGTCGGCGTCGGCACCGTGGCGGCGGGCGTGTCGAAGGCGCATGCGGACCATGTCACCGTCGCCGGCTACGACGGCGGCACCGGCGCCAGTCCGCTAACCTCCATCAAGCATGCCGGCAGTCCCTGGGAGATCGGCCTCGCCGAGACGCACCAAACCCTGGTGCTGAATCACCTGCGCGGTCGCATCGCGGTACAGGTGGATGGCGGACTGCGCACCGGACGGGATGTGGTGATCGGCGCCCTGTTGGGCGCCGATGAGTTCGGCTTCGCCACCGCACCATTGATCGTCGAAGGCTGCATCATGATGCGCAAATGCCATCTGAACACCTGCCCGGTCGGCGTTGCTACGCAGGACCCGGAGCTGCGCAAGAAATTCACGGGCCAGCCCGAACATGTCATCAATTTCTTCTTCTTCATCGCCGAAGAAGTGCGTCAGCTGATGGCCAAGCTTGGCTTCCGCACAGTCAACGAGATGATCGGCCAGATGGATCGGCTGGAGATGCGCAAGGCCATTGCGCACTGGAAGGCCAAGGGGTTGGATTTCTCGCGCATCCTCACCAAACCCGCGGTCGGTACCGAGGTCTCGCTCTACAATAGCGAGCGTCAGGAGCACGGCCTCGACCGCGCACTGGACCATGAACTGATTCGCCAGGCGGAGCCGGCTCTGGAACGGGGTGAGGCGGTTCGCATCGAGACCGGCATCAAGAACTACAACCGCACCTTTGGCACCATGCTCTCCGGGCGCGTGGCGGAGCGTTATGGCCATGCCGGACTGCCCGACGATACCATACACATCAAGGCGCGCGGCATCGGCGGCCAGTCGTTTGGTGCTTGGCTCGCTCATGGTGTCACGGTAGAGCTTGAGGGCGAAGCAAACGACTATGTCGGCAAGGGACTCTCCGGCGGGCGCATTATCATTTACCCATCAGCGCAGTCGAGCATCGACAAGGCCGAAGACAACATCATCGTTGGCAATACCGTGCTTTATGGTGCCGTCAGCGGTGAGGTCTACTTCCGTGGCGTCGCCGGCGAACGCTTCTGCGTGCGCAATTCCGGAGCCAGCGCCGTTGTCGAAGGCGTCGGTGATCATGGTTGCGAGTACATGACCGGCGGCATCACCGTCTGTCTCGGATCGACCGGGCGAAACTTCGCGGCGGGCATGAGCGGCGGGATCGCCTACGTGTTCGACGAGGCCGGCGACTTCGAGGAGCATTGCAACCTGTCGATGGTCGGACTCGAACCAATTGCCGCGGAAGACGACGCGCTCGAGGGCCTCGACCATCAAGGCGGTGACCTTGAGACCCATGGCCTGGTCGACGTTCGCCACGACATGACGCGCTTCGACGCCATCCGCCTCAAGCAGTTGATCACCAAGCACCTGCACTACACCAATTCGGACGTGGCGCGACGCATCCTTGATGATTGGGCATGCCTGCTGCCGAAATTCGTCAAGGTCATGCCGCTGGACTACCGCCTGGCGCTCGAACAAATGCAGTCGCAGCGTAGCCGTCCGCCGAGCATCGCCAAGCCGCATCCCTCGAAGCTCAAGACGGAGGTTGCCAACTGATGGGTAAGCCAACCGGATTCATGGAGTACGACCGCGTCGAGCTGGCCTACGAGCCGCCGTCGGACCGCGTCGTGCACTACAAGGAATTCGCGCTGCCGTTCTCCGACGAGGAGATGGGTATACAGGGCGCGCGCTGCATGGATTGCGGTATCCCTTATTGCCATCAGGGCTGTCCGGTCAACAACATCATCCCGGACTGGAACGATCTGGTATACCGGCAGGACTGGGAGGCAGCGATCGAGGTTCTGCATTCCACCAACAATTTTCCAGAGTTTACCGGACGCATCTGCCCGGCCCCTTGCGAGACGTCCTGCACGCTGAATCTCGACGACGAACCGGTGGCAATCAAGTCCATCGAGCGTGCCATCGCCGATAAGGCATGGGAGGAGGGCTGGGTCAAGCCGCAGGTGCCGATGCACCGCAGCGGGAAGCGCGTTGCCGTGGTCGGCTCCGGCCCCGCCGGCCTCGCCTGCGCCCAGCAACTCGCCCGCGCCGGCCATACGGTGTCGCTCTACGAGAAAGAGGATCGCATCGGTGGCCTATTGCGCTATGGTATCCCCGATTTCAAGCTCTCAAAGCGGCTTATCGATCGGCGCATGAGCCAGATGCGCGCCGAAGGCGTTGAGTTCCACACCAACTGCCACATCGGCGTCGACATTCAAGCCTCCACGCTAACCGAGGACTACGATGCCGTGGTGCTCGCCGGCGGTTCAGAGAAGCCCCGCGACCTCGACGTGCCCGGCCGCAGCTACAACGGCATCCATTTCGCCATGGACTTCCTGCGCGCGAACTCCAAGCGCGTTCAGGGCGTGTACGTGCCAGATGAAGACTTCGTCAGCGCTAACAACAAGCACGTCGTTGTCATTGGCGGTGGCGACACGGGCTCGGACTGCATCGGTACCTCAAACCGTCACGGTGCCCGCTCAGTTACTCAGATCGAGATTCTAGACAAGCCGCCGGAGAAGGAAGACAAGGGCCTCACATGGCCCGACTGGCCCAACAAGCTGCGCACATCCACGTCGCAGGAAGAAGGCTGCGAGCGCCTGTGGAACGTGCTCAGCAAGTCCTTTGAACATGATGGCGAGGGCAACGTCAAGGCGCTCAACTACGTCCTGGTGCGCTGGGACAAGGACGCGGAAGGCCGCTGGCAGATGTCCGAGGTACCGGGCTCCGAAGGTCAAATGAAGGCCGACTTGGTATTGCTTGCGATGGGCTTCGTGCACCCCGTGCACGACGGCATGGTTGCCGAACTCCAACAGGCCAAGGGTTTGGAACTCGACCCCCGCGGGAACATCAAGGGCAACACCGAGGGTGTCGCCGCGTACACCACCAACGTCGATGGCGTGTTTGCCGCCGGTGATATGCGCCGCGGTCAGTCACTGGTGGTCTGGGCGATACGTGAGGGCCGTCAGTGCGCGAGAGCTGTGGATGAGTGGTTGATGGGGCGTACCGACCTGCCGAGATAGCGGGACACCCGCCGCCAAAAAGGCGGTCAAAGGTGGCGGCCCGCAGGCCGTTTATTCTGCCTCTTCGCGTGTTGTGGCGACAGATTTCACCATGCCTCCTTTACCCAGATCTGCACGGTCGGCTGAACTCCCGGCCCAGGAGGCAAGGAGCGGATCTGGGTCGGCTGAGCTGAGGGGGCGGCCGCGGGTCGCAATTGGTCGCCGGGGCGCTCGCGTACGATTCGGGCATACCGGCGGCTCAGCGTTGGTCTGGGCGTCGCGCTTGTCATTGCCTTAGCAGCGACGGGCTTTTTCTGGCAAACGAGTGTTTCGCTGGAACGAGAACAAAATGCGGCGAGGCGCGACCTACGCGTGGCGCTACTGGCATGGAATAAGGCCGGTTTGGCGGCGTCCCGGTATCCAGATCAACAGGATGTCCGGCGCATGAACTTTGTCGCCGACACGCTACTGCCATTGAACCATCGCTATCTGATGACGGTGTTCTTTGCGGTGTCAGACGACGCAAGTGGCACTGTCGGCATCGACACGGAACTGCGCTTGGTCAACTTCGGGGATGTGCCGATCAAGCCATCGGCGCATCTAGCAATTCATGACTTCCTTGGCACCAAGATCGGCGAAGCCGAACTGCAGGCCCACAGCGCGGCGGAGGGGAATGCGACGATGCTCCTGCCCGACGAAATGCGTCTGTACCGCATGCGTGTCCCGCTTGAGGCGGGTGCCTCGCCCGCATGGTTCGCGATGCGCTGGGAGCCTTACTGATGGATTGTCGCGGATGCGGTCTACTCGGCTGATGAAGCACGGCGAATCTGATGAAGCCTTGGTCCTGAACGCTGCATGCGATTTGCCGCATAATGACCGGTTTTTGAGATGCCTCTGTCCGTGACCGAAGTCGCCAGCGAGTCCCCATGAATAGCCAGCCTGCCAGCCCGCCCAGACAAGGGCGTCGCGATATTTTAATCACCAGTGCGCTGCCCTACGCCAATGGGCCGATTCACATCGGTCATCTGGTGGAATACATCCAGACCGACATCTTCTCCCGATTTCAGAAAATGCGCGGGCACAACTGCTGGTATGTCTGCGCCGATGACGCCCATGGCACGCCGATCATGCTCAAGGCGCGTGCCGAAGGCATCACGCCGGAGACGCTGATCGCCCGGGTCGCCGAAGAGCATCAGGCGGATTTCGACGCGTTTCGCGTCGGCTTCGACAACTACCACTCGACCCATTCCGACGAGAACCGGCATTTTGCGTCGTTGATTTACGAGCGCAATCGCGACAAGGGCCACATCGCTAAACGCACCATCAAGCAGGCCTACGACCCGATCGAGCAGATGTTCCTGCCCGACCGATTCATCAAGGGTCAATGTCCCAAGTGCGGCGCCCCGGACCAGTATGGCGACAACTGCGAGGTGTGCGGCGCCAGTTATTCGCCGGCGGAGCTGATGCATCCGCGCTCGGCGGTGTCCGGTGCAGTGCCGGAGCAGCGCGAGTCTGACCACTACTTTTTCGAGCTTGGAAACTTCGAGCCAATGCTGAGAGCCTGGACCCGCGGCGGCGGCCTGCAGGCGCAGGTGGCCAATAAGCTCGACGAGTGGTTCGACGCCGGCCTGCAACAGTGGGATATCTCCCGCGACGCGCCGTACTTCGGTTTTGAGATTCCGGACCATCCCGGCAAATTTTTCTATGTCTGGCTCGATGCGCCGATCGGCTACATGGCCAGCTTCCAGAACCTCTGCGACCGCACCCCCGGCCTGGCCTTCGACCAATTCTGGGCCGCCGACAGCAGCGCCGAGGTGTATCACTTCATCGGCAAGGACATCATCTACTTCCACGCCCTATTTTGGCCGGCAATGCTGCATGGCGCCGATTTCCGCACGCCGACCGCTGTCTTTGCCCACGGCTTTTTGACTGTGGACGGACAGAAGATGTCCAAGTCCCGCGGCACCTTCATCAAAGCGCGCACCTATCTGGACCACCTCAACCCGGACTACTTGCGCTATTACTTCGCCGCGAAGCTCGGCCCCGGCGTCGACGACATCGATCTGAGCCTGGACGATTTCCAGGCGCGCGTGAACTCCGACCTCGTCGGCAAGGTGGTGAACATTGCCAGTCGCAGCGCGGGCTTCATCAGCAAGCGCTTCAATGGCCGCATGAGTACGGAGCTGCCTGAGCCCGCGCTGTTCGCCGAGTTCGCCGCCGCCGGTGAGTCCATCGCGACCGCCTATGACAAGCGCGAATACAGCCGCGCAGTGCGCGAGATCATGGCGCTAGCGGACCGGGCCAATCAGTACATCGACGAGCAGGCGCCCTGGGTGGTCGCCAAGCAGGAGGGCCGCGACACCGATTTGCAGGCGATCTGCACTCAGGGTCTGAATCTGTTCCGATTGCTCATCGGGTGGTTGAGTCCGATCCTACCGGCCACCGCCGAGGCCGCCGAGCGGTTCCTACGCATTCCGCCCCTGACCTGGGACGCGCTGGCGGAGCCGCTGCTCGACCATGAGATCGCCAAGTTCCAGCCGTTGATGACGCGCGTCGACCCAAAACAGATCGAGGCCATGCTGGAGGCCTCGAAAGAGGATCTAGCCGTCGCGGACGACAGCGAGGCCATCCCCGACGACACCGCAAACAACGGTCATCTGGTGGACAATCCCATTGCCGACACCATCGACTACGACCTGTTCGCCAAGCTGGACCTGCGCATTGCCCGCATCGCCAAGGCCGCCCCGGTGCAAGGTGCCGACAAGCTGCTGCAACTCACTCTGGAGCTGGGCGGCGAGACCCGCAACGTCTTTGCCGGCATCAGCAAGGCCTACGACCCAGCGGACCTAGAAGGCCGGCTCACCGTCATGGTCGCCAATCTGGCGCCGAGGACAATGCGCTTCGGCGTGTCGGAAGGCATGGTGCTGGCCGCCGGACCCGGTGGCAGTGACCTGTTCATCCTAAGTCCGGACGCCGGCGCAGAGCCGGGGATGAAGGTCAAATAGGCGACTGCGCTGAAA
>JGI12210J13797_11177997_pt1 | contig 25848 bp, 22 predicted proteins | sample ElkSlonscriptome_3_FD_13797 | JGI IMG/M metagenome (IMG submission 13797)
AAACCTAAAACCTAAAACCAAAACCCGCCAACCAGCCAACAACGCCGGTCGTGCGATAATCGACGCGGTCCCGAAAGATCACTCGCATGCTTCGAACCCTGTTCACGCTCGGCCTGATCGGCCTGCTGGCGGCCGCGCTGCTGTCGGGGGTGCATCTGGCCACGCGCGACCGGATCGCCAGCGAACAGCAGCGGCAGGCGCTTGCTACGCTGAACCAGCTGGTGCCGGAATCCGCGTATGACAACGAACTCATCGAAGATCGATTCAGCACCCGAATACCCGGCCTGCCGACGCTGGCCACCCTCTACCGCGCGCGACTGGACGACGCACCTGTCGCGCTGCTGGCCGATATCATCACGCCCGACGGGTACAGCGGCGATATCCGACTGCTGGTCGGGGTGCATCCGGACGGCGAAGTCATCGGCGTCCGCATACTGGAACATCGTGAGACGCCCGGCCTCGGCGACCAGATCGAGCTCGAGCGCTCGAACTGGATTCGCCAGTTCAAGGGGGCGTCGCTGGTTGATCCGCCGGCCGAAAGCTGGGCAAGCGACAAGCGTGGCGGTGCGTTCGATACGCTTTCCAGTGCCACCATCACATCATCGGCGGTGATCGACGCCGTCCGGCGTGTACTTGCCTGGTATTCGGCAAACCGCGACAATGCTTTCGCGATCGAGGCGGAATCAGGAGACCCCAGCACACCATGAGTGAAAGCCGCCGGGAAATCTGGAAACAAGGGCTCTGGAACAACAACCCGGGTCTGGTGCAGCTTCTCGGGCTCTGCCCGCTGCTGGCGGTGACCGGCACGGCGGTCAACGGGCTTGGCCTGGGCCTGGCGACCTTGTTCGTTCTCACGATCAGTAATCTGGCGGTATCGGCACTGCGCGGCATCATCAGGCCCGAAATCCGGATTCCGGTTTTTGTGCTGGTCATCGCAACGCTGGTCACCGTTGTCGACCTCGTCATGCAGGCCTGGTTTTCCAGTCTCAGCCGCACGCTGGGCATATTCATACCGCTGATCGTCACCAACTGCACCATTCTCGGCCGGGCCGAGGCGTTCGCGTCACGCCGCCCCATGGCCGACGCGCTTTCCGACGGCCTGGCCCAGGGAACCGGCTTTGCCGCCGTGCTGGTCGTGCTCGGCGCGGGCAGGGAGATCGTCGGTCGCGGGACCCTGATGGCCGACGCCCACTTGCTTCTGGGAGACTGGGCGCGCTCGCTGGAGATGTCCGTCCTGCCGCAGGAGACCGGATTGCTGCTCGCGGTGCTGCCGCCCGGCGCGTTCATCGGGCTGGGGTTGATGGTGGCGGCCAGGAATCGGATCATCCGCAGCCGAAATGCGCGCACCCGGGCCGCGGCATCCACGCGGCACCAGACCGCATGAGCCGCCCGATGAACCCGCAAAAGCGGGCCGAGTTCTTCAGACGACTGCAGTCGCTGAATCCCGAGCCGAAAACCGAGCTGGAATACGACTCGACCTTCGAGCTTCTCATCGCGGTCATCCTGTCGGCACAGGCGACCGACGTGGGCGTCAACAAGGCCACCCGAAGGCTTTTCCCGGTTGCCAACACACCCGAGAAGATGCTGCACCTGGGCGAGGAAGGGCTCAAACAGCACATCCGGACGATCGGATTGTTCAACAGCAAGGCAAAAAACATCATGGCCACCTGCAAGGCGCTGGTGGACGCGCATGACGGCGAAGTACCGCATGATCGAACGGCGCTGGAGGCCCTTCCGGGCGTGGGTCGCAAGACCGCCAACGTGGTGCTCAACACCGCATTCGGCGAGCCGACGATGGCGGTCGACACGCATATCTTCCGGGTCGCGAATCGCACCGGCCTCGCGCCCGGCAAGACGCCGCTTGCCGTGGAAAAGGCCTTGATCAAGCGAACGCCCTCGGAATACCTCAGGCACGCGCATCACTGGCTGATTCTGCACGGACGCTATACCTGCAAGGCCCGCAAGCCGCTGTGCGCCCTCTGCCCGGTGTTCGACCTGTGCAACTGGTCAAGCAGGAAATCCCTCGCGGATTGAGCAGAAAACGGCACTCTTCCGATTTGACGCGCGCCGGAAAAACTTGTAATTCACGCCGTGACTGTGGTATCAATCCCGGCCTGATTGCCGGACGGGCGAAAGAATTCGACGCGCCCGCCGGTCCAATTGGACAGGCGTGCGACCTGCACGTCGGAAATGGGTCATGTGACCCGCAAAAAAATTTCTCAATGCTGTTGGAGGCAATTGAAATGCTGAAGAAAACGCAACTCGTTACCGCAATCGGCGCCGTCGCAGGCGCATCCTTCGCAACCGCTGCGATCGCGGCCGACCAGACCGCCAATCCTTTCCAGGCAGACGATCTGGAGGCCGGTTCGCTGTCTCAGAACTTCAATATCGGCGATGACAAGGAAGGTTCCTGCGGCGAAGGTTCTTGTGGCGAAGACAAGGAAGGCTCGTGTGGCGAAGGCAGCTGCGGTGAAGGCGAAGGCGACGACTCCGAAGGTTCCTGCGGCGAAGGCAGCTGTGGTGAAGGCGATGACTCCGAAGGCTCCTGCGGTGAAGGCAGCTGTGGTGAAGGCTCCTGCGGCGCCGCCTGATCGCGGTTCCGCAAAGGACCTGAAGCAATGAGTACCGCAGCATTCCCCGGGTTTCCAATCCCGGGCGCGGGACTCGGACTCAGGCGGGCCCTCCTGGGCCCGCTTGAGCAGGCCGACCTTTCTCCGCTGGGCTTCATGGAAGTTGCCCCGGAGAACTGGATCGGCGTCGGCGGTATCCGCGGCCGCAAGCTCAGGCAGTGGACCGAGCGTCTGCCGTTCGTCTGTCACGGGCTGTCGCTGTCGCTGGGTGCCCCCGAACCGCTGGACGAGACTTTCCTGCGGCGAACCCGCCGCTTTCTGGACGAGCACAACATCAGAATTTATTCCGAGCACCTCAGTTATTGTTCGGAGCACGGACATCTGTACGATCTGATGCCCATCCCATTCACGGAAGAAGCGGTTGACTGGGTGGCCGGACGCATCCGCCAGGCCCAGGACGTTGTCGGCCGACGCATGGCGGTGGAAAACATCTCCTACTACGCATCGCCCGGCAGTGAGCTGAGCGAGCTCGAATTCATCAATGCGGTGCTTGAACGCGCCGACTGCGACCTGTTGCTGGACGTCAACAACATCTATGTCAACAGCGTCAACCATCGCTACGACGCGATGCAGTTTCTGGAAGGGTTGTGTGCCGAGCGCGTGGCCTACATCCACGTCGCCGGGCACCAGAATGAAGCTGAGGACCTGATCATCGACACCCACGGCACCGACGTCATCGACCCGGTCTGGGGCTTGCTGGACGCGGCCTATCGGCGGCTTGGACCGGTACCCACATTACTCGAGCGCGATTTCAACTTTCCGCCCGTCGACACGCTGCTGGACGAGGTGCGCCGCATCAACGATATGCAAGCACTGCACCAGGACACGCCAATCCGGTATGCCCACGCCTCCTGAAGCGCTCGCGGCGCTCCAAAAGAAATTTTCAGACCATATCAGGGACCCGGAAAACAATCCGGCGCCCGATGGTATCGAAGATCGCCGCATGGCGATTTACCGTCGACTGTTCTTCAACAACCTTTCGAGCCTGTTCGGCAAGAATTTCCCGATCGCGCGCAAGGTGGTCTCCGATGAACAATGGCGCGGGATGATCCGGGCCTTCATGATCAGCCATCGTCCGACCACACCGCTTTTTCCCGACATCGGGCGTGAGTTCGTACGCTTTCTGGCCGAACACCCGGAACACTATGAACAATGGCCGTGGCTGGCCGAAATATGCCACTGGCAATTCCTCGCAACCAGCGTGCGCAACGACGAAGCCGAACTGGCTGAAGTTTCGGCCGACCCGCAAGGCAACCTGCTGACCGAGCATCCGGTCGTCAACCCCACATTGAGGGTCGCGCAGTATCGGTGGCCGGTTCATCGGATCCGCGCCGGCGGGCCGGCGGTCGAACCCGCGCAGGTGGTTCTGGCCATATTCCGCAAGCCGGACGACCGGGTCGGACGAATGCAGATCAATGCCGTAACCGGCCGATTGATTGAATTGCTGCAAGAAAATCCCGGAAGCAGCGGTCAGCTATGCCTGGAGCGGCTGGCCGGCGAAATCGGTCACGCAAACCCGGCAAAGATAATTGAGCACGGCGAAGGGATTCTTGAATCGCTGTTGCGCCAGTCAGCGGTGCTGGGAACGGAACCAAGGCCGGCGACGGCCTGAATCTGAGCGGCCGGTCTGCCTGATTGAAAACCTGGAGCCTCATTGGATGAACAGCTTGAACGAACTCTACGATCGTCTCACCGACCGACTGCGCGCGGCCGGCGACTGGATTGCCCCGTTGGGGCTCCGCCTGCTGCTGGCCTACGAATTCTATGGCGCGGGAGCAAGAAAAGCCGGGGTCGACGGTGCCCCGGACTGGTTTGCCAGCAAGGCCTTCCCGCCGCCGTTCGACTGGTTATCGGCCGGGATGAACTGGACCATGGTGACCTGGACGGAAATCCTGGCCGGCCTGGCGCTGATGCTGGGCCTGTTTACTCGCTTCTTTGCGTTTTCCCTGATCGTCGTGACGACTATTGCAATTGTCTCGACGCACTGGCCGGAATCGTGGTCAAGTCTGGGGCAATTGTGGGAGGGTTACGCCGTCTCGAGGGTTGAAGGCGACGACGGCTCGTTCCGCGGAAATTTCCGTGTCCCGGCGTTGTTCCTGGCAATGCTCCTGCCGCTGGCGTTCATGGGCGGCGGAAAGCTGAGCCTGGATCACATCATTCTCAAGCTGACCCAGCGCAGCGATTTGATTCACGACCGCAACGGCGACTTTCTCGCGCTGTCGCTGGCACTTTTTGTGCCGGGCGTCGTGTTCATCTACCTCATTCCGCTGTGGGGCATCGTGCTGCTGCTGGGCGCGGTTTCCGCCGCGGTCTACTGGAAGATTGCCGGCTGAAGCTCGCGCGGTTGCTGACAACATCGACTCAATAGATCGCATCCACCCGGTTGCCCCGCGCCCGGAGCAGTGCAACCATCCCTTTCGGCCCGCCCAGATGCAGGGCACCTACGGCGATCAGCGAAGCGCCACGATCGAGCAGAGGCTGTGCGCGACGCGCCATTTCCATATTGCGGCGCTCGATGCCATGGACCCGGAATTCTCGCTGGACAGACTCGGGCAATTGTGAGAGCTGGCGCTGAGCCTGCGCCTGCAATGCATCCAGATCCGATTCCAGATACGCACGCAGGAGCGCTTCAAATTCGTCCCGGGCATATTCACGATCTTCGACAGCCTGTCTCAACAGCGCCAGATGAGCGTTCTCGCCCAGTCCGGTAAAAAACGCAAGTTGTTCATCGAGCGTTTCAAGTGCCACCGATATCGCACCGTACTCGGCCGCCGTGCGCGCCAGTAATAGGTCCATGAACCGCCCGGTTCGAACCGGCGGCTGTGAAAGCGTCATTGCAGCCGCCCAGGGCCTCAGTCGCTCGATGTCGTCCGCATCGACACCATAGCCGACAAAGGCCGATCGGACGCTTTCGTAGAGCGCTTTGTCGAGGTGATCAGAAAGCGCCTGCCCCTCCGGCAAGCGCATCGCAGCATCAAGTCGCGCGAGCATTTCAGCGTCCGGGAGGAGTTCGAGCGCGACAGTGTCGGCCTGCTTCAGCGCCTGCTCCAGCACGGGTGGAAATTCGAGCACGCGCTCGTCTTCGGAATGGATTGTGCCCAGCAGCCAGTTCTGGTGTCCTTCCGGTGAAATCACGGAATAAAACACCTGGGCAAAGCACGCTTGTGCCGCAAATGCAGCAACTAACGCCACAAGCGCAATTCTGGCTAGCTGATTTCCGTTCATTCCGGCCTCGACTCCGGCTACTAATACAATTAGAAATATAGTCGCTGACGGCTTCGGAAACGCGTCCCGAAGCGAGTATTCGCGACGCGTGCTCCAGCGAGTCCGCCGACGATCAATTCGGGGCGTCCCTGAGCTCCAAATCTGGTAGCTTAACGTCTCTTGCTGATGCTGTGACCCAATGATAGAAATGAAGAACCGATTCCGCGGTTTCCTTCCCGTCGTCGTAGACGTGGAAACCGGCGGATTCAATGCCGCGACAGACGCATTGCTGGAGATCGCCGCTTGCGTCATCGAGATGGACGAAGACGGCAGGCTGGCGCCCGGGGAAATGATCTCTCGGCATGTCGAACCATTCGAGGGTGCCAATCTCGAACCGGCGGCGCTGGAGTTCAACGGCATTCGGCCCGACCACCCATTGCGGCTCGCCGTCGCCGAGTCCGAGGCGCTGCGAGAGATATGTCAACCGGTGCGCCTGCGCCTGCGCGAGACCGGCTGCAAGCGTGCGATCCTTGTCGGGCACAATCCGTTCTTCGACCTTTCATTTCTCAATGCTGCGATCGCGCGGGTGGCATACAAACGCAGCCCGTTTCATCCGTTTTCGAGCTTCGATACCGCGACGCTCGGTGGTCTTGCCTACGGACAAACCGTTCTGGCACGAGCGGTGCAGGCGGCCGGCCTGGACTGGGATCAGTCCGAAGCGCATTCAGCACGTTACGACACGGAACGGACCGCGCAGTTGTTTTGCACCGTCGTCAATCGCTGGGGAGAAATCGGAGGGCTGGACCCGTCCACGCTGGCGAATGGCTGACGGCGTTGCACTTTTACTTTTTACGCGTCGATCCTGAATTCCCGCTTGACCACCGGTAATATTCCGTGGGCATGGCTGACGAAAGACAGAACGAATCGCGTATCGTCTCCGTTGTACCGGGCCCGGGGGGGGGGCGCATCAAACGCGACAAGATCATCAAGCGCCTCAAGGGTGTGTCGAGCGACAAGCTCATAGAGGATCTGCAAATTGATTGCGCTGCGATTGCTGTCGACATCGACTGGGGACGTGAAATCCGGTTGCGCAAAGGATCGCTTTTTGAAGCGGTTCTAGGCTCGATCGCGATACCCCGCCGTTCCACGCCGCATTGCTTTCACAGCCGTTTGCTGGTTGACGGCGGCATCCTTAATCCGGTGCCGGTAGCGCCCACATTACGCTCGCTGAACGATCTGACGGTGGTTATCGACGGCGACGGCACGCGGCCTGCCGGTCGCCACTAGGAAAGCGACCAGGGAGGCAAGGACAGCGAACCCGGACTGGTCGCGATGCTGATGAAGTGGCTGAAGAAAATGCAGGCCGTCATCGTTCGGCAGCATCTGGCGGTATTCAGATCCGACCTCGTGGTCGAAGCATCCAAAGGAGTCGTGCATGATCCATGAATTTCACCGCGCCGACCAACTGACCAATCCTGGTTACCGGCGTACAATTACGGCCCTGAACCGACTTCGGGATCAATCCGATGACTGAAAACGACATTCTGTTCGACGACGCGGCCGACCAGGTCGTCGACCTCGGCAACCAGATCGCGGATGCCAATCCGGACGGAGACCTGTGGGCAGTCGCCGATGGCCTGATCGCCGGAGCTGTGCATTTCTGGCTGTACGCGCACCAGCCGGATAATCAGGCCGACGATGAAGACATGGAAGGTCTGATGACGGCAACCGCCCGTATCGATACGCTGGTCGGTTTGTTGCGCGAATCGGCGATCGACAGCGAATATCTGCATTCGCCGAACGACCTGGACGCCGGGCGGGCCTGAGAAAACTACGATTGCGCGAAGCGACCCAGGTCGCGATCAGGTTCGACTTCAACCCGTCCCCGACCCTGGTGCTTGGCCCTGTACATCAAACGATCGGCACGCTTGACCAGTTCCGATACCGATTCGTCGCCGCGATAATCCGCGACACCGAAACTCGCAGAAACGCCGTTTCCATCATGGGTTCGAATTTCCTGCATACGTTGCAGTAGATCGACTGCAAACTGCCGACCGCCAGCTCGATCGGTCTCCGGCAAGATGATCGCAAATTCCTCGCCGCCCCACCGGGCAGCAACATCCCTCTTGCGCAGGCGGCTGCGCAAAAGTGATGCAACGTCAACCAGAACCCTGTCTCCGACATCGTGGCCGAAACGATCATTGACCTGCTTGAAGTGATCGATGTCCAGGAGAATAAATCCGAACGGGCGGCCCGTCCGTCCAGCCCGGTCGATCTCTTGCTGTAGCACTTCCGTGCCATGGCGCCGATTGAACAGGCCCGTCAATTCGTCCGTAATCGCCAGTTCGTTGAGTTTTGCCTCAAGTTCCTTTCGCTGGCTGATGTCGATAACCATACCGGTCACTCGAAGCGGGCGGTCGTCCGAATCCCGCTCGGTGATACGTCCGCGGATATTGGTCCAGATGTAGTCACCTGATTTCCGTCGCAGCCTCACGTCGGCCTCGAAAAACGGACGCGTCCCGACCAGATGCGCTTCCATTTCTTCAATCAGAATTGCCTCGTCGTCCGAATGGACAAGCGTGAGCACGGAGCTGATATCGGCGGCGACTTCATTCTGGCTATAACCGAGCAGTTGCTCCGAAATGTTATTGAACTTCAGCGCCCGAGTGTTCAAGAACCAGTCCCACATCCCGAGCTTTGCACCGTTGACGGCAAGCGACAGCCGCTCCTCGCTGTCGCGCAGCGCCCGCTCGGTACGAATTCGTTCAGTGATATCGGAAAACGTGGCGACTACGGCAAGAATATCCTCCGAGCCTTCTGCATGCACCGGCTCGGTACTGATCTCGAGCCAGACCCTCTGGCCATCCGGCCGTTCCAGACCCATGACAACCTCCCGCTGGGGCCGACCGGTCGCCAGCGTGATCGATGCCGGAAACTCGTCCAGCGGCATTGGCGTTCCGTCCAGCCGCAAACAATCGGAGTCGAAATCCGACAGTGACAAGGACTCGAGCGCATGGGGCGCGGCACCAAGAATTTTCGCAGCGCGCTGGTTGGTGACAGAAAAGCTGCCATCGGGCGCGATGGCCATCACGCCTTCGGCCATTGATCGGATAATGGAGCTCAACCGGGCTTCGTTCTCGGCCAGCTGCTCGCGAATCTGACGACTCGCTGTGATGTCACTGGCCTGAGAAATGACAAGCTCCGGACGATTGTGCTTGTCCGGCACCATCGACACATCGAACCGCACCCAAACATCACGGCCGCTGGCGTGCAAATAGCGTCTTTCGAAGCGAAAACTGGTAATCTCGCCTCGATTCAGTCGTTCGAATTGTTCCAGACTGCGGCCGACATCTTCGGGGTGCGCTATCTCGTTGAATGACTTGCCCAGCAACTCGTCGCTCGAGAAGCCCACCAGTTCTGAAAATGCCGAATTCACCGCCTGAAAGACGCCGTCCGGCGTTTGTAGCGCGATTCCCACAGCCGATTGTTCGAACACCCATGCAAGGCGCTGAATTTCACTGTTATCCATTCCGCCACGGAATTCCCGCGGCGAATCGACATTGTTCTGGACGCTACTCACGCACTCTTGATGCAACAGTCATACCAAAAACCAATAAGTACCCGATAGTCTCACAGATCGCGCGAGAATTGACAACGACAACACTTTTTTGGCCGTTGCCTCAAGGCCGCTGGCTGTCGCGAATCGCCCTGAATTCGTTGCCTTCGTACCAATTTGGCCATGCTTCGGATTCTCCCAGAAATCGACCAACCCGATAGAGCGCAGACGCATCCACTGCGATCCCCCGCAGATCCCATTCAGGGTCGAACACATCGGCCGGCTTGTGATAGCGCCTGTCGCGAAAGTCGCGTTCGATGGCAAGCACATGATCCGACCCCAGGTCGACGTGCTCCACTCCGCTTTTTGCGTACAGCGAAGGGATACCTCCCCGGGCAAAGTTGAAGTGATCCGATCTGTAGTAGTAGCCGGCTTCTGGGGTTGGCTCCTCGACGATGTAGCGGTCAGATTCTTCAAGCGTGGCGGCCAGCACATCTTCCAGTTCCGACGAACCGAATCCAATGACCACCATGTCCTCGGTGGGGCCGGCCATGAAGCTGAAGGCATCAAGATTGATAGCCGCGACCGTGTCTTGCGGCGGAAACGCAGGGTCGTTGACGTAATGACGCGATCCCAGCAGACCGTACTCCTCCAGCGTGACCAGAAGGAACATGCCGGTGCGCTCGGCCGGCCCGACTCGGGCATTCATCCGGGCGAGCTCCAGAACCACCGCTGTCCCGGAAGCGTTGTCGATCGCGCCGTTGAAAATGCCTGCCGAACCGGGCAGCGCCATGTTGCGACCGAGGTGGTCCCAGTGGGCCATGTAGACCACTGCCTCTTCAGGACGGTCGGTTCCCGGCAGTCGGCCGGCCACGTTATAAGACTTGCCTTCACGAACGCTATTGCGCACCCGCGCAGTCACCTGGGCGTCCAGACCGACCGCATCGAAATCCGGACTAGCCGCGCGTTCCTTCTGTGTCTCGTAATCGAGTCCGGCTCGGGAGAACAGGTCTCTAGCGGTATCGACCGTGATCCAGCCTTCCAGCGCCATGACCGGCTCGTCGCCCCGCGCTGCGAGCTCGAACTGCGGTCCCGACCACGAATTAGTGACGACTTCCCACGGATAGGAGGCCGGCTCGGTTTCATGCACGATCAGTGCGGCCGCGGCACCCTGCCGGGCGGCCTCTTCGTACTTGTAGGTCCAACGCCCGTAGTACGTCATGGCCCGGCCGTTGAAGAATCCGGAATCCGGCGCAGCGAAGCCGGGATCGTTGACGAGGATCACGACCGTCTTTCCTTCAACATCCAGCCCGGCGTAATCGTTCCATTCGTACTCCGGCGCCACGACGCCGTAGCCGACGAACACCAGCTCCGAATCCTCGATACCGTGGAAATCGGTCCCGAGGCGGCGCGAGCCGATGATCATCTGATCAGGGTAGGTCAACTCGAACGAGTCGTCGCCCTGCGCCACCGAGATCGCCGACCGCTCCTGGTTGGTCAGTTCCACCATCGGAACCGACTGCAGGTAACTGTCGCCGAAGCCTGGCTGCAATCCCGCATCGGCCAGTTGCTCGACCAGATAGTTGACGGTAAGGCGCTCGCCCCGAGAACCGGGAGCACGACCTTCAAATTCGTCCGAGGCCAGCGTCTGCAGATCCCGGGAATAGCGTTCAAGATCAAACCCCGGCGCAGGAAGCGCGGGAATGGCGTAACCGGACGATTCCTCGACGGCTGGCTCCGGCGCAGTCGGCTCGGGTTCCGGGGCAACCGGTTCGGGGCGGTCGCAACCACTGATGAATAAAACGCCGGCGAATGCCGCCAGCGCCGGAAAAATACGAATTCGAGTAAGCGTCACGAGCGATCTCCAGGATGACCGATATCTACAACCGCTCGATTCTACAGCCTGGCGACCTGCGTGATGCGATGCCCGCGCAAACCCGAACTACGGCGATGATTACCTCAGTCGGCGGACAGCAACCGGATCTCGAAGCTGACATCGACGCGGTTTCTAACGAATTCGGGGTCGGCAAACTCACCGGTTCCGACATTGAAAAGCGAGCGGTCGACTTCGGCAGCGCCGTTCATGCTGAACTCGCCCGTGGCGAGCAGATCGTCGCCGCTCGGCGTCAGCGTAAAGTTGACCGCTTGCGCCGCGCGGATACTTTTCAACTCGAGTTCTCCTTGCGCGAGATATCCGGCTGCCTGCGCCGTAATCGAACCACTGTCCCAGGTCGCGTCAGGGTATTGCTCGACGGCGAAAAAAGCTTCGCCCTTGAGCGTTTCGTCACGCTCGCGATTCTCGGTGTCAGCCGAGGAGAGCCCTACCTGGACATGAATCCGTCCATCGACCGGCCCGCTTTCGGGCATGCAATACCTTACCGAGAACTCGCCGAAGCGGCCGGTGAAGCCGGTCCCTTCAACGGCGCCGGAAAATGCCAGTTCACCGGTCTCCTGGTTGCCGCTGAAGCATTTCTCTTCGGCAACAGTGCGGGTCGACAGCGTCAGCATGAAGGTTGCAAACGTCGCGAACGCGAAAATCCTGAAAAACTTCATTTCCATGCAATCATTTCCTCTCAATCGTGCGTTGGATTCATTTCCAGCGCGGGAGCATTCTTCCGAGGAGACCATCCTTGAGCAGGAGCTGGTGACGCAACGCGGCAAGCACGTGGATCGAAACAAGCACCAGGATGAACTTGGCCAGCCATTCGTGTGTTGTTCCGAAAAGGTTCTCGATCTGCTCGTTTTGAGCGACCAGCGCCGGAATATCGACCAGCCCGAACAGCTCGGGGCCAAAGCCGGCTGCCGAGGTATATATCCAGCCGCTCAACGGCATCGCGAGGATCAACGCGTACAGCAACCAGTGCGCCGTGGACGCGGCACGCTTTTCGAAGGTCGACATGCTATCGGGGAACGGCGGCGGCCGATTGAACGCCCGCCAGAGCAGCCGCAGGATCACCAGCCCCAGAATCGTCATGCCGATGGACTTGTGCTGGTTGACCAGCGCAAACTCGGCCCGGATCGAATCGGTCCGGTCGATGCGCCAGGACCAGACAAACTGCGCAGCAATACCTGCGACCACCAGCCAATGAAAGCACTGGGCCACGAGCCCATACGCACTTCGTGTATTTGCCAGAGGGACCTTCATTCAGTCGAGCTATCCTTCGCACCAGATCCGAACGATACGGTACCTCTGATGAACGTGCTGTTGCTGAATTTCAGACGATTGATCTGTAACGCCCGATGGCAAATACAATCTCGATTAGCGCCGCAACCATCACGGCAGCCATCGCGACAACTATCGCGACAACTATCGCGACAAGCGAAAAAGCAGGCAGGACCGAGCTTCAACCGGCATTCATCGCTGCAATTGTCCGGGGATCGGCGTCCGTGGAGTCTGACCGTTCTGGTCGTTGCGCTGCTGGTCGGCTGTTCCAGCGCGCCGGAGCGAAGTGCAGAAGAGACCAATTCGGTGGCCTGGCCCGACTTCGCGCCGCCGGCGCGTGGCGACGCGACCTACCGCATCGATCCGGAGAGCTCGATGCTCAGAATTCGCGTCGACCCCGAGGGTCCGATGGCGCGACTGGGTCACAGCCACATCATCGGCGGAGGCCTCATCAGCGGCATCGTCGTGCTTGCAAACGAGCAAGACGGCACGCGACTGAACCTCGAAATCGATGCCGCATCGCTGGATGTCGACAGACCGGAATGGCGCGCCGCAGCCGGACTCGAACCCGAACTCGACCCGGATGCGATCAGCGGAACACGATCGAACATGCGCAGCGAGCGCGTGCTGAACGCAACGGAGCATCCGAAAATATCGGTTCAATCCATCGATATCTCAGGGCCGGCGTGGTTGCCCGACGTGACGGTCCGCATTCGACTTCGCGGAGCGGTACGCGAGGTAACGGTGCCGGTGGCCGTCGAGAGGACCGCGCGCAGGCTGGTCGCCAGCGGCGCACTCGATCTGCTGCAAACCGACTTCGGCATCACGCCGTTCTCGGCCGCCGGCGGGGCGCTGCGCGTTTCCGATCGCATGCGGATACGCTTTCGTATCGTGGCAGTCAAGGTAACAGACGCTCGGCAGGCGAAGCCAGGAGCCGGTGCATCGATGTTGCTATGATGCGCGTTTCGCACGTATTCGAGGACGCCTGCCCGTGACCGACACCAGATCATCCGCTTCCAGCGCCGCCGGATCCCGTAACTGGTTTACCCGTTTTCTCGACGCCGTCGAGTGGCTCGGCAACCTGTTGCCGCATCCGGTCACGCTGTTTGCCCTGCTCGCGATTTCGATGGTGCTGCTTTCCGGCCTGTTCGGATGGCTGGACCTGGCCGTTTCCGATCCGCGTCCGGAGGGCATGTCCGGACGCGCTGATGACGGAATGATTCGTGCCGTCAGCCTGCTGAACGCGGACGGCCTGCGCATGATCGTCACCAACCTGGTCTCGAACTTCACCGGCTTCGCGCCGCTGGGTGTCGTGCTTGTGGCAATGCTCGGCGTTGGCGTGGCCGAGAAGTCGGGCATGCTGTCGGCGCTGGTGCGCGGCATTGTGCTCAACGCGCCGAAGCACGTGGTCACGGTTGCCATTGTTTTTGCCGGGGTACTCTCCAACACCGCCTCGGAAATGGGCTACGTGGTGCTCGTGCCTCTGGCCGCGGCAGTGTTCTATTCGCTGGGCAGGCACCCGCTGGCCGGCATGGCCGCAGCATTTGCCGGCGTCTCGGGCGGCTATAGCGCAAACCTTCTGATCGGCACCATCGACCCCTTGCTGGCGGGCATTACCGAGGAAGCCGCGCAGCTGATCGATCCGGCCTACACCGTGGACGCCACGGCCAGCTACTTCTTCATGGTCGTCTCCACGTTCATGATCACGATCGTCGGTTCTCTGGTGACGATCTTCATCGTCGAGCCGAAGCTCGGAAAATACGACGCCTCCGAGGCCGACGAAGAGATTCTCGACGGCCGATCAATGCAGCCCCTGACATCCGGTGAAAAGAAAGGCCTTTTGGCGGCCGGACTGGCTGCCGTCGCCGTGTTCGCGCTGATGGCCGTCACCCTGGTACCGGAATGGGGCCCGCTGCGAAATCCCGAGACCGGTGAAATGATCCGCTCGCCGTTTTTCCGCGGTATCGTGGCATGGATCTTCGTGTTCTTCCTCGCAACGGGATTCGCTTACGGGAAGACCGTGGGTACCATGAAAAACGATCGGGACGTGATCAACGGCATGTCTTCGGCGATCGCTACCCTGGGCCTTTATGTGGTGCTTGTGTTCTTCGCCGCTCAGTTCGTCGCCTACTTCGGCTGGACCAATATCGGCGCGATCACGGCAGTCACCGGCGCGAATTTTCTTCAGGGCATCGGCCTGACCGGTCCGCTGGTATTCGTGTTCTTCATCATGGTCTGCGGCCTGATCAACCTTTCGCTGGGCTCGGCCTCGGCGCAGTGGGCCGTAACCGCGCCTATCTTCGTGCCGATGCTGATGCTGATCGGCTATTCTCCCGAAGTGATCCAGACTGCCTATCGAATCGGCGACTCATCAACCAATATCATTACGCCGATGATGAGCTATTTCGGGCTGATCCTGGCCTGGGCGACCCGCTACAACAAAAACTTCGGCATCGGCACCTTGATTGCCACCATGCTGCCGTATTCGATATTCTTCATGACCGGCTGGGCGCTTTTGTTCCTGTTATGGACGTTCGGAATGGACCTGCCGGTCGGACCCGGGTCCCCGACCTATTACCCCGGCGGGCAGTAGTCGCGCACAATGAAAACGCCGGAACTGTTGGAACTGAGAATGAAGCGCGCGCGCCGCGTACTGATTTGCGAATTCTCCGACGGGCAGGCGTTCGAACTCGACTGCGAATACCTGCGCACCCATTCCCCTTCGGCCGAAGTCCGCGGGCACGGACTGTCGGAGCCGAAATTGCTGACCGGCAAACAGGATGTCAACATTGAAGCCATCGAGCCGATCGGCAGCTATGCCGTGGTGCTGCGCTTCGACGATGGACACGACACCGGCATCTATGCATGGGACTTTCTCTACCGGCTCGGCCGCGACATGAGAGCCAACAAGCGCCGCTACAACGCACGGCTGGCCGAAGCCGGGCTGCTGAACGAATGACACCTGTTTGGCGCTTTGCTGCGGCGATCCCGTGCTTGTCGAGGGCCAGGAAACTTCTGAATAACGCTGCGCGCCGCGCAGCGTTATTCAGAGGTTACCGAGTAGACTGAAAGACCACCCAAGATGACGCAAAAGCCTCTGTCGCCGCTGAGTCGCCTGATCGGTCACTATCCGGCCGAAATCGCCGACGATCCTGAAATCGGGGCGATGTGTGCCCGCATCGAGCATCAGTCGGACGATGATGCGATTCTGGCCCAGCGCATGCTCAAGGCGCTCAATCCGCTCTCTCCGGACCGGACCACCGTTCTTGCCGCGCTGGCGATTGTCGCTGCGCACGGAAACGTGGCGGAATCGGCAGTCGACGCCGACGGACACGAGGCACATCGGCTGGTCGAGCAGTTTCGCCGCGTGGTGCACTTCGATCAACGCTATCTCCCCGAATCTTCCAGCCGCGCCGAAGGTCTGAGGCGGCTGATTCTCGCCCTGATCTACGACGTGCGCGTGGTGCTGCTGGTTCTGGGCTGGCAGCTCGCCCGAATGCAGCTGGCACGCGACGGCGAGGTTCGCCGCTCGCTGGCACGCGAAACACGCGCAATTCACGCCCCGCTGGCCAATCGGCTCGGCATCTGGCAGCTCAAGTGGCCGCTGGAAGATCTGGCGTTTCGTTATCTGGACCCGGAGGCCTGTGCCCGGATTGAACGCCTTGTTGCCGAGCAGCGCGACGAACGCGAGCGCTACATCGACGCGTTCATGCACCAGCTGGCGGAAAGGCTCGACGGCGCGGACATCGCCCACGAAATCAGCGGCCGGGCCAAGCACATTTACTCGATCTGGCGCAAGATGCAGCGCAAGGGCCTGGATTTTCACCAGCTGTTCGACGTGCGCGCCGTGCGCGTCCTGGTCGATGACCTGGCCAGCTGCTATTCGGTGCTCGGCCTGGTACACAGCCACTGGCAGCCGGTGCCGGGTGAATTCGACGACTACATCTCCAACCCGAAGCCCAACCTCTACCGCTCGCTGCACACTGCGGTCCGCGGCAGCCACGGGCGCGTTTTCGAGGTTCAGATCCGGACGCACGAAATGCACGAACACGCCGAGCTGGGTGTTGCGGCCCACTGGCGCTACAAGGAAGGCGGGCCGCGCGACAGCGCGCTGGAGCAGCGCATCGGCGTGATGCGCCAGCTGATCGAGGGCGGCGACGCCGAGGGCAATACCGAGCCGGGGCGCGACGACGACAGCCTGATCGAAAACTTCGAATCCCTGACCAGCGAGGACCGGGTCTACGTGCTCACTCCCCGCGGCGACGTCATAGATCTGGCCCAGGGCGCGACCGCGCTGGATTTCGCCTACCACGTGCACACCGAAGTCGGCCACCGCTGCCGGGGGGCAAAAGTCAACGGACGCATTGTTCCGCTGACCCACGTCCTGGCCAACGGTGACCGGGTCGAGGTGCTGACGTCCAATCAGGGTCACCCGTCCCGCGACTGGCTGAACCCGCAGCTGGGCTACCTGCGCTCGGGCCGCGCCCGGGCCAAGGTGCGCCATTATTTCCGGCAGTTGAACTTCGACGAAAACCTGGCCGCAGGTCAGGCTGCGATGGAAGGCGAACTCAAGCGGCTCGATCTGCCCGGGGCCGACCTTCATCCGGTCGCCGAGCAATACAATTTCCGTCGAACCGAAGACCTGCTGGCCGCCATCGGCGCAGGCGACCTGACCTCCGCGCAGATCGGCCAGTCGGCCCTGCGCCTGAATTCCCCAACGGAAACCGACCGTCCGGAGCTGCCTTTCAGGCGATCTGCAACTCAGGAACCGACCGGTAGCGGAAGCGAAATCCGGATCGAAGGCGTGGGCAATCTCATGTACCAGCTGGCTCGCTGCTGCCAGCCGCTACCGGGCGACCCGATCGCCGGCTTCATCACCCGCACCCGTGGCGTCAGCATTCATCGCGAGGATTGCCGCCAATACCTGCACCTGGCTCAAAACCAGCCGGAGAGGCGAATCCAGGTCGATTGGGCGCGCAGCATGCGCACCCGCTACCCGGTGCGGGTCAGGATTGATGCCTGGGACCGGCGCGACCTGATCAAGGACATCGGCTCGGTCCTGTCCAACCATGGCCTGAGCGTCAGTGCCATGCACGCCGACCGTGGCGAGCAGCCGGAAGCCGTGAGCATCGAGCTTTCACTGGAAGTCGAGGATCTTGAGCAGCTCAGCGCCCTGCTCGGCAGACTTCAGTCCATCACCAACGTCAGTTCCGTTCGCCGCCTGCGCTGACGGCCAGGCCCACACTCTCGAGCGTTCCCATGACGGCCTGTCGGGCAGCGCTTACCGAGAAATGGTTCTCGACATTCATCCGGCCATTCTGTGCCAGGGATTGCCACAACTCACGGTCTTGATACAAGCGGACGACTTCGGCTGCAAACCTGTGCGCTTCGTCGGCCATCAGGATATCCACGCCATGCTCGGTATACATGCCTTCGGCGGCACATGATGTCGCGACGACCGGCAAGCCGTGACTCATCGCCTGGTTGACCTTGCCCTTGACGCCCGCGCCGTAGCGCAACGGCGCCACCGAGATTCGGCACCCGGTCATGTAGGGTTCCATATCGGCAACGAACCCGTGCAACTTGATGCCGGATGCCCGGCGCCGCTGCAGGCTTTCCGGCATCCTGCTGCCGATTATGTGCAAGGTCAGGTTCGGCAATTCTTTCAGCACCATCGGCATGATCTCGTCGATCAGCCAATTCGCCGCGTCCAGGTTCGGTGGATGCTGGAACCCACCGACGAAAACAAGGTCGTGACGCTCCTCGAAAGGCTTTCCCGGATCTCGAAGCGTGTGGATGTTCGATACAACAGAGATATTCGCATCAGGCAGCAGGGATTGCAGCAATTGCTGCTCGAACTGACTGACAACAAGTGTGGCATCGGTGGTTTCGATAAGCCCGAGTTCCTGCTTGCGGGTTTTCCCTGCAGCGATGGCGGCCGACTCCGTTCCCGAGATTTCCGCCTCTCGCTGCTCACGAAGGAAATGAAGATCGACGGTATCGAAGATCAGTCTGGCATTCGGACACAACGTGCGCAGCATTTTCAGCAGCGGGTTCAGAATGTAGTGACGGCTGACGATGACGAGATCGAGCTCCGCACCGTGTTCGGACAACCACGCTTCCGGATCCTGCACCCAGGGGGCGGTCAGGACTTCAATCCCGACGCTTTGCAAATCGCTTGAATGGCGACCGACCCAAAGCCGGTTCTCGGGCAGGAAGCTGGTCTGGTAGCCGAGCTCATCAAGCAATCTCAGCAAGGCGAACATTCTCACCGAACCCGAATCGTGATCAGGCATAGGCGTGGTCGCATCGATAACCAGCGCGCGTCGCGCAAACCGGCGGTATCTCAGCTCGCGCGCCGCGCGATTGCTGTATTGCTGAGGATTCTCCGGATAGGTTCGCAGAATCTCGCGCCAGCGCTCCAGGAATTTCTCCCGGTTGATGCTTTGATGCTGCTTGATGCCGGTCGATTCGTCGGTACCGGACGTTCCGCCCTCGAAGTGGATCACGGTCGAGGTCGGTTGGTAATAGACCTTCAAGCCGCGCTCGCGGACGCGGAAACACAGATCCGTGTCTTCATAGTAGGCGGGCGCATAGTAAGTATCGAAACCATCGAGCTCAGAGAACAGTGCGCGCTCGATAGCCAGACATGCGCCGGACACGTAGTCGGCTTCGCTGAGGAAATTGAACTCCGGCCGGTCCGGGCTTTCGCCCCGCCCGTAGTTCCAGCCGCTGGCATCGCGGAACACGATGCCTCCTGCTTCCTGAAGCGTTCCATCCGCGAATACAAGTCGTCCGCCGACGACGCCGGCAGAAGGATTCTCGGTAAACGTCGCGATCAACGCATCGAGCCAGCCGTCGGTCACGCGGGTATCGTTGTTCAGAAACACCAGCCACCGTCCGCTGGCGGCACCTGCACCGCGATTGCAGGTCCGGATGAAGCCCTTGTTTCGGCGGTTTCTAAGGTAACGGATGCCGCGACAAAGCTTCAGCCATGATCGCGTTTCGTCACTGGAACAATCGTCGACGACAATGACCTCGAATCCGATCTGGTTTTGCACCGATACCAGACTCTGAATGCACGTCGAAGTGAAATGCAGCTGATTGTAGACGGGCACGATCACGCTGACTTCGGGGTGCTCGGGCGCGTCGAATGCGACCGGCTCGGCAATTTGTCCGGCAACCGGTACTACCTGCGGCGGGATAGAGACATGCCGGGTTGCCGATACCGGAGAAGATTGCAGCAGCATGATCGCCTGCCGCGGTCCGCGGAGCTTCCAGTGATGAAAAAACCTTCCGGCCAGACGCGGCCATCTCAAGGGGTTGAAGGCGCGCCGCTGAACCGCGTTGCGACCCAGTCGCGCTGCAAAACGCAGGGGCCGGGTCAGGCGCCACGATCGGCTCCCCGTCACCGTATTCAATTCTGATTCCAGCTGCTCCTGGCGCTTGAAAAGCTCTTCGATCTGCATATCGCGCGTTTCAAGCCGTGCACGCGTTTCGTCCAGCGTTTGGCCGCTCTCGTAAAGCTCACGATCCAGCTGGGCGATTGCATGCTCGCGTTTGGCAATTTCCTGATGCGCGTCATTCAATCCGGCTTCCGCCGTTTGCCGGGACACACGTTCCCGCTCCAACTGGTCGCGAACGCGTTCGATCTCATGACCAACAATCGTTTCCAATTCTTTTTTCTCCCGTTCCAGCCTTAAGGCCCATTGCGTCCGCTCATCGAATTCAGCCCTGAGGCTTGCCATGTCCGAACGAGACTGCTGAATTTCTTCGTCAAGTCTCAACGCCCAGGCGACCTTCTCTTCGAGTTCATCATTAAGATTTGCATAGGATTCACGTACCGCGGTCAGCTCCTTGTCAAGCGACTGCGACCATTCGGTACGGGCCTCGAAGTCCTGTTGCAGCCCGGCATACGCATCGCGTAACGCGACCAGCTCCTTGTCAAGCGATTGCGACCATTTCGTGCGCGCTTCGAAATCCTTTTGCAGCCCGGCGTAGGCATCGCGCGCTGCGGCCAGCGCCTTGTCAAGCGACTTCGACCATTTCGTGCGCGTTTCGAAATCCTGCTGCAGCCCGGCGTAGGCATCGCGTGCTGCGGCCAGCTCCTTTTCAAGCGACTTCGACCATCGCGTTCTATCCTCGACCTCGTCTTGCAGCTTTGCCACGGTCTTGCGCGCAGACTCGAGCTCCCTGTCAAGCGACCGCGACCATTCCGTGCGCGCTTCGAGATCCTGCTGCAGCCCGGCGCAGGCATCGCGTGCTGCGGCCAGCTCCTTTTCAAGCGACTTCGACCATCGCGTTCTATCCTCGACCTCGCCTTGCAGCTTTGCCACGGTCTTGCGCGCCGACTCGAGCTCCTTGTCAAGCGACCGCGACCATTCCGTGCGGGCCTCGAAATCCTTTTGCAGTCGGGCGTGCGCATCGCGCGCCGACTCGAGCTCCGACTTCAGCGAATCGAGCCAGTTCGAGCGCTCGCGAAATCGCCGATCGAGTCGCACGGCCCACTCGGTCCTCTTGTCGAGCTCGGCAGCCAGACGCTCGCTTTCCGCTGCGACCCCGGCGTACCGCATTTCAAGCTGCGCCAGCTCATTGGCCAGTTTTCCGAGCATCAGATCAGTGTCTTCGGCAGCTTTCGGCGAATGCCGCCGGCCTGTCTCGCCCGGAATCAGCAAATTGAATCTGGATACAAGCTTTTCGGGAGTCTGGAACGAATGCTTGCCGGATGCCAGTTGATCGAGCATTCCCAGGTTGCTGGCCACAGACTCAACAGCCTTTACCAGCGCCTCCGGGTTCGGATCGAAGAGCAGTCCATCGCGCCGATGCCGAATTCGCTCCGGAAAACTGCCCACGCGGGTCGCAATAGGAACCAGACCCACCGATTGCACCTCGCTCAGCGCGAAATTCCAGGTTTCCGGAACCGTGGAGAGAAATAAAGCCGCATGCGGTCTGAGCTTTCGGACCAACGCCGGAAACTGATCGTGCCGATAATTGCAAATCAGGTCGATGCCGGCCTGGCCGAACAACCGGAACGCCTCGCGGCCACAACCGAGCGCCGTGATGCGCGCCATGGATCGCAACTCCGGCAAAGCGGCTTCGAGCAGTTCGATGCCCTTGCCCTTCGTCAGACGACCGGGAATCACCAGGTGCAGCGAGTCCTTCGGATCCGGGCGACGCGCCTTGCGACGGTCCGAAAACGGCCGAAACGCATGCGGTATTTTCGAAATTTCCAGCTTTGCGCCCGCATTCAGCATCTTCCAGCGCTGAATAACGTGATCTGCCGGCGCAACGAGCGTGATCGTGTTGTTGTCGATCGTACGGCGCCATGCATCTGCAATTTCCTTCCAGAAATCGGGATCGCGCGGGCGCATGCGTAGCGTGTCCCCATGCCGGGCGAATGCTTGAGTTCTGGCCACGCCGCTTTTCTTGTCGATATAAGGCAGCGGGTCGAAGTCAAGCAAGGGCCAGACCGGATAGAAATCGTGCAGAACCTGAACCGTCGGCAGTCCCGAGGTCAGACAGTCAAGACTGTGACCGATCAACGATGAAACCACGACCCGGCCGACTCCGAAACGGTTCAGAATCTGCTCCAGGACGGTCCGGTACTGGCTGTGAGATTCAACGGTACTGGTAATTTGTGGCGCCAGCGGAATTTCGCGAATCAGGCTTTGGCTGGTACTGCCGATAAACAGTTTGAGGCCCCGCCCGCAGATTTCTCCGGACCGGTCACCGTCGGCGATCAACACCAGGTTCACGCCGTCTCGATCACCGGCAATGAAATCCTCTATCCAGCGCCAGACGCCACCGCCCCAGCTGTGGGCTATATGCAGGGTCACCGGAAGTTCCGGGTCGCCTCGCTCGGCCGCACCCGTTCCAGACAGACCCAGCTGCCGAAGCCGAAGCCTCGCCTGTCCCAGGGGCATCGCCGCGCAATCGGCATCCAGGCAGACCTCCGAACGGACGGGCAACGTCTGATCAAAGGCAAACGCTTCGTCGATCAGCCCGGCTGAAGTGCTCTGCAGCGCATCGGCACCGAGCCGCGCCCGACCCGGGCCGACCAGCACGCAATCGGGATTCGCCGGGGCTGCAATGGTTTCCCAGCAACCTTGAGAACACCAGTAGAGCAAACGGGCCGGTTGGGCGGGATCGGCGTCTTCAGGCCATGCCGTGAAGGGATTGAAATCGTCGGAGTAGTTGCCGGGAAAAACGGTCAGTTCCGGCAAATCCCCAGCGCTTGACAATCGTTCGAGGATGGAAACCGGCTGAGGTAATCCCAGACCGGCACGCAACACCAGAACGGCGGATCGCGGATGTTTCTTCGCCAGAGCCCTGAGTGCCCCATCGAAGTCCTTGCGGTTGGTGCCCAGCGGCGTCAACCCGGGATCACTGGTGGCTAAGGAATACAACGGCGCCGTCAGCTGAGCGCGAATGTCTTCTATCCAGGCAGGATCGACGGTATCACTTGCGCTTCTCGACCAAACGAGAACCGCCAGCCCGGCGTCACCGGAGACGCCCGACGCCTTTTTTCCGAGCCTGCCGGAACCGCTGCTCATTCAGTATGTTCCGCTACGCCGACCGCACGTCGAGGCGGGGTTGTCGGGCCGACAACATCCGCCTCCACCTGTGAGGCCTCCACCAATAACTCGGTTCAACAAGATTGCGCCTTAACGGTCAGCCGGGAATCGACAATAACTTTCAATTATCTCGCATTAAAGTGCGCTTGTCACATTGTCGGTTTAGCCGATTTCACCCTGACCGGAAAAGCTCGACACCCCTGCGCGCTTGCCGTTTTCTCTCTCGCAGATCTGGTCACAGAGCCTCGATCAGGTTGACCCTGGAACGTTGCCTCGAGCCATACGACTGTATGGTGCTGTGTGCGCAGCGCGACTGATTCAGCCGGCCCGGCAACTGTCGTCGTTTGCGCCGGGCGTCAGCCGAGGATTCACGATTCCGATACAGTGTTCGTCCGAAATACAATGGCCCCGATGTGTAGCTGAATCTTCCGCCTGGAATGTCCAAACCAAAGCGAAAACGTAAAAAGAGTCACGGAAGCGCTTCGACGCCAACCCGTCGAGCTTTCCTGTGGGGCATCCCCGTATTCTTGCTGGGACTCGGACTCGGCTGTTTCGGGCCGTGGATCTGGTACCTCGATCAGCATGCCTCGGAGCGCTTCGAGGAACGCCAGTGGAAGCAGGCGGGCAGAGTCTACGCACGCGCGCTGGAGTTGTATGAAGGTCGGCCGTTGTCCGGCATCGATCTTGAGTTGGAGTTCGCAGCCGCCGGCATGAGCCCAATGCAGCCTCTGCTGCCGGGGAGGTTTGCACAAAACCGCAATCAGTACACGATTGCCCTGCCCCAACTCGAATTCGCCGACGGCACCCAGCGCGCGCAAACGATCGTGCTGACGCTGGGGGAGCGCCGCGTCCAATCGCTGGTCAATAGCCGCGGCAATTCGCTGGATCTGGTGCGCCTGCCGCCGGCTGAACTCGGCAGCCTGCTTCCTTTCGACTCCCGCGATCGCACCCTGGTGCCGATTGCCGAATTTCCCACGCTGCTGGTTGCCGGAATCCAGGCGGTGGAAGATCGACAATTCCGTTACCACCACGGAATTGATCCAAGGGCCATCCTGCGCGCATTGATCAGCAATTTGAGGTCCGGCAGCGTGGTGCAGGGCGGCAGCACGATTACCCAACAGCTGGTCAAGAACCTGTTCCTGAACGCCGATAGAAACCTTTTGCGCAAATTCAATGAAGCGATCATGGCCATCAGCCTCGAAGCACGCTTCGACAAAGCGGAGATCCTGGAGACTTATCTGAATGATGTCTATCTGGGACAAAGCGGCAATCAGGCCATCCACGGCTTCGGCCGAGCCGCTGAGTATTACTTCGGCCTGCCGGTGGCCTCGCTGTCCACCGACCAGATTGCACTGCTTATCGGGATGGTGCGCGGCGCATCCTGGTACCACCCGGTCCGGAATCCGGAGCGCGCGCTGGCCCGACGCGATCTGGTCCTCAGCCTGTTTCTGGAGACCGGCCTGATCGAGTTCGACGAATACGAGAGCGCGCTGGAACGCCCGCTTGGGGCCGGGGTGGGCGATACCGCACGCGGTCGGGCCCACCCGGCGTTCATGGATCTGGTGCGGCGACAACTCAAGGCCGACTATCGGGATTCGGATCTCCGAGAAAAAGGACTTCGAATTCACACCACGCTGAGCCCCCTCGCCCAGCAGCGGGCGGAACAAGGGCTGGCCAGCGGACTGTCAGAGATCGACGATTCCGCCGGTAACCTGCAAGGGGCGATCGTGCTGGCCCAGCCCGACTCCGGCGAAATCAGGGCGCTGGTCGGCGACCGCGACTTCCGCCGAGCGGGCTTCAATCGAGCCCTTGATGCGCGCCGTCCCGTCGGATCGGTGATCAAGCCGTTCGTGTATCTTCTGGCGTTGACCGATGCCGAGCGATTCACCCTTGTTACGCCTGTTGAAGACCAGCCTCTCAGCGTGCCACAGCCGGGGCGCGAGGCGTGGCGCCCGCGCAACTACGATCAAACCAGCCACGGGACGGTAGCTCTCCTGGAAGCGCTGGCCAACTCCTACAATCAGGCTACCGTGCGAATCGGGCTTCAGGTCGGGATACGACCGCTTTTCCGGCTGCTGGAACAGCTGGGTGTCGCACCCGGCTCAGCACGGCACCCGGCCGCGTTTCTCGGTGCGGTCGACCTTTCTCCACTGCAGGTGGCGCAGCTTTACCAGGCCTTGGCGAGCGGCGGCTATTCGACACCTTTACGCGCGATCACCGACGTTGTCGACAGTCAGGGCAACCCGATCGCCCGGTATCCGATGCGCCTGCGCCAGATTCAGGAACGCGAAGCCCTGGCGCTGCTTGATTTCGCCCTCGAACAGGCCGCCACCACCGGTACCGGCGCCAGCCTGAGCTGGCGGCTAAAGCGCGCTCCGGCACGCAAGGCCGTCATTCGCGGCAAGACAGGTACCACCAGCGATCGCCGCGACGCCTGGTTTGCCGGTTATTCCTCGCAATGGCTGGGCGTGGTCTGGATCGGGCGAGACGATAACAGCCCGGCCGGCGTCAGCGGCGCGGCATCGGCGCTACCGATCTGGGCGAAAATGTTCGATGGCCTGCCGCACGAGCCAGAGACTCGGCAGTGGCCGAACGGCATCGAATGGTTCTGGATAGACTGGCCCGCGCCGATGCTGGCCGACGAAAGCTGTGTCGGGGCGCGCGCGATCCCGTTCATCAAAGATTCGCAGCCGGCAGCGTACTCGGCATGCATGGATTGAC
>JGI12210J13797_10343721_pt1 | contig 25813 bp, 21 predicted proteins | sample ElkSlonscriptome_3_FD_13797 | JGI IMG/M metagenome (IMG submission 13797)
CGGCCGGGGCCAAAGCCAAGCCCAAGTCGGCGGCCAAGCCTGGGCACGACGAGCGGCTCGCCGAGGCCTCGGCTGGGGCGCCCGTCGAGGCGGCGACCAAGGCCGAGGTCGTCGTCGCCCTCGGCGATGGCGTCAACTACGGCGAGGTCGAGATCGACGGCAAGACCTTCCACCTCGATCGCTGGGGGGCGAAGAAGAGCGACCGCCACCAGCTCAGCGTCGGCTCAGCCCAGCCCGTCGCGTTTCGGACGCGCGCCGGTGACAAGATGCGCGAACAGGGGGCGATCGACATCCCCGCGGCCGGCAAGCGCTTCGAGCTCGGACCCAACGGCCTCCGATAAGAGAAGCGCTGGGGCGAGTCGTCAGACGTTGAAGCGAAAGTGCATCACGTCGCCGTCCTGGACGACGTACTCTTTGCCCTCGACCCGCATCTTGCCCGCGGCCTTGACCGCGGCCTCGGACTTCATGGTCACGAGGGTCTCCCAGTTGACGACCTCGGCGCGGATGAAGCCGCGCTCGAAGTCGGTGTGGATGACCCCGGCGGCCTGCGGGGCCTTGGTCCCGCGGCGGATGGTCCACGCGCGGCACTCTTTTTCGCCGGCGGTGAAGTAGGTGATGAGCTCGAGCAGCTCGTAGGCCGTGCGGATCAGGGCGTGGAGGCCGGGCTCGTCGAGACCGACCTCGGTCAAGAACTCGCCGCGATCTTCGGGGTCGAGGGCGGCGATCTCGGCCTCGATGTTGGCCGAGATGATCACGACCTTGGCCCCACTCGGAGCCACGCGCTCGACGAGGCCGGCGACGAAGGGATCGTCGTAGCCCGCGGACAGCTGATCCTCGCCGACGTTGGCGATGTAGAACACCGGCTTGGCCGTGAGCAGGTCGAGCTCGCGGATGACCTCGAGCTCGTTGTCGTCGAGCTCGAGCTCGCGGACCGACTTGCCCTCGTTGAGCTCGTCGATGACCCGCGGACACAGCTCGAGCGCGAGCTTCTCGAGCTTGTCGCCGCTCTTGCTCTGCTTGCGCGCGCGGACCAGGCGCTTCTCGAGCGACTGGATGTCGCGCAAGATCAGCTCGGTGTCGATGGTCTCGAGGTCGCCGCCCGGATCGATCTTGTTGGCGACGTGCTGGATGTTGTCGTCTTCGAAGCAGCGGACGACGTGGGCGATGGCGTCGACGCTGCGAATGTGGGCGAGGAACTTGTTGCCGAGGCCCTCACCCTTGCTCGCGCCGGCGACGAGGCCGGCGATGTCGACGAACTCGACGGCGGTCGGGACCGTGCTCTTGGGCGTGATGACCTCGACGAGGGCGTCGAGGCGCGGATCGGGGACCGGGACGATGCCGTGGTTGGGCTCGATCGTACAAAAAGGATAGTTGGCGGCCTCGGCCCCGGCGTTGGACAGGGCGTTGAAGAGGGTCGATTTGCCGACGTTGGGGAGCCCGACGATGCCTACGGAAAGGCCCATGATGGCCGGGTGGGTAGCACGGGCGCGAGGCTTTTTATAGGGCGGCTGGCTCAGCGTCGGCGCGCAGCAGGCTGCGCCAGTGGCGGGCGAGCTGGTCGAGGGCCTGGGGCCAGCCGTGGTCGAGGGCCCGGGCACGGGCGGCGGCGCCCATGCGCTGGCGCTGGCCGGGGTCGCCGAGCAGCGGGGCGAGGGCGTCGACGTAGGCCGGGACCGAGCGCGGCTCGACGAGGGCGCCGGTCAGCCCGGGCGCGACGAGGGCCCGCGTGCCCCCGGCGTCGGCGCAGATCGTCGGCAGGCCCGAGGCCATGGCCTCGAGGGTCACGCTGCCGAAAGTCTCGGTCGCGCTCGGGTACAAAAACAAGTCGGCGCTGGCGTAGAGCCGGGCGAGGGCGGCGCGATCGAGCTGGCCGAAGAACTGGGTCGCGGGGCAGCGGCGCTCGAGCGCCGCGCGGGCCGGGCCGTCGCCCGCGATCGCGCTGACGTGGGCGAGACCGCGCTCGGTGAGGGCGGCGAGGACCTCGGCCAGGGTCGCGAGGCCCTTTTCCCAGCGCAGGCGGGCGGCGAACAAGATCAGCGGGCGGCGCTCGTCGACGCCGAGCGCGGCGCGCAGCTGCGGATCTCGATGGCGGGGGGCGAAGCGCTCGGGGTCGACGCCGCGCGGCCAGACCCGGATCGGCGCCTCGATCCCGCGCTCGCGCAGCGAGCTGGCGAGGGCCGGGGTCGGCGCGTAGACCTCGCGGCAGCGGCTGTAGAACCGGCGGATCCACGTCCACAGGCCGCGCTCGAGGGCCGCGCCGAGGCCCCAGTCGATGCCGGGCACGGGCAGGTAGCGCAGGTAGGCGGCGAGCTCGCTGTGGTAGGCGCCGACGGCCGGCAGCCCGTGGGCGCGGGCGAAGTCGAGGGCCGCGACGCCGGCGAGATCGGGGCTCGACACGTGGATGAGCTCGGGCTCGAAGCGCTCGAGCGCGCGCCGGGCCGCGGCGGGGATGCCGAGCGCGAGGCGGTACTCGGGCTGGACCGGGATCGGGACCGCCGGGAGCGGGACGAACAGCCCGGTCGGGCCGACCCGCGGACGCGGCGAGCCCGGCCCGAGGACCATGAGCTCGTCACCGGCGGCGAGGCGGGCGTCGACCAGGCGGTTGTAGGTCAGCGCGACGCCGTCGACGACGTTGACGTAGTTGCCGACGACGATCGCAGCGCGCACCGATCCAAGACCCTCAGCGGGAATCTAGCACCCAAAGACGAAGACGAGCCGTGGGGCTCGCCTCCAGACAGGTTCGAGTCGAGATCGGGGCCGCCGCGCTCAGCCAGCTGCTTCTTTTTCCTGCACGGTCTTGTGCAGGAGGTCGACGAGCTGGTTGATGTTCTCGAGCGAGTTGAGCTCGGAGCGCGGAACCTTGACCTTGAGCTCGCGCATGCTGCACGAGACAACTTCGACGATATCGAGGCTGTTGGCCCCGAGATCCTTCATCGAACGAGCGGGGTCGATCTCGACATCCTCGAGCTCTTCGATGGTGTCGACCAGGTGGCGCATGACAACCTCGAGCACATCTTCGCGGGACATTGGTTCTCCTCGTTTAGTTTCCTCGGTTGGGGGTCGCTCGAGGCGTCGCCGGGTGCGCGTCTCGAGCGATGAAGATCAGGCGTCTCCTAGCCCGTAGCGCTCTCGCGCCGAGAAGAGACGGACCACGTTGTCGGAAAAACCGAAGCCCCTGTCCAGCAACAGGACCTGCCCGCGGACCCCGTCCATCAGGCCACTCGACAGCGCGACAGCGGCATCCGCGACTTCTTCGGGGTCGATGAAGAAGCCGTCCGCGTACCATTTCTTACAAAACGGGGCGAATTGCGGCCCGAACGTGGCTTCCAGCGACTCGGTCTCCACGGGGTTTGCGCGCAGGACGTTGATCCGAATGTCCTCACTGAGGAGATCGCTCGTGAGATAACGACAAAAAGTCTCCATCACCGCCTTCGACGCAGCGACGAAGTCGTAGCCCGGCAAGAAGTACTCGGGTCCGCGCGAGGACATCCCGATGGCGTAGCGAGGCAGGCGCCCGAAGGTCGCCTTGGCGATCTGGAGGTATCCCACGAAGGGCCAGGCGCTGTACACGAGCGAGCGCTTGAGACCCTTGAAGCCGAGGTCCTCGTGGCTCGCGCTGACGTGGGCGAAGCTGACGTTGGAGATCAGGACCTCGAGGCTGCCGACGTCGGCCTTGATCCGCTCCATCAGGGCTTCGGTGTCCTCGTCTTGGCTGACGTCGGCCTCGAGGATGACCGGCTCGGGCGCGCCGAGCTCGGCGAACTGGGCCCGGATCGCGTCCTCGTCGGCCGAGCCCCAGCGGTGGGTCAGGTAGGTCCGGGCGCCGTAGCGGCCGTAGGCGAGGCCGCAGGCGAGGCCGATGCCCTTGGTCCCGCCGGTGATCAGCACGGCCTTGCCGTCGAGCTGGTGGCGCAAGGTCGCGGCGACGCCGGCGTCCTCGGCCCCGGGTTTGGATCCATCGCCGGGGGCCATGACCAGCTCGGGCACGCTGCGCGGGGTCGGGGCCTCGCCGACCGGGGCGCTGTCGTCGATCAGCCGCCGGCCCATGGTCATGATGTTGTCGACGAAGGCCGCGCCGCGGTCGAGCTGGAGGACCTGGCCGCCGAAGCTGTCGAACAGGCCGCTGCACAGGCCGACGGTCGTCGCCGCGACCTCTTCGGGGGTCACGGCGAACTCGGCGAACTTGGCCGCGATCGCGGTGTTGTCCTCGCCGAAGATCTGCGCGTAGCTCTCGGTCGGGACCTGGCGCGTGCGCAGGGCGTTGACCTTGACGCCCTGCTCGCGCAGGTGCGTCGACATGTAGCGGACGAAGGTCTCGAGCACGGCCTTGGCCACGGCGACGTAGTCGTAGTGGGGGTAGTGCTGGTCGGGCCCGTCCGAGCTCATCGCGATGGCGTACTCGGGGTAGCTGCCGAACGCGTCGGAGATCTTGTGGAGGTAGTCGACGAAGGGCCAGGCGCTGTACTCGAGGCTCTTGATCAGCGCGCGCTGGCCGTGGGCCTCGAAGCCCTCGCCGCGGACGACCATCGCGACGTTGGAGATGAACACGTCGACGCGCTCGACCCCGGCCTCCTGCATGGTCTTCATCAGGGCCTTGGTGTCTTTTTTCTTCGACGCGTCGGCCTCGACGATGACCGGCGCCGGTCCGCCGACGGCCGCGAACGCGGCCTTGAGCTCGTCTTCGTCGGCCGAGCCCCAGCGGTGCGTGAGCCAGCAGGTGGCGCCGAGGCGGGCGAAGGCCAGGGCGCAGGCCCGACCGATGCCCTTGGTTCCACCGGTGATCAATACGACCTTGTCGCGATAGTCCTTGAGCATCTCGTATCTCTAACCTGACTGGTCTTGGCTGTCGTCGTTGTAGTTGGCCCGGATCCGGGCCTGGGTCTCGGGTCGCTCGAAGCAGACCTGGTGCATCGTGGCCTCGGCGGTGCGGGCTCGCTCGAAGGCCTCGCGCCGGGGCAGCGCGAGCTGGCGCTTGAGTAGCTCGATCGCAAAGCGCGGCTTGTCGGTCAAGCGCGCGGCGACGGACCGGGCCTTGGCCAGGACCTCGGCCCGATCGACCACGTAGTTGACCTCGGCCCGGCCCTCGAAGTGCTTGCCCTTGAAGTACTGGCAGCCGAACATCATCTCGGCCGCGAGGTACTCGCCGACGGCGAACTGCAGCAGGCCCGTGGTGCCCATGCCCGGCGTGAACCCGAGATCCATGAAGTTGGTCCCGTAGCGGCTTTGGCGGGCCATCACGACCATGTCGCAGGCGAGGCCGAAGATCAGCCCGCCGCCGACGGCGTGGCCCTCCATCGCCGCGATCGTCGGGATCGGCAGCTCGATCAGGTTGCGGGTCAGCTCGAGGTCGTAGGGCGCGATCCGGCCCTCGGCGAGGTCGAGGAGCACGCCCCGATCGCCGCCGCCGGAGAACACCTCGGGCAGCCCGCGGACCACGCAGACCTTGGCGCTCGGCTCGCGCGAGAGGGCGTCGAGCTGGGCGAGGAGCGCGTCGACCATCGCGCGCGAAAAGCAGTTGTTGCCGGCGACGTCGCGCATCCACAGCTCGGCGACGCCGTCGTCGATGGTCAGGCTGACCCGCTCGCTCTCGCTCATGGCTTGGGCTCCGTCTTGGCTGTTGGTGGCTTGGCCTGGGGCCGGTAGCGCTGGAAGTGGGGCGGGAGCTCGCCGGCTTGAAAGGCGGCGAGGGCCGCGATGGTCTCGGGCTCGAGCAGGTCGGTCGCGGTCTGGGCCGCGCCGCGCTCGAGCGCGGTCGCGCGGGGCATGGTCGTGAGCTCGGCCGAGAAGCGCTTGAGCTCGGCGACGGCGCGCGGGCTGATGCGCAGGAGCTGCTTGAGGATCCGCCGCAGCTGGGTCTCGAGCCGCTCGGGATCGTCGACGAGCTCGTCGACGAGGCCGAGGGTGTGGGCGCCGGCGGCGCTGAGCTTGCGGCCCGAGATCGTCAGCGCGCGGGCCTTTTGGATCGGCATGCGCTCGGCGAGCAGCGGCAGCACGATCGCCGGGATCAGGCCGAACACGCACTCGGGCAGGGTGAAGCTCGCGCGCGGGCTCGCGAGCACGAGGTCGGCCGCGGCCGCGAGCCCGACCCCGCCGCCGACGGCCTCGCCATCGACGACGCAGATGACGGTCTTGCTCGACGCGCGCAGCTGCTCCATGCAGCGGGCGTGGGCCAGCAGCGTGGCGGCCTGATCTTCGCCGGCGTGCTCGACCAAGAACCCGAGGTCCATGCCCCGGCAAAATTGCTCGCCGACGCTCTCGAACACGAGCACGCGGCAGTGGCTCGCGGCCTCGGCCTCGCTGAGCAGCTTGGCGAGGGCCTCGACCCCGGGCGGGTCGAGGACGACCGCCGGCTTGTCGCCGGGCCCGAGGCCCACGCGCCAGACCGGTCCGTCCTTGGCCTCGCAGCGCAGCTCCATCCCCAACCCGATCCCCGAACCCGCGCCTAGCTCAGGCGGTAGCGGCGCTCCCAGCCGTCGACCCCGTCGAGCACGCACAGGCCCTTGCCCTCGTAGGCGTTGGCGTAGTGCTCGGCCCAGATGTCCTCGGGCCCGCGCTTGTCGGTCTCGAAGCTGTCGTTGTCGACGTAGCTCGCCCGGGTCTTCTCGATGACCTCGTACTCGGTCACGCTGACCTTGCGACGGGCGTCGAGGCCGGCGTCGAGCCCAGCCGCGGCGACGATCTCGTCAGCGCGGGCGCCGACCTTGACCGGGTAAAACTCGGCGCACGAGCCCGAGCCATAGGAGAACACGCTGATCCGATCGCCGGGGTCGAGCTCGCCTTGGGCGGCCGAGACCGTGCCCATCATCGCGAGGAAGGTCGCCGAGGTGTAGGTCCCGCCGAACCGGCGGTTGTACTTGAGCCCCGGCTTGCTCTTGCGCTCGAAGTGGGCGCGGATCTGCTTGGTCTTGAGCTTGGGGCCGAAGCGGCGCATGACCGCGCGGTGGGCCCGGTAGGTCATCGCGCCGAAGGGCACGTGGTAGATGTGGCGGGCGAAGTTGCCGTCGTAGTCCTGCTCGCCCGACATCTCCATGAAGTGCTCGGCCGCGCCCTCGCAGGCCTCGAGGTAGCCGAACAAGCTGGTGTCGGCGTGGCCGACCTCGTCGCGCGAGGTCGGGCGGTAGGTGTCGCTGATCTCGTTGGTCCAGTAGCCGTTGTTTTGCAGCTCGAACTCGACGAAGTCGGGCTGCTCGGAGATCAGCATCGCCGTGGCCCCGGCCCCGAGCACGAACTCCCACGGCTTGCCGAGGTGCATGCGGCTTTGGTCGGCGCACACGACCAGGGCCTTCTTGCCCCGGTTGAAGCCTGACGCGACCCAGTGGGCCGCGGCCATCAGCCCGCCGGTCCCGCCGTAGCAGGCGTGCTTGGTCTCGAAGTTGCGACAGTTGGGTCCGATGCCCGCGAGGCGCTGGACCCAGGTCGAGATCGGCTTGCCGAAGTCGACGCTCGACTCGGTCCCGACCACGACGAGCTCGATCTGCTCGGGGTCCTCGCCCTCGAGCAGCCCGCGCGCGGCGTTGACCGCCATCGTGACCGGATCCTCCCAGACCGGGTTGAGGCTGCGGGCCTCGACCCACAGGTCGTCGAGCGGGTGCGAGGGCGACACATCCCGCGCGTTGGCGAGCTCGACCATGTCGAGCGCCATCGTGCACGGGTAGGCAAAAATCTTCTCGATCCCAACAGACTTCACCATTTAGCCCTCCTCGGGCCGTTTCGGGCTGCGCCGAAGCGGCTGCGTGCCTAGACCGTCCAACCGAGACCTCCGGTGACGTTGATGACCTCGCCGTTGATGAACGCGCCGCCTTCGCTGGCGAGGAAGTCGACGACCGCGGCGAGCTCGGAGACCTTGCCCATGCGGCCCTTGGGCATCGGGCAGTACTGCTTCCAGTAGTCTTTGTTGACCTGCGGCATCGTCTCGCGGGTCATGTCGGTGTCGAAGAAGCCCGGCACGATGACGTTGGCGGTGATGCCCCGGCGGCCGTACTCCTTGGCCAGGGTCTTGGTCAGGCCGTGGAGCCCGGCCTTGGCCGCGGCGTAGTTGGCCTGGCCGGTCCCGCCCTCGTGCTGGATCGACGAGATGTTGACGATCCGCCCGAAGCGGTTGGCCATCAGGGTCTGCATGAACTGGCGGCAGACGTAAAAGGGCCCGTCGAGGTTGGTCGCGAGGACCTCGCGCCACTCCTCGTCGGACATCGAGACCACGAGGTTGTCGCGGTTGACCCCGGCGCAGTTGACGATGACCTCCATGGTCTCGAAGCTGTCGAGGACCTTGTCGGACACGGCCTCGACGGCCTCGGGATCCTTGACGTCGAGCTGGTAGTGCTCGACCTGGACGCCCTCGTGGCCGGCCTGCTTGGCGGCCGCGAGCGCGGCCTGCTTGGAGCTCTCGGCGGCCTCGGCGTTGCGGACGTAGGTGAACGCGACGTGGTGGCCGCGGGCGGCGGCGTACTCGACGATGCCGGCTCCGATGCCGCGCGAGCCTCCGGTGACGAAGTAATACATGGTCGTGGGGTTCTTTGGGGGGCTAGAGCGAGGCTTTGTCGAAGCGCTGAAACAGCGAGCAGCAGTTGAGCCCGCCGAACCCGAACGAGTTCTTGAGCATGATCTGGATCTCGTGGTCGACGGCCTCGTTGGCGCAGACGTCGAGGTCGATCTGGTCATCGATCTCGTCGATGTTGATCGAGGGGTGGAGCTTGCCGTGCTTCATCTGGAGCAGGCCGGCGACGGTCTCGACCGCGGGCGCGCTCCAGCAGGTGTGGCCGAGCATCGACTTGGGCGCGTTGACCTTGAGCTTGTAGGCGTGGTCGCCGAACACGGTCTTGAGCGCGTTGACCTCGGACAGGTCGCCGAGCGGGGTCGAGGTCGCGTGGGCGCAGACGAAGTCGACGCGCTCGGGCGCGATCGCGCAGCGGCGCAGGAGCCGGGCGACGGTCCGGGCCTGGCCCTCGGTCGAGGGCGAGGGCAGGTGGCTGCCGTCGGAGGTCGAGGTGCAGCCGAGGACCTCGGCGTAGATCCGGGCCCCGCGCTCGAGCGCGTGGCCGAGCTCCTCGAGCACGAGACAGGCGGCGCCGTGGGACGGGACGAAGCCCTCGCGGCGCTTGTCGTAGGGCCGGCTGGCCTTGGTCGGCGTGTCGTTGAAGCTCTGGAAGGTGATCGCGCCCATCATCGCCATGGCGTGGGGGCCCATCTGCGAGAAGTCGAGGACCGGGCCGACGCACAGGGCGATGTCGTGGTCGTGGTGGCGGATCTCGTCGAGGCAGCTGCGCAGCGCGACGTTGGCCGAGGCGCACGCGCCCCCGAGGGTGTAGGCCGCGCCCTGGTTGCCGAGGACCTCGCTGACGGTCCCGGCGTGGTCGGTGTCGAGCATCAGCAGGGCGGCCATCGAGTCGATGTAGTCGGGCTCGTCCTGGAAGGTCTCGTAGTTGGTCGCGAAGTAGCGCTCGTTGAGGTTGTGGCCGCCGACCAGGGTCGCGCGCCGGGTCGGGTCGAGCTTGCTCTCCATGCCCGAGAGCCCGGCGTCGATCCACGCGTCGGCCGAGACCAGGGCCGAGATCGCCGTCGAGAACGGGGCCTTCTTGGTCAGCTTGCGCAGGCGCTTGTAGGTCGTGGGGTCGAGCTTGTCCTTGAGCGCCTTGACCTTGGCCTTGGAGTCGTACTCGCTGAGGTCGCCGCCGACCTTGGAGTAGACGTCTTTGTTGTCGAGCCACTTCCACCTCGAGATCGCCGACTTGCCGGCGATGAGGTTGGAGTAGAAGTCTTCGAGGGTGTCGCCAATTGGGGTGTTGATCCCCATTCCGGTGACGACGATGCGCTTTGGCTGGCTCAAGGCTTGGCTCCTGGAGATTCGGTGGGAGGATGGATGAGGGGTTGCTCGCGCTATTCGTCGTCGAGCATGAAGACTTCGTAGAGGGCCAGCGCGAGGACCTGGTCCCCGAGCAGGGCCTGGCCGGCGCAGACCGACACGTAGTCGCTGTTTTCGACCGACCTGGCGACCAAGGTCAGCTCGTCGCCGGGGCGGACCGCGCCTTGAAACAGGGCGTGCTGGACCTTGAGCAGGCGCAGGGCCCGGGGCTGGTCGTCGGCCCGAAGCTCGATCTCGTCGCCGACGCTGAACCGGTCGAGGAGGTGCTGGAGGCAGATCCCGAGCTGGCCGACCATCTCGAGCAAGAGCACGCCGGGGTAGACGGGATCGCCGGGGAAGTGGCCGCGGAACACGGGGTCGTCCTCGGCCACGCGCCGGCGGCCCTCGACGAGCCCGCGGGCGAGGTCGACGCGGGTCAGCGAGTCGATCAGCAGCATCGGGTCGCGGTGGGGGAGCATCTTCTCGAGCGCGTCGCGCCCGAGCTCGACGGCCTGGACCGTCGACGCCGCGTCGAAGTAGGACCGCCGTCGGCCCGACTTGACTAGTTTGTCGTACACGGCGAGGGCTCCCTGGTTCCGAGCTGCTCGACGACGGCGGCGAAGTGGTGGGCGAGCTCGTCGCGGCAGTCAGTCTTGATGTCGGTCTTGAACTTGCGGTTGCGCAGCCACTTGCGGTGCATGAGGTTGTGGAGCACCGACATCGGGCCGACCTCGACGAAGATCGCCTCGGGGTGAGTCGCGACCACGTGGTCGAGGGACTGGCGCCACAAGACCGGCTCGTGGACGTGGGTCGAGAGCAGCTCGACGAGCTCGGCGGCGGTCGGCGCGGCGATCAGCTCGGCCCGGCGGTTGGGCAGGTAGGGCCGCTCGACGGGGCGAAACGCGAGCTCCTCGAGGTAGGTCCGAAACTGCTCGCCGACGGCGCGAAACAGCGACGAGTGCATCGGCACGCTGCGGTCGATGATCCGCGGCTGGGCGTAAAACTCGTCTTCGGCCAGGTTGACGGCGGCCTCGACCGCGGCCCGCTCCCCGGCGACGACCTGCTGGCGCGGCGAGTTGAGGTTGACGATCTCGAGGACCCCGAGCTTCGACGCGCGGGCGACGATGTCGCCGAGGTCGTCGTCGGAGATCGGCTGGATCGCGGCCATCCACCCGCGCGGGCCCTCGTCGTAGCAGCGCCCGCGAAACTCGACGGCCCGCAGCGCGTCGTCGAACCCGAGCGCGCCGATGTGGACGAGGTGGTTCCACTCGCCGAGGCTCAGGCCCAAGGACAGCTCGGCGGTGATGCCGGCGGCGTCGAGGGTCTCGAGGAACATGTGGTTGGCGAGGAACACCCCGACTTGGACGTCGACGTTGCGCGTGAACGCGGCCTCGCCAGCGTCGACGTGGTAGTGGGCGGCGAGATCGCGGCCGAGGATGTCGCCGGCCCAGCTGAGCAGGTCGGCGTTGGGCCGGTGGAGCTCGACGAGGCGATCGAGCATGCCCGGGTAGCGCGAGCTCTGGCCCGGGAACATGAACACCAGCGGCGCGGGCGAGGTCACGGCCGCGCTCGTCGCGATCGGCTGGGGCGTAAACGGCGCGTTCACGCTCGCCCCCTGCGCAGCTCGTCGCGTACGGTCTTGAGCGCGTCGACGCCCTCGCGCCAGTTGAGCTCCTCGTAGGCGCGGACGAGCTTGTCGTAGGAGCCCGCCGGATCCCGGGCCCGCTCGACGAACATGTCGTAGGCCATCGACGACAGCTGGGTGATGCGCGCGCGCTTGTTCGACGAGTTGGCGATGGCCGTGGCCTGGCGGGCGAGGAACTTGGCCATGGTCTGCCACTCGCTCGAGCCGTTGAGCTGCTCGTGGCCGTTGAGCTTGCCCTCGCGCCGGGCCTTGGACGCGGCGGCCTTGGCACGGGCCTGGTCGAGGGTTCCGGCCTCGGCCATGGCCTTGACCACGGTGTCCTCGAGGATCTGCAAGGCCCGATCGAGGTCGACGAACTCGTGGGCCGCGGTCACGGCCACGCGGTAGCGCAGCGAGTCCTCGGCGACCGAGGGAAAGTCGACGGGGGCGAGGAACAAGCCGGCGTCGTTCATCGCGATGCACTGCTCGTAGAGCATCTGGCGGTCGCCGCCGATGATGATCGGGAACACCTGCGAGTTGCTGTCGCCGAGGTCGAGGCCGAGGCTCTCGGCGCCGGCGCGGAAGTGCTCGACGTTGGCCCACAGCTTCTCGCGCAGGCTGTTGTCGCGGGTCCCGAGCTCGAGGGCCTTGAGCAGGCCGCCGACCACGGCCGGCGGCAGCGCGCACGAAAACGCGTAGCCGTTGACGTAGTGGCGCAGGTAGCGGATCAGGTCCTTGTTGCCGGCGACGAAGCTGCCGGCGTGGGCGAAGGACTTGGAGAAGGTCGCGTACTGCAGGCCGACGGCGCTCGGCGGGAGGCCGTAGTGCTCGACGACGCCGCGCCCGTGCTCGCCGAACGCGAGGATCGAGTGGGCCTCGTCGATCATCACGCCGACGCCGTGGCGGCCGCAGACCTCGAGCAGCTCGGGCAGCTTGGCGTGGTCGCCGTCCATCGAGTAGACGCCCTCGATCACGACGAGCCGCCGCGGCCGGCTGGCGGTCTTGGTCAGGACCTCGTCGAGGGCCGCCGGGTCGTTGTGGCTAAAGAACTGGAGCTTGGCCTTGGCGAGCTTGACCCCGTCGATCAGGCACAGGTGGCACTTGTCGTCGAGGATCGCAAGGTCGCCCTTGCGGAGGACCCCGGTCAGGGTCCCGAGCCCGCCGCCGAAGCCGCTGTTGAACAGCATCACGTCCTCGTGACCTGTAAACGCGACCAGCTCGTGCTCGAGCTCGCGGTGGAGATCGGTCATGCCCGAGAGCATCGGCGAGCCGCAGGCTCCGGTCCCGTACTTGGCCAGGGCTCGCTTGCCGGCCTCGATGACCTCGGGGTGGGCGGCGAGGCCGAGGTAGTTGTAGGACGACAGGTTGACGACGGTCCGCGACTTCCCGCCACGGATGATCTTCATGACCGGCTCGACCGCGCCCTGCATCTCGGGCTCGAACAGGTCGAAAGCCCAGCGGCCGGCCTTGTACCAGTCGCCGAACTCCGGCGGCGGGATCAGGGGGTCTTCCGTGTCGGTGAAGTAAAAGTCCGCGAGGCTATATTGGGCTTCGCTGCTCATGGGCACTTGGGGAGGCGTGGGGCTCAGTACCGTTTCAGGTCTGGCCTGTCACGGAAAAATCGTGGATACGACGGCGAGGGGAGTCAGGAGCCTCGAGACCCGATCGGGGCGACGTTGCAGCTTGCAACAGGCCGCTCGAGTCTGGTCGGCGTAGCGGCGGCATCTTGCAGACTGTGTCTCCGAAGATCGAGACCAGCGAGCTGCCGCGCGCGTGAGGATGCGGCGTGAAATTGGTTTGCATGCACGGCTCGCCGACGTCGCTCCGCTCTGCGCCGAGCGCGTGGTCCCGCTGACGAGCATTCACGTCCACCATGACCCGACTAGGATCGAAAACCTGATTCAAATCAGCGGCTTACACGACCACGCGGGCGCGCGGGCGGACCGTGCTTTGGAGCACAAGGCGAAGCATGTTCACCACGCTGAAGCGCGAGCGCCACCCTCGATCGCCGGGCCAAGGTGGACGGCGCAGGGCTTTGCCGCTATGGCCGAGACGATCATGACCGTGGTCGAGATCGTCGACGTCCCGCTCGGGCAGCGCAAGCTCGTCGAGCGCTTCATCAAGGTGCCGTGGCACATCCACCGCGAGCGTTACCCGAATGATCACTGGGTTCCGCCGCTGCTCATGGATCGGCGCGACTACCTCAACCCGCGCAAGAACCCGTTTTTCGATCACGCCGACGTGGCCCTGTGGATCGCGCGGGTCGACGGTCGCGACGTCGGACGGATCGCGGCGATCGAAGACCACGACTGGCACAAGTTCCACGGCGACAAGACCGGCTACTTCGGGATGTTCGAGTCGCCCGACGACCCCGAGATCGCCGAGGCCCTGCTCGACCGCGCGCGCGGCTGGCTGCGGCGCCGCGGGCTCGAGCGGATGATCGGGCCGATGGATTTTTCGACCAACTACGTGTGCGGCGTGCTGCTCGACGCCTTCGATCGGGATCCCGGCATCAACATGCCCTACAACCCGCCGTGGTACGACGAGCTGCTCCGCGGTCGCGGCCTGAGCAAGGCCAAGGACCTGATCCAGTGGGGCATCGAGCTCGACCAGCCGATCCCGCCGCGGGTCGTCCGCGTGGCCAAGAAGCTGCGCAAGCGCGAGAACCTCACGGTCCGGGCGATGCGCTTCGACGACTGGGACGCCGAGGTCGACCGCGCGCTCGAGGTCTACAACGACGCGTGGGAGCACAACTGGGGCTTCGTGCCCGTCGGCGAGAAGGAGTTTCGCCACATCGCCAAGGACCTCAAGCTGGTCTTGGATCCCTCGCTGCCGCTGATCGCCGAGGTCGACGGCAAGCCCGTGGCCTTCGCGCTGATCATCAAGAACATCAACCCGGCGCTCAAGAAGCTCGACGGCAAGCTCCTGCCCCTCGGCCTGTTGTCGCTGGTCTGGGACCTCGAGATCGCCGACACCATCGACTCGGGCCGGCTGATCTTGATGGGTATCCGCGAGGGCTACCGCCGGCGCGGGATCGACTCGATCTTGTTCCTCGAGATGGCCGAGCGCGCGCGCGCGCTCGGGTGGTGGGGTGGCGAGATCGGCTGGACCCTCGAGGACAACGTCATGGTCAACCGCGCGATCGAAAAGTTTGGCTCGAGCCCCGTGTCCCACTACCGGATCTACGAGCAAGCCCTGGTCGAAGGACAGCCCGAGACCGAGCCCGAGGCCGCGGAGGCGGGCGCGTGAGCGAGCCGCGGCATCGGGCGCTGGTCACCGGCGCGAGCGGGTTCATCGGCAGCCACGTGTGCGAGGTCCTGCGCGAGCGCGGCCACGATGTCCGGGCCATGGTTCGGCGCAGCTCGAAGCTCGCCAAGCTCGAGGACGCGGCCAAGGGCAAGCCCTTCGAGCTCAGCTACGCGAGCCTGACCGAGATCGACTCGCTCGCCGCCGCGGTCGCGGGCGTCGACATCGTCTATCACATCGCCGGCACGACCGCGGCCTTCGACCGGACCGGCTTCGATCGGACCAACGTCGCTGGCGTCAGCAACCTGTTCGCCGCGATCGCGCGGGCCCGGGCCGCCGACGAAGCCGCGGCCCCGCGCCGCGTGGTCCTGGTCTCGTCGCTGATGGCCGCCGGGCCCTCGGACCACCGGGTGCCGCGCCGCGAGCACCACCGCCACAACCCCGGGTTGACCGACTACGGCGACTCGAAGCTCGAGGGCGAGCGCGTCGCGATCGAGGCCGCCCACGGCGACGAGCTCGACCTCGTGATCGTCCGCCCGCCGCTGGTCTACGGCCCGCGCGACGACGACGTGCTCCAGATGATCAAGTCGGCGGCGCTCGGCGTCGTCGCCCAGCCGGGCCTGCGCGAGACCTGGATGTCGGCGATCCACGGCCGCGATCTCGCCATCGCCCTGGCCCTCGCCGGGGAGCGCGGGGAGGCCGTGCCCAGCGATCTGCGCGACCACGTCCACCGTGGCGGCGGCGCGGACCCCCGCAATCTCGGCGAGCCCGACGACCCCCGCGGCGCCGGCATCTACTACTTTAGTGATGGGGCCCGCAGCAGCGTGGCCGAGTTCGGTCAGGTCGCGGCCAAGGTCGTCGGTCGGCGGGCGCTGACGATCCCGCTGCCGGCCTTCGCCGTGCGCTCGGTCGGCGCGCTCAACCAGCGCGTCGGTCAGGCCCTCGGCAAGGTCCCGCCGCTGACCGCCGACAAGGCCCGCGCGAGCCTGGTCTCGGGCTGGTGGTGCGACGACAGCAAGGCCCGCGAGACCCTCGGCTGGGACCACGAATTTGCCCTCCACGCCGGGCTCGAGGACACCGTTCGCTGGCTGCGCGACCACGGCAAGCTGTGAACGCCTCGTTTCGCGAACACCCATTTAAATGCGAATGACGCGATTAAAATCGCGTCATTTTGCAATTGTGTGATCAAAAACCGAGTACTTACTCGTCGGAGCTCAGCACGTCGTTGCGGGGGTTGGCGGTGCTGATCTGCGGGTCGATCGGCACGTCGATCAGCAGCGGCTTGCCCTGGTAGCGCTCGAGGATCGCCGGGAGATCGGCGAGGTTGTCGAGGCGCTCGGCGTTGAGTCCGAGCGAGCGGCCAAAATTGGCGAAGTCGACGTCGGGGCTGGTGCAGTCGGGCGCGCGGCCGTAGACGCTCTTGAAGCCCTGGTTGACCATGCCGAGGTGGCGGTCGTTGAACACGATGACCGTCAGCGGGATGCCGTAGCGGGCGCAGGTCGCAAGCTCGCTGCCGCACATCATCATGCTGCCGTCGCCGCACACACACACGACCTGGCGCAGGTGGCCGTAGGCGAGCTGCATGCCGACGGCGGTGCCGATGCCCGAGCCCATGCCGCCGAGCCCGAGCGAGACCCAAAAGCCGTCGGGGTTGTCGACGACCAGGTTCTGGGCCGTGAACAGCATGTGGTTGCCGATGTCGCACACGAACGCGGCCTCGGGCCCGACGAGCTCGCGCAGCGCCGGCGCGATCAGGTGGGGGTTGTGGGGCGCGCGGCTGTTGTACTCGGCCTTGGGCTGAGGGTGGGGCTTGTACGAGCGGACGATGCGGTCGCGCTGGATCAGCACGTTGGGCGTCGGCGTGGGCAGCAGCTCCTGGATCAGCTGCAAGGTCCGGCCGAGGTCGGCGCACATCGCGAGATCGGGCGGGTAGGAGCGACCGATACGGTTGGGATCGTGGTCGATCTGGATCAGCGAGCCGTGCTCGGGGCGCAGCGCGTCGTTGTAGCCAGCGGTCGTGGTGTCGTCGAAGCGGCAGCCGATGGTCAACAGCAGGTCGACGCCCTCGGACATGTAGGAGTGGGCGTTGCCGCGGTTGCCGACCCCGAACACGCCGAGCGAGAGCGGGTGGCTCTCGGGGAACACGCCCTTGCCCTCGATGTCGGTGAACACCGGAATGCGCAGGGTCTCGGCGATCTCGAGGACCAGCTGACCGACCCCGGCTCGCTTCGCTCCGACCCCGAGCATGATCGCCGCGCGGATCGAGCCGTCGGCCGCGCCGCCGAGCATGCTGGCGAGCTGGCGGCAGGTCCCGTAGTCGGGCTCGAGCCCGCGGCTGATCAGCGCCGGGACCCGGCCGGGGAGCACCGAGGAGTGGGTCAGGTTGACGGGCAGCGAGATGAACGCGGCCCCGTGGGGCTGCTGGGTGATGACCGACAGGGCCTGGTCGACGACCGTCGGAGCTCGCTCGGGACGGAGCGCGAGCTCGGCGAACTTGGTCAGCGGCCGGACCATCGTCATCAGATCGAGGCCCGAGGCGCTGCCGTCTTGCAGCGGCGAGCGGCCGAAGTTGCGCATGTCGGGTTCACCCGACAGGACCATCACCGGGAGCTCGTCGCGGCCCGCGGCGGCCAGGCCCGTGAGCGCATTGAGGGCGCCGGGGCCCGAGGTCACGGCGACCACGCCGGGGCTGCCCGTGGCCCGGGCGTAACCCGCGGCGGCGTAGACCGCCATGGTCTCGTGTTGGCAGGTCACCAGCTCGATGCCGGCGCCATACAGGGCATCGAACACCGGGGAAATCGTGCCACCAGGAATGCCGAACACTCGATCGATTCGGTGTCGGAGGAGGACCTCCGCAATCTGGTCTGCGACTCGGGTCTCACGCTGAACGGGGACCGCCCGCGGCACGAGTTTATGAGAGGCATTGATGCTCATCGTATAGCTCCGTCTAGCTGGACCAGATGCAGGGTTCGAGCCGACTTGCAAATAGGCAACCCGTATCGCCATCCTATCGCCTTTGCATCGCTATGACCAGATGCGCGGCCCGTGGGGCAATTAGCCACACTCTGGAATGTATACTTGACACTGATGTAGGTGTGTGTGGTATCTTGTGCCACTTATGAATGGTGATCGCGAATTGACCGCAAATTGATTTGAACCTGACATTCACCACGCTGCGAGATGGGGGAGGACCCAGACGCCGACGATCACGAGCAGGGCGATCGCCATCAAGTTGAGGCGGGCACCCACCCTTACCATGGTCGGCAGCTGGACGAGGCCCGAACCGTAGACGACGGCGTTCGGTGGAGTCGAGACGGGAAGCATGAACGCGAAGCTCGACGCGATGGTCGCACACAACACGGTCGGGATGGGGTCAGCCCCGCTACGCGCGGCGAGGGGGACAATGACCGGCAGCAGCATGTTGATGGTCGCGGTGTTGCTGACCAACTCGGTCATGTAGACGACGAGCGTGGTCACGGTCAGGATCAGCAGCAGGGGGCTGGGGTCGGGGCCGAGCCAGCTGCTGACGGCATCGCCGATCGCGTCGGCGAGGCCAGACGCCACGGTCAGGTTGCCGAGCGCGAGGCCCCCGCCGAGTAGCAACACGGTACCCCAATCGATTGTCGCCGCTTGCGGCCAGTCGAGCAGCGGCCGCGGCCGTGCGGGACCCGAGTCGCGGTTTCGCGCGTCGGCGGGGATCACGAACAACAAGCTGGCACTCAGGATCGCAACGACTCCCTCCGGGAGCGCGGCGTGGGCCCAGGTCGTGAGCGTGGCGGTCTCGCCCAAGCTGATCCGGAGCAGCGAAGGAGTGAGCCAGCCGACGATCGTCAGCCCGAACACGAGGACCGTCCGCGCCTCGGCCGGTGTCAGCGGTCCGAGCGCGGCGAGATCTCGCTCGACCGAGGCGCCGAGGTCGGCGACCTCCTCGACCGCGGGCGGCCATCGCCGGTAGGCGACGATCAGCACGCCAGCGAGGCCCACGAGCGCGATCGGGACCGCGAAGCTCATCCAGCGGACGAAGTCGAAGTGGACGCCGGCGATCCGCTCGAGCTCGGCGATCGCGATCATGTTGGGCGCGGTGCCCACGGGTGTGCAGATACCTCCAAGGGAGGCGGCGTAGGCCAAGGTGAGCAGGATGCCCTGCTCGAACTTCGCGTGACGGGCGATGACAGCTGGTTCGTCGGGGCACTTGGCCCGGATGCTCGCGCACAGGCCGACGGCGATCGGGCACATCATCGCCGCCGTCGCCGTGTTGTTGATCCACATCGAGAACAAAAACGCGGTCGCGCCGACGACGAGCAGCGCGCGGCGGGGCGAGCCGCCGACGAAGCCACGCGCGAGCAGCCACAGGGCCGCGCGCCGGTCGAAGCCGTGGATCGACAGCGCCCGCGCGAGCATGAACGCGCCGATGAACATGAACAGCAGTGGGTGGGCGAAAGGCGCGAAGGCTTGCTTGGCGGGTGCGACCTCGAACAACACCGCGAGCGCCGGCGCGACCACGGCCGTGACCGCGAGCGGCAGCGCCTCCGAGATCCACAACACCACCGTCATCGCGGCGATCGCCGTCAACCGATGGGCTTCGATCGACAGCCCCGGCAGCGGCGCGAGCAACAGCGCGACGAGGGTCAGGGGCGCGAGCACACGACCGACGAGGACCCGCACGCGATCGAAGCGACGCTCGGCTTCGCTCAGTTGTGGTGTTGGCCCCCCAGTCACCTGCGGCGACTCTATCGAGCTTTGCCGCGGCGGGTCTGGCCCGGTAGGTGACCGGACCTTCGCTCCGCGCACGAGTCCGCGCGAGATCGGGATCGATCTGCGTATCGCCAGCATGGGCCCGTGTGGGTCATTTCGCCACGAGTTTGCTCTCGTTGCTGTCACACCCCCTGAAAAAAATTTAATCCCGACCCACATAATTTCTCGATTTCGCCCGGGCTCGCGGACCACGCCAGCGCTGTCGAGGTGATCTGGGACGGGCATACTGCCCCATGGTGGTGATCAGCACCGAGGACCAAGCCGCGGACGCGGGCCGATCCGAGCCCCGGGATCCGGCGAGCTCGAGCGCGAGTGAACGCCGAGTCATGGGCGGACGAGGGCCGCTCGTCGTGCTCGCGCTGCTGGCCCTCGCGGTGTTCGTGTGGCTGGCCAACGCGTCGGGCTTGCTCAGCAGCAACGACGGATCCCACCTCGCGCTGGCCCGGGCCCTGGCGCTGCGCGGCGAGACCACGATCGAGCCCGAGCGCGCGCTGACCCTGGAGGTCGATCTCGCCGAGCGCGATGGCCTGAGCTACTCGGACCGCCCGCCGGGGACCGCGTTCGCGGCGATGCCGGCCGTGGTCATCGGCGATCGCCTCGATCCGCTGATGTACGCCCGCGCCGTCGGCCAGGCCAAGGCCGGTCGCGCGGTCGATCCGCTGCCCGCCGCCAAGCCCTATCTACACACTTACGCCAAGCGGGCGCGACCCGGGAGCCCGCGCCTCGTCGAGCTGATCGGGACCTCGATCGCGATTGCGATCCACACCGCGCTCGTTGGCTTGCTTGGACTGGTGCTCATCGATCGCCTCGCGCGCGAGCTCGAGCTCGAGCTCGGCGCGCGGCTGTTCGCGCTCGCGAGCGTGGCCCTGGCGAGCGCGTGGGGACCCTACGCGAGCGCGCTGTTTAGCCACGTGCCCGCGGCCACGGCTTTGACCGGGTTCATCCTCGGGGTCCTCGTCAGCGCCGCGCGCGAGACCGAGGATCGGCGGACCTCGGCGCTGCTGGCCGCGACCGGGCTCGCCGGCGCGTGGGCGATCGCCTGCGACTACCTGCTGATCCTCGTCGTGGTCCCGGTCGCGCTCGTCGCGATCTCGCCGCGTCGCTACCTCGCGGTCTTGCTCGGGACCGCGCCGATCGTGATCGCGACCTTGGCCTACCACGAGCTCGCGTTCGGTAGCCCGGTTGCGATCGGCTACGACCACCACAGCAATTTCGAGTTCGCGCGCACGCGCGGGGCGACCTTCAGCGGCGAGCTGCTCGACGGCCTGTGGATCTTGTGGGGCGCGGGCCGGGGCGCGGGCTTGCTCGTCCAGGCGCCGATCGTGTTGCTCGGGGTCGCGGGCGCCGTCGGCCTCGCGACGCGAGCGCCGAGCGAGGCCGCGGCCAAGGTCTGGCCGCGGGTCCTGGCCGCGCTCGCGCTGTGGGCTCTGGTCCTGGCCAAGCACCGGACGCCGTGGGGCGGCGCGAGCGAGGACTACCGCTACCTGATCCCGCTGCTGCCGGTCGCGGGCGTCGGCCTCGCGTGGGTCTGGGCGCGCAGCTCGTGGCCGATCCGCGCGGCCACGGCGATCGTCGCGCTGGCCTCGCTCGCGCTGACCTGGCGCCAGTTTTGGTCGTGGCACGACGGCCAGCCCTTCGCGCGCCTCGGCCTCGGTGCAGGCGCCGGTCTCGCCGTGTTCGCGCTCGGCCTCGTCGGCCTCGCCATCCGTCGGAAACTGCGGTCGACGGCGCTTTCGTGCTAGCCCGAGCCGGTGGACCCGAACGCCGAGCCGAGCGCCGAGCCCGAGGGCCAGCGGCGCGCGTGGCTGCGACCCGAGTTCGCCTGGGTCTCGTCGACCTACTTCGCCGAGGGCTACCCCTACGCGATCGTCAACAACCTGGCCGACATCATGTTCAAGCAGCTCGGGGCCTCGCTCGAGCTCGTCGGGCTGACCTCGCTGTTTCACCTGCCGTGGAACCTCAAGTTCTTGTGGGGCCCCTTCGTCGACGAGTACGGGACCAAGCGCGCGTGGTTGATCGGGACCCAGGTCGTGCTCAGCGTCGTGATCGCGATCTTGGCCCTGGTCGCGAGCCTCAGCCAGGCCACGCTCGTGCCCCTGGCGATCTGCTTTTTGGTCCTCGCGATCTTGTCCGCGACCCACGACATCGCGATCGACGGCTTTTATCTCGAGGCCCTCGACGAGGCCGGGCAGTCGACCTACGTCGGGTTCCGCGCGGCGGCCTACAAGGTCGCGGTCGTCGCCGTCAGCGGTCCGCTGATCTGGCTGTGCGCGCGGGCGGGCTGGGCGATCGGGCTGCTGGTCGCGGCCGGGCTCATGGTCGTGCTGGTCTTTGTCCACGCGTGGCTGCTGCCCAAGACCGAGGTCGCCAAGCGCAGCTGGGCGGCGCTGGCTCGGCTCGTGGCCAAGCGCGGCGTCCCGCTGGGCGCGGTCGCGACGGTCGTCATCGCGGCCGAGCGGCAGTGGTCGCTCGGCGCCGGGCTCGGGCGCGGTTGGCAGCGGCTGTGCGAGGCGGCGCCCCTCGTCGCCGAGATCGGGACCGGTGGGTGGATCGCGATCGCGCTGCTCGTCGCGCTGTTGGTCCTGCTCGCCTGGGTCCCGCGCCTGCGCGCGCGAGCCCGCGCGCGGGCCGAATCTGGGTCCGAAGATCCGGCCCTGTCCGACTACGCTCGCAACTTTGTCCGGTTCCTCGATCAGCCCAAGATCGGGGTCATGCTCGCGTTCGTCTTGCTGTTTCGGACCGGCGAGTCGTTTCTGCTCAAGATGCGCTGGCCGTTCTTGTCCGACTCGCTCGGCGTCGGCCTCGACTACTACGCCGAGGTCAACGGGCTCTACGGCGTCGTGGCCTCGATCGCCGCGACGATCCTCGGCGGCCGGCTGATCGCCCGCGACGGGCTGCGGCGCTGGATCTGGCCCTTCGTGCTCGGCCAAAACCTGCTCAACTTGCTGTACATGGGCCTGGCCCTGACCCCCGCGCCGGGCTCGCTGGCGGTCGCGACGGTCATCACCCTCGAGCACGTCGGCTCGGGCCTCGGGACCGCGGTGTTCATGGTCTACACCATGCGGACCTGCGACCCGGCTCACAAGGCCGGCAACTTCGCGATCGTCAGCGCGCTGATGAGCCTGAGCTTCACCCTCGCCGGGGTGTTCAGTGGCTTTTTGGCCAGCTCGCTCGGCTTCGCCAACTACTTTGGCTTCACCTTCCTCGCGACCATCCCGAGCATGGTGCTGATCCCCTTCGTGCCCTACCTCGACGGTCGCCGGGCCCCGGAGTGACCCAGCGCTCGCCATCGGGCCTGTGCGTGGGCTACCCTTTGGCCATGACGGCGAGTGTCCACGAGCTCCTCGACGCAACCGGCGGCGGCTGCTGCCTCGTCCGTGACGACGGCACGATCGAGTCGGCGTCCGTGGGTTTCAGAGCGCTGACGGGCGCGCCGGACTCGCTCGCCGGCGTCGCGCTCGCAACCGTGGTCCCGGAGCTCCCGAGCCTCGATCAACTGGCCTGCGCGATCACTGCCGAGACGCCGGTGTTTCGCCAGGTCGGGGTTGACGGGGTCGGGCGCGAGCTCGCGGCGGCCGTCGTTCGCGGCGAGGGATCGACCGCCACGCTGATCCTCAGCGATCGCAGCGGCGAGGCTCGCCTGCGTCGGACCCAAGCTCGCCTCGGTCGCCAGATCGATGATCTCAAGGCCGAGCTCGCCGCGCGCGAGCAGGCGCCACGCCGGCCGCGGATCCGCTCGATGGCCGAGCTCGCCCGGCGCCTCGACGAGGCCCTGATGCGAGCGCGACGCTATCGCCACCAGGTCACGATCATCTCGATTCGGATCTCCAGTGAGGAGCCCCTCGGTGATCGCGCGGCGATCGTCGGGGACAAGCTCGTCAGCTGTGTCCGCGGCGTCGACGATCTCGGCCGCGTCGACGCCCAGCACTGGGTCTTGGTCTTACCCCACACGCCGCTCGCGGGCGGCGAGGTCGTCGCAACTCGGATCCAGGCCCGGCTGTCCGAGCTCGGCCTCGATCTCGTCGGTGTGGGCGTCGCGCAAGTCGGCGGTGAGGAGGCCGGCAGCGTCGCCGTCGACCGAGCCGATCAGGCCGCCACGCAGGCCCTCGATCGCGGCGGCGGCATGCTGCTCGCCGTCGCCCTCGTGTAAGATCTGGCGAGCCCAACCATTGAGACTCATCTTGCTCGCCCACCTCCTCAGCTTGCCGCTCGTGCTCGGCGCTCCTGCTCCCGCGGCGCCGAGCGAAGCCGAGGTCGAGGATCCCGGCGCGGGCGAGGGCGACGAGGGCGAGGGCGGAGCGGCCGAGGATGGGAGCGAGGACACCCCGTCCGAGTTTGGCGAGCTCGAGCCCGCGCCCGAGACCCGCGATCCCCTCGACTCGGCCTCGGGTGGCTACGGAGCCGTGGCCCCGCTGCCGACCGAGACCGAGGCCTTCGAGTCCGACGGCGCCGGGGCTCCGCCGGTCGTCGAGGCGCCCGCGGCCAAGCGCAACAACAAGACCGGCTTCCAAGAGCCCGAGGACTACGGCCCCTTCTTCGAGCCCGAGCCGGTCAGCGAGGTCGTGTTCCCCGGCGACGCCCACCGCCCCGATCGCAACCAGCCCTTCGCCTCGGTCGCCGGCGGGACCTTTTGCTTCGTCGAAGACAGCAGCTGCAAGGCCGCGCTGATCGCCGACGCCGACATCGGCGTCGGGCTCAACATCATCACCACCGACCGCGGCTTCGACGTGCCCTACACGCAGCTGCGGGTCCGCGGCGGGCTGACGATCCGCCCGATCCCGCTGGCCAAGAAGCGCTGGCATCCGTGGGGCATCGGCCTCGTCGCCAACTGGTCGATCGCGTCGAGCTCGATCACCGCGACCAACCAAGACCCCGAGGATCCCAACGTCGGCGTGGTCGAGACCGACCCGATTCAGACCTACCGGATCTTGCTGATCAACCAGCTGTGGCTGTCGCAAAAGCGCAACGCGCTGCACCTCGACTTCTCGCTCGGGGCTGGCAACAGCTCGGTGCTCGACTTCCCCGGCCGCTACTGGGGCACGACCGCCGAGGTCGGCGTCGGCTTTGGCGGGTGGGGCGGGCTGTACTTCGGCGGTGACTTCTTCGACGGTGACACGCGCGTGGTCCTTGGGCTGCGCGGTCACGGCATCGTCACCGGCCCGATGATCGCGCTCATCGTGCTCGGGCTGGTCGCGGGGGGGGTCGCGCTGTGATCGCCTGGTTGCTCGTCACCAGCCTCGCGCTCGAGCTGGCGCCGGCGACCGACCGCGCCGCGCCCGACGAGACCACCGCCGACGCGCCAAGCGAGGCCGACGCGCCAAGCGAGACCGACGCGCCAAGCGAGGCCGACGCGCCAAGCGAGGCCGACGCGCCAAGCGAGACCGACGCGGCGGCGAGCGAGACCGACGCGACGGCGAGCGAGACCGACGCGGCGGCGAGCGAGACCGACGCGGCGGCGCCGAGCGACGCGGGGCCGGATGGTGAGGCCACGTCCGAGCCCGACGCCGCCGGACCGATCGAGGGCCCCTCCGATCCCGCGCCGCGCGAGGGCCCGCCCTACTACAGCGACGAAGACATCGACGCCCTGCGCGAGCGCTACGAGCTGCCCGCCGATCCGCGGCTCGAGCCGCGCAAGCCCAAGTGGCGCTGCCTGATCCCCGACCCGGCCTGCGGCTTCGGCATCGAGCTCAGCGCGACGACGGCCTACGCCTACCGCACGCGCCAGGGCAACATCGCGGTCGACGGCGCGTTCTTCCAGTGGAATTCGACCCGGGTCGCCTACGACATGTGGTTCAACTTCCCCGCCCACGTCCAGACCGTGGGCACCTACAAGTTCACGCGCCTGACCCTCGGGCCCAAGATCTCGATCGTCGCCGGCGACAGCAAGGACCTGTGGGCCAACATGGGCGTGGCCCTGCGCTATTGGTTTGGGACCGGCAAGTGGGCCCCGGCGCTCGAGTTCACCTCGGCCCTGAGCTTCAAGCTCGCCGGTGAGGACGACGGCCTGATCAAGACCGAGCGCTCCCCCGTGGGCATCAGCGCCGACATCGGCCTCAACGTCGGCGGCTGGGGAGCGATCATCGTTGGTGGTCAGTACGACTCGCCGCTGGCTCGCGAAGAGATCCCCGAGAAGTTCCGGGTCTCGGCTGGGGGCCAGATCTTCGTCGGCTTCCGCGGCAACATCTTGTGGGGCGTGCCCGCGGCCGCGGCCGTCGCGACCCACGCTGCGAGCCAGCGCCTGATCACTCAGCCTTGAGTTGGGCTACTAGCAGCCCGTGGTGAAACCCAACACGACACCTCGCTTGGCCCTTCCGCCGCTGGCTATGTCCCGAAAACTTGCAGTGGGCCCA